>OJMH01000106.1_pt1 | contig 128113 bp, 88 predicted proteins | sample 1597111 | NCBI WGS metagenome assembly OJMH01 (sample SAMEA2452115, study PRJEB22498) | human gut metagenome | reverse complement strand
GCGGTGCAAAGATACAGCTTTTTTCTAAACCTGCAATACTTTTCCTAAAAAAAGGAGAAAAAAGTCATAAAACATTCTGCAAACATTCCGTGTTTCCAAAATATAGTGTACTTTAGCAGAAACTTTTAAAACAAACGATATGACAACAAATAAGGATAATTTTTGTGTTATCATGGGGGGCGGCATCGGTAGCCGATTCTGGCCATTCAGTCGAAAAACACTTCCAAAACAGTTTCTGGACTTCTTCGGCACAGGAAGATCACTCTTACAACAGACTTTCGACCGCTTCAACAAAGTTATTCCTACGGAGAACATACTTATTGTTACAAACGACCTGTATGCCGACCTCGTAAAGGAGCAACTGCCCGAATTGAATCCTGAACAGATATTACTGGAACCTACACGCAGAAATACAGCTCCGTGCATTGCATGGGCAGCCTATCACATCCGCGCATTGAACCCGAATGCAAATATTGTGGTAGCCCCATCCGACCATTTGATTCTGAAAGAGGGTGAATTCCTTGATGCTATCGAAAGAGGCTTATCTTTCGTATCACAATCTGAAAAACTACTTACCCTCGGCATCAAACCAAATCGTCCAGAAACAGGCTATGGCTATATACAGATAGCCGAACAAAGCGGAGATAATTTCTACAAAGTGAAAACCTTCACCGAAAAACCGGAGTTAGAATTAGCTAAAGTATTCGTAGAAAGTGGAGAATTTTATTGGAATTCCGGACTCTTTATGTGGAATGTAAACTCTGTCATTAAAGCTGTAGAAGCATTACTTCCCGAACTGGCTTCTAAATTGATTCCGGGTAAAGACGTATATGGCACTCCAGCCGAAAAGGCCTTTATTGATGAGAACTTCCCTGCATGCCCTAATGTCTCCGTTGATTTCGGCATCATGGAAAAGGCCGACAATGTATATGTTTCATTAGGAGATTTCGGTTGGTCCGACTTAGGAACATGGGGCTCTCTTTACGATCTGTCCCCAAAAGATGAGGAAGGAAATGTGACGCTGAAATGCCAGTCATTATTATACAATAGCAAAGGAAATGTTGTAGTACTCCCGGAAAATAAGCTCGCTGTCATCGATGGACTGGAAGGTTATCTTATTGCCGAGTCAGACAATGTACTGCTCATCTGCAAAAAAGATGAAGAACATTCCATCCGTAAATATGTAAACGATGCACAAATAAAATTAGGTGAAGATTATATTTAACCGGAAAATGGAGAATTGAAAGCACAGACTTTCAAATCAGAATAAAGGAAACGGGGACTGAATTTACTTCAGTCCCCGTTCTTATTATCAAAAGGAAGGAGTTTATTTCTAGAGTGCTGTACGAATCGCTTCGGCAATTGCTTTAAATTCTTCATCAGAAAGCTTCAGCTTCGGATTAGAGAACAGCATATCCGATTCTTTCTGGATAGGAATGAGATGTATATGCGCATGAGGTACTTCTAAACCAATCACTGCTTCACCCACTTTCTTACAAGGAAAAGCTTTCTCAATGGCACGTGCCACCTTCTTAGCGAAAACATGCATTGCTGCCAAATCTTCGTCACTCAAATCAAAGATATAATCCACTTCCTGCTTGGGAACGACCAACGTATGACCTTTCACCAACGGATTGATGTCCAGAAACGCAAAGAACCTATCATCCTCTGCCACCTTATAGCTCGGTATTTCACCTGCGATAATTCTACTGAATATTGTTGCCATAGCTTTTATGATATATAAATAAAGGCAAGCCCGCATGCGGACCTGCCTTTATATTAAAATGATATGTTCATTACTTCAAGGTTAACCATACCCTGCGGTACTTTGATCTCGGCTACCTCACCTACCTTCTTGCCAAGTAAGCCTTGTGCAATGGGAGTGTTAACAGAAATCTTACCTTCTTTCAGGTTGGCCTCACTTTCCGAAACGATAGTATAGGTCATCTTCATGCCATTCTTCACGTTCTTCAGCTCTACCTTGTTCAATATCTGCACGGAGTCTGTTTTCAACTTAGACTCATCAATAATCTTGGCATCTGCTATAATCGTCTTCAATTTATTGATTTTCATCTCAAGCATGCCCTGAGCCTCTTTGGCAGCATCATACTCTGCATTCTCCGACAGGTCACCTTTATCACGTGCTTCGGCTATTGCAGCCGAAATCTTAGGACGTTCTACCGTCTCCAATTCTTTCAGTTCGGCCATCAATTTCTTGTAGCCATCTTCTGACATATAAGCCATACTTTTTTCCTCCTTTTTAGTTTCTAAATGGTATTATATAACAAAAAAGAATTCCAACATGGTCAGCATGCTGGAACCCTCTTTCGATTTTTCTTTTGCAAAGATAGCCTTTTAAACAATGCGTGTCAAGCAAAAATTGCTGCTATGTAACATATTTAAATAAAAACTTCTAATTTATAACAAGTTACAGCAGTGCTTTCACAGCAGCATCCAGGTCTTTTATAGTCTCTCCACGGGCACTCAGCTCACTATTCCGGTTAATCAGGAACAACGAAGGAACTTCCTTAACGTTATACATGCCGGCCACATTTGAGTAAATTCCATTGGCATCTCTCACACAAATCCAGGGCAGATTGTCAGCGGTTGTTTTCCAGAAATGTTCGTCTGCATCCAGTGAAACCTGATAAATCACCAGTCCCTGGTCCTTATATTTAGTATAAAGGTCATTCAACAAGAAATTATGGGGAGCAGAAGCTGCACTCTGGTAAATAGTAAAGTCAAGCAATACGACTTTACCTTTCAGTTCACTCAGTTTATGAGTGTTACCTTTCATATCACGGAGAGCGATATCAATGATACCAGTTTCAGAAATCGCCTCTTCCGGCAACTCCAGAACTTTCTGTTGCGGCGTACGGGTATTCTTCATTCCCTTAATCACAATATTATAAAGGTTTTTAGAGCGTACGGCATGCGGGTAATAGTTATTCAGGCTGGTTGCTACAGCAGCAAAGCACTTTATATCTTCTTTATTGTTCAAAGGATCGAAAATAAGATAATTATTCAGCTTCTGGAATAAAGCGAAATAAGCAGCCGCCGTGTTGGGAGCAGAAAAGATATATTTTGTTTTCACTTCATCTTTATAGTCCTTCATCAAGGTAGCCAGTTTCTCTTCAAACACATCAGCACCTATCTGATGAGCTTGCATCTTCTTCACCAACTCATTCACCTCATTTTGCAACTGCACTTGTTTCAATGTCAGTTCTTTTATCTTGGTACTATTTGCCGATCCCTCCACCGTATAAGCAGTAGCAAAATCAGCATACGGAGCTTTCAATCCAATAGTTTCCGTAGAATCTACTGAGAAATTGATAACCTTGTCGTCCACACGAAGGCGGTAAAATTCCGGAGACTCCGGACGTGTTTGTTTGAAACTGAAAGAACCGTCACCCTTCAATTTAACAGAATCCAAGGGTACGATACCCTCCAAAGCAGCAGCTTCCAGATACAGCATTTTACCGTCGGCACCTGAAACTTCGCCTTCAACTTTGAATTTCGGTTCAGAATTACATGCGCTCAAAGCCAAAGCGGCAAGCGCAACAATACAGATCTTTTTCATATTTAGCTTCTTAATTTCTATTAGAACGAACGTGCAAATATAGCTCTTTTCAAGTTTAGTCAAAGCATTTTCATTGCATCTTCCACACGGAAACTCAAAAAAATAGTCAATTATAAACTTTTTTATCTCATTCCCACCTGATTACATGAATTAATATGTATCTTTGCACGAATTTTGAAAGAAAATATAGATAAAACATTTTTTATGATTAACCCAATTGTTAAGACGATCGAGCTTCCTGATGGCAGAACCATCACGCTCGAAACGGGAAAGCTGGCAAAACAGGCAGACGGTTCTGTAATGCTTCGTATGGGTAACACCATGCTTCTTGCTACTGTTTGTGCCGCTAAGGACGCAGTTCCCGGAACAGATTTCATGCCGTTACAGGTAGAGTACAAAGAAAAATTCTCCGCATTCGGACGTTTTCCCGGCGGTTTCACCAAGCGTGAAGGACGCGCTTCGGATTATGAAATCCTGACTTGCCGCCTTGTAGACCGTGCTCTCCGCCCCTTATTCCCCGATAATTATCACGCAGAGGTATATGTAAACATCATCCTCTATTCTGCCGACGGCGTTGATATGCCTGATGCCTTGGCAGGACTTGCAGCTTCTGCTGCCCTCGCTGTTTCAGATATTCCTTTCAACGGACCGATTTCCGAAGTACGTGTAGCACGCATCAACGGAGAATTCGTTATCAACCCGACTTTCGATCAGTTGGAAAAAGCAGACATGGACCTTATGGTAGGTGCCACTTATGAAAACATCATGATGGTAGAAGGTGAAATGAGTGAAGTTTCCGAACTTGACTTGTTGAACGCCATGAAGGCAGCTCACGAAGCAATCAAAGTACAATGTCAAGCTCAGAAAGAATTGGCAGAAGCAGTGGGTTCTACCGTAAAACGCGAATATTGCCACGAAGTAAATGATGAAGAACTGCGCAAAGCTGTTCACGAAGCTTGTTATGCAAAAGCTTATGCTATTGCAGCTTCCGGCAACAAAAATAAGCACGAACGCATGGATGCTTTCGATGCTATCCGCGAAGAATTCAAAGCACAGTTCAGCGAAGAAGAATTGAGCGAAAAAGCAGCACTGATCGACCGTTACTACCATGATGTAGAAAAAGAGGCTATGCGCCGTAGCATCTTGGACGAAGGCAAGCGCCTTGACGGACGTAAAACTGACGAAATCCGCCCTATCTGGAGCGAAATCAGCTACCTGCCCGGACCTCACGGTTCTGCAGTCTTCACTCGTGGTGAAACTCAATCTCTGGCTACTGTTACCTTGGGTACCAAACTGGATGAGAAGATCATCGACGATGTACTGGAACATGGCAAAGAACGTTTCTTGCTTCACTATAACTTCCCTCCATTCTCTACCGGAGAAGCAAAAGCACAACGTGGCGTAGGTCGTCGTGAAATTGGTCACGGACACTTGGCATGGCGTGCACTGAAAGGTCAAATTCCAGCAGACTATCCGTATGTAGTACGCGTAGTATCCGATATTCTTGAATCTAACGGTTCTTCTTCCATGGCTACCGTATGTGCCGGAACACTGGCATTGATGGATGCAGGTGTGAAGATCAAACAACCGGTATCAGGTATCGCTATGGGATTGATTAAAAATCCGGGTGAAGACAAATATGCCGTATTGTCCGATATCCTTGGTGATGAAGACCACCTGGGCGACATGGACTTCAAAGTAACAGGAACCAAGAATGGTATCACCGCCACTCAGATGGATATTAAGGTAGACGGTCTGTCATTCGATATTCTGGAACGTGCTTTGAACCAAGCCAAAGAAGGACGTATGCACATCCTCGGTAAGATTCTGGAAACCATTCAGGAACCACGTGAAGAACTGAAACCTCATGCTCCGCGTATTGAAACGATGACTATTCCTAAAGAATTCATTGGTGCGGTAATCGGCCCTGGTGGAAAGATCATCCAAGGTATGCAGGAAGAAACAGGTGCTACAATCACTATCGAAGAGGTAGACAATATCGGAAGAATCGAAATCTCCGGAACCAACAAGAAGAGCATTGATGACGCTATGCGTCTGATTAAGGGCATCGTTGCTGTACCGGAAGTTGGCGAAGTATACAAAGGCAAGGTACGTTCCGTAATGCCTTATGGTGCTTTCGTAGAATTCCTCCCGGGTAAAGACGGTTTACTCCACATCTCTGAAATCGACTGGAAACGTCTGGAAACAGTAGAAGAAGCCGGTATCAAAGAAGGTGACGAAATCGAAGTGAAATTACTCGATATCGACCCGAAGACCGGTAAGTTCAAGCTTTCCCGTAAAGTATTGCTTCCGAGACCGGAAAGACAGGAAAGACCTGAAAAGAAATAAGAAATTCCTTATTTTTTAGTATACAAAGCCCGACGGAGTTCCGTCGGGCTTTCTTTTTGCAAAAAAAGAAAGAGGGAAACCAGAAAAATCTTTTCATACTTTTGCGTATTCCGAAAAGATTATGTTACTTTACAATATTAACCTTAAATAAGAAAGAGAATATATAAAAATGCCTTTAGCCGGAAGCCTACATACTATGGATTTATTTTCTCGTTTCTTTCGGGAGAACCAGGGAAAATTCCTTGCCTTTGCCTACTCCTATACCAGAAGTTGGGCAGAAGCAGAGGATATTTTAATGGAATCCATGATCTCTCTGTGGGAATGTCGCGACCGTTGGGAAGAAGATAAAGGTTTGCATTCCCTGCTCCTTACCATTATCAAGAATAAAGCTCTCAACTACCTGGAACGTGAACAAACACGTCTACGTATTGAGGAAGATCTGAATTCGCACCGTCAGCGCGAACTGGATCTGCGCATTGCTACTTTAAAGGATTGCGAACCCGACAAAATATTCAGCACAGAAATACAGCACATCGTGAATAAAGCTCTGGAAAAGATGCCACCTCAAAGCCGCGAAATATTCATGCTCAGCCGTTATAGCAACCTACCGAATAAAAAAATAGCAGAGCAACTGAATGTTTCCCTCAAAACAGTGGAGTTTCATATCACTAAAGCTTTACGTATTCTTCGTGTGGAACTAAAAGATTATCTGACTTCTATTCTTCTCTGATAAAACTCTTCTGCTTTTCTTTGATAATATAAATAAAAGGCATATGTTTGCAGCATCAGTAATATTGCTGGCTATTAAACATGGTAGTTATGAGATATATTGTAATAATATACTACGTGCTTATCGAGGGAGAACAAATTTTTGAAACCCTGAATGTCAACAAGAATATTGAAGCAAACTCCCCGGAGGAAGCCATAGGCATTGCTTACAATCTATTTAAAGCCGAAGCTTCGGACGAATGCTACATTGTATCCATCATTCCCAACGCAGTAGATTGATGCAGTAAATAGCTTTATTATTTCATAAAACAAAAAAAGTTTCATTTCCCGTTAGGGTAGTGACGAACTTATCTGTATTAATTATAGAAGGGCAGGAAAAACCTCCCTTATTTAATTAACCATTTAAGTACGTCATGAATCAAGAACTATTATATAAGTATTTTAGAGGAACTGCCACCATTGAAGAAGAAAAGCGCATCCTTGATTGGGTGGAAGCCTCGGAGGAAAACCGAGAAGCTTTCCTGAAAGAGCGTATGATATTTGATGTGGCCCTATTCTCTGACAGACAGAGCAGTAAGAAAAAGACATTCCGTCTGGCTCCGATACTCAAATGGGGAATGCGCATAGCTGCCGTTATCATCATAGGTGTATGCGCCTACTTCATGACAAACGATTACCTCTATAATAAACTCGCCCAACCGCAAACCATTACTGTCCCTGCCGGACAGCGTGCACAAATCACCCTTGCTGACGGCACACGCGTATGGTTGAATGCACAATCTACATTAACTTATGCTTCCAACTTCGGACGTGGCGAAAGAAACGTGGAACTGGATGGTGAAGCCTACTTTGAAGTGGCAAAGAATAAAGATATCCCTTTCTATGTACACACCGAAATGAATAAAGTAAAGGTAGTAGGTACCTGCTTCAATGTTTGTGCCTATAAAGACAGTAAAGAATTCGAAACTACCCTCGTAGAAGGTATTGTAGACATTTATCCCGCCAATAACAACAAAGTCATCACCCGTTTGCAAAAAGATGAATTCTTTGGAAACTATGACGGGAAATGCAAAAAGGTTATACTTCCTTCTTACGAATACTTACGGTGGAAAGAAGGATTATATTGCTTTGATGATGTACCGTTCAGCTGCATTCTTACCAAACTTGAAAAATACTATAATGTAAAAATAACCGTTTCCGACCCCAAACTGCTGAATTATGATAGTTGCACCGGAAAATTCCGCGAGCAGGACGGCATAGAGCATATTCTTCGAACCATTTCAAAAGATCATCCTTTTGAGTTCAGTATCAATGAAGAAAAAGACTCGATTTTTATTTACGAGAAATAATTTGATATCAAAGATAAAACCTTAAAATTTAGTACTAACCCCTTAAACAGAAAAGCATTATGAAATAGAAGAAACAGTCTACTAATTACCCCCACAAAAAAGATCGGAAAGTACCCCCATACTTTCCGATCCGAAACAGTCAAAAATCGACCTTAATCAATTTATTAACTTAACACATTACAAAGATATGAGAAAAATTTCTTTGAATGGGCTTTTTTGCCCAAAAAGTTTAGTATTTAAGCAAATATTACGAACTATGAAGATCACACTATTCCTTCTTTTGTTTGTAACGTTCCAGGCATACAGCCATGCTACCTACTCTCAGAGTGCAAGAATCAGCATCCCCCGTTCTGAGTTACGAGTAGGCGAAATCCTCGATAAAATCGAGGCTCAGACCGAGTATTTGTTTGTCTACAATAAGAAAAGTGTGGACGTGCGCCGCACCGTAAATGTAGATGCAGACAATCAACCGGTGTCCGAAGTTTTGGACGAAATCTTTAATGGTACCGACATCAGATATGTAATGGAAGGCAAGAATATTGTGCTGACCAAACAAAATGAAAAGGCAAGTGAAATCATTACTGCCGTACAACAAGAGAATATCTCTGTGAAAGGTGTTGTTACCGATACGAAAGGTGAGCCCATTATCGGTGCCAATGTCGTGGAAAAAGGAACTACAAACGGTTGCATTACCAATATAGACGGTGAGTTTACACTAAACACTCCAACCAATGCAACGCTGGTTATCAGCTTTATCGGATACCAGCCTGTAACGATTGCTCTCAACGGGCAGCAAACTCTCAATGTACAGATGCAGGAAGAAGCCCTGTCACTGGAAACGGTTGTAGTAACGGCTATGGGTATCAAGAAAAAAGCTGCTTCACTGACTTACTCAACCCAACAGGTGGGCGGCGACGAACTGACACGTACCAAAGATCCGAATATGATTAATGCATTGGCCGGAAAAACCGCCGGTGTATCTATTACACGCAACTCCTCCGGTTTAGGGGGTTCTGCCAAAGTTTCCATCCGTGGTATTCGTTCTGCCAACGCCGACGGTAATAACCAGCCATTATATGTCATTGATGGTGTGCCTATGCTGAATAACACATCAGAACAAGCCTTTTCCGCCATGGGTGGCAATAATGATACCGGTAACCGCGACTCCGGTGACGGTATCTCCAACCTCAATCCAGACGACATTGAAAGCATGAGCATCCTGAAAGGTGCTTCCGCTGCCGCTCTTTACGGTTCGCAAGCCGCCAATGGTGTAATCCTTATCACTACTAAGAAAGGAAAAGCCGGCATGCAACGCATCACCTTCTCTTCCAACCTCACTGTAGACCATGCCATCAGCCTGCCCGAATTCCAAAACAGATATGGTGCCAGTGGCGAAACTAGCTGGGGCAGCGAAAACGCAAGTATGAAAGCTTATGACAATGTGGGCGACTACTTCAGTAACGGAGTGACTGCTACAAACTCTTTGTCCGTCACAGTAGGAAAAGAGAAGATGCAAACTTACTTCTCTTATGCCAACACCACCGCCAGCGGCATTGTTGATGTAAACAAACTTCAGAAGCACAACATCACTTTCCGCGAAACAGCTTCCCTCTTCAACGAACGCTTGACACTGGATGCCAACGTGAACCTGATGACCCAGAAAATCAAGAACCGCCCTACTTCCGGTGGTTACTATATGAACCCATTGGTAGGTTTATATTCCTTTCCACGTGGCGAAGACATGAGTGTTTACCGCGACAACAACGGCTTCGAAAGATATGATGCCAACAGAGCTATGCCCTTACAGAACTGGTATACAGACATCAGTGGTTTCACTCAGAACCCTTATTGGTTAAACAACAGAGTTACCAGCAACGACAGACGCTTCCGCACAATGGCTTCACTGAGCGCCAACCTGAAGGTAAACGACTGGTTCACCATCCAGGCACGTGGCAATGTAGATTATATCAACGATAACTACGACCAGAAAATGTACGCCGGTACAGCAGCCGATGTAGCCCACGAAAACGGACGTTACATCAAGCTGAACCGTCAGGAATTCATGATGTACGGCGACGTGATGGCAATGTTCAACAAAACCTGGAACGACTGGTCACTGAATGCCGCCATCGGTAGCAGCATCAACACTACGAAAGTTAACTCACTAAGCCTTGACTCCGGAAAATCCGGCTTGTACAAAGCAAACGTGTTTACAGTTGCCAACATGAATTTGGGCGGCGCCGGAACTTCCTTCATCGATGAACTGAACGACCAAAGACGCACCATCCAATCCCTCTTTGCAACAGCACAAATCGGCTGGAAAGAAAGCCTTTACTTAGATCTGACCGCCCGCAACGACTGGTCGTCTACACTGGCCAACACGAAGAGTGAAGGTTCCGGTTTCTTTTACCCCTCAGTAGGTGTATCGTGGATTTTAAATCAAACACTCAACCTTCCGTCATGGATCAGCTTCGGTAAAGTCCGTGCATCTTGGGCACAAGTAGGTAACGACCTTCCCATCGGCATTACCAGCCCGGCACAGACTATTACAGCCGGTGGCGTAGTCAATCCTATCGACTATTACTTTGCCGAAGACCTGAAACCGGAGATCAGCACCTCTATCGAAATTGGTACCGAGTGGAGATTCTTCAACAGTCGCTTGGATTTCGACTTTACGTTCTATCGCACCGATACCAAAAACCAATTGATCCGGGTGAACACGACTGCCGAAAAGCGCCGTTTCCGTTGGATTAATGCAGGTAAGATTCGCAACACCGGTATTGAAGTCACTGTAGGAGCCACTCCGCTGATGAACGACAACTTCCGTTGGAAAACTCAGTTCAACTTCGCTACTAACAAGAATGAGATTGTATCTCTGGGTGGAACACCCAACTTCCAGTATGCTTCCGGCAACGTTAGTATGCCTTATAAGATGATGGTTGTAGAAGGCGGTTCATTGGGAGACATCTATGGCAATGTATTTGTACGTGATGAAAGTGGCAAAATTCTTTTGGAACCGGCAACGGACAAAGATGGCAATAAGAACAAAAAAGCCGGCCTGCCGCAGGTAACCACTGATAAGGCAGCCAAGATTGGTAACTTCAACCCCGACTGGACTCTCGGCTGGAGTAATACTTTGACTTACAAAGGTTTTTCACTTTACTTCCTGATTGATACCCGTATGGGTGGAGACGTTATTTCACTGACACAAGCTGGCCTGGATTATGCAGGTGTAAGCAAGGTAACCGGTGATGCACGCGCAGCAAATCGCTACATACTGGAAGGTCAGGAAATCAAGAACGTACAAGGCTTCTATCAAATGGTAGGCGACCGTGGCAACGGTACCACCGAATTCTATAGATACGATGGAACTAACATCCGCTTGCGTGAGTTGTCGTTAGGCTACTCCTTCCCACAGCAGATGCTCGAAAAGACAGGATTCATCAAAGGTGTAGACCTCTCACTGGTGGCCCGTAATCTGTTCTTCATCTACAAAGATGCCCCGTTCGACCCGGACGCAACAATGTCCGTAGGTAATGATAACCAAGGTTTGGATACCTATGGTATGCCTTCAACGAGAAACATTGGATTCAATATTAAACTCACTTTCTAATACCTGAACGATATGAATAAGATAAAATATACAGCCGTACTACTTTTGGGTGGACTTTTAAGTCTTTCATCCTGCACCGATAATTTTGCCGGATTCAACGATACAAAAGGAGCTTATACAGACGATTTGCAGAAATATGACAACCAGACTAACCTGGTACCTTTCTCTACCATCCAAAAAGGTATTATTTACCAGACGGGTGTAGAAGGAACCGACTGGCAATATCAAGTGATACAGAACCTGGTAGCCGATATGTACGGCGGATTCTTCCACGACATGAATGGTGCGTTCAATCAGAACAACTCTACCTACAACCTGAACAATGGTTGGACAAGCGCCATGTGGACCTATGCCTACGGTAATGTCATGCCTTCCATTGCTGACTCCGAAGAGTTGAACACAGCCGAAGACTGGCCCTTGTATCATGCCCTTACCAAAGTGTTGAAAGTAGCCCTCCTGCATCGTGTAAGCGATTATTATGGTCCTATCCTTTATGATGGTTTCGGCACTGCCGCACAAACTCCCCAGTCTCAGCAGGAAGTTTACAAACGTTTCTTCGAAGACCTGGCAACAGCTATCAATATTCTGAAGGATTATAAAGGTGGCGTATCTTTTGAAAGTGCCGACTTCATGATGCCGGAAGGCAAACGTACTCCTGCACAATGGTTGAAGTTTGCCAACTCTCTCCGCTTGCGCCTGGCAATGCGTGTATCCAATGTAGATCCCACCTTAGCCAAAGAACAAGCTCAGGCTGCATTAGACGCACAGAATGGTGGTGTATTGGAAACATCTAACGAGACAGTAGGCCAATATGGAATCCGCAACCCGCTGGGTGGTGTTTCCGGTTGGGGCGAAGTATTTATGAATGCCAGCTTGGAGTCTTTCCTGAAAGGATATGACGACCCGCGCTTGAAGTCTTATTTTAATGCCGCACAAGATGGTAGAGACAATGATGGCAACATCACGCAAACCGTGGCCGGTGTGAAACAACTGACCAGCATCGAAGGCAAGTTTAAAGGTGTGCGCCAGGGAACAGGCGTAGGAGACAATCGTTACTCCACCCACTCACGAACCACCATCACCACCAGCAGCAAGATTATAGTAATGGCTGCTGCCGAGATATGGTTCCTCCGCGCAGAAGCTGCCTTGAGAGGCTTCACGTCCGAAGACGTGGAGAGTTGCTACAAACAAGGTGTCACTACTTCCTTTGCACAATGGGATGCCAGTGGCGTAAGTGAATATTTGGAAAGTGAAAACACTCCTGCTGATTACGTAGATACATTCGATAAGAACTTTGATGCCAAAGCAACTACCAGTATCACTCCGAAATGGGATAATACCGCCGATAATGAAACAAAACTGGAAAGAATCATCACCCAAAAGTGGCTGGCTATCTATCCCGAAGGTTGCGAAGCTTGGGCAGAACAACGCCGCACCGGCTATCCGAAACTCTTCAAAGTAGTAGTAAATAACAGCAGCAACGCCATCAGTACAGATGATATGATTCGTCGTGTATTCTTCAACCAAGACTATATCACGAACAACAAGCCGTTATATGATGCATTGGTTAGCAAGTTAGGCGGTATGGATACTGGTGGTACCCGTCTCTGGTGGGATACAGGAAAGAACAATTTCTAATTTCAAATAAGACCAAGGTATAGAATTTTGATTAGTGGTGTTTTCTCCGTATTAGTTTACGAGGAAAAGAAGATTGGAAGGAGTAAAGTCATTTGGGGGGCTTTACTCCTTTTCTATCAACACATTACATTTACCGATCATTTATCTCAGGATGTAAAAGCATTTACCGCAGGATGTAACGGCATTTACTCCATATTGTAACGCTCTTTACCTCGGTATGTAACGACCTTTACCTCAGTATGTAAATGAAGTTACCATTCGGCATAAACATAATTTTCATGGAATGAAACAACCGTCAGACTTATATCCTTCTAATCATCACTTATAGACTTGTATCGGCAACTCCCCACGCAATGCTCCCAAAACATTAACAGCAAGCGCTTCCAACTCATCTTCTCCAGGGTACACATGTATTGGGGCAAGAAAAGAAACACGCTCTCTCAAACGGGAAATAACATACTCCGAATGGGCAATACCACCCGTCAGCAAGATTGCATCTATTTTACCGAAAAGTGCAACAGCAGCAGCTCCAATACTTTTGGCAACCTGATAAATCATAGCATTCAGTACCAATTCTGCCTTTTCATCTCCGTCTTCTATAGATTTTATGATAGCAGGTATATCCGTAGTACCAAGATGAGCTGCCAGCCCGGCATGACCGGAAATACGTTTCTTTAACTCATCCTTTCTGAAACGATGGGAATAACAAAGATCAATCAACTGCCCGGCAGGCAATGTACCTGCACGTTCGGGAGAAAAAGGTCCTTCGCCATCGAGAGCATTGTTCACATCAATGGCACGCCCGTAATGATGAGCCCCAACAGAAATTCCACCACCCAAATGGCAGATAATCAGATTCAGATCCTCATAATGAACCGGATGATCGGGAGAAGCAGCCGTAAGTTCGGCCGCATAACGACGGGCAATGGCGCGTTGGTTCAAAGCATGCCAGATAGTAATACGGGGCATCAGCGGAGAACCTGTGATACGTGCTATCTCATCCAATTCATCCACTACACCGGGATCGGCTATAAAGGCACGACAACCGGGGAGTAAAGTAGCCAATTCTGAAGCAATAAGACATCCTAAATTACACGCATGACTTCTCATGGCATGGGTAATATCATCCAGCATGGCATCATTTACCTCGTACACCCCACCGGGGATGGGCTTCAGCAATCCCCCGCGACCTACGATAGCATCAAATTCAAAAGGAATATCATTCTCCTTCAAGGCTTCTATTACTAAATTCTTGCGAAACTCAAACTGATCGATAACACGGGGGAAATGGGAAAGCTCTTCCACCGAATGGCGGATGTTACGCACCAAAAGCGGAGTAGTATCTTCGTATACTGCAATCTTTGTTGAAGTAGAACCGGGGTTGATAGCAAGAATTCTCATAATTTACGATTTGACGATTTACAATTTACAATTGGGATTACCAATTTTATCATCCTGCCACTTTAGTCACAGGCACAAGTGAGGCATGCCATAGCAATGCTATAATACTTAGACAGGCCGGAATCACTACGCGAGGGCAATACTACCGGACATACAGGGCCTTGCAACAGACCTGCCATATCAGCATGGGCAAACAAAGATACAGCTTTATAAAAGGCATTACCCGACTCAATATTAGGGAATATCAACACATCCGCCTCCCCATTGATGGGAGATGCAATACCTTTGATATCACCGCTTGTCTTCTCACAGGAAGTCTTCACATCCAACGGACCATCTATTATCACATTTCCAAATTCTCCAGCCTCTGCCAACTCCACGATATTGACATAATCTAACGAATGGGGGAACTTGGCACTAACCTTCTCCGTACAGTGGATCAGTGAAATGCGGGGCTGCTCGATGCCAAAGTGCCGACAGGTATGAATGGCATACCAAATCATTTCTATACGTTGTTGCAGAGTAGGCCGCGGAATTACGGCGGCATCCGAGAAGAACAGCAGCTTATCATACGTAGGAATCTGCATTACAGCCAGATGAGTCAAGATTTTGCCTTTAGGCAACAAACCTTTCTCTTTATCAAGGATGGCATGCAGCAAGTTATCGGTATTGATAATGCCTTTCATCAAGATATCAGCTCCACCCTCGCGTACAATACGGACAGCCTCACGCGCAGCCTCATCGGAATCTTCTATATGTACCGTCTTGATGTACTGGGGGTATTTCTTCAATGTAGGGTATTTTTCAAGAATAGCAGAGTCACCGATCATCAGGAATTCCGCAATTCCTTCTTCCAGAGAACGAGCAATGGCATATTCCGTATTGGGATCATTGGCACAAACTACGGCAATACGTTTCCTCTTGTTTAAGGATTTCAAGTGTGAGGTTAATTGATCAAAGCTTCGAATAGGTTCCATAACGTTAGATTTTTAGCAAATATCTGAAAAAATGTCGAGAAATACAGCATAACATCCTTGGAAATTTCATAATCTCAATTTCATTTTGATAGTTTTTATCACAGACTACATCGATTTACACAGATTATCACTTTTTCCCACTATTAGAATAAATCTGTGTTAATCTGTGTAATCTGTAGTGTAAACTAAATTTCGTTTTGAGTTATTTTATGTACTTTTGTCCCCATACGCAAAATATTGAATTATGAGCAGCCTTATTTTTCCACCATACGTACAAAAAGGTGATCGCGTCATCATCCTTTCTCCTTCCAGCAAGATAGACAAGTCTTTTTTGAAAGGAGCCCAAAAACGTTTGAAGTCCTGGGGACTGGAAGTAGTAATGGCTAAACATGCCGGTAGTTCACACGGAACGTATGGGGGTAGCATCAAGCAACGGGTGGAGGACTTGCAGGATGCCCTGGATGATGAAAAAGCCAAAATCATTCTCTGTAGCCGTGGTGGATATGGCGCAGTGCACTTGTTAGGAAAGCTCGATTTTACCCGCTTCCGTAAACATCCCAAATGGTTGATTGGTTTTAGTGATATCACTGCATTGCACAATGTACTGCAGAAAGAAGGCTTCGCATCGCTCCATGCGCTGATGGCACGCCATCTGACGGTGGAACCCGAAGATGATTTCTGTGCACTGGCACTCAAAGATATCCTCTTCGGTCATTTTAATCCAGAAACAGCAGAATCTGTAGAAACCTTGGAAAATGGCTTCAACTATATTTGTCCGGGACATAAACTAAATCACAAAGGAACTGCCAACGGCATTTTGCGAGGTGGCAACTTGTCCGTATTCTATGGACTACGCGGCACACCTTACGATATTCCTGCTGAAGGAACCATTCTTTTTATAGAAGATGTAGGCGAACGTCCGCATGCGGTAGAACGTATGATCTACAACCTGAAATTGGGCGGCATATTAGAAAAACTCTCCGGACTCATCATAGGCCAGTTTACGGAATATGAAGAAAATAAGTCGCTCGGTAAGGATTTGTACGGTGCCATTGCCGATCTTGTGAAAGAGTACGATTACCCCGTCTGCTTTAATTTCCCGGTAGGACATGTCAGTATGAACCTACCCATGATAAACGGAGCAGAAGTAACATTGGAGACCGGAAAAAAAGAAGTGAAACTAAGTTTTAATTTAGATAAAGAATGAAACGGAATTATACTCTCATCCCTTTATGCCTGGTATTGCTTGCATTCATAGCATGTAGCAACAACACCAAGAAGGCAAGTGACGACACGGAAGCAACTGCCGAAAACGCAGTCAATGTCCCACTGTTCAATGCAGACAGTGCTTATCAGTATGTAAAAGCACAGGTTGACTTCGGGCCACGCGTTCCCAATACGAAGGCACATGTGGATTGTGGCAATTATCTGGCAGATAAACTGACTGAATTTGGTGCAAAGGTCACTAACCAATATGTAGATTTACCTGCCTATACTGGTACATTATTAAAAGCCCGCAATATCATCGGTTCCTACAAACCGGATACGAAAAAGCGTATCGTCCTTTTTTCGCATTGGGATAGCCGTCCGTGGGCAGACGCTGACCCGGACGCTAAAAAGCATTATACACCCATTTTAGGTGCCAATGACGGTGCCAGCGGTGTAGGCGTATTGCTGGAAATAGCACGTCATTTACAGAAACAGTTGCCGGAAATGGGTATCGATATTGTTTTTGTAGATGCTGAAGATTATGGAACACACCAGGCTTACAACGGCCCGCATAAAGAGGAATACTGGGGACTCGGTTCACAGTATTGGGCACGTAATCCGCATGTGCAAGGATATAATGCACGCTTCGGTATACTGCTGGACATGGTAGGGGGTAAGAATGCAGAATTCCGTTATGAAGGTTTATCTCATGAAGTAGCTCCCAATGTCAATGAGAAAGTCTGGAAAACAGCCAATGCTTTAGGTTTCGGGCGCCATTTTGTACAGAAAAAAGGCGGTTTTGTGACCGATGACCATACATTCATCAACAAGTACGCCAAAATTCCAACCATTGATATCGTTCCTTATTATCCGGAAGGTGATTTCTTTGAGTACTGGCATACTGTGAAAGATGACATGGATGCCATTGATAAGGCTACATTGCAAGCAGTAGGACAAACGGTAATGCAAGTAATCTACAGCGAGAAATAAATCATAAATTATAAATCATAAATCTGCAAATGAGTATCAACGAACTACAAGACGAAGTGATCGCCGAATTCAGCGACTTTGACGACTGGATGGATCGCTACCAACTCCTCATAGACTTAGGAAACGAGCAGGAACCGCTCGACGAAAAATATAAAACGGAACAAAATCTGATTGAAGGCTGTCAGAGCCGTGTATGGCTACAAGCCGACGAAGTGGATGGAAAGGTAATCTTTAAAGCCGAAAGTGATGCTTTGATTGTAAAAGGTATCATTGCATTGCTAATGAAAGTTCTTTCCGGACATACACCGGATGAGATTCTGAATGCTGACCTCTACTTTATCGATAAAATAGGATTGAAAGAACACCTCTCTCCTACTCGTAGCAATGGTTTGCTGTCTATGGTAAAACAGATGCGGATGTACGCACTGGCTTTCAAGGCAAGAAGACAATGATTAGTGATTAGCGGTTAGTGATTAGTGATAAGTCACAGCCAAGGTACTTATCACTAACCACTAACCGTTAATCACTATCCACGTATTCCAGAATATCTCCCGGCTGACAGTCCAGTACCTTACAAATCGCTTCCAGCGTAGAGAAGCGAATTGCTTTTGCCTTTCCTGTTTTCAGAATAGATAGATTGGCAGGGGTGATGTCCACCTTCTCCGCCAGCTCTCCCAAAGATATCTTTCGTCGAGCCATCATTATGTCAAGGTTTACTATAATCATATAATTCTATATTTTAGCAGGTTAGGTTAAATGGTTAAATCTTGTTCTTCCTTCATTTTCACACCTACGGCAAATATCTCGGTAAATAAAGCCAGTATCATATAGGAGAACCATGAAAAATGCAGTGTATATGGAGCCGTCACATAACCACTCAATTGGATTTGAGAAACCGCATCCCGATACTGAATATAATGCTCTACTTCCATACAAAGACCTACAAGAATCAATGCATAGACAAAAATGCGCATACGGTTTGCATTCTCACGTGTGAACACTTTACCACGACTCACAGATATCACTACCCGCATCATGCAATAAAATCCATAAAGGCCGAAAAGAGCAAAAGGAAAGATCAATACCTTAAATGTTACTCTCCAGAAAGTGCTATCTATCTTAGTTTCCAATGATGTTATCCGATATGGAACCTTCTGTTGTATAGTAGTATTAAATAAAGAATCTACGACTAAAGTCTTATCCGGTTTTACTGATATATCAACATCTGAGAATCTATATTCTGTACTATCTCTTGCCTCATTCCAGCCATCCATAAAGGCAGATGTACCATCTGACACCATATCACCAATAAAAACTATAATTACTAAGACTGCCAATATTCTAATCTTTTTCATTATTGTAATCTTTATTATATCGTTAACTCTTGTTCTTCTTTCATCTTCAGTCCAATAGCGAACACTTCTGCCACAATCAAGGCTGAAATCCCCAATACCAGCGAAGTAATATGCACCATATCCGCCATACTCAATGAATAACCTGTCACTGAAAAGACTTTTTCCACGTTATGGAAACTCAGAAACGCAAGAAGGAAGGTGCATACAAAACCGATAATAAGCAGCACTCCTAAACGCCTGAGTCGACGGACATTTTTCCAATTGAAGATATCTGATTTATTGATTGACACAATAAGGCGAATGAAAAGCACTACAGCCCAAATAATCGCAACGTAGTTCGCAATAAGAATCAAGAGAGAAATAATTCTGGACAAGACACTGGGTTGTGTATTCACACTAACAATCATTTGCCCGTAAGCAGCAGGTACGTACTCACCTGTTTTTTCATTGTAAACAGAATCAATTAAAATATCACCGCCCAAATCTTTTGGTACCAGTTGCACAACTTGTACATTGCTAATCTCTTCTTTAGCTTTTGCATCAATCTTGGAGTCAATACCTTTCTCGATCCCGGTTTTAATTCCCAAACCGACATAATAAGTAGTCTCCAAAACCGAATAACCCAGCACGAGCAATACGATCACGCAAAGAATATTCAATCTCCTTTTCATATTTCAGTAGTTGTATTAGATAATTTATAAGTATTCATCATTCTCCATGACAATAATAATAAAACGACAGCAACTATCAATCCTATCAAATAAGCGTTTTCTCCAATCAATTCACTACAAGAATCCACATCCGGGAATTTGAGAGAAAGATAGACAGAAAGGCTATTGTTCATGATATGAATCAGGATACAAGGTATCAGACTACGTGTTCTGTAATAGATCCATGCAAGAATAAAACCAATCAGTGTAGCTCCTACAACTTGTGCCGGATTCACATGAAAGATACCGAATATCAGTCCGGACACTAAAATAGCCGTTAACGGATTATATTTCTTCAGCAGAACTTTAGTGATTGCTCCCCGAAACAGTAACTCCTCCAAAATAGGCCCCAACACGGCCAGACAAGCAATACCCAGCCAACCGGATTGCAATATATCAAAGGTATTCTCATACCAATCAGGTAGAAATGAAAGATGGGACATCAGGTAGTCAACCAGGTAAATCATAGAAATACCCATTATGGCACTCCAGAATAAATAGCTTGCAGATACAAACGAATATAACCGTTTATCATTGGTCAGATAGCCTTGCTTCCACAAATAAATAGACATAAGAATTATTCCTGCTAATAAAATAGGAGCTGCAGCCAACTCACCAGCTCTTTCTACGCTACCGTATTCTATATACGCATAACCTCTAGCCAATGGTCCCACTACAAATACTCCAATAATTTGCATCGCGAAGTAAATAAGAACTAATTTTATTGCCGTTTTCATCGTTGTCGTCTTTTAGAGTCTACAAAGATATATTTTCTCTATTAAATCATCAAACTGTAGCTCCTATACCACAAAGAACAGCCATCAACATGGAGAGGGAAATCACTAATAAAGAGATACTCATAAATGCCTTTTTCATAATCGTCAACCTTTATATGTTTTGTTATTCAATAATAATTTATCGTTTTTCGATATGCAAATAAAGAGGTATTTTTTGAGACTAACAAGTAAAACAGAAAATATTTATCGAAAAACAATAAAAAAAGTACGTTTTTCGATAATCATACAAGAAATATAAAAGAGAAAGGGGAAATTAAAGATAACGGGAAGCCATTTCTTTATCTTTATGAAGCTGAGCAATTAGTTCATCTATGGAATCAAACTTCAACTCAGGACGGAGATAACGGACAAAAGAAATACAGATATATTGCTCGTAAATATCTGAATGGAAATTAAATATATTCACTTCAATGCTACGGTCAGTACCGTTAGCTATTGTGGGACGATAGCCAATACTGAGCATGCCACCATAAATCTGACCTGCCACAGTAACACGAACCACATATACCCCATCGGAAGGAACTAACTTATCCGGATCATCCACCCGGAGATTTGCAGTAGGAAAACCTATTTTACGACCGACACGATAACCACTTACTACCATGCCATTCAAGAAATAATCATATCCCAGGCAAGCAGCAGCTTCCGAGACGTTACCTTCTGACAGCAATTGCCGGATAACAGAAGAACTGACCGCAACATCCTTATCTATATATGCACGTGCAAGAATAACTTCTATCCCCAATTCCTGCCCATAGCGTACATAGTCATCAAAGCCTTCACTACGATTATGACCAAAGCGATGGTCGTACCCTATAACAAGAGCACGTATATTATAATGACTGTAAAGGAACAACATAAACTCCTTCGCTGAAAGAATGGCAACGTCAGGAGTAAAATCAAGCATCATGCAATAATCCAAGCCGGTTTCAGTGAGCAAGGAAACCTTTTCTTCACAAGTGGTCAGTAGTTCAGGGTGATACTCCGGCTGTACAACCTTGCGCGGATGCACAGGAAAAGTCACCACTCCCGAAGCAAAACCATGTGCAGCAGCTACTTCGCGCACCTGTTCAATCAGGTAGCGATGTCCTCGATGCACTCCGTCAAAAAAGCCTATAGTAGCAACACAAGGCTGAGGAAGCACTGCCGGTATGTTACGAAGCAACTGCATTTTAACTTTCAATTCTCAACTCTCAACTAAATAAATGACTCCAGTCTTCACATGCTTTCGGCGTGTAGGTAGAAATACCCAATGTTTCCGCCACACGACAATTCTCGGAAGAATCATCTATAAAGAAAGTTTCTTTGGGATCTATGCCTGTTTCTTCCAATAGTTTCTCAAAAATAGCAACGTCCGGCTTTACCATCTTCATTTCATAAGAAAGGAAAATCTTCTCAAAATAATCTTCTACCCGGAAAGCCTTGTAGTGGAAAGCATGCTTACACGACCACTTCCAGTGAATTTCATTGGTGTTGCTCAATAGATAGACCACATATTTCTCACGCAGCTTCAACAACAAATCCAACTTATAGGTAGGAATACCTCCCAAGAAACTATTCCAGGCAGCATCTATACGGGCATCGGTCACCACCTTCCCTATTTGCTCACGGATCGCATTCCGGAACTCCGCACTGGTAATCAGTCCTTTTTCATGCTGCAAGAAGAAACCTTGCTGATGACAAACATCGAGCATAGCCTCTACATTGGGCATACCTAACTTTGCAAAATTCTCAATACAACGCTGACGGTCCAAGTCGATCAACACACCGCCAAAATCAATAATAAGGTTTTTAATTCCTTTTTCTTTCATTTTATTTCTGAGTTAAACGTCGGATGAAACGTATCGCCTCACCCACCCATAATACCAGTGAAGTAGAAGCAATAATAATCACCCAAGTGACTAAATCAAGCGGCACAGTACGGAATACGGCACCACCGAATTGTACAATAAGGAATTGTCCTATTAAGATAGCAAGTACTATCAGTTCCATACCATACGACTTGGAAATCCCTTTGAAAGCGGAGTCTGTAGTACCAAACACACGCGCATTGAAAAGGTTCCAGAATTGCAGCATCACGAAGAATGTGAAGAATATGGTCAGACGTTCCGGTGTCATGCCGCCCTCGGCATGGTTAAACCAGTATAACATTCCCATAAGTATAATCAGGAAAGCCCCCCCTACACCTAAAATATAGGAGCGCATAGTTTTCGAAATAATAAAGTCACTGCTACTACGAGGCTTCTCTTGCATGACACTCTCACTGGGCGGAATAGAAGCCAGAGCCAAAGCAGCAAAAGTATCCATAATAAGATTCACCCATAACATTTGAGTTACAGTAAGCGGTAATTCCGTACCTATCAATGAGCCAAGCAAAACAATGAGTAGAGCCACAAAGTTGATAGTCAACTGGAAAACAATGAAACGTTGAATATTTTTATACAGCGAACGCCCCCACATCACGGCAGTGCCGATACTATTGAAAGAATCGTCAAGCAGGGTTATATCACTGGCTTCCTTGGCCACTGATGTTCCCGTACCCATAGAAAGACCTACCTGTGCATGGTTCAATGCAGGAGCATCATTCGTACCGTCTCCTGTTACCGCTACCACCGCACCTTTTTGCTGCAACAACTGCACCAGACGCTGTTTATCTGTAGGACGCGCACGCGACATTATTTTCAGATCCATCACACGGTCAAGCGCTTCTTCATCTGTCAGTTCTGCAAAGGCAGCTCCTGTTATCCGGTTACGTTCCGTATCTTCCGGTTTCCACAAACCAATCTGACGTGCTATTTCCGTAGCCGTACCCGGTGTATCCCCCGTAACAATCTTTATATCAATACCGGCAGACTGGCATTTCGATACCGCCGCAGGCACATCCTGACGAATAGGATCACTGATAGCAACCACACCCAGGAACGACAAATCATGATCGGCAACCAATTCCACACAATCTCTTGTATCCGTATCTTCTACGATCTTGAAAGCAAAACCAAGGGTACGCATCGCCATGTTCTGATAACCCAGCAATTGTTTTTCTACCGTAGAGCGATACTCTACCGCATCTACCCGCTTGCCATCCAGAATAACCTCCTTACATTTGCCTAAAACAATTTCAGGAGCACCTTTCACGTACAATACCTTCTTGCCCATCAAAGGAGACTTCACCAAAGTCGCCATGAATTTACGTTCGGTAGAGAAAGTCAACTGATCCACAACCGGAGCATTCTCACGTAATTCCAGATAATCCCTGTTCCTGCTGTTCAACCATAAAAGCAAGGCTACCTCTGTCGGATTCCCTACTCCTTTCGGTTTTTCACCTTCGGCTATCTCTTCCAGAAAAGCTGTAGAATTGGTACTGATACCTTCCACCACCAATTTGCTGATATCATCTTCACCGACTTCTCCACCATTTTTCAAACCATAGAAACTCGGTTCATAAACTTGCATCAGATTTTGAGTCAATGTACCTGTCTTATCCGTACAAATCACAGTGATGGCACCCATCGTCTCGCAAGCATGCATTTTCCGAACCAGATTGTTGGTAGAAAGCATACGGCGCATATTCAATGCCAGACTCAATGTCACACTCATCGGCAACCCTTCGGGCACTGCAACCACAATCAGGGTTACTGCCATCATAAAGTATTGCAGGGTAGCTTTCAATGCCGGAAGCCAGTCTGCAAAAGTATGGAAAGTTGAGAAAGGATATACCAGTATTACATCTTTAATAAAGAAAATGGCAAATGCCAATCCGGCTACCGAGAAGCCGATCTTACCAATCAGATTGGCAAGTTTGGTAAGCTGTATGTTCAGCGGAGTAGGCTCCGTACTCTGTTCCGTACTCTGCCGGGCTACCTTTCCGATTTCCGTATCATCCCCCACACTGAGCACCCGCATTGTTCCATGACCGTCTACAACCGTAGTACCACGCAGCACACGATTGGAAGCATATGTAGCTTCTTCATCAAAATCTGCTTCTACAGTCGTTTTACTAACTACAGGTTCACCAGTCAGATTGGATTCATTGATTTGCAAAGAAATAGCTTCCAGCAGTTCACCGTCAGCAGGAATTTCTTCTCCTGTTTCCAGAACGATGATATCTCCTACTACCACATCTTTCCGGGGAATCTCCTGTACGCGACCATTACGGATAACTTTCACCAAAGTTTCCTCATTGACCGCATTCAGCAAATCAAATTTTTTATTAGCATCATATTCAAAGAAGAAGCCGATTCCGGTAGCCAGCAATATGGCGGTAATAATACCGATTGTTTCGGCATATTCATTCTCTACGATCGAGATGATCAAAGAAAATAGTGCAGCAACTAAAAGTACCCTGACAACAGGGTCTTCAAACTTTTCAAGATATAACTTCCATAGGGAGGGACGCTTGGGAGGCGTTAACAGATTGACTCCGTACTTCTCGCGGCTTTTTCTTACTTCGTCGTCAGTAAGTCCGCCATGATAAAAATCATCCTTCATTGCAGTCATGCAAATTGTTAGCTTTAATTAAGAGCCACAAAAGTACAATATTAATTTGGGATACCGAATGTTATTAAATCTTTTTATAAGTTAGTCTTGCCATCAATCTCTGTGCCCTGTTCCTTAATCTGACGACCATTGATCGGAAGTGTAAACCAGAATGTAGATCCCTTACCATATTCAGATTCCACACCAATCTTACCCCCCAGTTTACGGATAATCATTTCACAAATAGCCAATCCCAGACCAGTACCTTTTTTATTCTGTTCCACCCGAACAAAGCGTTCAAAAATATGATTAACCTTGTCTTCCGGAATACCGCTACCGGTATCTTTTACGTAAAAGTAAAGCCCCTCTGTACAACATTTATAGCCCAAAGTAATGCTACCTTCATCCGTAAACTTCACTGCGTTGGTCATAAAATTGGAGATAACCTGTTGCAAGCGGTTTCTATCTGTATACATAATACATTCATCCGCAGGAGTTTCTCTGATAATCTGGATAACAGCAGCTTTATCTTCCAATCTCATACGGAACAATTGCTCTATATCAAGCATCAGTTGCTTGACGTCCACCTCAGAGAACGTAAACTCCAATGTACCTGCTTCTATTTTAGAAAGGTCAAGAATATCAGCAATCAATTGCTGCAATAACTCGTTATTAGAATGAACTATTTCCAAAAACTGTGTCTTCTCCTCTTCCGTACCGGCAGAAGCCAGCAATTCGGAAAAGCCGACGATAGCATTCAGTGGCGTACGTATCTCATGGCTCATATTAGCAAGAAAAGCAGATTTGGAACGATCCGCATTCTCCGCTTTTTCACGGGCTTTATGCAATTCCACTTCTGCTTTCTTCAAGCGTGTAATATCATGTACAGTAATTACCATGCCTTCCTTGTCATCTATCTCCATATATTCACCGGAAACATACGTATCACATTCAGATACCTCTCCTCGCCTATCCCGTATATCGAGTGTAGCCTCCAAATCTGTAAAACTACTTTTTGCACGATAAGTCTCTTCTATCTTTCTCCGGATAGGACAACTGCCGCAAAGTTCATGCGTTCCGCATCCTCCTTCGGCGGACAATGCGTTATTACAACGCAGCAAATCTCCTACACGGGGTAATCTACCTTCCGGCTTACGGGCTTTAGTGATATCATAATAGTTTGTCCGGGTAACAACAAAATCCCTGTTTATCAAAAGAATAAAAGCATGAACATTTTGCATAATGGAACGAAACAGTTCTTCTGAGCTGCGCAATGCTTTTCTGGCGTTTCCTGCTTTAAGCAGCAGACGTCTACTTCTACCGAGTTCAAACACATACAATAGCAATACTCCCACAAGTACCACCATACCGATCAGAATTAGTATCGTCATAAAGAGTTCATTTACAATAAAAACGAAACAAATATATCTCTTTCAAATCAAAACCGGAAACAAAAGAGCGGTATTTATTGTTATTTATAAAGAAAACCTAAAAAATAATTTTATGGACAAGTACATTTGCACAGTTTGTGACTACGTTTACGATCCCGAAATGGGTGATCCGGAAAACGGCATTGAGCCGGGAACATCGTTTGAAGACCTTCCTGAAGATTGGGTTTGCCCGCTATGTGGAGTCGGAAAAGAAGAATTTGAGAAAGCGTCTTAAGACGCTTTCTTTTCTTTTACATCACTACTTGCTTCTACTACATTTACCACATAATCGCCCAGCTTTTCGCACTCTGCGATAATATCCATATAGTAAACGCCCATCTGATAATCATACTCTTTATTATTTACATCCAGAATATTCTGATTCTTCAGCTGATTGCGATAGTTATTAATTTCATTCTCAATATTGAATGACTTATTCACGTCAATACTTTGGTGGTCGGAGCGTTCCACAACAACAATCATTTGTGCCAACGCATCATCCGTCAGTTTCATCATAAAGTGAATATGATCATATTGCTTTTCTGTGAAGTCCTGATTGGTCTGACGTTTACGATTGATAGTACGAGCAAGATTATAGCAACTATCACCAATACTTTCAATTTCCGTGACCTCACGAAGCATGGCACGAATCTGCAGCTTACTTTCTGAACTCAAACGTCCGTCGGACACCTGGTTCAGATAATTGGCTATCTCCAACTCCATATTATCGCTGATATTCTCATATTTCTCAATACGGCTGAACAGCTTATTATAATCATCGTCTTTATCCGTATGCAGCAAGTCCTGCACCATATTGAACATACGATGAGTACGCTCTGCAAACAAGTGAATTTCCTTGCGTGCCTGCAATATGGAAAGTTCCGCTGTAGAAAGCATACCACCGGAGATAAAGCGGAGACGATACTCCTCGTCGGCTTCTTTCTGCGGAATGATAGCACAAACCGTACGTTCTATCAATCTCACAAACCAGATAAGAATCAATACATTGCAGATATTGAAGCAAGTGTGGAAGGCTGATAGCTTAAATGAGACAGCTACGGCAGGATCTTTCGTTCCCATCACGTTTTCCACAAACCACGATACGGCACTCGTAAACGGAGTGAAAAGACAAAGCACCCAGATAACACCGAAGACATTGAATACCAGGTGAGCCAATGCAGCCCTCCTCGCCTGCGTATTACCGGTTAAAGCAGCAAGATTGGCAGTAATAGTAGTACCGATATTCTCGCCCAATACTAATGCCGCCCCCAACTCAAAACTTATCCATCCATTGGCACACATGATAAGCGTGATGGCCATCGTTGCCGCCGATGCCTGCACAATCATAGTCAGAACAGTACCTATTATCACAAATAAAAGGATGGAAAAATATCCCATATCGGTATAACTCTGTACAAAAGCCAGCATTTCCGGATTTGCTTTCAAATCCGGTGCATTGGATTGCAACATAGAAAGTCCCATAAAAAGGAAAGAGAAACCGAAAATAAATTCACCGATAGACTTACGATGACTTTTTTGAGAGAAGAGAAGAGGGATACCAAAGGCAAGTAGAGGAAGTGCGAAAGCGGCTATATCAACTTTGAAGCCTAATGCCGAGATAATCCATGCTGTAACGGTAGTACCGATATTGGCTCCCATTATTACACCAATGGATTGGGATAAAGTGAGTAGTCCGGCGTTTACAAAACTCACCACCATAACGGTAGTTGCAGAAGAAGATTGAATCAGTGCTGTGATCAGCACACCCGTCAGCACCCCGGTTACCCGGTTGGTAGTCATTGCCGTTAGAATTTTCCGGAGCCTGTCGCCGGCAAACTTTTGAAGTCCTTCACTCATTATCTTCATTCCGTACAGGAATAATGCCAGTGAGCCAAGCAGCTTTAAAAAATCATAAAAAGAATATTCCATCTTTAATTAATTAGAAGGTTTTATGCCACATCTGTTATTATATCTATATTTAACGTATTAATCACCTAAAAAGGAGACGTCATGAAACACATGTTACAAATTTGTTGCAAAAATAATAATATTTCTAAAGAATTCCCCATCGGGAGTTCACTTTTGGATATTTATTACGGTTTTAATCTTAATTTTCCCTATCAGGTTGTCAGTGCGAAAGTTAATAACCGGTCCGAAGGATTGAATTTCCGGGTATATAATAATAAAGATGTAGAATTCCTCGATATACGCGACTCATCCGGCTTGCGGACATACGTACGCAGCCTTTGTTTCGTACTTTATAAAGCTGTCAGCGAACTGTTTCCCGAAGGCAAACTTTTTGTGGAACACCCTGTCTCCAAAGGATATTTTTGCAATCTCCGCATCGGACGCCCGATTACCTTGGAAGATGTATCCGCCATTAAAAAGCGTATGCAGGAAATTATAGATGAGAATATCACATACCGTCGCACAGAATGTCATACCACCGAAGCAGTACGCATCTTCAATGAACGGGGAATGACGGACAAAGTGAAACTACTGGAAACCTCAGGTTCTATCTATACCTATTATTACTCGTTAGGCGACACCATCGACTATTATTATGGCAACCTGTTACCCAGTACCGGTTTTATCTGGCTGTTCGATATCGTAAAATACTACGATGGCTTGTTACTGCGCATACCCAACAAAGCAAATCCCAATGTTTTGGAAGAAGTTGTCAAGCAAGAAAAAATGCTCGATGTCTTCAAAGAACATCTCCGTTGGAACTACATCATGGGATTGGGCAATGTAGGAGACTTCAATCTTGCCTGTGAACAGGGGCATGCCACCGACCTGATCAACGTAGCCGAAGCACTGCAAGAAAAAAAGATAGCCCAGATTGCCGATGATATTTATCACCGTGGTGAAAATGGCAATCGTGTGAAACTGGTACTTATCTCCGGCCCCTCTTCTTCGGGTAAGACCACTTTCAGCAAACGTCTTTCCGTACAGCTTATGACGAACGGACTTCGCCCATATCCTATAGCTCTGGATAATTACTTTGTGAACCGGGAAGATACCCCAAGAGATGCGAATGGCGATTATGATTACGAATCACTTTACGCACTCGATCTCAAAAAGTTTGAGGAAGACCTGAAAGCTCTGTTAAGAGGTGAAGAAATAGACTTGCCGAGTTTCAACTTCACCACCGGGCAGCGTGAATATAAAGGTGACAAGTTACGGATAGACGAGCATACCATCCTTATTCTGGAAGGTATTCATGCACTGAATCCTGAACTCACCCCGCAAATACCGGCAGAGAATAAATACAAAATCTATGTGTCTGCCCTGACTACCATTTCTCTGGACGACCATAACTGGATTCCCACTACGGACAACCGTTTGTTGCGCCGTATTATCCGCGACTTCAACTACCGCGGCTACTCAGCACGGGAAACCATTTCCCGCTGGCCCAGTGTACGAGCCGGAGAAGACAAATGGATATTCCCTTATCAGGAAAATGCCGATGTGATGTTCAACTCCGCACTGTTGTTTGAGTTTGCCGTACTGCGCTGCCATGCCGAACCCATATTGACCAGTGTACCTCGCAACTGCCCTGAGTACGCTGAAGCGTACCGTTTGTTGAAGTTCATCAAATATTTTACACCCATACAAGACAAAGAAATACCGTTTACCTCATTATTACGTGAATTTTTAGGCGGAAGTAGTTTCAAATACTAAAAGATTATTTTACTTTTGCTTGCAAATTCATATAAATAGTTATGCTCATGAAACAATTTGCTTTCATTCTATCTCTCGTATTGTGTTTAAGCACAGTGACTTTCGCGCAAAGCACCAGCCGCGCCGATGAGCTAATGCAACAAGCACAAACTAACCTGAAACAAAAAGAATATATTAAGGCCCGCTACCTTTTCCTGCAAGCTTACAATGCTTTCTCCTCGCAAGAAAAGTATGACAAAGCTGTAGAGTGCGGTATTAACGCCAGCGCCCTCTATCATCGGGAAAACTATTATAAGGAAGCTTTCGAGCTGTTGCGCGGTGCGGAACTATTGGTTACAGGAGGCGAACAGAAAAGTGGCAAGGCTATGCCGGATCTGCGCTTCCGTATCAATAAGGAGCGCCTGCAAATGTACATCAACCTTAAGAACCCTGCCCGAGCCAAAGAGCAACTGACCAAGCTGGAAGAAACTGCTAAAGCAGCCAGAAATGACTCTCTCAATAATGATTTGCTCTATACTCAGGCCAATTATTATTATACTTTCGGCATGAATTCGCAAGGAGATGCCTACATCAACCGCCTGATCGGTCAATATAAGGAACAGAAAAACTACACTAAAGTAGACGAGTCTTATAAGACATTGATCGACATTGCCCGCAAAGCAAATAATGCCGGACTGGTGGCCCGCACTTACGACAAGTACATTCTTTGGACGGATTCTGTAAAAGCACTTACCGCCCAGGATGAACTGAATGTTCTGAAACGGAAGTATGACGAGAGCCTGCAAACTATCGAAGAGAAAGACAGCTCTCTCTCCGCCAAGCAGTACATCATCATTGGTCTTTGCATCCTCGCCGGACTCCTTGCTGCTGTATTAGTACTGGCCGGCATCGTATTGCTGCGTTTCGTCCTCCTTACCCGGAAGCAAAAGAAAGCCATCCAGATTGCGAACGAGCACAATGAACTGAAAACCCAGTTTATCCAGAATATCTCAGCACAAATGGAGCCAACCCTGAATACTCTGGATGGAACGCAACCGGGCGTTCGTGCCCTGAAGGGTTTTGCAGAACACATTCAAGAGCTGTCCGACTTGGAAAACACCTTATCAGAGGCTTACGAAATGCGTGAAATCAACATCAATACTTTCTGTGAAAGTGTTATGGATAAAATTAAAAGCGGCTTGAAACCAGACATAACTACTGCCGTCAATGCACCGAAACTCAGTGTAAAAACGAATCCGGAACAACTTGAACGCATTCTTCTCCACTTGCTGAACAATGCAGCCGAATTTACTCCCGAAGGTGGCAAAATCTGGCTGGACTTCAAAAAACGTGGAGCACACACTCATCAGTTCATCATAAGCGATACAGGAACTGGCATTGCCGAAGAAGAACAAGCAGACCTGTTCAAGCCTTTCACCAAAGTGAAAGACCTTACAGAAGGTGACGGTTTGGGACTACCTATTTGTTCTCTAATTGCTACTAAAATGAATGGTAGTCTGACGCTGGACAGCAGTTATACCAAGGGTTGCCGTTTTGTTTTGGAACTACATACCTGATAAAAAATACACCTAAAATTAAACAGCCCCTATTTCTGATTTATTTTCAGGAATAGGGGTTGTTTATTTTCCACACCTACATTACATTGTTTTATCACCAGAAACGGGTACTTTTGCAGGCTGCAACAACAAATGATAAATCAATGAAAGCCACTGTCTTAGCTATGCTATTACTTGCATCTTGTATATTAGCGGCTTGTACTCGTTCCAGCCCGAACGCCCAACTTGTACAAGCCGATTCTCTCATACAAAAGCTTCCAGACAGCGCTTTACGCTTTTTGCAAAGCATTCAGTCGAAAGAATTTCATTCAGCGGCCGACCGTGCATATTATGCACTATTATTGACACAAGTCAAAGACAAGAATTTCATTCTGCAAACTGAGGATTCTCTGATACGCATTGCAGTGCAATATTATGATTCTACTAAAAATACGGCTATGCAGGCAAGGGCACATTATTATTTAGGATGCATTTGGAGGGACAAAGAAGACTATCCAAATGCCTTAAGTTGCTTTTTCACAGCCATATCCTATGCCAAAAAGATTCCTGACTACAACTTAGCCGGGCATATATACAATAATATAGCAAATCTATATTACCAGCAACGTCTGAATGAACAAGCCGACTCCATTTATCAAATAACAGAAGACCTTGCCATTAAACAGAAAAACTTCCACTTACATGTAGAAGTATTATCTCAACGAGGTATGATCAATATCAGAGAAGGGAAATATAAAGAAGCAGAGCAAATACTATTACATGCATTTGAGATTTCACGCCACAGTACATTTAAAAGTCTGATAGCTAAAACGACTTACTCCTTAAGTCTATTGTACGGACGCATGAATATGGGAGAAAAAGCTGTTGAATATGCAAAGCTAAGCGTCAATAATCAGGAAAATATAAATATGCAGTATAGGGCCTGTCTTGTCTTGGGAGATGCTTATTATAAGACAGCTCAATATGACTCGGCTTTAATCTATCTAAACAAAGGGTTATACAGCAAAGATCATTCTACCAAAGCAGGCATCTATATGCGCTTAGCCGACATAGCTCAGAAACAAGGCTTACTGGAAAAAGCACTCGAAATGGAAAGGAAATATTCCGCTTATCTGGATAGTGCTCAGCAAAAACAACAGAGTACAGCAATCGTCACAACAGAAAAAAATATACTGATACAACGTAAACAATCAGAATATAAAAAGAATCTGGGAAAATTCTCTTACTATACGATTACAACAATAGCAACTCTCCTGTCGGTATTCTTCATCCTATGGAAAAAATACAAGAAAAGAATAAATTCTTTACAAAAAGAATTAGAGCAACATAATTATAACCAAAAAGAAAAAGCCATTTTACAGAAGGAACTCCATTCCTTGAACACGGAACGACAAGCATTACTCAAGGAAGCCTATGAGCACTCTGAAGTCTATGCTAAAATGAAACGGATTATCCAATCCTATAAAAAAACAGATAAATCCACTGAACATTTCGATGAAGAAGACTGGAAACAACTCATTGCAGAAACCGACATACGATGGAACAACATAACGATACGGCTTGCCAGCAAATATCCTTTATCCTTGGACGAAATATATCTATGCTGTCTCTATTTAACCGACATGCCTACCAGCCATTTTAGATATATAATGGAATGTAGTAGAGATGCCATATATAAAAAGACCAAGCGAATATTGGAACAAAAAATGAAATGCTTTGATAAATCGACTTCACTTCGTGATATTTTGGATACACTTATCATTGAATAATGAACCAAGTCGTCTAAATATGATAGCTTCTACTACATTTCTACACTTTTTATACACTTTCATTGGATAAATTCTCTCTAAATTTGCCACCGTCATAACAAATTAAAAGTATATCTTATGAAAAAGTTATTATTTGTATTTTTCGTGTTAACTGTAGTATTGGGCAGTACTTCATTGCAAGCCCAGGACCGTTTTTCATTTGCTGGTGATGATGAAAGGGAAATCCCCTTGGATCCATCAGGGCCTATAGAAGGTGGTCCGATTACCCGGAGCATCATCATCCAGCCCGCCAGTGCCTATGTCGATAGTGATATAGTCACTGTAGTTTTCAACAAGGATTTGCCTTCTGCAAGTATTACCATTACAAATGTTTCTACAGGAGCAGTCGTTTATTCTGAGACTTATTCCATGCCTACACTTATTACAATCAATGTAAGTGCAGAAAATTCCGGAGAATATCAGATAGAGATTGTATCAGATGAAATTCGCTTAAGCGGATACTTTACTCTCTAACAAAGAACCTAACCTAAACTTTAACTATAAATTTAGACTATGCTGGGAGATGATTATGCCACCAGTGAAGTAGTCCATCACTTTTTACGGTCATTGACCGTAAAAGTGAGCAGGACTACTATATGCCGTCTGCTCGACAATCCGTTGGGCAACACCATGCAAGGTATTAGTGACGCTTTAGATGCACTTCATGTAAAGAACGTAGTTTACCAACTTCAACCCCAATATCTGGAGAAGCTGCACGGCCCGTTCATTACCCAATTGGAAACAAGCCATTCTACATTCTGTCTTGTTGAAAAGATAGAACAGGATCGGCTCATTATCACGACTTCCGAAGTTAGCCACATGCCCATAAGTAGAAAATTATTTATTCACCAATGGACAGGAGTTGTCCTGTTGGGTGAAACCACTCGGGAAACCCTCTGTGAATCTCATTGCCTGATCAGAAATATTAATTATATGTGTCGGCAACACAGAATACTAATTGCCGGGATCATATCTGTCCTCTTAGTTTTTTCTTCAATCTGGAGCAGAAATTATCCCCCCGGATTACCACTCTATCTCTCTGCATTAACTTGCGGTATTCTCATTTCTACTATAATCCTATACAAAGAAATGGTAGACCATCATTTTCTACACCGTTTCTGCCATATAGGTAAAGTTATAGATTGCAATGAAGTACTCAAATCCAAGGGTGCAAGTATTGCAGGAATAGGAATTGGAGAGCTATCGTGGATGTATTTCACCACTATGTTCTTCTTCACAGCCGTCTGTCCCGAAGAGTTTCATTTTTTGGCCGCCCTGTCTGTTTTCATAGCAATTGCATTTACGCTATACTCTATTATATATCAGATATTCTTTATTCACAAAGCCTGCCTGTTTTGTATGCTCACCACCTTCTCGGTCTGGCTGACAGCAGCATCGCTTTATATCATACGGAATAACTTTGAATGGAGATTTTCCATCCGGATTCTCCTTTCCATGGTTGCCGTCAGCGTTATCTGCCTGATATTCTGGATACAGGCAAAAGCACTTGTTTCTTCAGACAAGGAGAAGCACTTCATGAAGGTTAAGCTATCCGGTCTACTCAATCCAATCACTTTCCAGAAGCTACTGGCGTTAAAACCTAAAGTCAGAACGATGATTCATCCGGATATAGCTTTACACAATTCTGCCGATCATACAAAAGACAGACTGATGGTAGTTGTAAATCCCAACTGCAAGGCATGCGCCAAAGTGCACCACCACATTCGGGAGATCTCAGCGGATATATCCATCTCATTAGTCATATACACCAATGATCGTCTGGGAGCACATATTGCACAAACAATTCTCTCCGCCTATCTCTCCGAAGGTTGGGAAAAGGCTACTTATTTACTGGAGGAATGGTTCGAGATTCAGGAAATACCGGGTGTAGAGAAATACTACATCAATGACGTTGCACAGCTACTTTGGAGACAGCAACAAGAATATTGTGAGCGAAATAATATCAGTCATACACCAGCGGTTATTGTCAACGGGCACTATATGCCAAGCGTTTATCAATTGGCCGAATTGAAGTATTTATTAGTATCCTCGGATAACAGATAAGAAGCAAATAGAAGCTTTATAAAGAAGGTATTCTCCCTTTATAGAGAATCTTTTCTCAATATGGTGAGAGTTTCTTCTCAATACGATGAGAATAAACTCTTAATTAAGTGAGAAAAGATTCTCACCATGATAAGAAAGATGAGAAGATTGTAGTTCCCTGATATTAGTACTTTAAATCTTATCCCTAAACTTGATTGACTAAGAGAATTACTTTCTCTGAAAGTTATTGACCTTTATTAGTTCATAGCCCTAATATCAGTTTACCCCAAGCTACAGAACTAAACAAAAGGAAAAAACATACAGTTGCCTTGGTAATATTTCTCAAAAAGAGATACCTTTGTATACTACTAACCAAATACCCATTAGAATGAAACAGGGCATTTATGCTACAATATGGCTAATAAGTTTTCTTTTACTAAACTCATGTACACGACAGCACAATCACAATATACTGTTAGTACAAGCAGATTCGTTAATGGAAGAATATCCGGACAGTGCATTGCATATTCTGGAAAGCATAGAATCTCAACAACTGACAGTACAGGCGGATCGCGCTTACTATGCTCTGCTGCTGACACAAGCCAGAGACAAAAACTATATTGTACAAACGGATGATTCACTGATACGGACGGCTGTGCAATATTACGACTCCATTGGGGATATACCTATGCAGGCTAAAGCTCATTACCATTGGGGAGGTGTGCTAAGAGATCAGAATAACTATTTTCATGCATTACACCTATACATAAATGCTGCCAATTATGCCAAGCGCAGCGAAAAGTCAAAGCTATTATCATTGATATATAACAATATCGGCAACATTTACTATCAAGAAAACCATTATAACAAGGCCGATTCTATGTATCAATTGCTACAACAACAAGCAACCTTGCAAAAAGATACAATCAATCTGGTTGAGGCCTTATCCAAACGAGGAAGTATAAATATAGAAAAAGGAAAAGCGTATTACCAGCAAGCCGAATCATTACTATTACAAGCCTCAGAACTTACAAAACACTTTCCCAACAATATGTTGAAAGCCAATATTGCATCTTCCTTAAGTGCTTTGTATAGTAGAATGCAGAAAGGTAAAGAGGCTATAAAATACGCCAAAGAAAATTTTACCCACTTAACTGACACTACATTATATGCCAAAGGATATCTTCTATTAGGAGACGCCTACTATAAAGCACAACTATATGATTCTGCCCAATTCTATTTCAATAAAGCCTTGCATACCCAAGAATACGTCACCAAAGCCAATACTTATATGCGCCTTGCCGATATTGCAAAAAAATCAAATAAATTAGAAGAATCACTTGAGCTGGAAAGGCTTTACTCTGCCTATCAAGATAGTGCGTACAATCAAAATCTCTATATATTGTCAACAAGCACGTTTTATTCTCCTACCCCACCCCAATATAGAGCTGATTTCCCCGTAAAAAGATGGGTATTATATATCAGTATATGCATACTTATAATAGGGAGCTATCTATTTATAAGACAATATAAATACAAGAAAGTATCATCTAAAAAAAATAGTATAAGGACAATGGAAATAGATATAGAAAAAGTAAAAGGCCAATTACAGGAAACTGCCTTCTACAAGAAAGCACAAAGCATATTGAATCATCAGAATGACACTGATGCTAAGTCAACAGAAAAACCAGTATTAACAAACGATGACCAGAAGTCATTAATAAAGGAAATTAATTGTTTGATTCCCGAATACACTTCACACCTGAGAAAGAACTTTCCATTACTGACTGATAAAGACATTTTCTTTTGTTGCATCCACTTGTCAGGCTTTTCCATACAGGAACTTGGAGTCATTTTGAGCAGAACCCCTAATAGCATATATAAAAGACGGGGTAGTATTCTTGAAAAGAAAATGCAACTTGACAAAAATGATAATTTCATCAAAGCTATCACTGCTATCTGAAAAGAGACTTCATATTACCCAGAAACTACATCTGAAAAAGCAAAACTACACAAAAACTACACACCTTTAGAGTTGTTTTTATGAATAACAATCTTTTAATTTGTACACATAACATAATCAAAAAATAATTTTATGAAAACACTTTTGATCGTATTAATCACTGCATTTATTAGTATTTGCTCCATTCAAGCACAGGAAAATGGAAGTATGACGGAATATAACAATACAGAAAGAGAAATTCCACTAAAGAATCTACAACCGAACAAGCCCATAAGTAGAAGTCTTATCCCGCAAGTTGCGCATGCTTACTTATATGATAAAATAGTATCCGTATCATTTGAGGAAGTTATGCAGGTAGTCACTATTAAAATTACTAAAGAATCTACCGGTGAAACTGTTTATTCGCAAGAGTATATGAATTCAGCAGCAATCGCTGTCGATTTGACATGGCAGGATTCAGGAACATACTATATAGAAATTGTTTCAGATACTATTTCTTTAGAGGGTGAATTTATGCTTTAAATTTAAAAGAGAGACATTATGTTGGGAGTTGATAACACCAGTGAAATACTCTATCACTATTTACGCGAATTACACGTAAAAGTGAGTAAGATGACCGTACATCGTTTGCTCGACAATCCGTTAGGCAACAGTATGCGAGGCATCAGCGATGCACTGGACTCACTCCACATCAACAATGCGGCATATCAACTTCCCAAAGAATATCTTGATGAATTGGAAGCTCCATGTATTGTCATCATGAATGATAATGATTTTCCCTTTTGTCTGATTGAAAAAATAGAAGAAACGCATATCACCCTATCCCACAGCCAACGCCTGAGAGTAAGCAAACAGCAGTTCTTACAGAAATGGACAGGCAGTGTATTAGTGGGAGAAGTAACGGAAAGTACTACTCAGGAAAAGAACTGCAAGCTGAAAGATATAGCGATGTGGATTCAACACCACCAACTATTGTTAGCCGGTATCATCGCCATTCTACTGATGCTATATAGCACAAAGCGTAATTACTCAACAGGAATATCCCTCTATTTGTTTACATTATGCACAGGGGTTCTTGTATCTTCCGCGATACTATATAAAGAAACTGTCAACAGTAGGTTCTTGCATCGTTTCTGTCATATTGGCAAAACGATTGATTGCAATGAAGTTCTACATTCCAAAGGTTCGCATATTATAGGAATGGGATTGGGAGAGTTATCGTTACTCTACTTCAATGTTTTATTGTTATTCGCCCTTATCTGTCCGTATGAATTTTACGGCATTAGCGCAATATGTAATATTATCGCAATAGGATTTACATTCTATTCTGTAATCTATCAGCTATTCATTATTCGCAAAGGATGTATGCTCTGCATGCTTATTAATCTAACTGTATGGAGCAGTTGCGTAACACTTTATATTCTACAAGGACAATTCAATAGGGAATTTTCACTCTCTACCATGCTCTCTTTTATAGCAATCGCCTGTATTTGTTTAGTCGGGTGGTTACAAGTCAGAGCCCTATTAAAGGTAAAAGAAGAAGGGAAGCAGTTAAAAGTACAATTTTCAAAACTATTGAATCCTGATAGTTTTCAGAAGCTATTGTTTGCAGAAACTCAAATTGGAGCAATGGTTAATAAAGAAATAGCATTACATAACCAGATTTCGAGCACAACACAGTTAATGATTGTAACTAATCCCAACTGCAAGAATTGCGCCAAAATGCATTCGCACATCAAAGAAATAGCCTCCAATGTTTCTATATCATTGATACTCCTAACTTTTCCCAAAGACGGTATTGGAGAGAAAGTAGCCAAAACTATTATCGCAACTTACCGTACAGACGGATGGGAGAAAGCGATAGCAGTATTGGAAGAATGGTACAAAAATCATAAGATAAAAGAAATCGATAAATATGCTATTACTGCAGAAGAACAAAGGATATGGAAACAACAACAAATCTATTGTTCGCAACAACATATCAGTCAGACGCCTTCTATAATTATTGACGGATATTATGTACCGGAATTCTATCAATTAAAAGAGTTGAAATATGTATTGACATAAAGATATTGTTTTGCAAAACAGAAGTCAATAGGGTGATACTTAAAGCTTCCCACAATTAATTTTGTTTCCTTACATTAAATTCTAAAAGATATGAAAACTTTAAAGAATTTTGAAGCGTTCAAATTGAACAAGGTTCAAATGAATGCTATTGCCGGCGGAAAAACATGTACTGTTACAATTGAAACCCCAGACGGACCAATGCAGATCAAAGCGACAGTACCCAACAGCATGAGTAACGATGATGCTTCTGCAGCTATCCACGATAAGTATGCCCCCGTATATGGTAACGAAAATATTTGCGTAACAAGATGCTCATAATAAGCCATTCTTGATAAATATGGCTTAAGCCCCTATTTTTAGGTATTAATAACCATTCCAATCGGAAAGAAAGTGATTACTTTCCGATTGGAATAAAAATATAACAAATTATGAGACCTCTGATATTTTTCGCACTATTATCAATAGTATGCAGTTGTTCCTTGCATCCTCAAATGCCCGAAGGGAAAAATATAACGATTAACCTCAAATTGGACAGCACTATTTCCAATCATGAACAATGGGTATATCTGCATCGCTATGATGACAATGAATTCTTAATTGAAGATTCCGCTTTCATCAAAAAGGGACAAAAGGAAATAACGTTGTATGGATATACACCGGAAGAGCACGCTTATAGTGTTTTATTCGCTAAAAAAGGTCCTATCGAATTGTATCTGATATTAGCTCCAAACAGCTACATAGAGACAGACATCTCTGAGACTGACAATAAAATGAATGTTACAAAGAAAGTAAAGGGATCCTACGCTACGAATGAATATGTAGATAACATAAAAAAACAATCTGCCATCCACCAAAAAAAGAGGGAACTCTATGCTGAATTGTCCAGACCCGACTTATCTGATAATGAAGAAAAGCGCATACAGAAGCAGCTTGATATAGCCGAGATGCAACTTGACTCCATGGAGATGAATCTAATCAACAACTCTCAATCACCATCCAATGTTTGGGGAGCATTATATCGATTTTCGGAGAAAGTGAAAAGAGATTCACTGACTACATTAGTAAAAAAAGCTTTGAAAAGATTTCCAAACAACAAAAAAATAAAAAGTCTTATTTATAAGCCGAAAAATGGATATCCCCCAGAGTCGGAAGCAAGCAAACAAAGAAGCGAACGAATCTTCCAAATTATTGATGCAAGAATAAATGAAAGCATCAAATTAAAAGAAAAGAAAGAAGAGACTACAACCAATATAAACGACCTTACTTTCTTATCTGATAAGGGGGAAGAAGTGACAATTTCAAAATTAACAGGAGAGTATATCTTGATAGACTTCTGGGCAAGTTGGTGCATACCCTGCCTGGAGGGTATGCCTTATATAAAGCAAGCCGAAAAAATGTGCAACGGAAAACTAAAGGTTTGCCTTATATCAATGGATAAAGACCACAAAACATGGAAAGAGTGTATCGTGAGGTGGAAAGTGGAGAATTTCGTCAACTTAACTGCAATCAACTCTAAGGGAGAACAAATAGAAGGAGTTAATATAAAAGCAATCCCTTACAATTATCTATTAAATAAAGACCATGAGATTGTTGCCACTAATATTCATCAAAAAGAATTATTGGAGAAGCTGAATGAATTAATGAAAAAGGAATAATGAAACACTTTCCCCACTTCACCCAGCACGACGTCATGGATTGTGGTCCTACCTGCCTTCGCATGGTAGCCGCTTTCTATGGCAGGCATTATTCATTGGAAGGATTAAGGGAAAAGTCATTCATCACTCGTGAAGGGGTTTCTATGCTTGGCATCAGTGAAGCAGCAGAAAAGATTGGTTTTCGTAGCATCTGCGTACAAGTGGGTTTTGAAAAACTCAAGGAAGCTCCTTTACCCTGCATCATACACTGGAACCAGCAACACTTTGTCGTGGTATATAAACTTACCGACAAGCATGTCTGGGTAGCCGACCCTGGCGCGGGAAAGCTGAAATACACCAAAGAAGAATTCTGCAATTGCTGGCTGAGTTCCCGAAAGAACGAAGAAAACACAGGAGTGGCGTTATTGCTGGAACCCACCCCCGAATTTTATACGACAGAGGACGAAGGAGACGAAGTGAACCGCAAAGGCTTTAGCTTCCTCTACTCCTATCTCCGCCCGTATCGGGGGCTGGTGGGACAACTCCTTTTAGGTTTGCTACTGGGCAGCATGATACAGCTCATGTTACCCTTCCTCACACAATCTGTAGTAGACTTCGGTATCAACAACCAGAATCTCGGTTTTATCTATCTGGTACTGATAGCTCAGTTGATGCTGTCTTTCAGCAGCAGTGCCGTAGAGTTCATACGGGGATGGATACTACTACATCTGGGTACTCGCATTAACATTGCCCTCATATCAGACTTCCTCATCAAACTGATGAAGATGCCCATCAACTACTTTGACAGTAAGATGACAGGAGACATCTTGCAACGCATCAACGACCACAAGCGCATACAGGACTTTCTGACAGGAAGTAGCCTCAGCGTTATCTTCTCCGTGTTCAATATCATAATCTTCGGCATTGTATTGCTGGTGTACAGCGGTATGATATTTCTCATTTTCATGTGTGGAAGTGCCTTGTACGTGGCATACGTCTGGCTATTCATGAAGAAACGTGCCGAACTGGATCATAAACGTTTTGCACAACAAAGTGCCAATCAAAGTACGGTAGTGCAACTGGTAAACGGCATGCAGGAAATAAAGCTCAGCGCCTGCGAACAGCAAAAACGCTGGGAATGGGAACGGATACAAGCTAAATTATTCAAAGTAAACATTAAGAGCCTTGCCCTACGTCAATATCAAGACTCGGGAGCAGTATTGATAAATCAAAGCAAAAACCTTTTGATAACCGCACTTGTAGCAAGCTTGGTGGTGAAAGGAGAAATGACGCTGGGTATGATGCTCTCTGTACAATACATTATCGGACAACTGAACAGTCCGGTAAACGAGCTCATTGCCTTTGCACGCGACATGCAGGATGCACGCCTTAGTATGAATCGCCTCAGCGAAGTGCGTGACAAACCGGATGAAGAAGATCCCACACGCGAACTGATACGGGATATTCCGGAAGGAAAAGAAATAAGACTCCAAAACCTTAACTTCAAATATGACCCGCTCAGCGAGTACCCTACGTTGGACAATGTAAGCCTGGTGATTCCACCGGGTAAGCAGACGGCCATCGTAGGTATGAGCGGAAGCGGAAAAACAACACTCGTTAAATTACTGTTAGGATTCTACCCGCCCGCAAGCGGCGATATCTTTATCGGGGATACTCCACTGGAGAATTACAGTATCCGCGAATGGCGCAAGCGGTGCGGTGTAGTTATGCAAGACGGCTTTATCTTCTCCGACAGCATAGCCGGAAATATAGCTCCGGGAGTAGAGCATATCGATAAGCAGCGATTGCGCCATGCCGCAGAAGTTGCAAATATACATAGCTTTATCGAGGAATTACCCTTGGGGTACAATACCAAGATAGGACAAGAAGGTCATGGATTGAGCCAGGGACAGAAACAGCGTATTCTCATAGCCCGCGCCGTATATAAAGACCCGGAATTCATCTTCTTTGATGAAGCAACCAATGCACTGGATGCCAATAATGAACGCACCATAATGAATAACTTGGAGACATTCTTCAAAGGCAGAACATCCGTAGTAGTGGCGCATCGGTTGAGCACAGTGAGAAATGCAAACCAAATTATTGTAATAGAACAGGGAAGAATAGCAGAAACCGGAACACATGAGGAACTGATAGCTTTGGAAGGAAGATATTACAGGTTGGTAAAGAATCAACTGGAACTTTAATAAGTTGGGAGTTGAGAATTGAGAGTTATGAAGAAGAAAGAAGAGAAAGACATAGAATTAAGGTGTGAGGAGGTACAGGAGATATTGACACGCCCACCACACGCATTAGTCAGATGGGGAATAACAGTATTCTTCGGAGTGCTGGCATTGCTCTTCATTGGGGGCTGCTTCTTCAAATATCCGGATATCATAAGTGCAGAAATCACCATTACTACAGAGCATCCACCCGTATGGATCGTGGCAAGAGGAAGTGGAAAAATTCAGGAGGTATATCGAAAAGACCGTGAAACCATAAAAGCAGGAGATATCATAGCTGTACTGGAGAATCCTGCCATCACTGCCCATGTATTAGAACTGAAAGAAAGGATTACTTCTTTCATTCTGACGGATAGTTGTATCTGCCAAACCGTGTTTCCAGAGAAACCGGAACTCGGAAACATCCAGAATGCTTATGCCTCTTTCATCAAATGCCTGACAGATTATCGTAATTTTCTGTCGATAGACCTCTACGCCCAGAAAGAGCAGGCCGCCTGCAAAGAACTGCAAGAGTATCAGAAGTACATCCGGCATCTGAATAAACAAGCAGAACTTGATGAAGAACAGGTACAGATAGCTTCCGCTACCCATAGCCGGGAAAAGAAACTCTTCGACAAAGGATTAATATCGAAAGCTGATTATGAAGAAGCACAACAAACCTATCTGAATCGCAGGCAAGGGAGAGAGCAACTAATGACTTCACTTTCATCTGCCAGAATACAAGAGGCGCAATTACAACAGAATATTGTAGAAATCCGTATGGAACGTAATCGGGAAGCTAATACAATAAGCACTTCGTTAAAATCAGCCCTCAATGATTTACAGGTAAGCATCAGCGATTGGGAGTTGGGGTATCTCTTTACCAGCCCTGCCGGTGGTATATTATCTTACAATAATATCTGGCAGAAGAACCAGAATGTCAATGCGGGAGATAAAGTGTTCTCTATTGTAACCTCTACTCCCGGTGACATTATAGGAAAAATAAAATTACCCGTCAGCGGTTCAGGCAAAGTATGCCCCGGACAAAGAGTGAATATCAGTGTGACAGGGTATCCATACATGGAATTCGGCTTCCTCACCGGGGAAGTACTGTCTGTTTCACTATTAGCAAGCGAGGACAATATGTATACTGTCACGGTAGGTCTACCACAGAACTTATGCACCTCATATGGCAATCAGTTGGACTTTAAAGGAGAGCTTTCCGGCACAGCAGAGGTCATGACAGACGAACGGAGCGTAACTGCACGTCTACTCAGTCCGCTCCGCTATCTGTGGGAAAAATATCTATAAAAAATCTTTTATTTCAGCCAAGTCGCTCGTTTCCACAAGTATTCCAGCGGACCGTGTGCATGACGGCTCATCCACCAACGGCAGAAAGCAAGCTGTATAATAAAGAGCGCTACACCTACCAGGAAGCTGGCTGTTATACCCAACTGAGAGTGAAGTGCAAGACCCCAATTATAGAACAACAACGAACCGATAATACTCTGAGTAATATAATTTGTAAGACTCATCTTACCGTAAGGAGTAATCTTCATCAACCAGTCGTGCAGGTTTGTCCGATAGAAAGCAAAGATAACACCCGACACCAATATCAGCATAAATGCAAATTTGGACAAGGAAGTTATGATTAGTAACAAAGGAGTAAGAATAGACTTACTAACGATGAAGCCCGGCAACATATTGCCCAATCCATATAGGGGGAAGAAAGCGATAAGAGCGCCACAAAGTACCTTATTCCAGAATTTCAGATTTTCCTTCAGGAAAAGTCCCCGACGTCCTATCAGCAAGCCGAACAGGAAAAGAGCGGCAGTCTGGAATACACGTCCGTGATCCCAAGCCCATGCAAGACTGGCAATCTGCCCTTCCCATAAATTCACACGCAGAGTTTCAAGGAAAGTGCCGTGACTTTGCACTTGAAAAGCAGCTCCCCAGTAACTGCCCGTCGGAATAGAAGGAGTCACAAAAGAAGGATCTATGCAGGCACGTATCACATAATAAAGTGGTAATGGTTGTATCAGAAGTACACATGCCAGAATAAACAACCATTTATCTTTCAGCCTGCAGGTAAGTGGTAAGATGAATCCGACTAACGAATAGAGCACCAATACTTCGGCCGTGAAAAAAGCTGCATTTATATTACCAAGAATGAACAATAAAATCAATCGCCAGCAAAAACGCAAACGAAAATCATTGCCACGCATACGCTGGTTATTATCCTGGATGAAGAAACTAAAACCAAAAAGTAAAGCAAACACAGCGTAAGCCTTTCCTCCGAACATGAAAAAGAGTCCGTCCCAAATGGCTTTATCAGAAAAGTTAAGCCATGCACTTTGAGTACTTGTATCAGGAAATGAATAGAAATTAAAGTGTTCGATGGAGTGTAATACGATGATGCCCATAACGGCGAGTCCACGCAGCACGTCAGCTACATCAATACGGGTGTGTTTTTCCAATTTCTGTACCATAATCAGTATAAATTCATTAGCAATCTGCTCTTTTTAATGTTAAAATCGCAAATATAGAATTTATTATCCACTTTTGGAGACAAATTCCCAATTTCTTCCAGAATTACCCGTCATCTTTGCAATAGAATCAACAATAATCAAAAACTCTAAAAAATAAGTAAGTATGAAATTGAAAATGTATTTAGCCCTATTAGCTATGGGGATGTTAAGCCTACAAAGCTGTAGTGACGACGACGACGATCTCCCAAGCTCTAAAGTTCCCGAAGCTGTACGCACGGCATTCGATAGTAGTTTTTCTAACACTGCTAACCTAAGTTGGGAAACAAAAACCGTCTCACAAGAGCAATATTACAAAGCTGAATTCAATAACAAGAGTGACAACGGATATAAAACAGAAGCCTGGTATAAGGCAGATGGTTCGTGGTATATGACGGAAACAGAAATGCCATATAGTGCCATTCCACAAGCAGTAAGAACTTCCTTTGAGAGCAGTGAATACGCCACCTGGAAAAAAGATAATGAAGTGGAACGCATTGAACGTGCAGGAACCGAAAAAGAGGTTATCTACATCATAGAGGTGGAATCTGCACAGGATATAGATATGGACTTACATTATTCAGCAAACGGAATCCTTATTAAAGCCGTAAATGATGACGGCAACGGCAATAATGAATCATTGCTGCCGTAATGTACCGATTAGCTTATAAACGAAAAAGGACAGTTATGGCTGTCCTTTTTCGTTTATAAGAGCATATGATCAGTCTGCGGAAGAATTTAATACTTTCAGTAATTCCCCCTTCACCGCATCCGTTCCCGGGAAGCCCACTGACCGATACGTTTGTTTTCCTTCACGGTCGAGTACCAGATAGGTAGGCACACCACGAACCTCAAATTTATTGCAGATAGCCGCCCATTGCGCATTGGTAAGTCGGTAATGTTCACCATGAATATCAGGTATCATATTGTTCCATGTTGCCTCCGGAGAATTCTCACCGGCAATAAAAACATATACGATATCTTTATCAATCAATTCTTCTTTCATGGGCTTCATCATCTTCATTGCCATTTTACAAGGACCACACCAGGTAGCCCAAAAATCAACAAGCACCACTTTGCCTTTGAACGGAGCGACCATAGCTTCAAACAGTTCATCATCCTTAACGTCTGCAGCCAAAGTACGAACCGTGAAACCACGTTTACTCTTATTCTCTTCTATCCTCCGAAGCAGTTCCGTATTCATTGCGGTCAACCGGTTCAGGAAATATGAATTTTCAATTGCATGCAACGCAGCAAAATCATCTTCAGATAAAGGTGTAAAATCTTCCAGCTTCGAAACACATTGCATGGCTTTCTGCACATCATAATAGATACCTTGGCTACCAATCAGTCCTTCAACCGCTTTTCGGTTAGCTTCCATTCCTTGTCTACCAAACTCCTGAAAAAGAGCATCATATCTATTCCTCAGTTCTTTCATTACCGAAGAATCATACGATGACGGATTATCGCGATATTTCTTCATCGTCTCCTTATCTTTAGGGGCCACTTTAGGGGAATTGAGTAAATAATCAAAGATGTCACCATGTTTTACAGATGGCAAGCTTATATACCCGGTATTGACTACCCTGGAAGGATAATTAAAACAATACACAGACTTGGGCGAATTGATATAACCAAGTTCACTTAGGAAATCGAAATAGTCATTCGATGGTTCAGGAGAACGATACTCTTTACTTGCATCGCGCACAGACACACCTTTTTGCTGAGCATAAGCCTGCAGCAGTCGATAACTATATTCACTTAACAGCTCGTACAAAGCATCCTTATTCAATATCGTCAACAGTTCCGCATAAGCCTTACTTATCTTCTTATTAGCGTGGATTACCTTGTCTGCTTCCTCATACTTCTGCATACAATATGCCTTGTACTGGTCCGGATTCATGTCATACAAGTCTTTCAACTCAACAGAACAAAGTGGAATCTCCAATCCGGAATTCATCTCCGTATTCAATCCGGCATTCAGACCTTCAAAATAAACCTTCTTCCCTTCAGGTTTCGCATCTTTCTGCAAACGACTTGAAGCACGCGTCATCTCACGAAGATTTACAGTAATCTTGGTTTCGCCGCCTGGAGACAACAAAAAAGAAATAATAGAGCCACCCACACTTAAATAGGCGACAGAAGGATGTGAAGCTGGCATTTCCATATGAAAATTTCCTGCTTCATCCAGCTTTAACTCCGTATTCTTTTGTCCATAAGCAGATAAGAAATCAGCTGAATGTAGTTCGACTTTCATGCGAAATGAAGGCTTATAATCCAGAATACGCCCACTGATGATAGCGGTTCCCTCTTTGATTTCAGGCGTCGGCAAAGCAACAGCAGTCGCTTTGCCGGCTTTCCCTAAGTCTTTAGGCAATTGGAGTTTAGGCAACTTCCCGGTCAGGCTGATACCAAAAAGATTAAAGTCTCTTTCGCCTTCACCTTCCACAAAATCAAATGACTTTACAGATGCCGGCAGAGGTGGAAATATCAAAGAAAAAATAGCCTCACCCGACTCAGGCATCCAAAATTCCTGGCCCAACTCTATGCCTACTCCCTGCCGCACCTGGTAACGTTCACCATTATCTGCAACCAGACAAGTAGCAGGAGCAATACGTATCCAGTTCTTTGGAATAAATTTTGCATCCACATCAACCACGGTAGCTGTATCCGACAAATGAATAGCAGCTATCTCAATGGTTTCCGTTGCCTTTGCTATAAACGGAGGCCGATTAATCGTCTTTTGTGCATGCAATACACTCCAGGACAAAAGACAAAATAAGAATAGTAGTTTTTTCATTAGACTCATTCTTAAATTGATACTATCGCAACGCTTCCACCTCTTCCGGAGTCAACGGTATCTTCTTGCCTAAGCGGCGGGCACCGGTTTCTGTAATAAGATAATCTTCTTCATTGCGGATACCACCGAAGTCACGATATTCTTCCAATTTGTCATAATTGATAAAGTCAGTGAATTTCTTTCCTTCTTTCCACATGTCAATCAATTCGGGAATGAAGTAGATACCCGGCTCAACGGTATGTACAAAACCCGGTTCCAAAGGAATAGCAAGGCGTTGAGACTTACGCCCGAACTGTGTGCTCTTGGGCTGACCGTCATAACCTACCCACACTTCGCCCAGATTTTCCATATCATGCACATCCAGCCCCATCATGTGTCCCAGACCGTGGGGATAGAACAATGCATGAGCACCTTCGCGCACTGCATCATCCGCATTTCCTTTCATCAGGCCCAGTCCTTTCAAACCTTCTACCATTACGCGGGCAGATAAGTCGTACACTTCCATATAAGGAATACCCGGACGCAGAGCCTTTACAGATTCCAGATGCATAGCATTCTGAATTTCGTAAACGGCACGTTGCTTCGAAGTAAACGTTTTATCGACAGGTACAGTAGACGACATATCACCACAATAGCCTGATGGAAGTTCCGCACCGGCATCGATCAGGAACAAGTCACCCGATTTTATTTTATTACCATGATAATGATTATGCAAAGTCTGTCCGTTGATTGTGGCAATTGTAGGGAAAGAAAGTTCGCAATTATTCATTTCGGCTACACGGTTCATCTCTGCCACAACTTCATATTCGTACATACCCGGCCGAATCACTTCCATCGCCTTGATATGCATGTCGGCAGTCACATCACATGCTTTTTCTATTTCTGCAATCTCTTCGGCAGATTTATAATTACGCTGTGCCACCACCGCACGGATAAACGGCACGGAACCTTCCTGGCGTGCAGGCGGAACACCCAGCCAATCCATGAGTTTCAACTTATGTTCGGGACGGTAAGGCGGAAGATAATGTACCGTCTGACCCTTTTGTACGGCTTTGTGCAGATAGCTGATAATTCCGGCGGAAGGAAGTGTCTCCCGAATACCGACCCGTTCACTCTTCTCTTTCAGAGTCGGCTGTGTGCCCATCCACACAATATGGTCGATAGTCAGTTCGTCCCCGAAAATGATTTCTTTGTTCTCATCGATGTCAATGATAGCGGAAAGTCCGGCAAACGACAAGCCGAAATAGTAGAGAAAGGTAGAATCCTGACGATAACGGAAAGCATTATCTTCATAATTCAGTCCTTGTTCGTCATTTCCCAAGAATAGTAACACTCCGGAGCCAACATTTTTTTTCAGCAGGGCTCTGCGCTGCACATAAGTTTCTTTATCAAACATAACGTTGCAATTTTTTAAGTTGATACGCACAAAGATAATGCAAACCAAAAGCAGCACAAAATAAGCTTGCTTATTTTTTAATGCTGATGTGCAGCTTATCTTCGCTTTTAACGAAGATAATGTAAATTAGGCGCCAATCTTTCATGCTTGCATGAAAAACTTATGCCGAGAACATTTCGCGTTCCCGAACTATTCACTATTTTTGCAAAAAGTGTGAAGATAAGTTGCGCCTCGGCATAAAAAATGAACGAGTTCATTTTATTCTGTCTCGTTTGCATTATCTTTGCGGCGAGTAAAAGAAAAGAATAAGTATGGCACAAGGTTCCAGACAAGTACAAACTCAAGCGCAGCAACAGGTACAGACACTGTCGCCCCAGCAGATTCTGGTAGTGAAGCTACTGGAATTGCCCGCTGTAGAACTGGAAGACCGTATACATGCGGAACTTCTGGAAAATCCGGCTCTGGAAGAAGGAAAGGAAGATACGGCAAGTGACGACTTTTCTGAAAATTCCGATACGGAAGGTTCCGCAGAAGACAACGGAGCCAATGAATATGATTCATTAAGCGACTATCTGAGCGAAGACGATATCCCCGACTACAAATTGCAGGAAAACAACCGTAGCAAAGGTGAACAGGCCGAAGAAATACCTTTCTCCGACGCTACTTCTTTTTACGAAACCCTGAAGGAGCAACTAAGCGAACGTGACCTGACCGAGCATCAACGTGAACTGGCGGAATATCTGATCGGATCATTGGATGACGACGGTCTGCTACGTAAGTCTCTGGATAGCATCTGTGATGAACTCGCCATCTATGCCGGCATCGAATGCACCCAAGAGGAATTGGAAGAAGCACTGAAGATTATCCAGGACTTTGACCCCGCCGGACTTGGCGCACGCAACCTGCAAGAATGCCTGCTCATTCAGATTCATCGCAAGATAGAGCAACAACACTTCACCCCGAACCCTCTACTTTATATAGAAGAAGCGATCATCTCCGAATGTTACGAAGAATTTACCCGCAAGCATTGGGACAAGATACAGCAGAAGCTCGGACTGGAAGAAGATGCTTTTGAACAGGCTATCAAAGAGATCTGCAAACTCAATCCGCGTCCGGGTGCCTCCCTGGGGGAAGCCATCGGCCGGAACATGCAACAGATCATCCCCGATTTCATTGTAGATACATACGACGACGGTACCATCAATCTGGCTCTGAACAACCGGAACGTTCCGGAACTGCGTATGAGCCGCGACTTCACCGAGATGGTGGAAGAACATACCAAAAACAGGGCTAACCAGTCGAAAGAGTCGAAAGAAGCCATGATGTTCCTGAAGCAGAAAATGGATGCAGCACAAGGCTTTATCGATGCCGTGAAGCAACGTCAGAATACATTAATGACTACCATGCAAGCCATTATCGACCTGCAACGTCCGTTCTTCCTCGAAGGAGACGAATCATTGTTGCGTCCTATGATATTGAAAGATGTTGCCGAACGTACCGGACTGGACATTTCAACCATTTCCCGCGTCAGCAACAGCAAATATGTGCAAACCAATTACGGCATCTATTCCCTGAAATTTTTCTTTAATGACGGATATGTCACCGAGGACGGTGAAGAAATGTCTGTGCGCGAGATTCGTAAGATATTGAAAGAATGCATTGACAATGAAGATAAAAAGAAACCTTATACGGATGATGAACTGACGGATATACTGAAAGAAAAAGGATATCCGATAGCACGCCGCACGGTAGCCAAGTACAGGCAACAGTTGAACATACCGGTGGCAAGACTGAGAAAGTAATTACAAAATGATAAGGTGGTAAATGATTAATGAATCCAATTGTAAAATTATAAATTAAAATGGTTGAAGAACAACATATTGTGGCAGACAGGAGCTTAATCCGGACAGCCCGGGTGATATCGGCTATATTCACGCCGTTTTCCATCCCGTTCCTGGCGTTTCTGATTCTGTTCCTTTTCTCATACCTGCGCATCATGCCTATACAGTATAAGCTGATTGTGCTGGGAGTAGTGTACTGCTTCACCATTCTTATGCCTACACTCACCATCTTCCTGTTTCGTAAGATCAACGGCTTCAGTCCCGAAGACTTAGGAGAACGTAAACGGCGTTTTATGCCATTCTTGCTTACTATTACTTCATACGTATTCTGTCTGGTGATGATGCATCGCCTGAATATCCCTTGGTACATGACAGGTATTATTCTTGCCGCATTGATCATGATGGTTATCTGCATTGTTGTCAATCTGAAATGGAAGTTAAGCGAGCATATGGCAGGTGTAGGGGCTATTGTAGGAGGATTGGTATCTTTCAGTGCCTTGTTCGGATACAATCCGGTATGGTGGCTATGTTTGTTCATCCTGATTGCAGGTGTCCTGGGCACAGCACGTATTATTTTACAGCATCATACATTGGGAGAGGTACTTGTAGGTTTTGCCGTAGGATTGATTTGCTCCTTATTGGTGCTTCATCCACTGAGTAATATCCTGTTCCGCGTTTTCTTATTCTAAGATAAGTAAAGAATTAAGAGTGAACAAAGAATCGTAATTTATAATTAGTAATTTGTAATTAATATAAGTATTAACCTTTAAAAATAATGATCATGAATTTCCCAGAAAATGTAAAGTACACCAAAGAACACGAGTGGATACGCCTTGAAGGCGATGTGGCTTATGTAGGTATCACCGATTACGCTCAGGAACAATTGGGCGATATCGTATTCGTAGATATCCAGGCAGAGGGCGAAACATTGGCAGCCGACGAAGTATTCGGAACCATTGAAGTAGTAAAAACCATTTCGGATCTTTTCTTGCCCGTAGGCGGAGAAATCCTGGAGCAAAACGAGGCTCTTGCCGACCAACCGGAACTGGTAAACAAAGATCCGTACGGCGAAGGCTGGCTCATCAAAATGAAACCGGATGCTGATGCAGACTTCGATTCATTGCTGGATGCTGCTGCCTACAAAGCGTTGATTAACGATTAACTATTAGTGATTAGTGATTAGCAAATTGATATTGAGAAGCTTGCTAATCACTAATCACTAAACACTAATAACTAAATAATTATGTCTCCATTAGTAAGCATCATCATGGGCAGCACCTCCGACCTTCCTGTTATGGAAAAGGCCGCTCAACTGCTGAATGATTTACATGTACCGTTCGAAATGAACGCTCTTTCTGCACACCGCACTCCGGAAGCTGTAGAGGATTTTGCAAAGAACGCCCGCGGACGCGGCGTTAAAGTGATAATCGCAGCCGCCGGCATGGCCGCCGCTCTGCCCGGAGTCATCGCTGCCAACACTACACTGCCTGTCATTGGAGTTCCCGTTAAAGGTTCTGTGCTGGATGGCGTAGATGCTCTCTACTCTATCATTCAGATGCCTCCCGGAATCCCTGTAGCCACAGTTGCCATCAATGGCGCCATGAATGCTGCCATTCTTGCTATACAAATGCTAGCTTTGAGCGATGCCGATCTCGCTGAAACTTTTGCAGCCTACAAAGAAGGACTGAAAAAGAAAATCGTAAAGGCGAACGAGGAACTGAAAGAAGTAAAGTACGAGTATAAAACGAATTAAATAAGGAGTGATTAATGGTTAGTGATTAGTGATAAGCAGGCTATGCTATGGTAGTTTTAGATATCACCAATCGTTAATCACTAATCACTAACCACTAATCACTAAATATCGTGGATTTATTCAACTATTCCCGTCGGGAAACATCAGAAGTAAATATTGGAGCCACCCCTATGGGCGGCTCCAATCCTATACGCATACAGAGTATGACAAACACCGCTACGCAGGATACAGAAGCCAGCGTGGCACAGGCCAAACGAATTGTAGATGCCGGAGGTGAATATGTACGTCTGACAGCACAAGGCATTAAAGAAGCGGAAAACCTGATGAACATCAATGCCGGCTTGCGCCGGGACGGATATATGGTTCCACTGGTTGCCGACATCCACTTCAACCCAAAGGTAGCAGATGTAGCAGCACAGTATGTTGAGAAAGTGCGTATCAATCCGGGAAACTATGTAGATGCCGCACGCACCTTCAAGCATCTGGAATATACAGACGAAGAATATGCACAAGAATTGCAGAAGATACATGACCGGTTCGTTCCTTTCCTGAATATCTGCAAGGAGAATCATACAGCCATCCGTATCGGTGTAAATCATGGCTCACTGTCCGACCGCATTATGTCTCGCTACGGCGATACACCGGAAGGTATGGTGGAATCATGCATGGAGTTCCTGCGCATCTGTGTAAAAGAAGACTTTACAGATGTTGTTATCTCCATCAAAGCCTCCAATACAGTAGTAATGGTGAAAACGGTTCGCTTGTTAGCTGCTGTAATGGAAAAGGAAGAAATGCAATTCCCGCTGCACCTTGGCGTTACAGAGGCCGGGGATGGTGAGGACGGGCGTATCAAATCTGCATTGGGCATCGGTGCATTGCTAGCTGACGGCCTGGGTGATACCATCCGTGTTTCTCTGAGCGAAGCTCCGGAAGCAGAAATACCTGTAGCACGAAAGTTGGTGGATTATATCATGCAGCACCAGGATCATCCTTACATACCCGGAGTGGAAGCAGAAGGTTTCAATTATCTTTCTCCGGTACGGCGTGAAACAACTGCCGTACGCAACATAGGCGGGAATCACCTGCCTGTAGTCATTGCCGAACGCATGGACGGAAAGTTTGATACGAACCCGCAATTCATTCCGGATTATATCTACGCCGGACGTGCCTTACCGGAAATTCGTGAAGAAGGAGTGGAATATATCCTGGATGCGGATATATGGGAAGAAGAGCCCGGAACCTATCCGGCTTTCAATTACCAGCAAATGCCACTTATGGGCAATTGCCAAGCCGATTTGAAATTCATGTTTATGCCTTATATGGCACAAACAGAAGAAGTGATTGCTTGTCTGAAATATCATCCGGAAGTAGTCATTATATCACAGAGTAACCATCCTAACCGACTTGGGGAACATCGTGCCTTAGTTCACCAATTGATGCAGGAAGGATTGAAAAATCCGGTTGTATTCTTCCAGCACTATGCTGAAAATGAAGCAGAGGACTTACAGATAAAATCTGCTGCTGACATGGGAGCACTTATCTTCGACGGCCTTTGCGATGGTATTTTCCTATTCAACCAGGGAAATCTCACTCATGCCGTAGTAGATGCCACAGCCTTTGGTATTCTGCAAGCAGGACGTATACGCACCAGCAAAACGGAATATATCTCCTGTCCCGGATGCGGACGCACCCTGTTCGATCTTCAAAGTACCATAGCACGTGTAAAAGCCGCTACTTCACACCTGAAAGGATTGAAAATAGGTATTATGGGTTGCATCGTCAATGGTCCCGGAGAAATGGCTGATGCTGACTATGGCTACGTAGGTGCCGGACGTGGGAAAATCAGTCTGTATAAGAAGAAAGAATGCATTGAAAAGAATATTCCCGAAGAAGAAGCTGTAGAAAAGCTGATTGAGCTGATTAAAGCTAACGGGGATTATGAAGAAAAATAGTTTAAAGAAAAATGGCAAGCAGGATAAATCTACTTGCCATTTTTCTTTAAACTATTTCTTCTGACTGAACAGCCAACTCATAAAGTCGGGATAATTGAAAGCCGGATTCCAGCTACCATGATTACATCCCGGGAACTCGATGTATTCCACATCAGCACCTGTTTTCTTCAAAGTCCTGTATGCCGCACGCGAACCTTCAGGTGTAACCACATTGTCAGCATCACCGTGGAAAATACGAAACTTTACAGACTTGGCAGCTTTCAGGCGCGCCACATTTACTGTACCGCAAATAGGTACAGCAGCAGCAAATACCTCCGGAAAACGGACAGCCATGTCAAAGGTTCCCATTCCTCCCATAGAAAGTCCAACGATATAGATACGTGATTTATCAACCTGAGGCATTGCCAGATAAGTATCCAGCAAATCCTTCACTGTCTGAAAAATCGGAGTTATCGGTTCGTTCAACGGCATCTCATTCGGCAAAAATGATTCAGGACGTGCCGAATATGCCCAATAGCCCGTTTCGGGACACTGTGGCGCAAGCACGAATGCCGGATATTTCTCCCGGTTCACCGGATTCAAAAACATCTGTCCACCATGGGTCAATTGTCTCTCATTATCATTACCGCGCTCCCCTGCGCCATGCAGAAAGAGCACCAAAGGATACTTCTCACTCTTTTTCATATCTTCCGGTTGCAGCAAGCGATACTGCAAGGTATCTCCCCGGGAAGAGATAAAGATTTCTTTCTGGTACGTTTCCTGAGCAGGCAAAGGTAACAGGAAGAAAAGAACACAAATAGCACTGATTAATCGTTTCATAGCATTGTCATTTTACATGTTTCACTTCTGAACGTAAAGATACACCATTCTCATTAAATGCTTCCACACAGAAGTAATAATCCTGATCGGTGGTAAGAGATTTCATAAGTAATTCATTATTGCCATATACCATCCAGGAGCTATAAAGTTTATCGGGAGCAATACCCCATAACACATTATATCCCTGTGCACCTTTGACCGGTTCCCAACTGATAGTAATATCACGACGGTCCGCGTGGCGATCAAGGGTTAATTTCTTCGGCTGTTGCGGTGTTTTCCCCATACCCAATCCAAATACCCGAAGTTCAGAAATTGCCAGGTTCGGGGTCGGTACATCTATGTTCTTATAGCGGATATAACGCGCAGATTGAGATTGTCCGAGTTCAACATAATCATTCGGGGTATCTTTATAACTTTCTTTGCGGTCAACCAATATTTCCCAATTCTGTCCATCCAGTGAACCTTCAATCACATAGCGGTGACGAAGCCCTTCATAACGACCATACATATCACTTTGGTAATCATGATAGTTGATCTGAATAGCAGATACAGCAGCCGGTTTTTCCAGATCGATCATTACCCATTGGCGTTCATCGTTAGCCTCAGCCAACCAGAATGTCTTAGTCAATTCATCAGTCAATGCAGAAGGTTGAAACTCTCCTTTTACAGTAGAGGCGGTAACCGGCTTGCCGTAAGAGAGTAACATCCACCCTCTGAACTGTCCTGCCTTACCCGGCACAGCAGGAGCATAACGGGGGTAATCTCCAAAACGGGTATCCACATACATAATACCATCTTTATCGAATCCGGTAGGAAACATACAGAGACGACGTTCCCAGTTCACGTTGATGGAAAGAGACATCGAAGCAAAATGCCAATACTGCCCACCGGGACCAAGCACAGTGCTTCCATGCCCGGCACCATTCATATAACCACCCGGTTTATAAGATACCGGATTATGTTTCTGATAGGTATAAGGTCCCATCGGATGATCTGCTACGTATACTCCGTCCGCATAAACATTGAATTCCGTACCCGGCGCACCATATTGCATATAGTATTTACCATTATGTTTTGTCAACCAGGGACCTTCGATGTAGCCGCCCAATACTGTATCCGTATGATTCTCACCAAAACGCTCCCAACCATGTTTAGGCATATCCAGATTGAAAAGTTCTTTCGTCTCCCCTTTCTTTGTGAAACGGTGATTTTTATCTAATTCCATACCCCGGATAGGATAAACATTGGAAGATCCCCAGAACATATAAGCTTTCCCATCGTCATCAATAAACAAATCAGGATCTTGCAGATTATGCAGAATGGCAGGCGTAGCTTCCCAATCACCGGAAGCAGGATCATCGGTATAAAGGATGCTCATAGAACCTGAAGGATCGCCTGCAACATAAAGTACAGAGTCCTTATAATTGTGTGCAGCCGGAGCATTGCATCCCTGAGGATACCAATTCTTACCGGGACGTACAAACTCCCAGTTCAATAAATCCCTGGAGCGCCAATAGCCGTGCGAACGCGTTACGAACATATAATATTCTCCGCGAAATTCCACTACTGCCGGATCGGCCCCCGAACGGTAAGAAATATCCCGGTCGGAATTATAAATCATATAGGTATAATCTATATTCAAGGGATTACAATATGTATCCTGACGCATATCCTGCGCCGGAAGGGTAGTCCACGCAATCAGGCAGACTATAGTCAATAACAGATGTTTCATTCTTTCGTTCTTTATATTACTTGCACAAATTCTGAGGAACTTCATATTGTTTTTGTAAACGTGCAAGTTCTGCCATTAGTTCAGCAGTTACTTTTTCCATTCCTTGCTTTCCGTACAGATTGTGCATTTCTGTCGGATCAGTTTTCAGATCATACAGTTCCCATTTGTCTTCCACATAGAAGTGCATTAATTTGTAGCGTTCCATCTTTACACCATAATGGGCACGGACACTATGAAATCCGGGAAATTCATAATAATGATAATAGAGCGATTTACGCCAATCACACGGTTTCTTTCCCGTCTCTACCAACTCCCGGAACGATACACCCTGCATATCCCGTGGTACTTCGATACCGCACATATCCAGAAAAGTAGGAGCAAAGTCTATGTTCTGCGTCAGTCCTGTTACCTGAGTTTCCGGCTTGATATGTCCGGGCCAGCGCATAACCATCGGCATGCCGAAAGATTCTTCGTACATGAAACGCTTATCAAACCAACCATGTTCTCCCAAGTAGAAGCCCTGATCGGTAGTATAGACTACAATCGTATTTTTATCCAGTCCGGTACGTTTCAGATAATCAAGAATCTCTCCCACACTTTCGTCTACACTCGCTACAACTCCCATATAATCTTGCAGGTAACGCTGGTATTTCCATTCCGCGACTTCTTTGAATGAACGTTTTCTGGAGTGGAATTCATTATTTCTATCACGGTATGCATCAAGAAAGCGGCGGCGTTCATCCGGCTCCATTGTCCCCAGAAAAGCATGCGGCCAAGGGTCGAACAGTAAACTGTCACTATCCATACCGGTAACCATCTTCAGATCATGTCCTTCGTACATGTCACAATAGATATTCATCTTTTGCATCTGTGCCGCATAACGACCCTCATAAACATCAAAATAATTATCAGGAAGTGGAAAAGTAGTATGCTCATACAGATGGTAATGTCTTTCTGCGGGTACCCAGTTTCTATGAACAGCTTTGTGATGCATCATCAGAAAGAAAGGTTTGTTCTTGTCTTTCCGTCCGTCGAGCCATTCTTCCGTGTACTTAGTAATCAAATCCGTCACATACCCCAAATGACGCGTGGTATCATTTTCAGTAATAAAATGCGGATTACAATATTCTCCCTGATCATCCAGAATCATCCAATGATCGAAACCTGTAGGCTTAGAAATAAGATGCCACTTACCAATAACAGCTGTCTCGTAACCATTTGCCTGCAATATCTTCGGAAGGGTCTGTTGCGTACCGTCAAAACCTTTCGCCCAGTTCTTCATGAAACCATTCTTATGGCTATGTTTACCCGTAAGTATGGCAGCACGGCTCGGCCCGGAAATAGAATTGCAACAATAGTTATTCTGGAAAACTGCTCCTTCATGCCCGATACGGTCAATATTCGGAGTCGGTGCCACTTTCCCTATAGGATGACCATAAATACTCATAGCCTGACGGGCATGGTCATCACTCATAATAAAGATGATATTGGGGCGTTCGTTACAGACTTCCTGCTCTTGACCTTGCAGAATGGAGGAAGGCACAAAAGGTAAGATGACAAGCCCCAAGGATAATTTAGAAGTCATGGCACTATCGAATTGTCAGATTAGCCAGAATAGGTGCATGGTCGGATAAATAGCCATTGTCCGGCTTGTCTGCTATCACTCTGAATTTATTGGCTACCACCTGTCCATTGACAAAAATAAAGTCGATCAACTGGCGTTCTTCAACCGGAATGCGCCCAAAATCATGGAAACTCCACGCAGGACCATAGACTACGTTAGATGTGGAATAAGTATTCTGCATACCCCCTTCCGTAAGAACAGAAATCGGGTCTGAATCAACAGTACCATTAAAATCTCCCGTAATAACTACCGGTAAGTCCAAGGCTATCTCACGTATCTTTGCAAGCAACAAAACTGCACTTTCACGACGGGCAACCTTACCAATATGGTCGAAATGTGTATTAAAAGCAGCCAATTCTTTACCACTGACTTTATCTTTAAGAACAGCCCACGTCACAATGCGTTCGCAAGCAGCATCCCAGCCTTTTATTCCAATAGAATCGGGTGTTTCACTCAAACCGAAATTTCCACTCTTCACAAGATCGAAACGATCGGTCTTATAGAACAGGGAACAGTATTCCCCTTTTTCTTTTCCATCGGCACGTCCCACACCTAAAGCCGTATATTGCGGAAGGCGGTTCTTCAGGTCGTCCAACTGGTTCTTTAATACTTCCTGCATACCTACTACATCCGGAGCATAATAAGTAATCATTTGTGCCGCAGCATCTTTACGATACTTCCAGTTGTTCAAACTATCCGCTACATGGTCCAGACGAATATTGAATGACATCACATCAACCTTAGCTTCCGGCTGCTTGCTGCACGAAGCAACAAGCAGAACGAAAGCAACTAATACACTATTAAAAAACATGTTTTTCATAATTATGTAACCTTTTTAATTTAAGTATGGTGTTTTAAATCCTAACTTCTTCAATCCTTTTTGTACATCCGGATGACTCATAAACAATTTCCATATTAAACCTGTACGATAATTTTCTATCATAACAATAATAGGTCCCTGGTCTATAGCCAGATAAGATGGCGCAAACCAGTCAGCAGTCAGGTTGAATGCATCCTTGAAACCATATTCTCCCCAAAGCTTATCGCCAAGCTCTTCATAGAAATAGCGCATGGCTTGCAATGAATATTCCGGTGCATAAGGAATAGACGACAAGGCGGCTGTTGGAGTAATAACACCACGGTCATTACCAGGACAATGCGCAGAGTAGCCTTTATCACCATCACTGGCTGTCAGTCCCCAGCACTGTTCTCCATACCCTTTATACCCCTTCGGATTATCTATGCAATAAGCACGATTAATCAGAGTATGTGCTTTCATCTGTTCTTCATAATCAGCATAATAATCTTTCAAACCACGCGGATCAAGTCCCATATAAGAATAATGGGTAAAGAACAAAGGTCCGCCATAATCACTTCCCAATGGCAAGGTTATGTCGTAATACTTCTTACCATTCTTGAAAACGATAGAATTGGCCCACCCTTTATGATATACCGACTCTGCAATGGGATAAGTGGGTGAAGAAGCAGCAAGTATATACGTAATATGGCACTCATTATGCCCTTTTATCTGATGGTTCATCGACCAACCGTTATTGGGTGACCAATGCCAATAGAGTACATCCTCACCACCTTTAGTAAACCAATTCCATTCAGCCTGACGCCACAGGTCATTAATAAGACCACGGATACGTCTTTCCACCTGATTATCTTTGTTGAAATACTGATGTGCAGCCAGCAACCCTTCGAACATGAAAGCAGACTCTACCAGATCGGCACCATCATCTTTCCTGCTGAAAGAAATGGTTTCTCCGTTCTGCCCATTTATCCAGTGCGCCCAAATTCCATGGTAACTGTCCGTATTCTTATCATTCAGAAAGCTGACTATTTTCAGCATACGCTCTGCCGCTTGTTCACGCGTTACAAATCCACGTTCTGCACCGACAATAATAGCCATTACCCCAAAGCCGGAACCACCAATAGTAACAATATCGTCATTACCGTTACTACGTTCGCGTGCCAAGCCCGAAACCGGATGTCCATAATCCCAGAAATAACGGAAAGTCTGTTTCTGTACAAGGGTCATCAGTTCTTCATCAGACAAGTTTTTCTCCTTCTTACCACCGGAAGCTGCCGGCAGCAGGCTAAACGGGTAAAGCAGAAGCATCACATATATTATAAGTCTCATCATATATTCTATTTATCAGTTTAGTGCAGGGCTCTCAAAGCCTAACTTTTTCATTCCCTGCTGAATTTCCGGAATAGCCATGAATAAATTCCAAAGCATTCCTGTCCTATAATTTTCTATCATACAAATGATCGGTCCCTGATCGATAGCTATACACTGGTTATCATACCAATTAGCTGTCAGATTAAAAGCATCTACAAAACCATAATCTCTCCAGAGTTTATCACCCATCTTATAATAGTAGAAGTGCAATGCAGACATCGACTCTTCCGGAGTATAAGGAAATGCAGACAATGCAGCCGTAGGAGCAATCACTCCTTTATCATTTGTAGGTGAATGTGCCGAATAACCATTATCACCATCACTAGCTGTCAGCCCCCAACAAGAGGCTCCATAACCAGCATATCCCTTAGGATTCTCCTTACAATAATTATAATTGATCAGAGTATGGTTTTGATTCTGTTCCCAATAATCAGCATATTGATCTTTCAGTCCTTTCGGATTAATGCCCAAGAAGGAATATTGAGATAAGAATAACGGTCCACCCTTATCAGCTCCCAGCGGAAGCTTGTATCCATAGTAGGTATTACCATTCTTCAAACCGCCATTCCTTGCCCATCCAGCTTCATAAACCTCCTTATCGATAGGATGAGTAGGAGAAGAAGCTGCAAGCACATAAGTTATCAGGCACTCATTCCAACCTCTGATCGGAAGATTCTTCTCAAATCCATAGTTCGGGCTCCAATGCCAATACAGAACAGACTCTCCACTTTTCTGAAACCAAGTCCATTCAATAGCTTCCCACAAGCGGGTTATACCAGAGCGCAATTTGCTCTCAGCTTCCGAACCGTCCTTGAAGTATGCACGTGCTGCAAGCAGTCCCTGGAAAAGTAAAGAGGTTTCTACCAGATCCGCACCATCATCTTTATCACCAAATGGCTTTGTCTCACCAGTTGCACCGTTAATCCAGTGTGCATAGGCTCCATGGTAACTCGTACACTCCTTATCCAGGAAAGTTACAATCTTCTGCACTCTTTCAAGAGCTTCCTGTCGGGTTACAAATCCTCTTTCAGCCGCTACCAGCATTGTCATCACTCCAAATCCTGTTCCTCCGGTAGTAACAACATCACCGGAAGTTGTCCTTTCGCGTGCCATACCAGAATGTGCATGACCGAAGTTCCAGAAATACTTAAAAGTTTGTTTCTGCACCAAAGTTAATAAATCCTCGTCAGGAATGCGATCAAACTTATCCGAATCATCCATCCCTGTACGGATTTCATAGACTTTGCCATTGGTAAGAGATACTCCGGAGGTGGATTTCACCCCCGGATTGATCACCAGTTTATATGAGGAAAAACTTTTAAAGCCACCTGTTGGAGTCAATGAGAGTTTATCCTTTCCCTGTAGTTTTGAATCATATGCCACCGCCTGATCATTCAGTTTCAATATGATATTACTCTGAATCGTAGCTTCATCCACTGCATCTGTGAATGTAAGCACAATACTGGCATTGGGAGCTACATTTTCAAAGGAACTCTGATCCTGTTTCTCACCAATGGATATACTTTGCAGTTCAAATTTTCCGGGTGCTTCCGAAGCATCATCTTTACTGCAAGAAATCAGTAATAAGGACAGTATGAAATAAACAACTCTCATATTCACTCTATTTCTAACGGTCATCATTCTTTACCTGAATAAAGTTGTTTGATATCAGAAGCAGATATAGCTCTGTCATAGAAACGGAACTGGTCTAACTGTCCCGGAAAATTGGATGCCCAACTCTGTGCTCCTGCACCTTCTGTCAAACTGGGTTTTGTGCTAAACTGAAATGCTCCGATAGCAAATGTACCCAAATCTTTAAATTTAAGCTTTCCATAACCGGGCAGCTCTTTTGTAAATGCACTTTCACCATTCCGGTAAACTGTTACTGTCGAATTACTACCATCATAAACAAATGCCATATGAACCCATTCGGTACCAAAAACATTGTCTATCTTAGCTTCTACCCATCTCTCATCATTATCCTTCACGGATGTACAGTTATACAGATGCATCTTGAAGAAAGCCTGGGTCTCACTACTTGTATTTTCCAGATAGATATCAAAGTTACCCCAGAAAGTCTTGGTATTAGGAATACTGAAGACACCATATGCGGAAGTATTTCTCGTTGTTTTCATCCAGAAAGCCACCGTACAACTTCCTAAATCGGGTATAGAATCGGTCAGATAAGAAGGAACACGGGCTAACAGATACGTATCTTTTGTACCTTGATAAGCTTGTCCGTTGATTCCATCAGTATAAGTAATATCCCCTCCGGCACTCATGAGGAAGGTGTAATTACCCTTATCACGCATATCATTCTCAAAAGGCAAGAACAATTTCATTGGTGAGAACACTTTGGGAGCAGAACTATCCGGATAATCAAAAGCCGGATGATCCATATCCTGGAAACAAGATTGCAAAGTGAGTGCTGACACACAAAATGCCAACAATAAATTAATATATCTTTTCATGGTCATTACTATATGAATTAATAATTAGGGTTTTGAACTAACACGCCATTTGATTTGTCAATTTCGTCCTGAGGCAAAGGCAACAATGCATGCTTATCCTGGTAACCAGTCTTTCCGGCTGCATGCAGCACTTCCTTCGCTATTCCCCAACGTACAAGATCATAGAAGCGATCGAATTCCATACCCAACTCAACACGGCGTTCATGACGAATAGCTTCCCGCAATTCACTCTGATTATCAGTGGTAACCTCCGGCAAGATATTAGCATTCGTACCACGGGCACGGGCACGTACCATCTCAAGATATCTTCTTGCACTTGTATTATCACCCAGTTCGCAAGCAGCTTCCGCAGCCATCAGTACGACATCCGAATAACGGATCAGACGAATATTCACCCAATACCCACTCTTCGTATACTTTTCACGCAAAGCCGGATCTGTATACACTTTCTTATTAAAGTACTTTGCTATCACATCGGCATTGGCAACCGGTTTTTCTCCATAAGGCTTATTTGCAGGAATGGTCGAAGGATCTTCTCCTGTTCTAATAAAATACAATAAAGTCTCATCCTTTCTCGGGTCACCTTCTTCGAATGCATCAGCCAATAATTGAGTAGGAGTATGTTGGCCCCAACCTAAATTCCATTCACCGGCCCCACGACAGCCCTGTACCTGAGCATACTGGCTACCAATTTCGTTGGACCCCGGAAGAGCAGCAGTAGCAGTACATTGAAGTTCCAAAACAGACTCACCGCAATTTTCACCTTTCTCACGGAAAATATCTTCATAAGGTGTATTCAAATTATATAAACCGGAAGAAATAACGTCCTCTGCTGCCGCACGCATATTGTTCCAATCATTACGCATCATATAAGTACGGGCATGTAAGGCACGAGCCGCTCCCCAGCTAAGACGACCGACATATTGTGCTTCCCAAGTCCTCGGCAGGTAAGATTCTGCATTCGTCAGATCTTCATCAATCAAAGTATATATCTGAGCTACAGAAGATTTGGGAATATTGGCATCTGCTACACTCCCTACTTTAAAATCAATCAATGGCACTTCGCCAAAAGCACGTACCAAATTGAAATAACAGAAAGCACGCATCAATAAAGCCTCTCCCTTATTGACTAAGTCACCGCCTGTCAATGAAGGATTCGACTTCATCTCCTCCAATACATCATTTGCTTTATGAATCAAGGTATAATTGGCATTCCAGTAACTTTTTACCATGCCATTACTTGCAGCATATTCAAAATCATCAAACATTTTTCCTGTTGCAGATCCGTCAGATAGTGTACTACCCTTTTCCGCATCTTCCGAACGCATACCATGAATAGCCAATGCCGTATTTCCGGAAACAATATGATAACCGCGAAGCAAGGCATACATGTTAAAAATCTGTGTTTCGTAAGTACCACCAGTCAGGTCATCTTCAGTCAATACTCCTTGCGGTTTCTGATCTAACAGGTCACTGCATGACATCTGGGAACATCCCAGTGCCAAAGCCATCACATAATAAAATATCTTTTTCATACTGATCGTTTTTCTTTTATTAGATTTCATGTTTAGAATGATAAGTTAAAGCCTAATGTATAAACTACAGGCATCGGATAACCTCCACCATCTACACCAAACGCTGTTGCACTACCACCAACTTCAGGAGTATATCCGGTATTGCGGCTCCATGTTTTAGGATTCTGCACATTACCATAGATACGTAAAGATTGCAGTTTAATGCGGTTCAACAAACGGGGATCAAAGGTATATCCCAACTCTATGTTACGGATACGGAAGAAACTTCCGTCTTCTACATAGTAAGAAGAAGCTTCCAGATTTACAGAACGGGATGGATCAAGAATCGGATCCCAGTTGGATGTTCCTTCACCATGCCAACGGTTCAAATGCCCTGTACGATAGTTGAATTGTGCATAAGCACTACTATCCCAGTTACGATAAACCTCATTTCCATAAACACCCATCATATCTACACTCAAATCAAAATTCTTGTAACCCAGATTTACGCTAAAACCATAAGTAAAATCCGGAGTAGGATTACCAATCATAGTACGGTCTTTCTCTGAGATAATACCGTCACCATTTACATCGGCAAACTTCAAATCGCCCGGCTTCACAGAAGCTACCTGGTTAGGTGCTGAAGTTTCGATATCGGTTTCATTCTGATAAACACCTGCCACTTTGTATCCATAGAAGTAGCCGATAGGATATCCTTCAGATACACGGGAAACGCCATTAATTATTGAATAATCCTTGCTTATCAATGATACAACTTCATTATCAATAGTCGTTAGATTGGCTGAAACACCATAACGCCAGTTTTCACCGATTTTATCGCTCCAGGATGCTGCCAACTCAAAACCACGGTTACGAATCTCTCCTGTATTCTGCAATGCAGGAACCGTACCTGAAAGACCGGGAACACTTGTCAGCAAGTCTTTGGTTGTCTTATTGTAATAAACAGGAGAAATCTGCATGCGACCATCCAACAGATGCATATCAAAACCAACTTCCCATGAATAGTTACGCTCCCAACCCAATGTCTGTGAAATCAGTTTATCCGGTCCTTTACCTGCAATAACATTATCACCAAAGACAGCAGAACCCGAGCTTGTAATATTAGGATAGGCCGGATAGCGGGAACCTCCTGTATTCTGGCTTCCCAAAACACCCCATGAGCCTTTCAGCTTCAGATAATCGATTACATTCTGTTTCTTCATGAATGCCTCTTCACTCATAACCCAACCGGCACCGAATGAATAGAAATTATCCCATGTATTTCCTGTTCTCTTAAATACGGAAGAACCGTCACGACGATAAGAAGCATTCAGCAAATAACGATTTTTATAGTTATACAATGCACGGAACAGATAGGACATTGTAAACCGTTTATATTGGGATCCACCATTAGTAGCTGATGTAGCATCATCAATCATAGTAATCCACCACTTGTCTATATCTTCGCCAATGGGAACACCATAACCCGGCAATTGACTGCGGCCACCTGATAAATCAGAATATTCATTATAATTCGTAGTAAGACCGGCAGTCAGAGTTAAACCATGATCACCAAACTGGTTAATATAAGTCAATACATAATCGGACTGTGCAGCCATTGATGTAGACTTCGACTGACTGATACTTTCTTTATCCGTCAATCTTTCTTTACCACCTTCTACATCCGGGTTATACACATAAATAAGCGGAGAATAAGAACGTGACTGGCTGGAAGCATAATCCAGGGAGAAAGTAGCCTTAAAGGTTAGATTCTTCATCAAATCAAGCTCTCCGTAGATATTTCCTGCCATACGATAATTTGCAGATTTATTATGAGCACCTCTCAACACGGGTTCAATCATAGGATTCCAAACCTGAGCACGCTGAAAATCAGGAAGAGTATGTAAAAGACCGCTTTCCGCATCATAAACAGGAGCAATCGGAGCTGCTTTCAAAGCAGAGCCTACACCTTTTGCATCAGGATATAATGCACGTACACCGTTCACCTGGAAACCAAAACGTAAGAAGTCGGTTACTTTATGTTCACTATGCAAATTCACAGTAAACTTATTAAGCTTTTCACTCTTGATGGAACCTTCTTCCATTACATATCCCAAGCCCAGATAAAACTTACTTCTATCTCCCGAAGCTGTAATGCTAACCGTATTGTTAGTAAGGAAACCTGTTTGGAACATCTCATCCTGCCAGTCAGTATCTGCATTCCATACTGTATAATCGTACGGATCGCCACCCTGATTCATGCGTTGTTCATTATAAAGCATTTTGAACTGCTCTGCATTAGTCAGGCTAACGCGGTCTGTAACCTTTTTCCAACCCACCGAACCATTAATGCTGACCTGAGTCTTACCTTCTTTCGCCTTCTTAGTAGTAATGATAATAACACCATTAGCACCACGCACACCAAAGATAGCCAAGGAAGAAGGGTCTTTCAGGATTTCCATAGATTCAATATCCGCTGTATTCAGATAGTTAATGTTATCCGTAAACAGTCCGTCCACTACATATAAAGGAGTATAACCATTGATAGAGTTTGTACCGCGAACACGAATTTCCGGATCCTGCCCGGCACGTCCTGTATTGATAACCTGCACACCGGCAACCTTACCTTGAATAGAAGCCAAAGGATTGGTAGATGGTTTTGAAGCAATCTCGGCAGCTTTCACTGTTACAATAGAACCGGTCAAATCACGCTTCTTGGCGCTACCATAACCTACTACTACAACTTCTTCAATGAGCTGGCTATCCTCTTCCATCATAAGATTCACTGTAGAACGCCCATTAAGCGCCACTTCCTGTTCCTTCATACCAATATAGCTGAATATCAAAGTGGCATTTGCCGGTACGCCAGGAATCTGGTATTTTCCGTCGATATCCGTAATAGTTCCCATATTCTCCTGTCCTTTTACCCGAACAGAAGCACCTATAACAGTTTCGCCTGTCTTATCTGTAACGACACCCGAAACTGTAATCTTGTTCTGCGCCATCGAAACGACAGCAAACAGCAACATCACACATGTAATTAATAGATTTCTTTTCATTTTGTATTGATTTAAAATTACTCTGCAAACGTATAGCAATAATTGATTTAAGTCAAAAAACAGGCTACCACAAGAGTACCACGCCTAAACATGGTACTACTTTATAACTACTACATACTCGCAGAACTAATTAGTTATCAGATATTTATTTTTAATAAAGTTTCTGTATTCGTTCTTTATCTATCTACTACCAGGCAGATACTTATTGAAGCGAAAATAGGGCCTTATTCACATCACGGCTATCACCACCTATCATTACTTCAAAGTCGCCCGGTTCACACACAAAATCCAGATTGTAATTGTAGAACTTCAACATATCAGCTGTTAGCTTGAAAGACACTTGTTTGGATTCACCGGCTTTCAGGAAGATTTTTTCAAAGCCTTTCAGTTCTTTCACCGGACGTGTTACACTGCCTATAAGATCGCGGATATATAGCTGCACTACTTCCGAACCGTCATACTTACCTGTATTGGTTACCGTTACAGTTGCCGTAATCTCTCCATTGATATTCATGGACGATTTATCCAATGTAATATCACTATAAGAGAAAGTAGTATAGCTCAAGCCATATCCAAATGGATAAAGCGGTTCGTTATCTACATCCAGATAATTGCTACGGAACTTCTGGAACCAGGCCCCTTGAGGCAAAGGACGACCGGTATTCTTATGGTTATAGAACAAAGGAATCTGTCCTACACTCTTCGGGAAAGTAGCAGTAAGTTTGCCACTCGGATTTACATTTCCAAACAGTACATCACCAATGGCAAGAGCAGCTTCACTACCACCAAACCACACATTCAGAATAGCAGGTACATTTTCCTGCTCCCAATTCAATACTAACGGACGACCGGTAAACAACACTAATACCACCGGTTTGCCGGTTTTCAACAATTCCTGCAAAAGTGCACGTTGCGTATCCGGCATTTCGAGGTCTGTACGACAACTACTTTCACCGCTCATCTCGGAAGACTCACCCAAAGCAGCAACAATCACGTCAGACTTGGCAGCTACAGCAAGTGCCTCATCCAGCAGTTCCTTATCTGTACGATTGTCACGATGCAGGGTACGACCAAACATAGTAGCACGTTCTTCGTATTTGGCATCACTCATCAGATTACTTCCTTTAGCCGTAAGAATTTTAGCCTTGCCTCCCACAACTTCTTTCAGACCTTCAATCAAAGAAGGATATTTGTTCATCACAGCAGCCACACTCCACGTACCCGGCATATTGCTACGGCTATCAGCCAAAGGACCTACTACAGCAATGGTACCTTTCTTTGCCAGAGGGAGTACACTATTCTCATTCTTCAAGAGAACAAAGCTTTCCGAAGCTGTCTTACGGGCTATAGCACGGTGTTCTTTCGTAAAGATTTGTTTTTTAGGACGGGTTACATCACAATATTTATAGGGGTTATCAAAAAGACCCAGCTTATACTTAGCTTCCAGAATACGGCGACAAGCAGCATCAACAGCCTTTACTGAAACTTTTCCTTCTTCCAGAGATTTCTTAAGTGTACTTGTAAAAGCATCGCTCACCATATCCATATCGACACCTGCATTCAGAGCCAGGGCTGCAACTGTTTGTGTATCACCCATACCATGATCGGTCATTTCAGTGATACCGGTATAGTCCGTCACAACGAACCCATCAAAGTTCCACTGCTTACGAAGTACATCGGTCATCAGCCACTTATTTCCGGTAGCCGGTACACCATCCACTTCATTGAATGAAGCCATCACACTACCCACACCTTCTTCCACGGCAGCCTGATAAGGTAACATATATTCGTTGAACATACGTTGATGACTCATATCCACTGTATTATAGTCGCGTCCGGCTTCTGATGCCCCATATAAAGCAAAGTGCTTCACGCAAGCCATAATCTCATCATTACTACTCATATCTTTCCCTTGATAACCACGTACCATAGCACGCGCAATCTCCGCTCCCAAGAAGGGATCTTCACCATTCCCTTCGGAAACTCGTCCCCAACGGGGATCACGGGAAACATCCACCATCGGACTGAATGTCCAGCAAATACCATCAGCACTGGCTTCGATAGCGGCAATACGTGCAGATTCTTCAATAGCTTTCATGTTCCAGGTACAGGATAATCCCAAAGGAATAGGGAATACAGTTTCGTATCCATGAATTACATCCATACCAAATAAAAGAGGAATACCCAGACGACTTTCTTCTACCGCCTGCTTCTGAACGTCACGAATACGCTCCACGCCTTTCAAGTTAAAGAGTCCGCCCACTTCACCGGCACGGATACGCTTAGCCACATTACTACTCTTGGCTTGTCCGGTGGTTATTTCACCCGTAACAGGCAAGTTCAACTGGCCGATTTTCTCTTCCAGAGTCATCTTCTTCATCAGATCATCAATAAAGTGATCCATATCGACAGGAGATTTTTGTGCTTGCACATTGGCAGATACCAGCACCAATAAAATTAAAAACGATTGTACCTTAAGGATTAATTGTCTCATGCTTTTCATTCTTTATTATTTTTGGAGAAAAATGATTTCGCTGCAAATAAAGAGAAAGCACCTTAAACCGCCACAATACAGAGCTACAACAAAAGTACCTTTAGTGTAAAACACAAAAAAAGGAGGTACTATTTTAGTACTTCCTTTCACATTATTACGTTAAGAATCAACTATTTAAAATTAATCATAAAATCCGTCAGACTATCTTCCTGAGATAGATTAAATTTCTTACGCAAGCGATACCTTGCTGCATCTACGCCTCTCACCGATATATTCAGCAGCTTGGCAATCTCTTTTGTCGGCATATTCAGGCGGAGTAAAGCACAGAAACGTAAATCACCTGCTGTCAGATCCGGATATTGTTGTTTCAGGTTTCGGAAGAAGTTCTCATGTATCCGGTCAAAATTTGCCTGGAACATATTCCAGTTTTCCTCATCTGAAACGATACTTTGGTTAATCAGTACTAAGAGCTTATCCAGATTCTTCCGCGTATACTGCCCTGATAACTTCTGCTGTTGTATTTCTTCTTTCAACGAATTCAAAAACTCCTGATGGGCAATATTGGTCATCACAACTCCGGACAGCTCTTTACTCTTAAAACGTAAATCAGCTTCCAGTTGCTCTTTCTCCAATTCGATAATCTTCTTTTCCTGTATTTCTATCTCAGCTTGATGGGCAATGCGTTGCTGTTCAATCACCCTGTCTTTCTTCTTCTTCACAGACTGATAAACGATGTATTGCAACAACAATAACAACAATAGCCCAATCAGAACATAACCGGTGATAGCCCAATATGATAGATACCAAGGTCTCAAGACTTCAAAAGGTAGCATTACCGATGCCAATACTTCATTCTCATTATAAATCTCAGCTTTAAAAACATACGACCCAAATGGCAAACGGGTATATTTCTTCTGCAGGCTGCGGTCACCTTCCACCCACTGATCGGATAGTCCTTCCAATTTATATCTTACCTTGTAAGTATAGTCATTATAAACCGGATAGCATAAAGAGAAGCATACGGTATTCAAATCTGCATCAATCTTGTTCTCTTTTTGCACCGACAATCGTTTTATTTTTCCCGTCCACTCCGACTCAGTCGTTATAGCCGAGATCCACAAAGAGCGCCTAATAGAGGACTTGTACAAAAGAGAACTATCTGAATCAATCCGGGCAACAGCATTATTCAAGCAGAGATAGGAACTGCCACTCGCCTTGTCATAAACCATCGCTGCTCTCTCCTCTATAGACAAACCATCAAACAAAGAAAACGGAATTCTATGTTCAATCCGGAAAACATTCATCTCACATTTCACCAAATATGCCATCTTACTGCTGACAAACCAGTATAGATTGCCTTTTGCATGACTCACACTATGTATTCCTTTCAAATCCGCCAATTGTTCATTCATCGATTCATAAGGAATAATAAAATCATTCATATCTTCGTAAGTGTAAAACGTTTCCCCATTTGAAAAAACAACCCGTCCGTTGATCTTAAACAAAGAGAAGTCCCCATCTTTCACATCACCCAGTTCCATATAGGTTCTGACATCTTCTACCCGTTTCAGATCCGGATTAATCCGAAAACGGAATAATCCTTTCCGTAAATGCTTCACCCAGATATTCCCCTGCGGATCCATCTCGATCTCCCGTACCATGTGGGTAAACCCGCCTAACGACCGCAGAAACCTCCAGATGCCCGAAGGCTCCTCATTGTATAAATTCAGAAACGTATAGGTACCTTGCAATAAGAACGAACGTCCTTCCAGATTGACTTCTTTCATGCACATCGCTCCTCTCACATCCGAAATCAGCGATGCCTGCGAACCCGATATCTGAAAAGTTCCTTTATTATGTCCGCATAAAATCTGTTTTCCCCATTCACCAACGAACCATGCCTGCTCTTCCAGTCCCGGCACAAGTTCAGGGACTCTGTTCCTAATCCTGTAAAGTCCTTGATTGGAAGCGATATAAGCCTCATCCTCTTTCACCAGCACATCATAGACCATTCCTATTTTCCGGTAAGGAGGTTCATAATAATATACCAGGGAGTTATTTTGTATATAGGCTATACCTTCATCCAAAGCTGCCCAAACATTGTTATCGGCATCACAATACAGCCCTAATACGGTATTATTCTGTAAGCGACTGTCCGTATTCTCTTTCCAAAGTAAACGTCCTTCTTTATCTATTGCATAAATTCCATTAGAAAGCGTACCGATAATATAGCAACTGTCTTTTGTCATTACAGCCCGGTTTACAGAGTACTTTTCGAGTTCAGCATCACATTCTGTATGCCACTTCTGTATCTTTCCATTCTGGTAAACAAAACCGCCACTCTTTTGTGTCAGGAATAAAACCCCGCCATCATACGGAAGTCCTGCCACCACATCACTGTTTCCCAGTAATTTTCGTTCAATCAGATTTTCCAGCCCATTCTTTGCAAGAATGAAAAGCCCTCCATTTATCTGTTGAGAATAAACCGTATCTCCTACCTGAAACAGATTCAAAGGAAGAGTTTTTGTACGAATCCCCTTCACAGTATGCCCGTCATAAAAAAACAGAGAACCGAAAGATTGAAATACAATCTCCCCATGTGCCGACGTAATCGTCCAGATTTCATCATTATGGAACCGGAAATCTTTCGCCTCATCTTTTAAAGAGTGGTACACAAGGCTATCCAATGAATTACGTTCGAAATATCCGAACTCTTCGAAAGAGCCCACAAATATTTTACCGTCTTTACCGATATATACAGAGCGTACTATGTTCCTGGAAGGTAATTCATGAAGTTCCCAGCTATTTCCATCAAACTCCAGCAGACCTTTGTTATTGCCAATATACATAACTCCTCTATCATCCTGAGTGATAGACCAGTTCTGAATACCTGCATTATAATCTGATACGGAATAGCTCCTCACGATGGGAGAGAAAGGAATAGAGGAACCACGTGATAAGCTACTAAAAAGAGAAAATATGCAAAATAACAACAGAGATATTCTCATATATATTGATTTACAAGTAACCTGCCAGCAAAGGTAATTGTTTTCCACCAAAAAACCGGATAACTTTATGGATTATCTTTTCCGGGAAGGTAAAGATAGGCCGTAAAATTATCCGGTTACTTATTTTAAGAAGCTACAAGCTATAGCCTACACTACATAATCAAAAATCATCAGACTGCTTTTTCGGTATGAATTAAAATTCACCAGACTTGTTTCCTTCCCCTTCTCTTTTATGACCGTAGTTTCCGGTACGCCCAGCATTTTCTTATACTCCTCCGAGTTGCCCAGTACCTTCGTTGCTTCGTTCAGGTCATTGTCATCCTTCAGTTGCTGGATGATGCCGCCACGCTGGAAATAATAACGTTTGATAATATCTTGTGCTATCATGTTCTTGATATCTTTTGCAAAGTAATCCAGGTCACGGTCCAGATTATGGCTAAGTTTCTGTTCAAGTGCCTTAAATTCTTCAGAAGCATCTTTCATATAGCCTTCAAATTCTGCCATTTCTTTCAAGTTCTTCAGAATCTTCTCACTCTGCTGGTCATATTTAAAGTCCGCCTTCTTCACCATTTCCTTAAACTCTGCATAATCAGCATCCGTCACTTCAAAATTCTCGGGAGAAGCGATTGTAGGATGCTTCAGGCAGTATTGCGTAGCATAATTAAAGATCAGATTATCATTCACCAGATAGAACAAAATATTAGGTAACTTTTCCTGTTCCACTGCAACGTCCGGTGTCACGCCACCGCCATCACGCACTTCACGTCCGATAGCCGTATGGAATACCGTAGTCAAACTATCAGGAATACGTCCTACACTACCATCCGGATTACGATGCTTGTAGTCTATCGCCTGTACACAACGACCACTGGGAATATAATATTTGGAAGTAGTCACCTTCATCGTACCACCATAAGGCAAAGTACGCGGAACCTGCACCAAGCCTTTTCCAAATGTACGGTTACCCACAATCACTGCCCGGTCATAATCCTGCAATGCACCCGCCAGGATTTCCGAAGCAGAAGCCGTACCGCTATTTACCAATACAGCAATAGGAATATCCGTATCCAACGGTTCGCGCAATGTCTTATACGTATTGCTGGCTTGTTTTATCTTGCCTTTCGTGGTAACAATCGTCTTGCCACGGGGCAAAAAGTAATTGGCTATCTCTACAGCTTCTTCCAACAAACCACCGCCATTATTACGTAAATCGATCACCAATGAAGTGATACCCTGTTTCTTTAAATCAAGGAAAGCTTTCTTAAACTCTTTGGAAGGATTTCCGGAGAAAGTACTCAGGTTGATATAACCGATATTGTTGTCCAGTTTGCTGTAATAAGGAATAAACGGCAACTGGATGTTCTTACGAACAATTGTAAAATCCAATGGCTTTGCCTCACCGGGACGCTCAACCTTCAGTTGGAAACTTGTCCCCACCTGTCCACGAAGCATTTTACTCACATCCGTATTTCCGGTCAAATCCTTTCCATCTATTTCAAGCAAGATATCACCTGCTTTCAATCCCACTTCCGCAGCAGGCATATTTTCGTAAGGTTCTACAATCACCGTACGCTTCAGTTTCGGCTCATATCGAATGATAGAACCTATACCTCCATAAGAAGCCTTAAGCATTTGTTCCAGTTCACTACGATCCTCCTCCGGATAAAACTCCGTATAGGGGTCCAGCGAATACAGCATCGCATCGATACCCTCACGTATCGTCTTATTCGGATCCAACGTATCTACATAGAACATATCCAGTTCCTTCACAATGGAGTTGAATATATCCAGGTTCTTTGCAATCTGGAAACTGCGGCTATCGCCACTCTTGAAACTAAAAAAGACAACTGCACCTACTACTAACAGTAAAGCAGTTATCCAGCGTACTTTCAGTATTTTCTTCATATCCTGTTTATTATAGTTCACTGATTCTCGTTTTGATATCTTCCCACCACTCGGCAGGCATTTCTGCACCGATCACCCGGATGATGCTTCCTGAAAGGATAGAACCTATCTTACCACATTTCTCCAGGGAATATCCGCAAGTCAGTCCATATAAAAAACCGGCAGCGAAATAATCACCTGCACCGGTCGTATCTATTACCCTGTCCACAGTGACAGCATGCACATGCACCTCTTCCGTACCTTTACGGATGAGTGACCCTCTGGCACCCAACTTCACAATAGCGATGCTGCACATTTTGGCAATCACATCCAGTGCCTCTTCAGGCTCCTTACCCGTAAATGCCTTGGCCTCCTCCTCATTGGCAAACACAATATCGACATACTTGTTTATCAATAAAGAGAAGAAATCATGGTCTTGCTCCACAATATTATAGCTTGCCATATCCAGGCAGATTTGCAATCCGGCTTCTTTTGCCAGTTCAATGGCACGAAGTATCATATCGTGATCCTGTACCAGATAACCTTCAATGAACAAATAAGTATAGCCCTTAAACATCTCCCGTGAAAGGTCTTCTGCCTTTAATGTAGCAGCAGCACCCAGGTAAGTACCGAAAGTACGTTCCCCGTCAGGCGATATAAAAGTGGAAGCTACCCCCGAAGGTAACTCGGAAGATACCAATAAATTTGCTTCAGTTCCCCGTTCCAACAAACTTTGCCGATAAAACTTTCCATATGCGTCATTGCCAACCTTACCAATGAATCCTGTTCCTGCTCCGAGGCATGCCATACCACGAATTGCATTTCCTGCAGAGCCCCCGGTGGCCAGTTCTGTTTCCATTTCGCTGAAACACTCATTGATTATCAGCAGTTTCGTTTCATCAATCAGAGTCATGCTCCCCTTGGGCAATTCCATTTCGTTTAGAATTTGGTCGTCGTTGAGAGTAGCAAGAACATCAACAAGGGCGTTGCCCATTCCAATTATTTTGTCCATTTCGATATTTTTTTTGCAAAGATATTGCATATTTCAAAATATCCTATTACTTTTGCAGCGCATTTGAGAAAAAACAACATTCTTCCTTAGCTCAGTCGGTTAGAGCATCTGACTGTTAATCAGAGGGTCCTTGGTTCAAGTCCAAGAGGAAGAGCGAAAAAACTTGAATGCATATTCTTCCTTAGCTCAGTCGGTTAGAGCATCTGACTGTTAATCAGAGGGTCCTTGGTTCAAGTCCAAGAGGAAGAGCAAAAAGGTTCGTCATTACGGCGAACCTTTTTTGTTTTCTGTCCTGCAAACTGCTGCATCAATGATACAGAATCTGCTGAATGCAGAGCTTCAATCTCTATATTAACATTATTTATACTACCCTTCGGCTACCGCCAATGTCAGCACACTAATGCGTACTCCTTCTACTTCATGAAAAACATCGGCACAAGCAGTAGTAGTAGAACCGGTAGTCAATACATCATCAATAATCAGCACATGCTTTCCCACAAAATTCTCCGGATGACGAAGCCGAAAGATGCCATCTACATTCTCCCAACGTTCATAAGTCGATTTACGGGTTTGCGTATCCGTATGCTTCTCACGTATCACCGAAGATACATCCACAGGTAATCCTACTACCTGAGACACACCACGGGCAATCCATTCACTTTGATTGTACCCGCGCGCCCTCCTTTTACGGGGATGCAGAGGCACAGGGATAATGACGTCTATACCTTCAAAGAAATCTGTTGTAGCCAACTCTGCAGCCATAAAACGCCCCATTATTGCACCCAGCTCTTTTCGTCCTCCATACTTGAACTGATGCAGTATCTTGCGAAAGTCACTCCCTTTGCGATAGAAGAAATAAGAAGTGGCACGTTCCAAAGGAATCTTTCCCCAGAACATACGCTCCACAAGGTTGTCTTTTACCTTATGGTAATTGGTACGGGGCATGTTAATGTTACAATGCGTGCAAATAGCCTCTTCACCTTCTACAAGCGGAGCTCCACAAACCACACAACAACGTGGAAAAAAGAGATGAAACAGAGGGCCTAACCAGATTTTCACAGTATTTTTCATTAAGTAGTTTATTTATGTTACATCCCCAATGGAGGGACTTCTTGTATCAGTTGTTGCAACGTAGAATGCAGATGTCCGTTCGTAGCAATAATATGATGCCCTTCTATAAAACTTTCATTGCCATAGAAGTCGGTCACCCGACCACCTGCCTCCAATACAAGCAACGCAGCCGCCGAATAATCCCATTTGCCGATGAACGCCTCCGCCCAGGCATCAAAACGTCCGGCAGCTACATAACATATCGCTAAGGCAGCAGAACCGGTCATACGAATGCCACCTACTTTACCATACAGGTTATGTATCAGGTGTTCTCCCGTACGGGCATATTGGCATGAGTTATAAGGCAGTTCAACTACCAGAAAGGCATCTTCCATCTGTTGTACATTGGAAACCTGTATCCGCTGGCCATCTACGTAAGCGCCACCGTCTTTCCAACCATAGAAACACTCATCCCGGCAAGGATCATACACCACACCCAACAAGAGTTCCTTCCTGGAGCGAAGGGCTATACATACGCAGTAAGGTGCATTGTCATGGATATAATTCGTAGTCCCGTCCAGCGGGTCCACAACCCAGCAATAGGGTTCATCCTGATACACAGCCGAACCTTCTTCCGTAATAAAACCGGCTTCCGGCAACAATGCGGAGAGTTCAGCAACAATCTGCTTCTCCGATTCTTTATCTACGTAGGACACGTAGTCATGCGCATGTTTCTTTTCCACGCTCTCGCTACGGAATGTTTTTCTTTCTTCTTTCAAAAAACTTCCTGCATCCATAGCAATGCGGCAGACTTCCGCAGTAAGTGATGCTAAATCCATATTCGTACTTTTTTCTTCGTTATTCTATTATTTCCCGGGCGATCCAGGCACAAGCCTCAGCATCAGCCAATGCATGGTGATGCTGTTCCAACTCGTATCCAACATAGGCCGCTACCGTATGCAACTGATAATTGGGCAAACCTTTGATTCGCCTTCGTGCCGTACTCAAGGTACAATGAAATTCATAATCGGGGTAATCTAAGCAGTAAGTCTTGAAAACCGCTTTCAAACAACTTTCATCAAAACCTTTGTTATGCGCCACAAGCGGAAGCCCCTCTATAAGCGGTGCAATCTCTTGCCATACTACCGGAAATACCGGTGCTTCCGCTGTATCTGCCAATGTCAACCCATGTACCCGGGTATTCCAATAGGAGTAATACTCCGGTTCAGGACGAATAAGACTATAGTAATGATCTACAATCTCCCCATCCCGTACAATCACTACCCCGACACTGCACACACTGGTGCGTTGTTCATTGGCAGTTTCAAAGTCTATGGCAGCAAAGTTCTCCATAACAGCTCAAACAATTACTTAGCCTCGTCCACCTGCTGATAGATCAGGTTTCCTCGTTGGCTGATTGTCCATTTTCCATTCTCCTGGCGGACATTCTTTGTATCATCGTCTTCTACATTCCAGGCATAGTCTCCGCCCGGCAGCGAACGGCGATCCAATATTTCATTGGGTTGGTCACCGGAGAAGAATAATTCTACTTGCAATGAGTCGGGAGCAAAAACAATATACGCTGTATTTTCCTTATTTGCCACACTTTCCATGCGGACACCTTTTTCCCAAAGGCGAATACAGTCTTTCTGCACTTCACTCCATATATACCCGGCGGAAGCTATGCAACCATATTCATCTTTGTCATTGCCTACCATGTTGTCTTCATTCTTCTTGTTCTTGCTATTTCCACATCCTGCAAGTACAATACCTGCAACCAACAAGAGCATCCAACCGATCTTTCCAGCTTTCATAAAAATCCTCCATTATTATTTCGTACGCCAAAAGTACGAATTAAAGATGAGAACTTTTTCATCTGTTTCTCTCTTTTTTGTTTTCCGGTTTGCAACACAAACTGACAGGATAAATTCATATTGACATACTCATTGGCGAAATTAACAGTTCCCTTTTCGTGCCTAAAAGGGATCAAGGCCGGAACTGGACAGCATCAAACCCGCACCAAATTCGGTTAGAAGTATCCCTATCTGGGGATAGTACGGAGCAAATAAGGACTTGCCCCCTCTTTGGTACGTCTCTGACAAGATGCGAAATCAAACCACAACTTCATTCTAAAACCACTATCCCCTTTCTTAATGCGAATCGTACTCGGCTGACTCTTCGGGCCCAGTTCCGGAATAGTCTTTCCGGAACGCATAGCGGGAATATCAAAAAGAAAAGAGATATCTCCTGTGGGAAATTCCCACATTGTATTCTCTCCATTACGCCGATGAACAGGTTCTTCAGGCGTAAAAACACGGAAGAATAAACCGTCACTTTCCGAATAAACGGTAAAAGGGCCATGATCCGATTCCAAAGTCATCCAATACAGATTGGCATGATAACCTTTAAATTCAGGATAAACCAGTTTCTCAAAATTTTCACCCGTTACTGTATTATTATATGCTTTCCACCAGATACCATAGTTAGTACCCTTTATACGATTCTTCCATACACGGTAAGAACCACGTCCCATCCACTTCATGGCATTCACTTCTTTTTCGGGAAATGAAAAGGTAAGACCGAAGTTATAGATTTCCTTATCAAAGAATTCTCCCTTAAAACCATGTCCCTTAGGATCATTCAGAAGAACCGCATCCATACCCAACAACCCATTCGCCGCCATGCGCCAGACGATAGAATCCACGCCTCCTTGGTATTTTGCAATATAAAGAGCATCATTCCCTTCCATACGGCTATAACCTTCTTTGAATCTTACTTTCATACCAACAGGAACCGGACCATTGTCAAGAGGAATAATCTGTCCAGTCCGATTCACTTCAACAAGCATCCCATCGCTATTATTGAAAATAGCAGTAATGCCATTGGCAGAAAGGACGACATTTCCTCCTTCATTTTTGAGAATAGCCGGTTTGGCAACAATACCTTCTTTAAGCTGTGCCGCAAAGTAATCATTAGCCAACTTCACAGGCCAAGTCCAATTACAGATGGAATGTCCTCGATAATCGAAAGCTTCCAGTTCCAAAATATCTCCCTGAAAAAAATTCATGGGCAATTCCATACGAGCCTTACCTGTCTCACCGGGATCAATGGCAGGAAGTGCAACTATACCTTCGGCTATCAACGTCTGTTCACCCCCTTTCATAGGTGACGGAGTAGAGTAAAGCCGATATTTCATACTGCATTCTGCCAGATTCGTAAAAAGATAAGTATTACTCACGGTAAAGTCCCCTTTGAAAGAGGGAGTAATAGAAAGATTCTTGAACTGAATAGGCGCCCAGACTTCACGGACTGTATAAAAGCTCCCTTCTTTCTCACGTCGAGGACCGACAATGCCATCAGGACCATTAGGCCCGTCAGAATCCAAGAGCCCTCCCTTGTCTGTTCTTTTCACAGCCTCATCCACGTATGCCCACAAAAAGCCTCCTGCAAATAAGGGATTTGAAGTGTAACTCTCCCAGAAATCATCCAGACCGGCACCCTGTCCACGATCATAAAGCCCATGCAGAAATTCAGTAGGCATAAATACATTGTGACCGTTGGCTAATCGGTAAGTCCCCGTCTGATAGGCAGGATAGTGATGTGTATCAAGTCCGTTAAAATCAGCCCACGGATGAATGACATGCCGTTTTTGAGGATCATAATCAGCAAAATGAGCATCCACATTCTCATTCCATCCACCTTCATTTCCATTACTCCACATAAAGATACAAGGATGATTCACGTCACGAGCAATCATTTCGGGCAGCAACTTCAGCCCGGTTTCCGTATCATAACTATTCTGCCATCCGGCAAATTCATCAAGATAGAACAAGCCCAATGAATCACATACTTCCAAGAAATGCTTATCAGGGGGATAATGGGAACGGACTGCATTCATGTTCATTTCTTTAATCAACAGAGCATCCTGCAAACTAAGCTCCCGATTAGTGGTACGTCCCCCGTCGGGATGGAAACTATGCCGGTTTGTTCCCTTCATAATAACTTTTGTCCCGTTGACATAAATACCATCTTTAGGACGGAACTCAATAGTACGAAATCCAATACGCTCTTCGTATACATGAACAGGATAACTATGAATATCAAGCAGTTCCAACTTCAGCATATAAAGATTCGGATGCTCACAATCCCAAGTGCGGATACCTTGCCATTGAGTGGTAATATTCTGTACCTCTTTATTTTCCAAAGGAATAACTTGCCTGCCCAGACTCTCCTTACCATCTACAGGCGTAAGGGTAGCAGCTATTGAATAACCTTCCGGTAAATTCTTTAGATGCAATTCTGTAGTCAGCCTGCCATCAGCCATGGCATTCACCGCAATACGGTCGATATGAGTCCTGGGTACTGCCTTGAGATAGACAGGACGGTAGATGCCTCCGTAAAGCCACCAGTCAGCCCTACGTTCGGCAGCATTCACGGACCTGTTGGCCGACTCTTTCCAGACTTTCACCTCCAGAGTATTCTTTTTGCCATAATTCAGTTTATCGGTTATATCATAACTGAAACGATAGAAACCTCCCTGGTGGATATCGCCTGTCGGAATATCATTTATTTTCACTTCTGTATCTGTCATGACTCCCTCAAAAACAATACTGACATGCTTGTCTTCCCATCCGGCAGGTACCTTGAAACTATAACGATAGAGCCCTGTTTCATTACTCGGTTTTGCATCTTTCATCAAATAAAAACGTCCATAGGTATATTCACCAAAACCTTGTAGTTCCCATTGCGAGGGAACTTCTATTTGACTCCACTTACCACTGTTCATACCTGCAGAGCAATAAAAATCCCAAGTGACCGTATTGCCCAGTCCTGTACCTGACAGGTAAAGAATCTCTGTATTCTGTGCACCGGCCGATGATGTAAACATACAGGCAAATGCAAGTAATAAATGTTTTATCTTATTTCTCATTATTAAAAATTAAAGTTAATACTTAATACACGGGGTTCACTGGAAAGACATAAAAAGCCCGTTCCGGCTTAAAGTCTATCATCCATTGATCTATCAGTACATGATCATCCAAAGCGGTGATAGATAAAGTATGCCTGCCTTTTGTCAAAGTATGCTCAGTGTTCCTGACTGCTTGTCCACGAAGTACATTCTGCTTCCAGGCTTCTGTGCGGAATCCTTCTTTAAAAGAACATACCCGGGAAGCTTCTCCATCTATACTGACACAGAAGCGGATATCTCCCTTATCATTAGGCTGGGTAGGAATAACAGCTGTGCGCAAAACTGCTTCTCCTTCCCACAGACTTTCAAATTCAAAAGTTATCGTCTGCCCTTTCGGCAGGGAAACTGCATTCATGCTATGTCCTAATGACTGAATAATTTCTACTCCTTCCGAAGCTTTGGAATATGCACAAGCATTGGAAACGATACAACTATCTTTAGCCGCTTCTTCTAAAGGAAGAGACACCGGATTATCAAGAGAAGCATATTTTTCCAGTTCATTGTCCGTCAGCCACACCGGTACCGTAGGTGGATAAAAGACATACAGATCACGAGGATTATGGCACATGGAATACTTCCATTTACCGCCTGCTAATTCATTATTATAATAATCTGTCAGTTCACGAATTTCCTGATAAGCACGAATACTCTTTGCACAAGCCGCCATAAGCCTGTCTTCCCGTGTCCATAAAGTGGTATCGCAACTTCCGGGAAATATACAACGTGCCCTTTGCGCTTCCAGCATTTTAACACTCATAGCAGCTGCTCCGAATACAGGATACTTAATTTGCGCGAAGAAGGCATCCTTACGTCCCTGAGGAATGACAGACTCCACTTCCGATACTATCTTCTTTATTGCATCATATGATTCCAAATAACGGTCTAATTCTCCTCCAAATTCAGTAAGGCTGAAATCTGTATTTTCAACAGGTGACCAACCTTTAGTATATTTTCTTTTGTCCAGTTCCACCTGGTTCCATCCCATAAATTCCGGTTTGCGGATACCACACAAACGATAAAATTCCAGCATGACAGGCAGCAGTTTTTCTCCGGCCTCTTGCCCAAACTCACGGCAAAGCCAGTTCTTCTGATGTTCTTTCAATGTGGAAGGCGATACAGAATGAATATTCCATGCCATATCCAGAAAAAGCTCCAGATTATAAGCAGCTGGCTTCAAATCGTGCACATTGACCACCCACAAGCGACGGGCATTACAGTCATAAGCCTGTTTCATCTCATTATAAACCAATCCTGGCTGAGTGGTACAAAGCCACATATAATCATGTGGACGCCCCCAATAACTGAGATGATAATAAACTCCAGCACCACCGCTACGTTTCTGCTGTTCCTTATCACTCAGCCGGGTCATATATCCATAATTATCATCACACCATATCAACGTAATATCTTCTGGCACTTGTAATCCATTCTCCATAATCTGAAGCACTTCTTTATAAGGAACAAAAGCCTGAGGAATCTTTGTCACATTCTTATTGACATATTTAGCCAATAATTCACGCTGGTCATTAATTACCTGCTGCAAGGCATCCGTCTTTTCCTGCAAAGTTTTCACCCCTTCCATTCCACTGTCATGGATACCACGCATACCCATAGTATAGAAATTCTCATAAGTTCCTGCTTCTTTCAGCCGTTCTATCCAATACGATTGCACTCCTTCACGGTTGGTCATGTAATTATAGTCGCCTCGCTCGCTGACTTTCCATTCACCTACATTATTGCGCATCATTGGTTCGCAATGCGAAGTGCCAATTAAGATGCCACAACTATCAGCCGCCTCCTTGGCACCCGGCACAAAGTAGAAAGGAGTAGTAATCCCATGCATACCCGGCCAAATGGCATTAGCACGAAGACGCATCAATAATTTAAAGATTTCTTTATAAGTCCGGGCACCAATACGCCCTTTAATATCAGATGGTTCAAAATTTTTCCAACTCCAAGGCTGTAAACTCCAGTCCTCGTCATTCAAAAAGATACCGCGATATTCTACAGATGGACTTTGAAAAGTAGTATAATCCGCAGGAACTGACAAATATTCTTTTTGCATCGGTGTTACATCTCCCCACCACACCCAAGGCGACACGCCCGCCAGACGTGAGAGTTCGAGTATTCCATATGCTGTGCCACGACCATCACTTCCTACGACCAGCAATTGCCTTTGTCCTGAATCTCCTGTCACTTTTATAAAAAAAGCATCTTTCTTAGCTTTCAGGTTATCTACCGGGACTCCTGACCTTTTCAGTTCCTTTACAATCGCTTGGTGCTTATCCAACTGAATAATTCGGACAGCCGATGTTCCAGTTGAAACTTTTTGAGGTAGTACCCCCGTCACTTGTTTCATATCCCCAACAAACATATCCAGTGCAACTGTTACTACAGGAGATACAGATTTTGATATAGAATAAGTAATAGCCTGACGCCCGTTGAACCAGACAAACTCATCTCTACTTGTTACAGCAGTTTTATTTACCGCATAAACAGTTTCAATACCTGTAAACGAAGTAATACACACCACAATAGCCAACAATAGCCAGCACTTCTTTTCAATTTTTAAAATCATCAGTTATCTTATTTAATTAAAACTTTCAAGTGGCAGGGAGATTCTGATTCATGACCTCCCTGCCACTACATATCCTATTCCCTTGTTATCCTGCTAATATCCCGGATTCTGGTCTTCAGAACTCATTAATTCATTAGCATCGATAGCTGCCTGAGGAATAGGACGAAGCAATTTTCCACCTATCACCTGCTGTGCACGCCCTCTTATTTGAGGATTATATAAATTATTATATTCCACCAATTTCTTAGTCCGTCTCAAATCAATCCATCTGGATCCCTGACCAAATAATTCGCATACACGCTCCTTTAGTACCACATCCACATCAATAGTAGTGGCTGAATTCAGTTGCGCACGGCGGCGCACTTCATTCAAGCGAGCCAATGCACTTCCTTCATCTCCGGCCTTTAGATACGCCTCTGCCGCTATTAAGTAAACCTCTGATAAAGTAATAATATGTATATCACGATAATCTGTCTTATTAGAATAACTTCCCGTATTAGAATCATCAAACTTACGGCATGGTGCTCCTCCATATGAATAAGTCACAAATGCTTCGTAATCAATCTCTCCCGGCATATATTCCTGAGGATCACGCGTCTGATCAGACATCGGAAGTATCCATGTATTCTTTCTATTCTCCGGATCGAGGGCTCTCCAGTTCTCTATATCTTCTTCTGTTTCATACCAAGCCGGATAATAGCGTTTCAATGGAGTCCCTATAAAAGTTTCTCCATTTCTGTACCAATCCCAATACCAATAATTTGATGCAGTAATAATATCCGGCAATTCTTTCATAAACGTCACTTCATAGCGTATGTCCCCTCTCTCAAAGCATTGCAAGGCATGCAAGGTTACTATAAAAGCAGACGTACTTCCCTTTCCATGATCTTCTTGCCCACCAATATGATTGCAATAGAAAGAACTCCATGGGTGACCGCCACTAACAGTATTGGCTGCTGTCGCATAATCATATTCCACATCCCAGATAAACTCTTCATTATCATCTCCACTATAATCTGCTTTCCATAAATCCGCAAAAGGTGTAACCAAACTACGTCCGGCTATCACATCATCCGCTACCTGAGATGCTTTAGAGAAGTACTCTTTCTTATCTAAGTCCCATGCCGCTGCCAGATAGGTCTTTGCCAGCAATGCACGTGCCGACTCAAGGCTTGCACGCCCTCCCCCGTTTCGAGCTGTGGATTTTTCAAGTGCTCCGTTAGCTATTACATTTTCCAATTCCTCAATGATATAGGCATACACATCAGCGGCTGAAGATCTAGGATAACCGGTTTGGGCATTGGCTACATATTCTTTCATCAAAGGCACGCCACCAAATGTATTGACCAATATATAATAATAATTGGCAGCCAATACACGCACTTCATCCACACGCTTATTGCGCAAAATTTCATCAACAGCTGCATCCGGAGCATAATGTTTCACGGCATAAGCCGCACGAATTCCCTTATAGCATGCAGTATAAAGTTCTTTCATTACGCTGTTTTCCGGATTCAGTGTTTCATACTCATGCAGCTCATCATTGATATAGTTACGTCCGTCCGCATACATATCCGTACCGGCATTGAAATAGGTAGTATAGCTGGAAGAAGCATAAATATCCCGTAAAGTTTCATAAGCATTTGATACCAAAGACTCAAAACCTGATTTAGTTGAAAAATATTTCTTATCCGTCACGTTCGATTTATTATCTGTAGTCAAGAAGTCATCACAACTAACCAACGAAACTGAAGAAATTAACAAGATTACTATATATACAAATTTTTTCATATCACTTATCCTTTCTTTAAAAATTAGAACTTGATATTCGCACCTATCTGATAAGTCACTGATGCAGGACCGCCATCGGTCAACTTCGCACCTGCCCACTCCGGGTCAAAGCCTTCATAGTCTGTGAGACAAAACGGGTTTAGCACATTGAGATAAAGGCGCAAATGCTGCAATCCCGCTTTGGTAATCCATTTTTTCGGGAAAGTAAATCCTAAGCAAATATTTTTCACCTTTATAAATGAGGTCTTTTGATATTGGAATCCTTCTCCTTTCGCACTGCCCTTGTCCGAAAAATAGCCACCTGCCGATGTATCCGAATTATTAGGATAAGGATACTTCCCATAATGAGTTTCGGCAGCATATATTATATCACCGGTAGTATGATCAATAACAGGGGCACCTTTAGGAATATAAAAGTCCATTGCCATGTGTTGGTTGCCGCGATCAGACCACTTCATATATTTATCATGGAAATAACTGCGCGACCATTGCCCTTGTTTGGTATATACCATCACTGAAAAATCAAAGCCCTTGTAATACATGCTAGAATTCAAGCTTCCTACCCATTTGGGATCCGTACAACCATATATCTGTTTATCTTCATCAGTAATCTTGCCATCATTGTTCCAATCATTCACAGCTACCTGTCCTTCATACCATTTGTACTTCGAACCATATTTTGCATAAAGCTCCTGCAAGGTATAATGAATATCTCCATCTTTTGTGTGCATGGTCACTCCTTTATCTGTGATAACATCAGTATGGGTGTAATCGCGCAATACATTTAGAGGTTCACCGATAAAGCGATTAGAAGCAACCTCATCCACTTTTCCATTGCTGAGCTCCAGAATCTTATTCCAGTTTCTGGAATAATTGAGGTTCAAGTCCCAAGTAAAGTTCTGATTTCTAATAACTCCAAACTGAAGTCCCAATTCAATTCCGGTATTACGAACCGAACCAACATTAAAGGTAGCTTTCGTTTCCCCAGTCTCGATAGGAACAATACGATCCATTATCTGCCCATCAGATAATCTGTGATAGAAATCAGCAGTCAAGTTGATGCGGCTACCCAATACACTGAAATCTACACCGAAATCAAACTCTTTCACTTTCTCCCAAATAAGTCCCGTATTAACTAATCCGTTAGGATAATACCCTTGTACTTCCGACCCGTCTAACACTACATAGCTGGGCCCTGAAGCAGTGGCAATCGTGACATAATCTCCAACATTGTTATTCCCTGTGATACCATATGACAGACGCAGTTTTAAGTTATCCAACCAATCTGTACCCTTCAGGAAATTCTCTTCAGACATACGCCAAGCCAAAGCTACAGACGGAAACCATCCCCAACGATTTCCTTCAGCAAAACGAGAAGATCCGTCGGTACGCGCTGTAGCTGTCGCCATATATTTACCTTTATAAGAGTAATTCAGACGAAGAGCCCCGGACATCAATGTAGATTCCGTATAAGAAGAATTAATCTCTTTATCACCGGAAGCTTTGTTCATCGCATGGAATGAAAGCATATCATCGGATACACCAAAACCTTTCAGATTATAAGTTTCTTTATCAGAACGATACATAGAGAATAATCCCATAGCACCAAACGTATGATTGCCTAGGGTCTTATTAAAATCAACCTGATTATCCCAAGTCCAATCCAAACGGTCTGTAGTTTCCACTTCTGCAGAATTCGTGCCATTTGTCTGATAATAATTTGACCCTAACGGATTGCGGTCATTCACTCCGGTCGCATTGAACATACCCTGTCTTCCATGATAAAAATTAGGAGAAAAAGTTGTGGTAAACTTCAGACCCTTCATAAGATTAGCACGCAAATAAACGTTTCCAAAGACATGAAACTTACGTGTCTGATTCGTATAATTCTCATCAACCAAATCATTTAAAGGACTTATGGTAGAAGTGAACTGTCCCGTAGACTCAAAGGCATCTTTTGAACCGGGATTATTAATGATGTTCCCATCCTTATCGTAAGGTGCCACAAAAGGATTAAAATAAAAAGCATTCTCATAAGGACAATAAGTACTGTTGGTACTGAAATCATCTTGTACAGTATAGGCCATATTCACCGAAAAACCAGCATCAAAAACCTTGGAAATAGTTCCATCTAAAGCACCTTTAATATTAAAACGGGAATAATCATTATGTTTGAATACGTTTTCTTCTCCCTGATACCCCAGCCCTAAACGGTAATTGAGCTTCTCTGTAGCACCATTAGCACTGATATAATGATTTTGCTGCGATCCAGTTCTGGTAACCAAGTCCGTCCAGTCATAACCATCTGTTCCGGACATCATCATCTCATAAATTTTGGAATCACGGTAATCGAGCCCGCCATCACGCTTTAAGAATGCAGTCTCTAAATCAGACTGCTTAATTTCATAATGGGGGACTCCATTTGCATCCACTCCTTTACGGCTAGACCCATCAAAAGCCTCGGAAGTTAAGACAGTGTGACGTGCAAAACGGTAATCTATAAACTCTTGAGCATTCATAAAATCAGGCATACGTGTGACCTTACGAATACCGTAATAACCATCATATGATATGGATACACGTTGCGTTTTTCCTGCTCCTTTAGCCCCTTTCGTAGTAATCATGATCACACCGGCAGAAGCACGCGAGCCATAAATAGCAGTAGAGGAAGCATCTTTTAAGACATCCACACGTTCTATATCCTCCGGATTCAAAAAGTCCATAGATGAACATACAATGCCATCGATTACATAAAGAGGAGAAGCCTGTTTGTTGATAGAGGCCTGACCGCGTATCTGTATATTAAACCCACCACCGGCACGGCTATTAGACTGGGTAATATTCACACCGGGAACCGCTCCCTGTAATGCATCCTCCAAACGGGTAGCACCTCTGGCTGCAAGTTTTTCAGAAGATATGGAACCTACAGCGCCTGTCAAATCCGATTTCTTCATCGTGCCATAACCTACCACCACTACTTCATCCAAGGTTTCGGTATCTTCCGATAAAGTCAGGCTAAAGGAGGTCTGTCCCTTAACTTGCACTTCGAGTGTTTTATACCCAATAAAACTTACCTGGATCATTCCGTTAGAGGGAATATCAGAAAGAGTAAAATTACCGTCAATATCGGTTATCGTACCATTAGAAGTACCTTGCAATACAACACTTGCCCCAATGACGGGTTCCCCATTAATATCGATTACAGTTCCCTTAATCTTACCAGTCTGCTGAGTAGAATACACAGATGCGTGTTCATTAACAGCATAAGTCATCCGGCTACCGGTAAGCAAAGCCACACAAATAATAATCGCCATCAGCGATTTTTTGTTTCCATAGGAAATAAGTCTCATAGGCCAACTTCTTTTTTATATTAGACATTAAAAAATTAACGTCGCAAAAGTAATCAGCCATATGTTGTAAGAGGGTGAAGCATTGCCTTATGAGGTTGAAACATGTTCTTTCTACCTTTTAAGAACATGTTTCAACCTCATTCATTTTATCGGGTATCAAGCGTTTTTTGCCGATTTCATCGAATATTCTGTAGGTTGCATACCAAATTCTTTCTTGAAACAGATAGAAAAGTATTTGGGATCATTGAAGCCGACTTTATAGGCTAATTCGGAAATACGTATATTCTTATTCTCATCCATTATTCTACAAGCAGCCTTGAGGCGGACACTACGTACAAAACCGGTAGTATTCAGCCCTGTCAACGACTTCATTTTCTTATGGAGAGTAGTGCGGCTTGTTGCCATTTCATCTACAAACTGTGGAACATCAAAACTAGAATCATCCAAATGGCGATTCACACAAGCAATGGCATCTTGCAAGAATTTTTCATCATCCGAGGGAATGTTCGTGAAGAATTGTAATTTGAGATGATGTACCTTATCAGTTTCTCCTTCTTGCAGATATTTCCGGTTACGAAGCATTAATCTCCGACGAACTTCCCACCATACCAATCCAAATAAGAATACAGTCAGTAATGCATAGACAACATACGCCCACCAAGTGGCCCAAAAAGGAGGTTCTATACAAATTTCCATATTCCGCACCTCTCCCCAATCACCGTTCTCATTGGCAGCCCGCACTTGAAATATATACTCTCCCGACGGTAATTTAGAATAATAAGCACTACGGTTATCAGCATTTGCATAGTGCCAATCAGTATCAAAACCTTGCAACCGATATGCATAATTGTTCAATTGCGGTTGGTGGTAAGTAAGCGAAGCAAAACAAATTGTGAAATGGGTATATGCAGCAGGAATCACCAATTTATCCGTAAAATCAGCAGTAAGAGGGCTTATTTCACGCCTTTGTTTTTCCTCCATTTTTTCCAACGACTTACCGTCTATCAAAATATCTGTTATACACAAAGAAATATCAGCATGCCTTTCCTTCATTATTTCAGAATCGAAAGTGATAATGCCCCTGCTACACCCAAAATAAAAGGTCCCATGACGATAAAAAGAAGCATTCTGATTGAAGAAGTTATCTGCCAATCCATCTGCTACAGTGAAAATACGTACTCTGCCTTTCTCTTCTCCGGTTATCGTCAATTTAGCCAACCCCTGATTCGTACCCAACCAAAGATTTCCGTGATTATCCTCCTCCATACTGCCAACCATATCACCAGGCAAATTATATTCCAAATGCACAGACTTAAAGCAATCATTTTGTGCATCATACAAGCAAAGGCCGCTTCCTTCCGTCCCTACCCAAATTCTGCCACTCTTATCCGACAAAAAACAAAGAGGGGTATTGACGGGCAACAAACCATTCTCTATACAGTAGTTTTTGCAATGCAAATCTTCCGGTTGTTCCATATTTCCGGTAATATGGACTACACCATTATTATTCGTTGCCAACCACAAGGAGCCGTCATTGTCCTCCACTACGCTCGTTATCTCTTTAGAAAGTAATTCATCAATATTCGGTAAATGACTGAAACAAAACTCACGGCCATCCTGGTAACGCACTCCAAGCCCTTTATAAGTGCCCAACCACCAATTTCCCTTCCGATCCTCGTGCACACAGTAGACCAGGTCATGGGGGACAAAGCCACAATTCGAACTTTTATATTGTTGGACAATCTTTCCGTCCCGGCAAACAATCACCCCCTCATCATGAACCGCAAGCAACACCTTACAGGTAGAAGGGCTGTAAGAAATATGATAAGGACGTTTCGAAGGAACCAAGGTTATTTTCTTATTTCCCGATAGGTAGTCGATCCCATATCCAAAACCGATCCAGAATGCTCCATTCTCTTCCACATACAAAGTAGAGATAAGATCTGTAAAAGATTTCCCATTGCCACGAGGATAAAATACATTAAAAGAACATGCACGGGTATCTACGTGGAAAACTCCAGCCCCTTTAGTTCCGATCCACATCAATCCGTTCTTATCACGAAAAACAGTATTTACTTCACGTACCGGCAAATAATACTCAGAATCGGATTCCTTGTAATTCACAAATACTCCTTCACCAACCAAATCCATAATACCCACCCCATTCCGGGTACCTAACCATAAGGAATGAGTTTGCAAATCCTCATGAATGGAATAAATATAATCGGAAGGAAGAGAAAAGGCATTTTGTTCATCATGTTTATAGCTTTTCTCAATGGATAGAGTTTTCTTATCCGATGAAAAATTTGCTTTATAAAGTCCGGAACCGCTCGTACCTATCCATATCACCCCCCTAGAGTCCTGAAACAAAGCTAGGACAGAGTTTATATTATCCAACGGAGGATAATGGGTAAACTTGTTCTCGTTCAGATGGTAACGAAAAAGTCCATCCTGCCATGTACCGATCAGCAGATCACCATTTTCATCTTCCAACAAGGTTTGCACATTGATTTGTTCGGGTACTTCTCCTCCGCAATTATTGCGTGTCATCAACACCAGTGTATCCTTTACTTCATCATAATAAGCCATACCACGGATATACCCTAAATATACTTTATTATCTTTTGTTACATGAATTTCATTCACACGATGTTTGCTGATCCCTTCCAGCTTCATCTTTCTCATGATGCCTGTACGCTTGTCCAACACGCAGAGCCCTTCATGCGTTCCAATCCAAAGCCGATGGGAATAATCTTCTTTCACGCAAAGGACATTGTTATTAACCAAAAGCCCTGGAGTATAAAGATTCGATTTAAAAGTGCGGACCTCATAACCATCATAGCGAAATAATCCATAGAAAGTGGAAATCCAGATATATCCATCCCGGTCCTGATAAACCTGATGAACCATGCTGTTAGGCAACCCCTCGGGAGTTGAAAACTGCTTAAAATCCAATCCGTCAAAGCAGGTTCTTGCCATGCCAGCCGGTACTAACAGGCTTGTTATCAATACAATCAATACTAATCTAAGTGTTTTCATATTATATCCTCTCCGAAAGCATCCTGCTTTCCGATATTGTTCAAAACTTATGAGTTAGTTTCGAATATCTCCTAATATTAATAAATGCAAAGATAAAAAAAACATTCAGGAATAAAACATGGGGATACGGAGACACAGAGTTTTTTCCGTTTAAGTACTCAATCAAAATTAATTCGTACTAAGTAAGTGTTCATAATTAGTTCACATTATAATTAGGTAGCTAAATGATAATTTATAGTACGAATTAATTTTAATTGAGTACCTATGACATTACTTTAAAATGTCCGGTACTAAAGAATATCATTCCATATTTATATAGAAAAGAGTTCAGCCCATTTGTTTTACGATAAAAACTTCAATACTAATCAAACAACAAACAGGGAAGCATTTGACTTTCCCCTACTCCTTTTACAACTTTACAATAAGCCTTATCGAGTGCCAACGTTGGTTGATCGGCTTGTTAGCCTTGGTCAACAGGCCGATCAACCAACATCAACAGGCCTGTTGACCAAGGTTAACACTCAATTATTCCTAAGAGTGAACAAGATGTTCATTAGTCCTGAACAAAACAATGACTTATATAGAACAAATTAATGCCTTATGATTAAGACAAGCAACTATGGCAAACCCACCACTTACATGGGAAAAAAGACTAAAAAACATCAGATTACAGGTTCATTCGACACATGTGCCACATGCAGGATACCACGTTATAACAAAAGAAGTTACGATATAAAAATACAAAAATTGCGCGTGAGAGTAAGCCCCCTACCCTCACGCGCAAACTTTACCCTCACTCACACCTAACACTTTAGCTATCAACGATTTATTTTAAAAGTGATAGTAGTGATAGTAGATTGAGACTAACTTTAAGTATAAACTGAACTCAGGCCCTCAATATTATTGGAAAGACACAGACTTGAAAATTCCACTTATCTGATCTGTCCTATTGTTATACCGACAACATTCAGTACATTTGCAGAAATATTATGTAACTGAATATGGCTTTACCAATAAATATAGAAGACTTAATAAAAGGCAACACTGTTGAATGGGAGAGGATAGAGTTTAAATCCGGGTGGAATCCGGAAACCATTATCCACACCATGTGCGCCTTTGCCAATGATCTCCACAATTGGGGAGGCGGTTATATTATTATTGGAATTAATGAAAACGGCGATAAGCCTGAATCATCCCTCATCGGATTAAAAGAAAGTAGTCTGGATAAAATACAAAAAGAGGTTATTAACATAGGATACCAGATACAACCTAACTATTTTCCGATTATGCAACCTTATGTACTACAAGGTAAACACATCATGGTACTCTGGTGTCCTGCAGGAGACAATCGCATGTACTCCGCTCCCATAACACTTGGTACAAAAGCACAACGACAACCCTATATACGTGTTGGCAGTGAGAGCATTGTAGCTAAAGAAGAGAACTTACGCCTATTGATGGAGCTTACTGCCCGTATCCCGTTTGATGACCGAGTAAACAACCAAGCCAAGATTGATGATTTTGATTTAAGCCTTATTCAGTCCCATTTACAGGAAGTTAAAAGCGATCTATATTCCGAAAGTACCAAAATGTCACTGGCAGATTTGACAAAAGCAATGTATATAGCTAAAGGTCCAAATGAAGATTTGCGTCCGGTAAACGTCGGTTTGCTATTCTTCTCCAGAAATCCGGAAAAGTTCTTTCCCCGCTCATGGATCGAAGTTGTATGGCATAAAGATGGTTCGGGACAACAATTTGAGGAATACTATTTCAAAGGATGCCTGCAAAAGCAATTGAGAAATGCTTTGAATTTTATACAAACTAATATCATCACTGAGAAAGTTATCAAACAAAAGGATAAAGCAGAAGCCTTAAGGTTCTACAACTTCCCATATGTAGCAATTGAAGAAGCTTTATCAAACGCTGTATATCACAAAAGTTACGAACAACAATCACCTATAGAAGTTCAGATATGGCCAGATAAAATAGAGATATTAAGTCTGCCTGGTCCGGTTCCACCTGTTGATGTTAATGTATTAAAAAGCAAACGCCGCATTGTAGCCCGTGAATATCGAAACAGACGTATCGGTGATTTCCTGAAGGAGTTGCAATTAACAGAAGGGAGAGGCACAGGCTTTCCTGCTATATATGACGCATTGGAGGCAAATGGTTCTCCCAAACCTGTTTTTGAAACAGACGATGATAGTACTTACTTTTTAACAACAATTCCAGCGCATATTTTAGCGGATCAAACATTTATAAAGCCAAATATCAATCTTGATATTAAACTTAGTTTCAATACCATTGATGACCTTATTAATTTCACAAACCAAGTTAGCGACCAAGTTAGCGACCAAGTTAGCGACCAAGTTAGCGACCAAGTTAGCGATCTCTTAAATAGGAAAGTGCACAATAGAGTGAAAGAAATGCTGATACTTTTGCAAAAGAGAATTCCGCGAACAGAGCTTTTTGAAATGATGGGATTAAAAAATCACTCAGATAACAGACTAAAGTATTTGGATCCACTACTTTCATATGGATGGGTGGAGATGGAGTTTCCTGACAAAAGGACAAGTCCCAAACAAACATACAAAATTTCAAAAACCGGAAGGCAAGTTCTTTTGTTATTAGGTAGAAAATAAAAAGGTTTAATAAACTCATAAAATCTCATGGAACATCCTCTTTCCCAATTCAAGTACTGCCCCAAGTGTGGCTCCATACACTTTGAAATCAACAACGAAAAATCAAAACGCTGTACCGACTGCAGATTTGTATATTACTTCAACCCGTCTGCCGCCACCGTAGCCTTGATTATGAATGAACAAAATGAGCTATTGGTATGCCGCCGCGCCAAAGATCCTGCAAAAGGTACATTGGATTTACCCGGCGGTTTCATCGACATGGCTGAAACCGGAGAAGAAGGAATGCGCCGTGAGGTGAAAGAAGAAACAGGCATGGAAGTGAATAAGGCGGAATACCTTTTTTCCTTGCCTAACATATATGTGTATTCCGGTTTTCCTGTTCATACGCTGGATCTGTTTTTCCGTTGCACGGTAGCCGATACGCTGCATTACAAAGCAATGGATGACGCTGCAGACCTGTTCTTCATTCCACTGAAAGATATACGCACAGAAGATTTCGGACTGGGATCTATCCGGAAAGGATTAGGAATATTCCTGAAAGAAATAGTTCAATAACGATTCACGTTCACAACCCTATATCCTAAAAAAGCCAAACAAGTGTAACAAATTCGACTTAAAACCCGTACTTTTGTAAAAACGCGTTGTATTATGAAGAATAAACTCTCCCGAATACTGTGCACGGCCCTCTGCTGTGCACCCTTGCTCGCTACGGCACAGACCAGCGAGAAAATCACTTCCCCCCAACGACTTTATCAGGAAGGACAATCATTGTTCCAACAAAAAGCTTACGCTGCCGCCATCCCGCCACTTCAGGCCTTTGTGCGTCAGGTAGACACTGAAGGCAAACCGTTGCCTGCCGAAGGCGAACGGATGGAAGCCGAATATATGCTGGTATGCGCCGCTTATGAACTGAAAGATACGAAAAGTATAGATAAATTGCGTGCCTATCTGGATGAGTATCCCGATACTCCATACGCCAATCGCATTTATGCACTCATGGCTTCCGTATACTTCTTCGAAGGAAACTATGATGAGGCTATGGCTATGTTCAATGCTTCCCGCCTCGACCTGCTTGGAAATGAAGAACGGGATGACATGACCTATCGCCTCGCCACCTGCTACCTGAAAACAGGAAATGTGAAAGAAGCTGCCATCTGGTTCGAGATGCTTCGCAGCACCAGTAAGAAATATGTTGCGGATTGCACTTATTACCTTTCATACATCCGCTACACCCAGCAGCGCTACGATGACGCCCTGACTGGTTTCCTGTCTTTGCAGGATAATGAAAAGTATAAAGCATTGGCACCTTATTATATAGCAGAAATTTATCTGATAAAGAAGAATTATGATAAGGCTGAAATCGTTGCACAGAATTACCTGTCCGCCTACCCCAACAATGAATATACCGCAGAAATGTATCGTGTTCTGGGTGATGCGGACTACCACTTCGGGAAATACCACGAAGCAATGGGAGCATTTGAAAAGTACCTGGCAAACAACCAAGAGGAAGCTCCCCGCCGGGATGCGCTCTACATGCTGGGACTTTCATATTATCACTCTGGTGTATATACCAAAGCAGCCAACACACTCGGGGAAGTAGCTACAGGAAATGATGCGCTTTCACAGAATGCCTATCTGCACATGGGCTTGGCTTACCTGCAAATGGGAGACAAGAACAAAGCGCGTATGGCATTTGAACAGGCTTCAGCCTCTAATGCAAACATGCAGATCAAGGAGCAGGCCGCATACAACTATGCCCTCTGCATTCACGAAACTTCTTATTCCGCTTTCGGTGAATCTGTCACCGTTTTCGAAAAGTTCCTCAATGAATTCCCCAATTCTCAGTATGTAGATAAAGTCAGCAGTTATCTGGTAGAGGTGTATATGAATACCCGCAGTTATGAAGCTGCCCTGAAATCCATAGAACGTATCACTCATCCGGGTGCTGCCATTCTGGAGGCTAAACAGAAAATCCTGTTCCACCTCGGCACCCAGTCTTTTGCAAATACACAGTTCCAGGAAGCTATCGGTTATTTCAACCAGTCTATTGCTTTGGGGCAATACAATCTGCAAACCAAAGCGGATGCCATCTATTGGAGAGGTGAATCTTATTATCGCCTGAACCGGATGCAGGAAGCCGCCCGTAACTTTAATGAATATCTGAATCTGACTCCGGACAGGAATACGGAGACTTATGCATTGGCATATTATAATCTGGCTTATATTGCTTTCCACGAAAAAGATTATACGCTTGCACAAAACCGCTTCCTGAAGTTTACACAACTGGAAAAAGGAGAAAATGCCACCGCACTTGCCGACGCCTATAACCGTATAGGCGACTGCCACCTGCATGTTCGCCGTTTCGATGAAGCCAAACAATACTATAATAAAGCTGAGAATATGGGAACTCCCGCAGGAGACTACTCATTCTATCAGTTGGCCTTAGTAGCCGGCCTGCAAAAGGATTATGACGGCAAAGTGGCATTACTCAACCGTCTGTCCAGCAAATATCCGAGTTCACCTTACGCTATAAATGCCCTTTATGAAAAAGGACGTTCGTATGTACAGACCAACAACAGCCGCCAGGCCATCGCAGCTTTCAAAGAGTTGCTGGATAAATATCCGGAAAGTCCGGTCAGCCGTAAAGCTGCCGCTGAGATTGGTTTGCTGTACTATCAGAACGATGATTATGATCGTGCGATAGAAGCATACAAGCATGTTGTAACACAATATCCGGGTAGTGAGGAAGCACGTCTTGCCATGCGAGACCTGAAATCCATTTATGTGGATGCCAACCGCGTAGATGAATTTGCCGAGTTAGCGGCTAAAGTGCCGGGGGAAATTCGTTTCGACGCCAGCGAACAAGACTCACTGACTTACATCGCTGCCGAAAAGGTATACATGAAAGGAGAGATTGCACCAGCCAAGTCAAGCTTTACACGCTATCTGCAAAGTTATCCCAACGGTGCATTCAGCCTGAATGCGCACTATTACTTGTGCGTCATCGGCAAAGAACAGAAAGACGAAGAAGCAGTACTGGAACACGCCGGTAAGCTGCTGGAATATCCGGACACTCCTTACTCACAGGAAGCACTTATCGCACGGGCTGAAATACTATTCAACCGTAAACATTTCGACCAGGCACTTACCGACTACAAGCAGTTGAAGGCTAAAGCTACCACCGCCGAACGTCGCCAGCTTGCAGCAACCGGTATGCTACGCAGTGCAGCCATGATGCAGGATGATGTAGAAACAATCGCTGCCGCTACAGACATGCTTGCCGAGGCTAAGCTGACACCGGAATTGCGCAACGAAGCCCTGTATTTCCGTGCTAAAGCATACTTGAACCAACAGGCCGACAAAAAAGCGATGAACGATCTTCAGGCATTGGCTAAAGATACACGTACTCTCTATGGAGCCGAAGCTAAATACTTGGTTGCCCTGCAACTGTATAAAGCCCATGAGTATGCTGCCGCCGAGAAAGAAATACTTAACTTCATCGAACAAAGTACACCACACGCTTACTGGCTGGCACGCAGCTTTATTCTGCTGTCTGATGTATATGTAGCCATGGATAAGAAACTGGATGCACGCCAATATTTATTGAGCCTGCAGCAGAATTACCATGCTGACGATGACATTGAACAGATGATCAATGAGAGACTGGAAAAACTGAAGTAAAGGAATAAGGACACAAGTTGACAAGATACGAGGCCTTGTCAACTTGTCAACTAAAACCTCGTCAACTATAAATATGAAAAAGGTACAATATATATTCGGAACATTGGCACTAATGGCCTTCCCGAACTGGGCACAGGCCCAAACGCAAGCTAAAGACACTACCCTGAGCCGCACGGTCGTGGTAGAACAAGAATATAATCCGGACATCATGGATGCTTCCAAGGTAAATGTGTTGCCACAAGTAGCACCGCCAACTGTCAGCAAAAAAGTAGTGGAATATGATGCAACGTTGGTACCGGAAGGAAATATCCCCGCAAGTACCATGCAAGCTTATACCGGAGCAGAAAGTCAGGACAAAGCCCAACGCGGATACGCACGCCTGGGATATGGAAATTATGGAAATCTGGACGCACGCGCCAATTACTTATTTATCCTTCCCAATAGCGATAAGCTAAATCTGAACTTCCATATGAACGGCATGGACGGCAAACTAAAAGTACCCGGTTTTACGGAGAAATGGGATGCACGTTACTACCGTACACACGTTGGCATGGACTATATACATGCTTTCCGGAAAGTGGACTTAAATGTAGCCGGCAACTTCGGTCTGAGCAATTTCAACTTTATACCCTATAGTATAAACAACAAACAGAAATTCCTGTCGGGTGATGTACATTTCGGAGTCAAATCGACAAGCGAAGACTTGCCTTTTCAGTTTCATGCCGAAACGAACCTGATGTTCTATGAACGCCAGTATGACCTCTCTCAGAAAGATGCACAGGAAGCGATGATACGGACCAAAGCAGGTGCAATGGGTTCTATCTCCGAAGAACAATCTGTAGGAGTAGACCTGGCAATGGACAATGTATTTTATAAGAACAATCTTTTTGATGATTATACATCTGTAGAACTCAATCCTTACTACTTGTATCAGAATGATGACTGGAAAATCCAACTTGGCGCCCATGTGGATTTTGCTTTCGGATTTGGTAAGAAGTTCCGGGTATCACCGGACGTCACTGCCCAATATATCTTCTCTGACAGTTACATTCTTTATGCCCAGGCCACAGGCGGACGCCGAACCAATGACTTCCGCAGACTGGAAACCGTTTCGCCTTACGGACAGAGTGAAATGCAACTGGATGCCACTTACGAGCAACTGAATGCCGCACTCGGATTCAAGACCAGTCCTGTAACAGGTTTATGGTTCAACCTCTATGGCGGATACCAGGATTTAAAGAATAACCTCGCCTCTGTCGGAGTTTCAAGCTATTTCGTAGATACCAACAACCAATCGTATCTCCAACTGTTCCAAAGAAACATGCATAACATCTATGCAGGCGCTGAGGTCAGTTACAGCTATAAAGACATTATCTCTTTTTCCGCCTCAGGTGTCTACCGTGACTGGAAAGTTGCAAAGGTAGAAGAAGACAACGGAGATTGGCTACTTGCCTATATGCCCTCTTTCGAAGCAAACATTCACGCAGATATCCGACCGATTTCCTCAGTCCTGATTAGCTTCGGATACCAGCACATCACTCGTGAAAAAATAGGAAACGAGCGAGTTGCTCCCGTTGGTAATCTTTACCTTGGTGGTAGCTACGAAGTCTTCAAAGGCATCTCTATTTACGCCCGCGTAAACAATTTATTGAACAAAGACTATCAATATTATTGGGGATATCCTACAGAAGGTATCAATTTCGTAGGTGGTGTGAGTTTCCGTTTTTAACAAACAACGAGGCAAAAAAAGTCATTTTTACTAAAAAAGAATATATTCTCTACATATTATAAGGTGGAAACAATTGTTTTTTTCTACTTTTGCGGGCGAATTCAGTGACAGGAGTCACTATAAAACAGAAATTTATGCCAAAAAACCTTGTCATTGTCGAGTCACCGGCAAAAGCAAAAACAATTGAGAAGTTCCTGGGAAAAGATTATAAGGTTCTTTCCAGCTATGGTCATATACGCGATTTGAAGAAAAAAGAATTCAGTATTGACGTTGAAAAGAACTTTGAACCGGACTATGAAATCCCGGAAGATAAAAAAGCGCTGGTAAAGACACTGAAATCTGAAGCGAAAGAAGCAGATACCGTATGGTTGGCTTCCGATGAGGACCGCGAGGGAGAAGCCATCGCGTGGCACTTGTATGAGGTATTGAAACTCGATCCGGAACATACCAAACGCATCGTATTCCATGAAATTACCAAAACCGCTATATTAAAGGCCATTGAGCAACCTCGAAACATTGACATCAATCTTGTCAATGCACAGCAGGCTCGCCGCATCCTCGACCGTATCGTGGGTTTTGAATTATCGCCCGTACTGTGGAAGAAAGTAAAACCTGCACTTTCTGCCGGACGTGTACAATCTGTAGCCGTACGCCTCATCGTAGAGCGCGAACGTGAAATACATGCTTTCCAAAGTGAAGCATCTTATAAGGTCACTGCCATTTTCCTGGTTCCCGACACCGACGGCAAACTTGTAGAGATGAAAGCAGAACTTGCACGCCGCCTCAAGACTAAAGCAGAAGCTCAGAAACTATTGGAGCATTGCCAGGCAGCAATGTTTACCATTGAAGATATTACAACTCGTCCGGTAAAGAAAAGCCCAGCCGCACCGTTCACCACTTCTACCCTGCAACAGGAAGCTGCACGTAAGCTTGGTTTCACGGTTGCTCAAACCATGATGGTGGCTCAGAGACTGTATGAATCCGGACGTATCACTTATATGCGTACCGACTCGGTAAACTTATCGGAATACGCAATCAACGGCAGTAAAGAAGCCATCGCTAACATGATGGGGGATAAATATGTGCATCCACGTCACTTCAGCACCAAGACCAAAGGGGCACAGGAAGCACACGAAGCTATCCGTCCTACATATATGGAACAGGCGCAAATAGAAGGTAGCGCACAGGAGAAGAAACTGTATGACCTGATCTGGAAACGTACCATAGCTTCCCAGATGGCAGATGCCGAACTGGAGAAGACAACAGCAACCATCAGCATCAGCAATGCATCTGATATATTCAATGCAACCGGAGAAGTGGTTAAATTCGACGGTTTCCTGCGCGTATACAGAGAATCTTATGATGATGACGTGGAGCAGGAAGATGAAAGCCATCTGTTACCTCCTTTGAAGAAGGGACAGAAACTACAGTACCAGAATATAACTGCTACGGAACGTTTCACGCAACATCCACCCCGCTATACTGAAGCAAGCCTGGTACGCAAACTGGAAGAGTTGGGTATCGGCCGTCCTTCAACTTATGCACCTACTATTTCTACTGTACAGCAGCGTGAGTATGTAGAGAAGGGAGACAAGACTGGCGAAGAGCGTTTATACAATGTAATCACTTTGAAGAAAGATAAGATTGCAGATGATACACGCACTGAGATTACCGGGGCTGAGAAAGCCAAACTGTTACCTACAGATACTGGTACAGTTGTAACCGACTTCCTGATGCAATACTTCCCCAGCATCATGGACTACAACTTCACGGCAAGCGTAGAAAAACAATTCGACGAGATAGCAGAAGGTGATACAAAATGGACGACTATCATGAAGACGTTCTATAAAACGTTCCATCCATCTGTAGAAAGTACCCTCGCTGCCAAGAATGCACATAAGACCGGAGAACGCTTATTGGGAGACGATCCTGTCAGTGGCAAACCTGTTTCAGTCAAGATTGGACGTTTCGGTCCGGTAGTACAGATAGGAAGTGCGGAAGATGAAGAGAAGCCTCGTTTTTCTCCTCTGAAGAAAGGTATGTCTATCGAGACTATTACCCTGGAAGAGGCTATGGAACTGTTCAAGTTGCCACGTACCCTTGGAGAACATGAGGGTAAAACTGTCAGCGTCAATGCCGGACGTTTCGGTCCGTATATTTATTATAACGGAACCTATACCTCACTTCCCAAAGGAGCAGATCCTATGGAAATAGAATTGGAAGAGGCTCTGGAACTGATCAAGGAAAAAGCGGAAGCGGAAGCTAAGAAGCATCTTAAAAAATTCGAAGAAGAACCGGAATTGGAAATTATGAACGGAAGATATGGCCCTTATATCGCTTATAAAGGCAGCAATTATAAGATCCCCAAAGATATCGTTCCGGAAGATTTAAGTCTGGATGCCTGCTTGGAAATCGTCAAACTGCAAAGTGAAAAAGCTGCATCAGCTCCGACAAAACCGAAGCGTGGAAAATATGCCAAAAAGAAAGCATAAAGCGATTCATCATAAAACAATCAGCCCCGGAATGAAAGAATCATTCCGGGGCTGATGTTTTATAATACTATCTATAATTACATTCTGTCCGGTACTTCGATACCCAGCAATCCCATGCCTAGGCGAACTACTTTAGCTACATTCTCCGACAAAGCAAGGCGGAATACTTTCACAGCTTCATCCTCTTCGCGCAGAATACTGAAATCGTGGTAGAACTGATTGTATTCTTTCACCAGATCATAAGTATAGTTGGCAATGATAGACGGACTGTAATCTGAGCCTGCCTGCTTCACAACAGCAGCGAAATCAGCCACCATTTGGATAAGCCCTTCCTCTTTCTCACTCAACTCGATACCTACAGGGATTTCAGCCGGAACTGCAATACCGGCTTCAGCCGCCTTACGCAATACAGATTGAATACGCGCATACGTATATTGAATGAACGGTCCTGTATTCCCATTAAAGTCGATTGACTCTTTCGGATTGAACGTCATATTCTTGCGGGCATCCACTTTGAGAATAAAGTATTTCAAAGCACCCAATCCTACAATTCGGGCGATATTATCAGCCTCTTCCTGAGTCAAACCGTCCAGTTTTCCCAGTTCATTTGAAGTTTCCTTAGCGGTGTTCACCATTTCCTCAATCAAGTCATCGGCATCTACTACTGTACCTTCACGACTCTTCATCTTACCCTCAGGCAACTCGACCATACCATAAGAGAAATGCACAAGCCCCTTTCCCCATTCGAAGCCGAGTTTATCAAGCAAGATAGAAAGCACCTGGAAATGGTAGTTCTGTTCATTACCTACAACATAAATCATTTTGTCAATAGGATAATCTGCAAAACGTAATTTAGCTGTACCGATATCTTGGGTCATATAAACTGAAGTTCCATCGGCGCGGAGCAACAATTTGTGATCCAAGCCTTCCGGAGTAAGGTCAGCCCATACAGAGCCGTCCTCTTTCTTATAGAAGAAACCTTTTTCAAGACCTTCCATAACTTTCTCTTTACCTTCAAGATAAGTATTTGACTCATAATATATTTTGTCAAATCCCACACCCATCTTACGATAAGTTTCATCAAAACCTTCGTACACCCAATTATTCATTTTTGTCCAAAGTGCACGTACTTCCGGATCACCGGCCTCCCATTTTACCAGCATTTCACGAGCTTCGTTCATCAAAGGAGAGGCAGCTTCTGCTTTCGCTTTAGCTTCTTCTTCCGTCGCACCTTCAGCCTGGAATCTGGCCATCAGCTCTTTAACTTCAGCTTTATAGTGTTTATCGAAAGCTACATAATAGTCACCTACCAAATGATCGCCCTTTTTACCGGATGATTCAGGAGTTTCACCATTTCCATATTTGGACCATGCCAACATGGATTTGCAGATATGAATACCACGGTCGTTCACGATATTCGTCTTTACCACTTTGTTACCGTTCGCCATAACGATGTTGGCCAAGGCATTACCCAAAAGGTTATTGCGCACATGACCTAAGTGAAGTGGTTTGTTGGTATTGGGTGAAGAATATTCTATCATAACCAGCGGAGAATGATCCGTGGCAGTAGTAATACCGTACTGTTTATCGGCATGAATGCTGTTCAGTAACTCAATCCAGGCAGAAGAAGCAATGGTCAGGTTCAGGAAACCTTTGATGACATTGAACGCAGCAACGGAAGGTTCATTAGCTTTCAGGTATTCACCAATCTCTTGTGCTGTCTGCTCCGGTCCCTTCTTTGACATGCGCAGGAAAGGAAAAACGACCAGCGTGAGGTGTCCCTCAAATTCTTTCTTGGTTTTTTGCAGTTGCACCTGTGCGGCAGGCACATCCTGTCCGTACAGTGCTTTCAGTCCATTGATTACGGACGTTACCAGTTTATCTTCTATATTCATGATTTAAAAGTATTTTCCGGGTGCAAAGATACTATATTTTGGCGAATTAAGTACTCCGTTTGTAGGGATAATAAAAAAGGAGGTGCTCCTGCATCTCCTTTCCTATTCTTTATTCGTAGCCGTCTTTATCCGATGGCCAAAGTCAACTCCATACCAGGTTTAAACTTAGCAACTTTCTTTGCAGGAATCGTAATGCTCTGTTTGGTAGAAGGATTAATGCCCAGACGTGCTGCTCTTTCTGACACAGCAAACGTACCGAAGCCAACCAATGATACTTTATCACCAGCCTTTAGAGCCTTTGTGATTGATGCCATGAAAGCATCCAATGCTTTCTTAGAATCCGCTTTTGTCAAACCGGACTCTGCTGCCATAGCGCTGATAAGTTCTGACTTGTTCATAAATTTAAAATTTAATAATTAATATGTTACACAAAAGATATCTGCAATAGAATTTCACAAAGCTCTACAAAAATAGAGCAATATTTCTGAATATCAAATAAAAACATTAAAAAAAGATTGGATTTTGGCGAAAAAAAAGGAATAGAAAGTCGTTTTTCTGTTATAGAACAGAATTTATTCGTATTTTTGCAACTCAATGAATGAAATAACAGATTATGAATGCCATACCAACAGTTACTAAGAACCTATTAATCATTAATGTACTGGTCTTTCTTGCGACCATTGTTGCTCAAAGTTACGGCCTGGATTTAGCCCGTTATCTAGGACTTCACTTTTTTCTTGCCGATAATTTTAATATAGCACAACTCATCACATACATGTTCATGCATGGAGGCTTTACGCATCTATTTTTTAACATGTTCGCTTTGTGGATGTTCGGTCGTATCCTCGAACAAGTGTGGGGACCGAAACGTTTTCTATTTTACTACCTGATATGTGGCATCGGCGCAGGATTTATACAGGAAATCGTTCAATATGTACATTACGAAATGGTGCTTTCTACATACACCAGCGTCAACACGGGCTATTCTGTCATTCCGATGGGAGAGTATCTCAACATGATGACTACTGTAGGAGCATCGGGAGCTATATATGCCATCCTGCTAGGATTCGGAATGCTGTTCCCCAATCAGCCGTTATTTATCTTCCCGCTGCCATTCCCGATCAAGGCTAAGTATTTCGTTATCGGATACGCATTGATTGAACTGTATGCAGGATTTGCTAACAATCCGGGTGACAATGTAGCTCATTTTGCACACTTGGGTGGTATGATATTCGGTTTTATACTGATCATGTATTGGAGAAAAAAAGACAGAGGAAATGGGTACTATTACAACTGATCTTAAAGAAGCTTTTCGGAGAGGGAATATTTATATCCAACTGATTTATATCAACGTAGCCGTCTTTGTGGTTACTACGCTGACGGAAGTTATTTTGCAGCTATTCAACCGTAGTCTTGGAGGGGTATTTGAATGGTTGGAGCTTCCTGCTTCATTTACACAATTCATCATACAGCCTTGGTCGCTGTTCACATACATGTTTATGCATGCAGGTTTTCTGCATATTCTGTTCAACATGCTATGGCTATATTGGTTTGGCGCATTGTTCCTGATGTTCTTCTCTGCAAAGCATTTGCGGGGAGTTTATATATTGGGAGGTATTTGCGGCGGATTGCTGTACATGGTGGCATATAACGTTTTTCCGTATTTCCGTCCGATGGTTGACTACTCATTTATGCTGGGAGCATCTGCTTCTGTGCTTGCTATTGTAGCTGCGACCGCATATCGTGAGCCGAACTACCCGATACGATTATTCCTATTTGGCACGATACGACTGAAATATCTGGCACTGATTGTTATCGGTACTGATTTACTGTTCATCACATCCAGCAATGCAGGTGGACATATCGCCCATTTGGGTGGCGCATTAGCAGGAGTCTGGTTTGCAGCAGGATTGAGTAAAGGCAGAGACATTACGTCCTGGATTAATAAGATTCTGGATGCTATCGTTTCAGTATTCAGCTTCAAGCCTCGCAAACCCAAAATGAAAGTGCATTATGGTAACAGTCGTCAGAAAGACTACGATTACAACGCCCGCAAGAAAGTTCAGTCAGAAGAAATAGATCGCATCCTCGATAAACTAAAAAAATCGGGATACGAAAGCCTGACTACGGAAGAAAAGAAAAGTCTTTTCGACGCGAGCAAACGATAATATAGAAATATGGGAATAAGGCATATTGGCAGATTCGTCGCTTATCTGATTTTAGCGGTCAACATTTTCTTTATAGGTTTGTTGCTCCTCACCGCTTACAGCCCGCACATCAAGCCGGCCGCACATCCTATGGAGTCCTGTCTCGGACTGACGTTCCCTATCTTTCTGGTAATCAACATTTGTTTTCTTGTTTTTTGGCTTATCATCCAGAATTATAAGTTTGCATTAGTCACATTGATAAGCCTTCTTCTATGCTACCCACAGATACGGACTTATTTTCCTATTAATTTTCATACGAACAAGTTACCGGAAAACAGTTTCAAAGTTTTATCGTACAATATAATGGGATTCGATGGAGCCGTCAAGAAAGACGGAGAGAACCCTATTTTAAATTATCTGAAGAACAGTGGAGCAGACATCCTATGCCTACAAGAGTACCAGACCATTGAATCTTCTCATTATCTCAGCCAGAAAGATGTCGAGAAAGCTCTGAAAGATTATCCTTATCATAAGATTCAAACTGTAGGAAGCGGAAAAGGCCATACCAACCGGATAGCCTGTTATTCCAAATACCCCATACTTTCGTCCCGCAGATTAGATTATGCCAGCGAATACAATGGTTCTGCGGTTTATGAGCTAAAAATAGGGGAAGATACTGTAATGCTTATCAACAACCATCTGGAATCTAATAAACTGACGAAAGAAGATAAAGTTGTCTATGAAAGTATGCTCAAATCTCCCGAAACGAAAAAGGTAAAAAGCGGTGCCCGCCTGCTTATCCGCAAACTGGCAGAAGCTTCTGCCATCCGTGGTTCGCAAGCCGACAGCATCGCACAAGAAATTGCAGCGTCACAGCACCCTTACATCATCGTATGCGGTGACTTTAACGATACACCCATCTCCTACGCTCACAGAGTTATCGGCCAGGGACTGAATGACACTTTCACACAATCGGGTCGCGGACTGGGTATCTCTTACAATCAAAACAAATTCTACTTCAGGATTGACAATATCCTGGCAAGTAAAAATCTAAAATCTTATAACTGTACGGTAGACCGATCTATTAAAGAGTCTGACCATTATCCAATCTGGTGTTATCTGAAGAAAAAAGAATAAAATGATTAATATCTAATACTTAAAACTATGTTTAAGAAGTGTATTTTTATTTTAGCTACAACTTGTATGATGTACTCCTGTACCACACAAACGGAAACAAATCCGTTTTTGTCTGAGTTCCAAACCGAACATGGCGTACCGCCCTTCGATAAAATTAAACTGGAACATTACGAACCCGCCTTTTTGAAAGGGATCGAAGAACAAAACGCGAATATCGATGCAATAGTGAATAATTCTGAAGCACCTACTTTTGAAAATGTAATCGTTGCTCTCGACAATAGCGCTCCGATACTGGACAGGGTTAGTGCTATTTTCTATAATATGACGGATGCCGAAAAGACACCCGGCCTGAATGAACTGTCCATAAAAATAGCTCCGACATTATCAGAGCACAGCGATAATATCTCACTGAACCAAGAGCTCTTTAAAAAAGTAAATGCCGTATACCAACAAAAAGAATCTTTGAAACTAACCACCGAACAAGAACGTCTGTTGGAAGAGACTTATAAAGACTTTGTTCGCTCCGGTGCAAACCTTTCTCCCGAAAAGCAGGCACGTCTGCGTGAGATCAACAAACAGTTGTCCACATTAGGTCTCACATTCAGCGATAATATTCTGAATGAAAATAATGCTTTCAAACTATACATCGACAAAGAAGAAGATCTTGCCGGACTGCCCGAATGGTTCCGCCAAAGTGCAGCAGAAGAAGCAAAGGCAGACGGTCAGGAAGGAAAATGGCTGTTCACTTTAGGAAATGCCAGCCGACTCCCATTCCTGCAATACTCAGAAAACCGCCCGTTGCGTGAACAGATATACAAGGCTTATATCAATCGCGGTAACAACAATGATAAGAACGATAACAAGAAAATCATTACGGATATTGTAAGTCTTCGCCTTGAGAAAGCACAATTATTGGGTTTTGACTGTTATTCCAATTTCGTTCTGGATAACACAATGGCTAAGAACTCCACTACTGTAATGAATTTCCTGAATAACCTGTGGAGCTACTCCTTGCCGAAAGCAAAAGCCGAAGCTGCTGATTTGCAAAAGATCATGGATAAAGAAGGCAAAGGAGAAAAACTGGAAGCATGGGACTGGTGGTATTATACTGAAAAGCTTCGCAAAGAGAAATATAATCTTGAAGAAGATGAAATCAAGCCTTACTTTAAACTGGAAAACGTACGTGAAGGAGCTTTCGCAGTTGCCAACAAGCTCTATGGCATTACATTAACGAAGCTGGAAGGTATTCCCGTATATCATCCTGACGTAGAAGTATTCGAAGTAAAAGACGCAGATGGCTCTCATATGGGTATCTTCTATGTAGACTATTTCCCACGTCCGGGCAAGAGCGGTGGTGCATGGATGAGTAACTATCGTGAACAACAAGGCGATATTCGTCCGTTGGTATGCAACGTATGCAGTTTCACCAAACCTGTAGGCGACACTCCGTCACTGCTGACAATTGACGAGGTAGAAACTCTGTTCCATGAATTTGGACATGCCTTACATGGATTATTGACTAAATGTAACTATAAAGGCATTTCCGGAACAAATGTCGTACGTGACTTTGTTGAATTGCCCTCCCAGATAAATGAACATTGGGCTACTGAACCGGAAGTACTGAAAATGTATGCCAAGCATTATCAGACAGGAGAAACCATTCCCGACAGCCTTATCGAAAAGATTCTGAATCAGAAAACCTTCAACCAAGGCTTCATGACTACAGAATTACTGGCTGCTGCTATTCTGGATATGAATCTGCACAACCTGACTGACACCAAAAATTTGGATGTATTGGCATACGAGAAAGAAGCCATGAATCAATTGAATCTTATCCCCGAAATAGCCCCGCGTTATCGTACTACCTACTTCAACCATATCATCGGTGGTTATGCTGCAGGCTACTACAGCTATTTATGGGCAAACGTACTGGATAACGATGCTTTTGAAGCTTTCAAAGAGCATGGTATCTTCGACAAAAAGACAGCAGATCTTTTCCGGTATAATGTCCTTGAAAAAGGTAACAGCGAAGACCCGATGACACTTTACAAGAATTTCCGTGGTGCTGAGCCTCAACTGGAACCAATGTTAAAAAATCGTGGAATGAAGTAAAATTAGTGCCATACAAAGGCAGCAAAATCATTGCCAGATGCAAATATTTGAGTTCCTTTTACTTCCGAATGTGAAAAAAAAACTATATTTGCAGCCTTGTACGCTATAGAAATCAATTAATAAAGTAATCATAATAAACTAAAAGTAACATGCAAAACAAAGGATTTGTAAAGGTTTTTGCAATTTTGCTCACACTGGTATGTGTGTTCTACCTTTCCTTCTCTTTTGTGACTCGCCATTATAACAATAAGGCAAAAGAGTACGCAAAAGGCGATCTGAAGTTAGAGCAGGACTACCTGGATTCTCTGTCAAACGAGAAAGTGTGGTTCGGCAATTGGACACTGAAACAGTGTCGTGAGATGGAGATCAGTTTAGGTTTGGACTTAAAGGGTGGTATGAACGTTATCCTTGAAGTTTCTGTTCCTGATGTTATCAAAGCATTGGCGGACAACAAAACCGACGAAGCATTCAACCAAGCATTGGCAACTGCCGCCAAACAGGCTATTAGCAGCCAGGACGACGTCATTACCCTGTTTGTTAGAGAGTATCACAGAATTGCTCCGGATGCGCGTCTTTCCGAACTTTTCGCCACTCAACAGTTAAAAGACAAAGTTAACCAAAAGACTTCTGACGCTGAAGTAGAAAAAGTACTGCGTTCGGAAGTAAAAGCCGCAGTTGATAACTCATACAATGTACTCCGTACTCGTATCGACCGTTTTGGTGTGGTTCAGCCCAACATTCAGAGTCTGGAAGACAAGATGGGACGTATCATGGTGGAACTTCCGGGTATCAAAGAACCGGAGCGTGTAAGAAAATTACTACAAGGTTCTGCTAATCTGGAGTTTTGGGAAACATACAACGCAAAGGATGTTGCACCTTATCTGCAAGCTGCTGATAACAAACTGCGCAGCATCTTATCTAATGAAGCACCGGCTGACAGTGCAGCCGTTGACAGCACTGCTGCTCCGGTTGTGGCACAAGCTACCAGCACTGCCGATAGTCTTGCTGCAGCATTGAAAGGTGAAAACAAAGCACAATCTGTAGATTTAGCACAAATCAAGAAAGAACACCCGTTGCTGGCTGTTCTGCAGGTTAATTCCAGCGGACAAGGTCCGGTTGTAGCTTATGCTAACTATAAGGATACTGCTGAGATCAACAAGTATCTTTCTATGAGAGAAATTCAAGCTGAACTTCCGAAAGACCTTCGTCTGAAATGGGGCGTTTCTGCTTATGAATATGATCCGAAAGGCCAGACTTTCGAACTTTATGCTATCCGTTCAACCGAACGTAACGGACGTGCGCCGTTGGAAGGTGACGTTGTTGTTAGCGCTAAAGACGAATATGACCAATTTGGTAAACCAGCTGTAAGTATGTCTATGAACACAGACGGTTCACGCCGCTGGGCTCAGTTGACTAAGCAAAACATTGGTAAGAGCATCGCTATCGTATTGGATGGTTATGTATATTCTGCACCGAATGTAAATACTGAAATTACAGGTGGTAATTCACAAATTACCGGACACTTCACTCCTGAGCAAGCAAAAGACTTAGCGAACGTATTGAAGTCAGGTAAGATGCCGGCTCCTGCACGTATCGTTCAGGAAGATATCGTAGGTCCGTCTTTGGGACAGGCTTCTATCAACGCCGGTGTATTCTCATTCATCGTGGCATTGGTACTGTTGATGGTTTATATGTGTACCATGTATGGTTTCATTCCGGGTATGGTTGCCAACGGTGCATTGGTGCTGAACATGTTCTTTACGTTGGGTATCCTTTCGTCCTTCCAGGCAGCTTTGACGATGTCCGGTATTGCCGGTATGGTGTTGGCTCTGGGTATGGCCGTGGATGCTAACGTATTGATATACGAACGTACAAAAGAAGAGTTGCGTGCAGGCAAGGGTGTGAAGAAAGCCCTCTCAGACGGTTACTCTAACGCATTCTCTGCTATCTTCGACTCTAACTTAACGTCTATCATCACAGGTATTATCCTGTTTAACTTCGGTACAGGTCCTATCCGCGGTTTCGCCACGACCTTGATTATCGGTATCTTGATTTCATTCTTTACTGCTGTATTCATGACACGTTTGGTTTATGAATACTTCATGAATAAAGACAAATGGTTGAACCTGACTTTCTGCTCTAAGATTTCTAAGAATCTGATGACGAATGTACACTTCGACTTTATGGGTAAGAACAAGCAGTGGTTGACAATCACAGGTGTAGTACTTGTAATCTGTATCGGCTCACTCTTTGTACGCGGTTTAAGTCAAAGTATCGACTTCACCGGTGGACGTAACTATAAGGTACAGTTTGAACAAGCTGTAGAACCGGAAGAAGTACGCGAGTTGATCTCAAGTAAGTTTGGTGATGCTAACGTTAGTGTAATTGCTATCGGTACTGACAAGAAAACAGTACGTATCAGTACAAACTACCGTATTGAAGAAGAAGGCAACAACGTCGACTCTGAAATTGAAGCATACTTATACGAAACTTTGAAGCCTGTACTGACACAGAACATCAGTCTGGAAACATTCATTGACCGTGAAAACCATACAGGTGGTAGTATCGTCAGCTCACAGAAAGTAGGTCCGAGTATCGCTGATGATATCAAGACTTCTGCAACATGGTCTGTTGTCCTCGCATTGTTTGCTATCGGTTTGTACATCCTGATCCGTTTCCGCAATATCGCATATAGTGTGGGATCTGTAGTTGCACTGACCAGTGATACATTGATGATTATGGGTGCTTACTCACTGTTGTGGGGTATCGTTCCATTCTCTCTGGAAATAGACCAGACATTCATCGGTGCTATCCTGACGGCTATCGGTTACTCTATCAATGATAAGGTGGTAATCTTCGACCGTGTGCGTGAGTTCTTCGGTCTGTATCCGAAACGTGACAAAAAGCTGCTGTTCAATGACTCATTGAATACCACTCTGGCACGTACCATTAATACATCATTGAGTACATTGATCGTATTGCTGTGTATCTTCATCCTTGGTGGTGACTCTATCCGCAGCTTTGCATTCGCAATGATCCTCGGTGTTGTAATTGGTACATTGTCTTCTTTGTTTGTTGCATCTCCGATTGCATATCTGATGATGAGAAACAAAAAGATTGCTGAGCCTGCTGCTGAAGTAGCAAAATAAGGACTACAAAAGTTAACTATAAAAAAGGGAAGCCGAATGAATCGACTTCCCTTTTTATTTTGTAGTCCCGAGGGGAATCGAACCCCTATCTAAAGTTTAGGAAACTTCTATTCTATCCGTTGAACTACAGGACCAGCAACATTTGCGGTTGCAAAGATAAGGCATTCTCTCGATTTTACAAGGCCGAACGAATCTTTTATCGAGAAGTCAAGAAAATACAAGCAACACAAGATTTTATCAAAGTGTAAAGTCAAAACAGCTTCACACAGTATCAATTTAAGCACCTACACTTACATTTAGTCAACACATGCATCTATAGAACAAATGATAATATGCAACTTTTATTCGTTCAAGTCAGACACATAGTCAGAGTTTTGTTCACTCCAAATATCAAAAAACACTCATTTCTCAATTCTTTTAGTACACAATCACAGATTAACTCAAAAAGATTTTGCCAAGTCGCATAACTTTCCGACATTTGCAAACGTGCCTATAAAAAGCGTAGTACTTTTTGTAAGTACCCCAACCAACATGAGAACAGATTTTAAGTGATCCTATAAATTAATCATAGTAATACGAAATTATGGCAAACGACATGATGGTAAAAGAACTGGATCAAGTGGTAGTCCGCTTTTCCGGAGACTCCGGCGATGGTATGCAGCTCGCCGGCAACATCTTTTCAACAGTATCGGCTACGGTGGGAAATGACATCAGTACTTTCCCCGACTATCCCGCAGATATCCGCGCCCCGCAAGGCTCTCTGACCGGCGTATCAGGTTTCCAGGTACACATTGGCGCCGGCAAAGTATTCACCCCGGGTGATAAATGCGACGTATTGGTAGCTATGAACGCTGCCGCATTGAAAACACAGTATAAGTTTGCTAAGTCTACTGCTTGCATCATTATCGACACAGACTGTTTCCAGGCTTCTGATTTACAGAAAGCCGCTTTCAAGACTGACAATCCTATCGAAGAAATGGGTATCAAGCAAGATGTTATTGCCGCTCCTATTTCTCAAATGGTGAAAGACTGTCTGGCAGAAACAGGTATGGACAACAAAGCAATGCTGAAATGCCGCAACATGTTCGCTCTCGGCCTGGTATGCTGGTTGTTCAATCGCGACCTGAAGATTGCAGAAGATTTCCTTAGAGAGAAGTTTGCAAAAAAGCCGGAAATAGCAGAAGCTAACATCAAGGTAATTCACGCCGGCTACGACTATGGTCACAATACACACGCTTCCGTAGCACATACTTATAAGATAGAAAGTAAGATAAAGACGCCCGGAATATATATGGATATCATGGGCAACAAAGCTACAGCCTACGGTTTCATTGCTGCTGCTGAAAAAGCAGGTCTGAAGTTATTCCTGGGTTCTTATCCCATCACTCCGGCTACGGACGTATTACATGAACTCTCCAAACATAAATCCTTAGGTGTCATTACCGTTCAATGCGAAGATGAGATTTCCGGCTGTGCTACGGCTATCGGTGCTTCTTTTGCTGGTGCATTAGCAGTAACTACCACTTCCGGTCCGGGTGTCTGCCTGAAATCAGAGGCCATGAACCTTGCAGTGATTACAGAACTTCCCCTGGTTGTTCTGGACGTACAACGCGGTGGTCCTTCCACAGGTTTGCCGACTAAATCGGAACAAACGGACTTGTTGCAGGCTTTGTTTGGCCGTAACGGTGAGAGTCCAATGCCGGTTATTGCTGCAACCTCACCGACAAACTGCTTCGATGCAGCCTATGCAGCTTGTAAAATGGCTTTGGAACACATGACTCCGGTAGTTCTGTTGACAGACGGTTTCGTAGCCAACGGTTCCGGTGCATGGAAACTACCGAACCTGGATACATATCCTGAAATCAAACCTCAGTATGTTACTCCTGAAATGAAGGATAACTATACTCCTTATAAACGCAATCCTGAGAACCAGGTACGCTACTGGGCCGTTCCGGGACAAGAAGGCTATACTCATATCCTCGGTGGTCTGGAAAAAGACAGCAACACTGGTGCGATCTCTACCGATCCTGAAAACCACAATCTGATGTGCCACCTGCGTGCAGAAAAAGTTGCAAAGATTGCTGTACCCGATGTAGAAGTACAAGGCTGTACAGATGATGCAGACCTGCTGATTGTAGGTTTTGGCGGTACTTACGGACACTTGTATTCTGCTATGGAAGAGATGAACAAAGCCGGACAAAAAGTAGCTTTAGCTCACTTCTCTTATATCAATCCTCTGCCTAAAAATACGGCTGAGGTATTGAAGAAATACAAGAAAGTGGTAGTTGCCGAACAGAATCTGGGACAATTTGCCGGTTATCTCCGCATGAAGGTAGATAATTTCACTCCGTATCAATTCAATGAAGTCAAGGGACAGCCGTTCGTAGTAAGCGAATTAGTGGCTGCCTTCACCGAGATTTTAAATAAATAATAACCCCGTAAAGTATCGAAAGACATGAGCGAATATACAGCTAAAGATTTCAAAAAAGGACAGCCTCGTTGGTGTCCGGGTTGCGGTGACCACTTCTTCTTGAATTCACTGCACAAAGCGTTGGCAGAAATCGGTGTTAAGCCTTGGGAAACTGCCGTTATCTCGGGTATCGGTTGCTCCAGCCGTCTGCCTTATTATATGAATACGTATGCGATGCAGACTATCCACGGACGTGCTGCCGCCATCTCTACCGGATGTAAAGTAACCAATCCTAACCTGAGCGTTTGGCAGGTTTCAGGTGATGGTGACGGTCTGGCTATCGGTGGTAACCACTTTATCCATGCTATCCGTCGTAATATAGATATCAACATTCTGTTGCTGAACAACCGCATCTACGGTCTGACAAAAGGACAATATTCCCCGACGTCTCCCCGTGGCTTCGTCAGCAAATCCTCTCCTTATGGTACGGTAGAAGATCCGTTCCACCCGGCTGAACTCTGCTTCGGTGCCCGTGGACGTTTCTTTGCACGCTGTGTAGCCACAGATGGTCCCGGCACAGGAGAAGTTCTGAAGGCTGCTGCTAACCATAAAGGAGCCGCTGTGTGTGAGATTTTGCAACACTGCGTTATATTCAATGACGGAACCTACGACTCTGTATACAACAAAGACGGACGTGCCAAGAATGCTATCTACCTGGAACACGGTAAGCCAATGCTTTTCGGTGAGAACAAAGAGTTTGGATTGATGCAGGAAGGTTTCGGACTGAAAGTTGTGAAGTTGGGTGAGAACGGTATCACAGAAAAGGATATCCTCGTTCATGATGCACACTGCATGGACAATACATTGCAACTGAAACTGGCTCTGATGGAAGGTCCTGACTTCCCGGTTGCTCTCGGTGTAATCCGTGATGTGGAAGCTCCGACTTATGACGATGCTGTAATGGAACAGATTGAAGAAGTATCAGCAAAGAAGAAGTATCACAACTTCAAGGAACTGTTGATGACGAATGATATTTGGGAAGTAAAGTAAGCGAATACACTATTCCTTTTTGACAAAAGCCTCATTACCGCTACTATTATACAGTACGGTAATGAGGCTTTTTGAAAATAATGCAAATCAGTAGTTGAGGACGGGTTATGAATAAAGTGTGATAAAGTGATAGCGGGATTATAAATATACAGTCGTTTTCCTTTCATGGAAATTCAGTTTACCCCAAATGGTAACTTTGTTCACTCCACACGGTAACTCCATTTACATGCCGAGGTAAAGACCGTTACACGCCGAGGTAAAGGTCGTTACAATAAGGGGTAAAGGCCGTTACATACGGCGGTAAACGCTTTTACATCTTATGATAAGCATTCGGTAAATACTATTAGCTGATTATCAACAAACTAACAAGAAAGTCATCAGCAACCTTTGATTCACATCTTTTCCGCAAAGAATCAATTCCGTCAACAGATAATCCCAAATATCATATGCAATTTTGGGATTTAAACTTTAAAAGCGCCTTTTCCCGGGAGATAGTAACGAAGAAGCGGAAAAGAAACATTGGATGAATTCCTCAAAACAATGAGAAGCTATGAACGCAGCCGTACTTGTGGCGCTGATATTCCGATGGAAATGTATGAAGATGCAGCCCGTAGAAACAAATACATTGCTACGGCAAAACCTGTGAAAAGCGGACAGGTCAGACCACGCTCATTCCTCGTTCTCCACCGACAATGGTAAAGAAACTGTAAATTCGCTATATTTTCCTTCCACACTCTCCACACTGACGTATCCTCCATGTTCACGGGCCACATTCATCACATAGTTCAACCCCAAGCCGAAGCCGGATACTTTCTTCTTCGCATCCTCATTCCGGGTAATTACGCGTTCAAACTTATCAAATACAATCCGTTGAGCCGCAAGCGGAATACCGATTCCATTATCCCGCACCTTGATCTGAGTATACTGCCCGGAAAGGCAGGAAGTAATCTGTATATCTATCGTATCCTTAGAGTATTTCACCGCATTGTCTATCAGGTTACTTAAAGCCTCTTTCAGATATTCTTCATCAGCACAGACTCCCTCTTCCTGTAAATCCACCTGAAATGTAATAGGCTTTTCGGCCTTAGCAGTGAACGTGTGTACCAGTTCATCCACCATAGGATGAAGTTGAATCCAGTTCTTGTCCAGCAATAATTGTCCATGTTCCAACTTAGAGATAGTCAGTACTTTATTGGCCAGCGCAAGCAAATGCTGAGCCTCCGCCTCCAGTATATCGAAATGTTTTTCTTTCTTCTCAGGCTTATCATCTACTTTTCCACTACGAAGCACTTTGAGGCCAATCAGAATGGAACTGATCGGATTCTTCATATCGTGAACCATAGCATAAGAGAAATCTTCACGCATTCGTGCCAGTTCGTCTTGCCGGCGAATAATATCCACCTGCTTACGTATGGCAAATAATAGAAGTCCTAAAGCCACTATCGTTCCGAAGAACATATAAAGCAGCTTGCCGATGAACCCCGCACGAAGATTCTGGATATAAGCATGTACTCCCTGAGTATCATTCACAGGGCACACGAAAGTATAGTGCTGTTCCAATAACTTCCGATAATCAGAAAAATACCGTAAATCCTGTTGCAATACGATGGAATCGCTGTGTAAAGATACTGTATCCAAACGGAACTTGATCCGCTTCAAATTCACTTCATCCAGTTCATGACGGAAAAAGGCAGCCAGATCCTTAGTTTGTCCGGCTTCAAATGCATCCGTCGCACGGCCGTAAGCTTCGTGAATATTACGTATCACTTGCTGCCGGTTCAGTCCGAAACTTCGTCCCACCCAATTTCCAAGTAAGTACAGAACAGCGGCAGTTGCAGTTATTGTAAGGAGTATATAATACGACTTTTTCATCAAGCATTCTATATTTCAGGCAAATATAGATAAACTTTTCTTTTCATCTTAACATAAAGATAACATTCTGATAACCTAAATTAATTTCATACTCTTGTTATCTTTGCAGCGTAGAAATCAGTAAAAAGGAATTATGGAAAAGAAAGATGCAAAAAAGGAACCATTCAACCGCCCGGATGGAGTGGAAGTGAAACTCACGGCAAAGTCCATCAACATAAAAGGATTTCTGTTTTTTTTCATTCTGTTCCTGACAGGCAGCTATCTGTTTGTTTATGTATGGGATGAACCTTCATCCTATAGTGCCGGTCGTTTATTGGGTACCGCTGTAAAAGGAATCAGTAGTCTCCAAGTTATGCTTTGCATATTTTTACTCCTCGTGTTTTATATACTAATCCAGGCAGGGATTCTTTACTGGTTTAGCGGAAAGGATAAAAAGCTCCTACACTGGCATTTTGACTGGACTGGAGTCGGATTTTCTCTGACTCGTCCTATTCCATTGAAGTTCTATCGGGTATCCTTATTATTACCAGGCATCCTATTGGGAGTGATGCCTGCAATCCATGGATTCTGTACAGGAGAAGCCAACATATTCTTTTTGGGATTATTCGGTATTCTGGGTGGTACGGGAGATTTTCTTTTTTGGTACAGCCTTCGTGCCTTTGATGATGAAGACCTGCTCCTCTCCAGCAAAAAAGCCTTTCAGGCCACCATTATAAAACGCAATTACGGAAAAAATGATTAATGTTCTCTCCCAACGTATAACTGAAAAAGTTCCCTCATACCCCAAAGGGCAGAGAGAACTTTTAATCGCTGGAGAGGATGACTTATTCAACCTCCATTGTCAATCTATTAACATTCTTATTTAAGGACTTTAATCATTTGTTCTCCACTGGTAAGTACACCTCGTACAACATATACTCCAGCCGGCAAGTCCGACATATCTACAAACTCAACATTCATAACTTGCTTTATCAAAGTACCACTAACAGAGTAAATATAAGCAGTTCCCACTTCTGGTAATACTACTTTCTGGAGTTGGCTGTCATAATATGCTTTCGCACTACCATCTTCTACTTTATCAATGCCTGTCGGTACACCTACAATTACAGCATTAGATGCAGCTGTTTCTACACCACCAACTACCGCAGTTACTGTATATGAGCCATCTGCTGCACTCTCTACCGTATAATTAGTAGTTTGAATACCTTCTTTCAGGAGCGTACCGTCAATGTAAAGATTATAAGTAGTAGCAGGTTCCTCTGCACGGGTAACAGCTTGCTTATCGGCATCTTGCAGAACTGCGGAAATTCGCCAGTTGTAATCCAAATCTTTATTCATAGATTTCAATGTTCTCCAAGAAGTTCCATCGGTGGTAATCAGATTACCTTTTCCATCTACTGCCGGTCCTTCATCTGTCATATTAGGCTTCACTCCATTGATGTGGCTAACATAATATCCTACACAAACTTCATGACCAGCTGGAATTACTACCGGTTTATCCAAACGAACAACATTTTCTCCTGTTACCAGAGTCTTTACATCAACTTCTTGTTCATAAACTAAGTTACGATCATAGAAGACAGCTATGGCAGAAGTCTGCAAATAGACGTCGCTCAGACTATACTTAATGTGAGTAATATATTTACCTACCTGATCAGCCAGATCGTCAGCATCATAAGCTATTACAAAGTATCCATATACACCACTACTTCTGGTTAAACCAATAGCTTTACTACCGGATGTCTTATCCTGATAGTTCATTTCATTAGCAGCTTCAGGCGATTGCCATGTCAAAGTCAGATTCTTATTTTCCAATGTACCGCTCAAACCGTAAGGAGCAGGTGCAAGATTAGGTTGCTTATATTCAACAGTATAAGTATCAGAAAGCGCAGATTCCCATCCGTTCGTATAAACAGCAGATACAGCATATTCATAATTTCCGTAGTTCAACGTTGCAGTATATTCCGGATTTTCTGTTTCAGTAACCAATGAACCATTGCAATAAACACGGAAGTTCTTTACAGCAGGCTTACTATCAGTTGCACGAGTTGCAACAACACCATTTACTCCAAAGGCTGTTGCTGATTTCAAGTCAGAGAATGATCTGCCTGACATACTTTCGAGCGGAACCATTTGATTATTAACAGGTGCTGTCTTTCTAAGTGTAGTTGTAGCAGCCTTTTGTGAACCTTTCAAACGTACCTGTGCTCCTACTACAAAGTTACTATTAAATTCTGCATCGATCCGGCTGTAAGCAACCCAAGTTGTTCCATCCAAACTAAGCATATCACCTCCCGTTACACGTGGACCGGCATCAGCAGCAATAGGTTCTTTTCCATCAGCAAACAGAGCAAAGTATCCTACATAGATAGAACTTCCTACAGGTACAGCTACCGGTTCATCGAATGCAACACTAAACATTTCACCAGTTTTGATAGAAGCAGCAGTCTTAGAAGCTAAAATCTTCTTATCAGCAGAACATAACACAACTTTCAGTTCCTTAACATCATCCGTTAAGTACAGATTAACCCCTGTTATCTCATAATCTGCATAAAGAGCCAACTCTTCTTTGGTAAATTGTGCTCCGACATAAAGATCTACATCTTTTCCATCATTGGTCATACCCCATTTATATTTGGGTTCACCATAATGTTTCAATTCCATAGGCAAATCCGTATATACATCCCATTTCAAAGATAACTTTCCTTTATCGAAATCAGTTTCGGTAAAGGTAGGACGTACATATTCAGCCGGCAATTCAACTATAGCTGTAGCAGAAGCAGAGGCTTTTGAAGAAAGGCCATCTACATAATTTGCCACAACTGTATAAGTATATGTACCTGGAGCTAATTCTTCCGTATAAGTTAAACCTGTTATTCCGGATTTTACTTCCACGCCATCACGATATACGGTATAGCCTTTCACTACCGGAGTTTTAATCTCACTCTGAGCTTCCACATCAGCACTTAACATCCAGTTTGCATTAGCTGCTGCCTCAATATTAGTCCAGCTGGGAACTGTGGTATCAAAATCAGGTTTTGCCGTAGAAGTTGAAATAAAACATGCACCCGAAATAGCCGGTCCACTATCCAACAACCCAGGGAAAAGGTCTGCTGCATGCACCACATAATAACCATAAGACAATTCTGCACTCGGATCAATAACGTACGGAGTTGTTAAAGCTATTTTAGCCCATTTATGCACTTCCAATGCAGCAATTTCTTCAGCTGGTACCTGCTGAGAATATACAATTTTACTATTCTCAAGAATTACCAAACGCATTTCCGTTACTGCGGAATTCAGCATAACATTAATGGCTGTAATTTTATGATCAGCATAAGAAGCCAATTCATCGCTGGAGAATGCATTCACTGCCCATATTTTACGCACTGTACCGGAAGTTCCTCCCATGGCCTTACCTTTTTCCCCATTACTCCAAGTCAATGTTTTATCAGCAAGAATCGGAGATTTCCAATTCAATGTCGCATTCAAGCCATTAACGACAGTTCTTACATCTACTGCAATCGGACGGGCATCCTCTACAGGAGTATTAGTCAATGATAAAGGGAATGACTTTTCTTCCTTTTCACCATAAACAGCCGACACACAGTAATCATAAGTGCCCTTAGGCTCGTCCTTCAACAAGGCAGTTTTTTCCGTCAGCAAAGCTGTATTTACTTTAGTATCGCCACGATATACATTATATCCGTCAGGTTCTCCTGCAGCAGGTATATCAATATGAGCAGATACCAGGAAATTACCTTTCACCACGTTTTTCCAATTCTTTCCATCATACGAATATAAGTCACCCTTGCCCGTAACACCTGGTACGCGGTCCATAATGCCAACAAAAGTAATATTCGTACCATGAACAAATTTAGCTGCTACAGTCAATTCTACATCGTCACGCACTGTATAAGGTTCATCCAATTTGATACTCTGCATTTTCTTCAGTTCCAGATTTTCAAGATTCACCTTCTGTTCACGTACCACTTTATCATTCTCATACAGTAAAAGGCTAACCTCAAGCACTGCACTGTAATTGCAAAATGAGATAGCATCAATTACTGAACCTTTATATTCTTTAAGATCGTTCTTATCAAAACGGTTAGCAATATAAAGAACAGGAATCTCCCCATTCAAGCTTACTCCACTCACACCGTTATAAGGTGTATCATTATGCCATTGCATTGTTTTAGCCTCAGCCGGACTTTTCCAATTCAATGATACACTTGCAACCTGACTTTCTCCTCTTAGAGTATGAGGAGCACCCGTCTGCGCCATAGCAAAGTTGTAGCCCAACAATGCAGTCAGCAGAAAAAACATTTTAAAAGTAATATTTCCCATAAGCAATCATTTTATTCCCAAAGAGAGAATACTCCTTTGAGATCGTTAAACAATAATAGGCAAAATTAATGGAAGACCCCATTTCATCGAAAAAAACCGAATAGACAAATGATGTACAAAACCCTTTTTTGTTATCTTTGTAGCATGAAAAATGCGTTTTTAATATATTTATGTATATTCTTATTACAACAATCTGTTTTAGGAAGTAATTCATATCGATGGAAACCTATCGATGCTTCTTTTGACTCTTTAGGAAAGCAACTCGAGTTGGTGGACTATAAGAATAATGAACGAATGCAGTTTTATCCACTTGTCACACGCATGTACCAGATAGCAAATCTAAAAAACAATAGAAACCTGCAAGCGCGTGCCTTATATTGGGATGCCTGGCTGAAATTTGAAACAAATACGGAAGAAACAGAAACCCTTATAGAAGAAGCATTAGAAAAAGTAGATTCCGTTAATTACACTTATGATCACGCCCGTATTTTCTTCGTTAAAGGAATGCTTTTGGCAAAACATAACAAATACCCACAAGCTTATCGCACATTCAAGAGACAAGAAAATTACTTTAAATCCATAGATGATTTATATAGTCTTGGTTATACATATGTCAATATAGGTTCGATTATGAGAAGAATCGGAGAGTACCAAGAAGGATATAAATATTATCTGCAAGCCGACGAAATATTCAAGAAAGGTGGATTCATTGATGATGAAATTAAGAATCGACACAATATAGGAATTAGTCAATATCATCTTGGACACCCACAAAAAGGCATAGAGATATTGACTGCTTTACTTGATGAGAGAATAGCGCAAGAAGACCTTCCCTTCAGAACCGATGTGCTGACCTCACTCTATTTTGTTTCGCAAACTCTGCCTGATAAAGAGAAGTACGCACGCGAAGCATATAAAACCGCTCAAAAAATCACAAATAAGACATCACAAACTTATACTCTCATTAATATGGGAGCATTATATATTTATAAGAATGAGAAAGATTCTGCTCTTTTTTATTTTCAAAAAGCACGCCATTCTGCCGAGGCCAACAAGGATGCCTTTTCAGCCATTCACACTTTATATGGCCTTGCGGAAATATATGATAGGAAAAACTTACCCGACAGTGCTTATCAGTACCTAAAACAGTATTTGCAATATAAAGAAGAAACAACCGGGTATGCCAAATCAAATGAAATCAATCAGTATGAAATGAAAATGGCAGTTGAACAATATGAGAATGAATTGCATGAAGCTTCCGAGCGTATCGAACTCCATAAAAAATTAACTATAGCCAGTTTCTTAATCGGTTTAATGATTTGCTGCATTATTGGTTATATATTCTGGTTGTCACGAAAGAAGGAAAAGATTGCTAAGCAACTGAAAGAAGCAGAAAATCGCGAACTAAACGAACGCCTTCAACGCCAACAATTACAAAATGAAAAATATCATATGGAGTTAGATCTAAAAAATAGGGAATTGACGTCCAACTCCATGATCTCTATTGAAAAGAATCGAGTTCTAAAAGGTTTATTAAAGCAAATAGATGAACTGGAAGGTAGTAAAGAACTGTCTACGCCAGGAGGAAGAACGCTAAAACAACAAATTAAATCACACTTGGATACAGAAGACGAATGGATGTTTTTCAAACATCATTTTGAAGAAGTACACCCCGATTTCTTTAAGAAATTATGTTCCATTCATCCCAATTTATCGGAAAATGAACTACGTTTATGTGCATATGTACGCACCGGTATGGAAACAAAACAAATAGCACAAATGCTTTCCGTCTTACCGGAAACAATAAATACAAGTCGATACAGAATTCGTAAGAAGATGCAACTCGGGCAAGATGTTACACTGGAAAACTATTTGCGGGATATCTAATTTCGATTTTATTTGTTTTATCCATTCTGCTTACCACCAATTTCTGAAGATTGGCAGTAAGCAGCTTGATAATATCTATTCTTTTTCGCCGAATGCCAAATCTCCTGCATCCCCTAACCCCGGAACGATATATGAATGCTCGTTTATCTCCGGGTCGATGGCAGCACACCATATTGTAGTCTTGTCTTCAGGAAATGTTTCAGCAATGTGTTCCACAGCCTGACGGCTGGCAATAATGGAAGCGACATGTATCTCCGACGGATGCCCTTTCGTCAGCATAGCCTGATAGCTCAGTTCCATACTACTACCTGTTGCCAGCATAGGGTCCGTAATAATCAATGTCTTTCCGTCAATGCGTGGTGAAGCGATGTACTCTATATGAATATCAAACTTCAGCGTATCCTTATACTTTCGGTAAGCAGAAACAAATGCATTTTCCGCACCGTCAAAGTAGCTCAGGAAACCTTGATGAAAAGGTAATCCGGCACGCAGAATGGTACTTAATACCAGCTGATTATCCGGGGTTTGTGCAGGTGCTATCCCCAAGGGAGTCTGGATATTCTTCAAAGAATAAGCAAAGTCCTTACTCATTTCATACGCCATAATTTCCCCGATGCGTTCAATGTTTCGGCGGAAGCGAAGGCGGTCGCTTTGTACTTGTACATCCCGGATCTCGGCAACATACTGGTTCAGGATGGAGTTTGTCTCGGCAAAATTGATAATTTTCATGATGTGATTTGAATTTATATGCGCAAAGTAAACGATTTCTTGCGCAATTTGCAACATTCAGTTTGCAGATATTGTTATGGAGTTATAAAAGACTTCTCATTAAAGAAAAATTTCTCTAATCAGGAGATTGTTTCGAAAGAAAATACTACTTTTGTACGCGAAAAACAAGGGGCTGTTTGAATATACCCTGATTCATATCAATTTCCCCTTGCAATTAAGGTAAAAAGATATTAGCAAGAGATTAATAAACCAAATACCAAAATTTTAAATCATTAAAAGAAATGGCAAATTTAGATTTAAGCAAGTACGGTATCAAAGACGTGAAGGAAATTATCCACAACCCGTCTTATGATGTACTGTTCGCAGAAGAAACCAAACCAGGTTTGGAAGGTTTTGAAAAAGGTC
>OJMH01000105.1_pt1 | contig 128146 bp, 106 predicted proteins | sample 1597111 | NCBI WGS metagenome assembly OJMH01 (sample SAMEA2452115, study PRJEB22498) | human gut metagenome | reverse complement strand
CGGCGTCAGGCTTGCGCTCATCCAAGAAAATTGAATATTAAAGCGCCAAAATTTGGCGGAATTCCTCCTTCAGGAAAAATTCGCATAAGAGTAGTATTTAAATATCTTAGCCGATTGTCAAAATCCGCCCCAGTCGATTCACTGTAATTTAATTAGAAAAGTAAAAAGACCTTAGTGCTATGGATTGTATTAAGAATATTACAAGCTGTTATCCATTAAAAATTCTGTTATATCAATACTGCAATCTCCAAGTTGACGCAAATTTGCTATAGATTTACCCGTTTTATGAGTAAGATCCCACTCGTTTATATTGTTACAATAACGATTGTGGTAGATCATCGCCAATAGAACTTTTAGTTTATGTTCATATTCTTTGGCTTCTTTAAATTTTTCAATTAATATATCTCTGTGCTCTGTTAATTGATCCTTTGGTGTTTTATCCTTACGATTTGTATAAATTAGATAGTCAACAAAAAGTCTACCATCGAAGTCCTTTCTAGTAAAAGGTATTCCTTCTCGTTTTTCTTTAGCAAAAAAATCGCTTTTAAATTCATCACAAATCAGAATTCTTGGAACAATGGCATATTTTGCTTCATATTCGTAGGCTGTAGAAAGAGCTAATCCTGCAATAAAGATATCATCTTCATAAAAATTTTCTATATTAACCGCTCCTCTCACTAATAACCTATGCTCAAACAGTGAATAATATTGATAGTATGCAATCAAACGCATAAACCAAGTTATATACATTGAATATAGATTTGATTCTGGATATTTTAAATAAATACATATATTATCAGAAAAAATCTTTGTCTTAACATTGAAATCTTTGCATTCAAAACCATCTTTTTGTTGATCAAATTCGTTTTGAACAGATTTGTTAAAATTACCTATTTCAGATCTAGCTGCGGAATATATATCTCTCAGTTTCAGTAAAAATTCATTTGATGATTTACAATTTTTTAAAATATCCTTTGTCCCCAAGACATCAATGTGAGCAACTATATATTTTTCATATTCAGACTTCATATCGGATATTAAATATAATATGATTTATTTTGTCAATAAATTGAAAACTCATTTCTATGAGATATACTCAAATTTAAGCCTCTGCTCATTCCACAACTACATTTTAGAGAACTGCTAACTATAAAGGCATACTCTCCTTTACAAGTTCTTCCCCCTCTTCATTACTCATTTAGGAATAAAAATTTCATTTTCCAAGAAGCCACAATAATTATAACTTTCCATCTGCGATCCTCAGTGGAATCTATTGAACAAGACATATTGACCGGGGATTTCTTACATAACCGAGTAAACGCCATAGGGGTTTTAGGAAATTTTTAAGCGGGGAGACTAAACTCAAAATAGAACCCTATTTTGACCTATGGACAAATTTCCCAGACTCAATTACAGACCCAAGAAAGCCCGCCCCTTTATAGTCCGCTACTATGATGGCTCCTCCAACAAACGCACATCGCGTTCATTTAGCGCAAGAATGGACGCCATGCAATTTTTGGCTGAGATGGGCGGCGAAGGCAAAGAGCGGGCATCCTCTTACGAAATTTCAACCGCCGAAAAGGACATGCTTATCCGCCTAAAGCGCGAATGTTTTATCCGCGGCATGGAGTTGTGCGAACTGGAGACAAGTTTTACCCAGCTAATACGCGCAAAGCCCGCCTGCGACCAAACCCTAATTGAATGCGTTGAAGAATACCTTAAGGATTGCGATTCGCGAAAGATACGCGCAGCCACGATACGCTATTACAGGCAGAAGCTAAATTTGCTAATGAATATGTATTCGCCGCGCATATTTATTTCGGCAATCACAAGCGAAATGCTGGAGGCCTTCATAAACGACAAGGGCTCGCGCGAACACAATAAAAGAGTTATAAGCGCGTTTTACGCCTATTTGATGCGCAAAAGGATTTTGAGCGAAAATCCGCTTTTGCGTGTTGTAAACCCCCGCAACAGGCGGCGACATAGAGTCCCGGGGATACTGACTGTTGCGCAAACCATAAGGCTCTTTCAGGAGCTGCCGGAATCGTGCGTCGCAGCGTTTGCGCTAATGACATTCTTTGGCGTTCGCCCGCAGGAAATTGCAAGCGAAACAAAAGAGCGCACACTGAGAGCGGAGGATATTGACATAAAAACCCGCTCAATAAAAATTCCGGAAGAGACCGCAAAAATGGGCAACTGGCGCAATATATCAAACCTCCCCGAAACGGCTTGGCGTTGGCTTGAAGCATATATGCCAAAAGAGGGGCCGATTTTCCCGTATTCGTACGCGACCTACCGAAGGATACGAAAGCTTGTCAGCGTAAAAATTCCCAAAGACGGCTTGCGCCACAGCATGGCGTCGTACGGATACCACGAACTTGGAATAGAAACCACGGTAGAAATCTTGGGTCAGGAATCTGGCTATGAGGTCTTTAAGCGGCACTATAAGGCAATGGTAAGCCCGGCCGACGCAAAGGCTTTTTTTGGGATATCGCCGGATATACGCGACGGACTTCCCAAAGCAAAAAGCAAGCAAATGCCCTACCGCGGACTGGTCGGCGAAATAGAGGAAAACATAAAATTTTTGGATAAGCAGAAAATGAAGCAGCAAAATTAATAGTTTGAAGCGCCTGGGGTTAGTGTGCTATCCTTACCCCATGCGCCCTACAAATGAACAAATTGACAAGGAGCTTTCGAGCATAGAAAATTCCTGCCTAAAAGAAAAGCGCGGCGGGCCCTTTGGAGCCTTTATATTTGATAAAGGCGGAAATATTATAGCCTCCGCCCAAAATGCTGTAATCGCCAAAAATGCCCCGACCGCCCATGCCGAAATAGAGGCAATACGCGCGGCCTGCTCCAAGTTGGGAACATACGACTTGTCTGGATATTCAATTTACGCAAGCGGCTATCCTTGCCCCATGTGCATGGCTGCAATACTTTGGGCTAAAATTGACACCCTCTATTATTCCGCAAGCTATGCTGATGCTGAAAAAATCGGATTTCGGGACGATTTTATAGGCGAAGCCCTTGTCGGAGGCAAAAACGCCATAGAGCCAAAGCTTTTAAAAATAGAACGCATAAAATCTGAGCGCCTTGATGGGATATACGCCTCTTACGCAAAAATTGGAAAGATCTATTAGTGCCTTTCGGAAAATTTTTAGCGGCATAGTCCTAAAATAATAGGTACTATGAATGCAATAGATAATTCAAGAAGAACACTAACCCAAGCCGATGTTAACGCCATAGTCGATGTGCTATCTAAAGGTGAATTTGTGAAGAATTTGGCAGTCAAATTCGCGCAAATTGTTGGGGTGAAGATACAAGATGAAGATATAATAGATTCTGAGGCTGCCTGCAGCCTCTTGTATAACATATCGCCAAGTACCTTGAAGCGATATGCCGCCATATGCCCGGAATTGCGCCCCGGCGGTAAATATTCAAGGGGCTAGAGCCGCAAACGAATACTGGAATTCAAATCGCAGATGCAACAAGGCGCCTTCCGCAAAAAGCGGATATACCCCAGAGCATCAAACTGACCTATTCGGGAAAGTATGTAATAAACAGCGCATAAGCGTTTAGTGCGCTGCAAAAGTTAACCCACAAATTTTGCATATAATGGTTCCCTGCATCATATGTGTTAATTTGCCGCGCATCTATATATGCCTCAATAACCGCATAATGAAAAAATCATAGGGTGTTCCTATAATAAGAGATTTGCGATTAAGCTTCTATCTGTCCCCAAAATTGTCAGGAGGAGGAGTGTTTGGAGGATTCTTTGGCGCCCATCCTTGTCTGATCGGGTCTGGGATTGATCAATTTTATTGGAATCAGACCTTCAAATCGCATTGCTTGGAGGCTGTGTTGCTCCACCAGTATTTTGTGGCAGATAATGCGGGATGTCCCTTTCGGGCAATCCACGCGCTTTTGAGCCTTCGGCTTACCCGACAACGTTTAGCCTTGGATAATTAGGACTTGTTGTTGTCGTTTAATTTTTTTCTTTTAACTTTCACAGTGTCATTCAGTATAAAACTTTTACGTAAAAAATTAAAAAAACGCGAAACATACCTATTGCATAATACAATCCGAATATAACGAAAACTTTGGCGTAATATTACTGCTCAGAAATTATATAAAATTTTGAGCGCTTGATACGTCTTTTTATGAAAGACGAAATAGTCGCAAGAATTGGATTTAATGAGGGACTGTATCAAAAACATAAGAGCAAACCGGCAAAATTATTAAGGATCATCCTGAGGCATCATAGGTACAACCAATACACATAAAAGTGTTGCAACTAAACTTATCCCAGCTACTATAAAATAAATTATACCAATTGAAGTATTTGACATAATTCCTTTAGCTAAGTAGGAAGCGTAGACAGATTCATTTATACCTACAAAAAAGAAAAAAAATGTAAAAACTAGAGGGAAAGATAATGTAAAAGGTGAATATCTGAATTCCCTGGTCCCCATCAAAAAAAACTTACTTAGTCCATAGCCTATTGCTAATATTGTCCCACAAGAACCAAGGATTATAATTAATATAAAAAAATACCATTCATAAGCAAACATCCAATCATTTGCCATCGCTTTACCACTCCAATGAGTGGGTACTTTTTTAGTCCAGATAGGTAGATAGTATATAAAAAACTGATACCCTAATATAATAGTCGAAAAGATTACAAATGAACAAAATATTAACGTATCTCGTGTGCGATAAGATTTAAAATTCATAATCAAAAGAGTATTATGCAAAAGTAAATTCTTCAATAGAAATATTTTTCGCTTTTCTTGAAGTTTTCAATAAATACGATGAAATCTAATCCAAGACAGAAGTATTAACTATTTATTTTCCAGCGATAACCGCTCAAAATTCGTTAACGAATACAATCATTTACGCGACTTATGATAGATATTTAGACATAGGCAGCCTGCTATTCAAAGTCTTTTATTCTGCGATTGGATTTGTTTTGATAGACCAATAGATATTAACAACATAAGTTATCAAAAATGAGCTATAAGCAGATTATTATAAACCCTCTATATCGTATTTTGTATTAGTTATATATCGCTCTTGATTAATAAGTAAATTTTACTATCTCCCTTAAATCGAAAAAAGTATTTATAAAATTTTAACCATAAAGATAACTCTTGATAGAAGAAGAAAATAGTTTCAAAAATTGGCTTCAAGAGCGGAGTTGTAGAAATATCCGAGGATGTGCTTTACAAGCACACGATTTTTATAGGCTCAACGGACGGTTAACGCTTCTCAATTTGCTTCTGCAAATTACTAATGCGGAAAGGGGCGCGCAGTCTGGAAATATGTGGTCGGAGCTGCTTTTATACATAAAAGCGAAAGAATTTTACCCGTTTTCTTCTATAGCAAATGATGAAATAACTAATTTATCTGGGAAAATATTAGGGAAATAGAACATATTATATTTTATTCGAATAGCATAGTATTTCTATAAATTGATGTAGAAGCGCACATTGCTTTTTGCCAGTATTTTGTCGGTTTTGTAGGAAATCTTTTTGCTGCTCGAATAAGATAATAACGCAGATTAGCGCGTGTTTAGGAGGTAGCATGCATAGGCAGATTGCGCGTTTGTTATAACATTTTATATATTAGTTTTATGTCCGATAATAAATGGCATCAGAATTCCCAACGCAAATGTGATTATATTTCCAACTAACACCAACATCCAGGCTTTCCTGTTCTTCTCAAATTCTTTATTGCGGTATAAGACTAATTTTACAAATATAAACGCCGCCCAATATTCGACAAGCGTATTAAAGAGTATTATCCAAACTGCGTTAAAAACCCAACCCGAAAACGAAAAAGTTCCTTTATTAATAAGATAGTCGTGTAATAACGTCGGAATTAGGGCGCTAAATTGAATTACAGGTATCACGGCGCACATCGTTGTGACGAAATTTGCAACTATCGATGTCGATAGCCCCATTGCAAAATTTTTGCCACAAAAAGCCCTGCTAAAGAAATATGCCTCAATTGCAATACTTGGCAATATTACATACCATAATGTCAAGTAATCAGCGTAATATAATGCAGGCCAAACGACGTTTGCAATAAACATAGAATATTACATAATTATTTCTTTGCATGAAGTAAAGCTTTTACCATTGTGCTTATTGCAGAAATGCGCCCTTGCGCATTTTTTTATCGATCAAATCGTCGCAAAGAGGTTATTGTCCTATAGATTTGCCATCTTTTATAACCGCGATATAATACACCAAAAAAAGGCAGTTGTTCCAAATGCCTTTTATTGATAGGCAGGGCTGTAAGAATATCCAAGCGAGCGTGTCATAATTTAAAAACCGCTTTTTTAGCAGGTCTTACAGCTCAAACCGGCAACGCATTATTTTGATCCCTTATTTGGGAAACACAACGGTTAGAATCCACTTGAACGCCTCGGGGGCGAATACTGAATGCTCGATGCCTGCCGGCATAACAATAGTTTCTCCGGATTTTAAAATATGCTGTTTCCCGCCAATTGTGAAGCGCCCCGCGCCATCCAATACGGTTGCCATAGCGTCTCCTGTTGAATCGTGCGAGCCTATTTCCTCTCCTTTATCAAATGCAAATAAGGTAATGCTTACTCTGTCGTTTTGCGCGAGCGTTTTGCTTATTATTTGTCCGGGGTGGACTTCAATCAAATTGGAAAGTTTTAATATTTCGCTCTTGGGTATGTTTTTTAGTATTTGCTTCATATTTCATTGCTTGTTATCGGATTCTTTGCGCAAAGATTAAAATCGCCTCCGTCAATCCGTTTTTGTATTTAGATTTCTATAGTATTGCAATAGCCGTTTTATGAATCTTTGTTTGCTCAGTGTTGCCCAATTGCAAAAATTTTTGCCCCATATTGCAGCATTTTTTTTGCGACTTATTAGCGAGCGTAAATGCGCAATATAAGCCTAAAGCTGTTTGTTGGAGCTATTGTGGGTTAAATCTGCATGCGCTCCGCCGATATTAAACCGGTTGGGGTTTCGGCCTATTTGCGTCCAATTCTCAATAGTATTCTGGTATCGAAAAGACTTGTTATCACTCCAACATAAATTATCTTCGTATCCTAACATTGCATCTATTTATGAAAAAGTCTAAAAAAATTGTCATTATAGGGGGAGTCGCCGCTGGAGCAAGTTGCGCCGCCCGTTTAAGGCGTTTGGACGAAACTGCCCAGATTCTTATCCTTGAGCGAGGAGAATACGTTTCCTATGCAAACTGCGGCCTGCCGTACCATATTGGAGGCGTCATTTCCGACAGGGACGATTTAATAGTTACAAAACCTGAAAAATTTTTGGCATGGTTTAATATAGAAGTTAGACTACATTCCGAAGTTTTGTCTATCGACAGGGCAAGTAGGCGCGTTTTGGTAAAAAATATAGAAAAAGAATATTTTGAAGAATACGATATCCTCGTTATTGCCACGGGCGCAAAGGCGTTTTCGCCAAAAACCTATGGAGATGAAAGCGGAAGGGTGCGGCATTTATGGACTCTACCGGATATGGACGGCATTATCGCTTCTCTCAAAACGGATTCACCGTCGGTTACCATTGTTGGCGGGGGATTTATCGGGCTTGAAACCGCTGAAAACTTGCGCCACAGGGGCGTCGAAGTAAACCTTGTGCAAAGAAGCGGCCATGTACTGCCGGTATTTGACGCAGAAATGGCGCGACCATTGGCGGTCGAATTGAAAAATATGGGTGTAAATGTGTTGTTCGGGCGCGTCGTAAAAAGGTACGAAGAGTCAGAAGGCGGAATCTATACGATTCTTGACGACGGGCAGCGCCTATTCTCAAACTTGGTGATATCGTCAACTGGCGTAAAGCCAAATTCAAAATTGGCTTTGGATGCGGATATAGAATGTTCTAAAGACGGCTTTATAAAAGTCGACGAACATATGAAAACTTCCGATCCAAATATTTATGCCGCGGGCGACGTCGTTGAAATTGCCGAGCCAATTTTCAATTCAAAAACGCACATCCCTCTGGCTGGTCCCGCCAACAAGCAGGGCAGGATTGTAGCCGACAATATAGCGGGAATTCCGAGTTCATATAAGGGCACATACGGTGCGTCTGTCTTAAAACTGGGAAGCCTTACCGCAGCGAGCGTGGGTATGACTGAAAAGCGCTTAAAGTCCGCAGGGAAAAAGTATATTAAAATATATACCCACCCGTCTTCCTCTGCGTCGTATTATCCCGGCGCTACAAGGATGGATGCAAAACTAATGTTTTCGGAAGACGGGACTATATTGGGCGCGCAAATCATAGGGCAAAGCGGCGTTGACAAGCGCATAGACACCATAGCCCAGGCAATGTTTAATGGCTTAAAAGCGTGGACTCTTGGAGAGCTTGAGTTGTCGTACGCGCCTCCGTTTAGCTCCGCGAAAGATCCAGTAAACTACCTTGGCTATGTGGCCTCAAATGTGCTATCGGGAAAATCAACCCCCATTTACGCTGACGAAATTCCCGAAGGAGCTGTAATTTTAGACGTGCGCGAACCGTCTGAAACAGCAAACGGCAAAATTCCGGGGTCTGTAAACATTCCTTTGGGGCAGTTGAGGACTCGCCTAAATGAAATAGACAAAAACCGTCTTATCGTCTGCTCTTGCCAGGTGGGACTCCGCGGATATTTGGCTGAGCGGATACTTAAACAAAACGGGTTTAACGCCGCAAATCTTTCCGGCGGGTATTTAACTTGGAAAGCCTTAAACTCAAAGCAATAAAATGGAAAATCAGCTATATAGGAACCAAATAGATTTCAATGACATTCCCGAGGATGCCGTTATCCTTGACGTCCGCAATGCGGCCGAGCATTCTGAAATCTCCTTAAAGCGCGGGCACTATTTTATGGAACTGCCGCGTTTCGACGCTAAAAACTTTATAAAAGAGTGCCGTTTAGCGGACCAGCCAGTGTGCGTGCTTTGCAGAAGCGGCATGCGCGCCAGCAAGGCTGCCGCTCAATTGGAAAATGCCGGATACTCAAACGTCTATATAATTAAAGGCGGCATAGCAGCTCTTTCAGGAAAGCCTGATATAGTCGATGAAAGCAAGGTAATGTCAATGGAAAGGCAGGTTAGGATTGCAGCTGGAGCTTTGGTCTTATTGGGAAGTGTTTTGGCGCTGGTTTCAACCCCCGCATTTGCGCTTTTGCCAGCTTTTGTCGGTTGCGGACTAATTTACGCCGGAATTTCAAACACTTGCGCGATGGCGTCTTTGCTGGCAAAGTTGCCTTGGAATAAGTAGCCGGATTTCGCATCGGAGTGTTTCCCGCATGGTGCGCGGCTTGCTTGGTGTGAAGATATTTTGCGCAATTATATCTCACATCAAGTTATTGATGGTTTGACAGGATGCTGCATGAGTATGGGATGAATAGGCTATCTTTACTGCGCATAAGTTTGCCAGCGTATTCAGCCCAAACACAAATATATTAAATAAACCAAGTTTTTTGTTTCAGCCTTGCGGCGTTTCCCGTTTTAGTAGGGCGATGCCATCCCGGAAAATGCGTATATAGTTTATATCCGCGCAAATATCTTGAGTTGTGCCGTAAAAAAACGCCCGCCGGTTGCGGCGGGCGCAGTACATGGATTTATGCTTTGTTTTTGTGTATTTGACTGGAATTTTCGCAAATTGCAGAATTATTCCAGCCCAAGCGCTTTTGCTACGCCTTTGCCGTATTCTGGATCGGCTTTGGAACAGTTTTCTATATGGCGACGTTTTATAAACTCGGGAGCGTCTCCCATGGCGCGCGCCGTGTTCGCGAAAAGCCTGGCTTTTTGGTCGGGCGTCATTGCTCGGAAACGCCTTCCGGGCTGCGAGTAATAATCGTCGTCATCGTCGCGGAAATTCCAAGTATCTCCGTCGCCGAATATCGGAGTTGCGGGAATTCTATATTCTGGCTGTTGTGTCCAGGCTCCGTAAGAGTTGGGTTCATAGGAAGTCTTGGCGCCGTGGTTGCCGTCAACGCGCATTTGCCCGTCGCGGGAATATCCCGTCACGGGGCAGCGCGGGCGGTTGACTGGAATCTGGTAATGGTTGACTCCAAGCCTATACCGCTGGGCGTCTCCGTATCCGAACAGCCGTGCCTGCAGCATTTTGTCCGGAGAAAAACCTATTCCTGGAACAACATTGGCGGGATTAAATGCCGCTTGTTCGACATCTTGGAAATAATTTTCAGGATTTCTGTTCAATTCCATAATCCCGACTTCTTCCAGCGGAAATTCATCGGTATACCATTCCTTGGTAAGATCGAATGGATTGTACGGCATCTTTTTAGCTTGTTCTTGCGTCATCACTTGGATGCATAGCTTCCACCTGGGGAAATCTCCTTTTTCTATGTGTTCGAACAAATCTCGCTGGTTGCTGTCTCTGTCTTTTGCTATTACCGCTTCTGCTTCCTCGTCGGTCAGAAACTTTATTGGCTGCTGGCATACCCAATGGAATTTTACCCAGACCAAATTGCAGTCGGCATCGTACATGCTGAATGTATGGCTGCCAAATCCGTGCATATTTCTGTATGAAGCAGGAATCCCGTCGTCGCTCATGGTGATGGTTATCTGGTGGAGGGCTTCTGGCAGGCTCGTCCAGAAATCCCAATTATTTTTTGCGGAACGCATATTAGTCTTTGGGTCGCGCTTTACCGCATGGTTTAGATCGGGGAAATGATGTCCGTCTCTCAGAAAAAATACCGGGGTGTTGTTGCCTACCAAATCCCAGTTTCCCTCCTCGGTGTAGAATTTTACGGCGAATCCGCGGATATCTCTTTCGGCGTCCGCCGCTCCGCGTTCTCCTGCTACTGTGGAAAACCTGACAAATACGTCGGTTTTCTTGCCAATTTCAGAAAAGAGCTTTGCGCGGGTATATTTTGTTATATCTCTTGTGACGGTAAACGTCCCAAACGCGCCGGATCCCTTGGCGTGCATGCGCCTTTCAGGGATAACCTCGCGGTTAAAGTTTGCCATTTTTTCCTGAAACCATACATCCTCCATCAGCATCGGGCCTCTTGGGCCGGCAGTGCGTGAGTTTTGGTTGTCCGGAATCGGCATCCCGAAGTTGTTTGTCAGTCTGTCTTTTTCCATGGTGCTTTCCTTTTCTTTCGATGTTTTGAGTTCTAAACTGTTATTGCGCGCATTTAAAATCTCCGCGTTTTCTTGTGCAGCGCTTTTGCGTGGAGCATTTTTTTTGTTCAGCTCTTTTTTTCTTTGCTTAATGTAAATAATTAACAATAGCCGTCAAGTATTATTTATAAAAATATTGCAATTATTTTGCGGATGGCGCATAGTTCTCCTCCAATGAAGATCGACGACAAAATATTGGAAGCGGCCTTTGCCGCTTTTTGCCAAAAGGCTGGATTTAGAAAAACTATCCAGCGAAGGATTGTTTACGGGCTTTTTTACGGCGGACGCAGGCATTTGAGCGTGGAGGATATAATGTCTATTATTTCCAAAAAAAGCCCCGGGCTTCGAGAGGAAAGCATTTACAGGATTTTGGGAGATTTTGAACGGGAAGGATATATAAGAAAAGTGGATGTTCCGGGGGTAAAAAAATATGAATATGCTTCGGAAAGGCACGGGCATTTTTTGTGTTCCAAATGCGGAAAAATAATGGATGTAGACGTGTCTTCAATTTCTATTCCCGAGAGTTTATCCGGGGTCTCTGACATCAGCGTGACATTCAACGGAGTTTGCCCTTCATGCGCGCAAAAGAAGCGCAAAGCGTAAAGTGCGGCGGTTGTTATTTTACAAATGCATATTTATGCGGAATGTCAAATGTAAGCTGCGGCTTGCTGGTTTCATTTGCCGCATTGTTTAGTTTAAAGATTTTTTTCGGCATTGGCAGGGTTTTTTGCACTTATCTTACTCCTAATGCATTTAGGCGCTAATTTTTAAGGCAAATATCCTGCGAAAACCTGCAAGCAAAATAGTTGCCGCGTATAAAAAAGATTTCGCAGGGGTGCTTCCGCAAAATAAACTTCCCAACATGAAAAACAATCCCGTTTGAATTTTCGCAGAAGGAAGCCAAGCAATTTCGGTAGTTTTGCATGCAAAAAAAACGGCAATAAGATATGCGCATAGCATAAGTACGTGAATCGGAAATTTCCCTTGCGGCAAAATGCGTACTCAAAAAATGTAAAAGCCGAGCTTAGGTTGATATGCAAAAGATAAAAGCTGGGGGCGTGCAGAAACGTCTCCGATGCGAAAAATTTTGCAGTAAAAAAGTCGCGCCGGCAATTTAAACCTGTCGGAACTAAAGGCGTGCATTATGGAGATTTTTTCGGTTTCATAATAAAAACAAACAAAACCGAATATAATGTTTTTAATAAATAAGGAATGGCAGTTGTCTTTTATTCCGATTTTCTTAAGGAATTATTTTTATGCAATTAAGCAAATACTACATACCGTTCTTTGAAAATCAACCTTTGCCGGAACGCAAGAAATAGCGTTTAGATTTTGCCGCAATTGTTTTCGCCAGATTATTTTTTCAAATTTTTTCTTCAAATACAAAATTTTCCTTTCCCTCGGTAGAAAAATAAATGCGGCTGTTTCTATCCGGCGCTTTGCTTTATGCGGATTTCTGATCCGGCTTTGCCTCCTGTTTTTTTTGATAGAAGGTGTTTTACTTTGTTGCGGATCCCAATATTTTCTTGCGGGCGCAAATATTTTCCTTTAAGCGCCCGCTATTCGCTTAAGCTGCGGGATTTTTTCTGCGCCGAGCGGCAATGCATGCAATTGCAGATATGGCTGCAAGTATGGCTACGCAAGACGGTTCCGGAATTTGAGACTGCGCCAAATTCCACGCTAAGGCGTAAGTCTCTTTGGCGGTATCTCCGTAGATTAAGTCTTTAAAAAATACCTCCAGCGCGTAGTTTCCGGATTTGTCCAAATTTAGATACAGATGTTCTACGTTGTTATATTCCGAAATAGACTGGGCTATAAGCTGAAGTTCTCCGCCGTCATTTTGATACCATAGACGCAAATCGAGGTTTGCGAAGTATGAAGAACTTGCGTCTATGGAAGATATATTTAAGCTTGAATCGTAAATTACATTTTCAACTTCAGAACCGGCAAACCAACACAAAGTTGCATTTAGAACCGCGTTGTCGGCGGCCGATTCGAAATAGTAAAAAGAGGAATCCGATTTTGCGACTTCTCCGAGAAAGGATGTAGAGCCGAACTTGTCGTATTCGGCGAGAGCCTGTTCGGCGTCTAGCGCGCCAGCGCCTGAGTAGTAGTCCAATGCGCGTTCCGTAGTAAAGACTCCGTTAAAAACTTTGCCGTTTACAGATACGGAGTCGCGTATTTGAGTGCCGTTATCCCAAGAATCCAATTTTTTTGCGGAGTTTAGGAGTATAGATTTTACAAGGCGCGCGTCTCTGCTCGAAGCGTCCATATTTTTTTCTTTGGAATAGGAAAGCATGAGGATTGCTGCGGACGAAACTATGGGAGCGGCGAGACTGGTTCCGCTCACGTTTCCCAATGTTTCATTGGCTTTTGTTGTGTAAACCGTTCCCGCTGCGGCTATGTCAACTGCGCTTACAACGCCTTTTACAACTTCTCCGGTTATAGGATTGTAGAAATCGTTTGGCCCGTAGGCACTTGAGGATGAAATTGTTTTGAAGTAAGTTGTGTCGTCAAGTGCGCCGACTTTTACGACATTCATGTTTTTATAGGGCGAATTAACGTGTCCCGCTCCTTCCGATGCGTCGTTTGAAGCTGCGGCCACAAAAACAACAGACGGATTATTGCAAGCGTACGAATCCAGAACGGTTCCGGCCAGATGCCCTCTTTCTCCAGAGTCCTTCCAAGACGAGGATATTACTTCAGTGCCGTTTGAGAAAAATTTTTCGTATGTGGAAAGTATTACCTTATCAGCAGATAGCAACATGGTGTCTTCTCCTGCTTGTACCGCAGTGTAAGTGGCTTTGTGGGCAAGGCCGGTGGAAACGCTCTGATCGCCGTATGAGGCATTGTATCCCGCCATTACGGCGAGCGTCTGGTTCTGGTGGATTCCTATATTTTCAGTAGTATATTCGGAAGGATAATATGTGGAATAGTTTGCGTCCTCTAAAAAAAGCATATAGTTTGGGCTGTATGTGTCTGGGAGATGCAGCTCAATATTTGCAGCGTTTACATTTTGCCCGTAGATGCCGCGTTCATAGAACGAGTCCATTCCAGAGAAATCGGCGAGATTCAAAAACGAGGAGTCTGGCATTTGGCATACCGCTCCCCAAATATGAACGCAAGGAATGCATAAAAGAAATGAAACAAATTTTTTCATAGAATTGGATAGAATTTTTGCCGGAATATATTTTACTGTTTTGCCTTGTTATTGATATGGGGATATATTTTTTTATTTTAAAAATAGTACAATACAAAAGTTATATATTCCTGCGGAAATATTCCGGCACGGTGGGCGCGAAACGAATTTTAAAAATCGCAGTATTAAAAAAAAATTTATTGACAGCGGACCGGTTTTAAGGCTTGCTTTAGAACATTATCAAAAAGCCCAGATGGCGGAATTGGCAGACGCAACGGACTCAAAATCCGTCGACCTCGCGGTCATAAGGGTTCGACCCCCTTTCTGGGTATTAAAAAACGTTCGGATTATTTCCCGGGCGTTTTTTTTGTGGATTGAATCCGGATCGGTTCGCGCGCAAAGCAGGGCGAACCCCCATTTTAATCTAAAGCCCGAAATTTTCATTCCGCGACTTTTAGCGCCGGCTCGTTTTGGTGCGCTAAGTGCCTAATAGCGCGGAATAGCGGGGCGGGGCAAGACCATAAGTTGCGTAGGTAGCATCAAAGCCGGCAAAGTTGGTTGAAACGACGCATTTAAAGAAGCCCTGCAGCCTGTATTTTGGCTTTTGCAGCCGTAAACCATTTGGATGCCATTGAATGCATAAATTTCTAAAATATCGGCCCTGTATGAGCGTATGAATCAGGGCGAACCTTTCATAAGATACATTCTAAAAATTTCTGCGGCTTTGTATGGTAGGGGGCATATCTTTACTGCTACTCCTCTATCAATATGCGGTAGAACTTTTGCGGCTCGCCCTTGGGCAGGTTTAACTTATACGTGTTGTAAGTGGAGTCGAGCGGAACTATTTCTACTTCCGAAATGTTTTTCCAATTCTTCATGTCTGAACTGGATTGGGGAATTATATTTGCAGACTTGCGCCCTTTTAGGGTAAGCATGCCGTCTTTTATTTTAAGTATGCGGCGATCCTCTCCTGAAGCGGATGTTTCAGGAGACAACCCAAAGGCAAATTTTTCCAGATTTGTAATGCCGTCGTTCATTGGCGAAGCTGATGCCGCCGAGGAAGACTCGTCCAAATCTGGCATTGACGCATTTATCCATGCCTTGTAGCCAAGGTCTCCGCGGAGCGATTTCACAAGCCGGTCTATGTGCGCTCCGGCCGCATTGCGCAGCTCCAAAAATTCATTCGGGTCTGGCATTATATAAGTTGAGTTTCTGCCACCTGCGTTTGGGATTGAAACGTACTCTTTTATTTTTTTTAGGGTTTCGGCGGCTTGCGTGTCTTTTGTCTTCAATACCAATTCCTCAAGTTTTGCGTAGTATTCGTAGTCTTCGACGCCGTCGCGCAAAGCTTCGCTTCTGACGCTCGGTATCGGCGTGTCAAGACCGTATTTTTTGCCGGGATAAAGTATGTATCCGTCGCCATTTGGATAGCGGGTGCGCTTTACGTTGCCGGGAGTTTCTGTCTGCGATATCACCGAGTGCGTTCCCCATTCAAGTGGATCCCAAGTATACCAGTCAACGCCCCAAAATTCGTATCCGGATATTTTGTATTTGAAACAGAAGAGGGGAAGCAATCGCTCTATGGCGTTGTAAGGCGTGTCCAGGCACATTTGCCCGTCGGTTGTGGTGATGGCTTCGCTGTTTTTTGAAATTTCTTCAAGGGTAGTTTCGTCTACCTGTCCTTGCACGCCTATTCCCCAAACGTCAATTTTTCCATCCCATTCCGGAATATGGTACCATGTGCTGACATATATTTTCATATCCGGTTCGGCTTCGTGCAGCATGTCGCACAACCCGTTCATCTGGGCGATTATTTTCGGATCAGAATAGAAAGGCTCGTCGCATATGTATTCTAAGAAACGGTCTTGCCAGCCTTTAGAGCGCAGGAAATCCATTCTGAGCCTGGCGGATTGCTGTGCCCGCTTCTTAAATTCGGGGGAAAGATTGTAGCGGTCGACATTGTCGTAGGGATAATTTCCTTCATAGGGGCGCGCTCCAAGATAATTGTCGGGAGGATTCCCCCATCCAAATTTTACGGATCCGTTCATGTAGAGTCGCGGAAATTTCAGCTCCTCAATGTAATATTGGGCTTCAATTTCAAACTCTGAGAAATCGGCGGAAACATTGCCAGAGGAGTCCACGTAAATTTTCGGGTCTACGGGAACTATGTCGGGCGACAGTTTCCTTTCCGCCAAAAATTCCGCCACAGCCCGCGTGCTATAGTTTTTGTATTGCGAGCCGGAGTAAGTCCTAAAATCAAAGACGGCTGAAATTGGAGCCGAATCCGCAAGACAAAAATCCCATACGTTTATATAGTACGGTATGCTCGTTAAAAGTTCTCCTCCTATGCGAATTTCTATATTGCCGGAATATAATCCGCTTTTTATGTCTTTGGGGGTTTTGAATGTAAGATGCACGGCGGATGTTTCTGACGCCTTTAAATCGAATGCCGATATGGGCAATATTGGGTCCGGGTACATCACTCCTAGACTGGACGGCGGTATGCAGCTTTCGTAGCTTTTATAGTCTGAAAAATTGAAATAGTTGCTTGTGGCGTCGATTTTCACGCAGCCTACAACTCCGATTTGCGGCTCCGGAATAACGGAGGATTGTTCTGGGAGGCCGCTCGTGGCGGCCGTTTCGGGATTTATCGGGAAAGCGGGAGTTGCAGAGACGCAAATGTTGGATTTGCCTTCCCCGCAGCGCAGCGCGATTTGAAGGTTTTCGTATTCATTTGCCGCCATATCGAGTCTGAATTGCGAACTACCTGAGTATTCGGTAGAAGGAAATACTTTTACAATTGATGGCACTTGCCAGATTTTCAACTCGCCGGAAGCTGATTTTCCGTCTTCGGATTCGTCGCTTGCCGAAGCGTGAGAAAATGGTCCCATGGGAAGAATTTCAGCAAGGATTATGCCGTCGTATTGCCAGTGTCCAAAAGTTGAGGTCAAATGCACTTGCAGCTCAGCGGACGGATAAGGGTTGCTTATGCCGTCAATCATAAACATCCGCCACTCTTTGGAAGACGATATTTTTGTGCTAAATCCCGTAAAAGACGAATCGGGCAGGGCGAGATGCGCATAGGCATTGCCGTTTATATCTTCGTCTACGGCTTTAGACCATCCCAATATCACGTAGCTTTTATTTTGCTGGACGGGAATTCCCTGTCTGAATCCGTACCATCCGCTGCCGTTTATAAAGCGCAGTTGCGCGCATCTTGAGCCGAATTTAGCGTCATCCGACGAATAGTATGCCAATATGTTTGCGCCGTCATTAGAGACCTTCCAGTCTGAAGGGGTTTCAAAACTTGGGTTTTTCAATAAGTTTGCCGGAGAATTTAAGATGTCCTCATAGGCGTCGAGGTTGGACGGAAGTTGCGAAACTATTTCATAGTCGCTAAGAATTGAGCTTGATTGCCCAAGTACGGCGGAAAATTTCATATTTTTTCTGCCTGAGCGCAAGTATACATTAAATTGCTTTATGGATTTTGCTGGCACTCCGCCCACGGGAATTAAGAGCTTTTCCCCTACTAATAAAAACGGTGTTTCAGCTCCGTCTATTAAAATTTTATAGTCTTCTGCGTCGAAATATCCGTTTGCGAGGCGTGTTATAGGAATGGAGCATAGGGCGGCTTCGGACGGATAATCCGCGAGATTTACCGCAGAGCAAGTTATGCGGGAAGGCCATAGCGATTTATCAAGCTCCCAGCTTTTAGCTGCGGCAATTATTGAAAACTCGCATTCCTCAGCCTGTGAAACAGTGTATGAAATTCCTGGAACTACGCCCTCTATTGTAAATTCTATATCGTCATACCATGCTGTTCCGCTCGTGGAATACATTACCGTGCCGAATTGCAGGTACTCGGCTTCGTAGGGAAGGGTTCCTTGGAAAACTACTTGCCGCCAATCGAAAGTTCCGCTATTGGAGTCTTTGTGGATTCCCCTGTCCGGTGAGCCTTGGTGTATGTAAAACCCGGCTCTTTGTGCTACGTTTTCCCCTTTTACCCACCCGCTTATTTTATATGAGGCGCCCCTCGGTACTTGAAATCTTCTAAAGAATGCAATCCACCTTTGTTCTCCGCCTTCAAGCACTACAGTTTTAAGGCTGCGAGACCCTGTGCGGGCAGTGTCCTTGCACCATAAATTTATGTGCAGCGGGCTTGTGGAAGCGCTTATCCATCCTTGGGGAACGTCTGTTTCTGCGGCTTGGGGATCTTCAAAAGAATCAAAGGCTGATGAATTTTTCACGTCTATGGATGTTGGAAGTTTCCACGCAGACGGATTGTCAAAATATATCCACAATTTCGTTTCCGATTTTGCGGGACAATTTATGGGTATGCTTACCGTTGAAGATTCCGATAGGATATCGGATGAGTTTGAAATATTAAAGAGCAGCTCTCGTCCGTTTTTGTCGACAATTCTAAGAGACTTGGCTTCAGTCCCGGCTATTCCAAGCACGTCTGCCCCTATTTTTATTTGCCCGCCGTCTACATCGTAGTCGTTGGTGTTTTCTATTTTTAATTCGACGCGCTTTGAGCATGGATTTCCCCCGTTAAGATATAGGGGGAAATGCCACGGTTGCGCCGCGAAAGACAAAGTTTGCAGCGTTGTAAAAAAAACAAATGAAATCGGGAATAAAAAATTTTTCATTGGGGCGGTTTTGGGGCAGTAGAGTCGTCTCCAATGCAAGTTCTTGAATATTAAAATAATTGTTTAGGTATTTTGCAAGCGATTTTGCCGTTTTTAGGCAAAATGCAGTTTGTACGCAAAATTTGGCAAACCGCCGGAACCTTTGCAGTTATTTCAATTTAGTTTCCGCCCTTGATAGTCTGTCGTTTATAGCAAGCCCTATCCCGGAATTTTTTGCGCGTTGGCAATAAAATCCGAATTTTGAATTTTTATCCAGAGCCCTTATAAGCTTGAACAAGTTATGCGCCGATTCTTCCTGATCGCCGCTTTCGCTGAGCCAATATTCGTTTTTTTGCGGCGAACATGGCCTTTTTTGGTATATAATTTCTCCCTTAAAATCTGCCGGTATTTCCGAAGGGTTGTCGAAGAGTACAAGACGCGATTTAGGCGCATAATGGCTCTTTAACATGCCGGGAGCCTCAGGATGCGCTTCGTTTTTCTTCGGAGAACGGTCAATCGGCTCGCCGAGAACTTCCTCGACATCTTCTGGAGGTATGGGGCCGGGGCGCAGAAGTTTCTTGGGCGAAACGGTCATCATTACTATCGTGGATTCAACCCCGCATTTGCATTCTCCACCGTCAAGTACGAAATCTATTTTACCGCCAAGCTGTTCGCGCACGTGGGAGGCGGTAGTGGGGCTTACATACCCGAAAGGATTTGCGCTTGGGGCTGCTAAAGGCAATCCGGTTATTTTTATTAGTTGGGCGGTTATAGGATGCGATGGCATTCTGACTGCTACCGTATCTAACCCTGCCGTGACAATGTCGGGAACGCAGCTTTTGCGCTTTAGAACCATCGTAAGAGGACCCGGCCAGAATTTTTCCGCCAATTTTTTTGCGTCCGCATCCATAACCGCTATGCTTTCGGCCATATCCATATCGCAGACGTGGACTATCAGCGGATCTATAAACGGCCTGCCTTTGGCCTCAAATATTTTTCTTACAGCTTGCGGATTCAGAGCGTTTGCGGCTAATCCGTAAACGGTTTCGGTAGGCACTCCGCCAATTCCACCTTTGCAAATAAAATCAGCCGCCTCAAGCATGGCTTGGGACGGCTGTTGAAAATTATCAAGCATTACAAATGCAAGCTTATAAAAGCTTAATTCGCAAGGCAATTACTTCATAAGAAGCATGTTGCGCGCGTGTTTAACAGTCTTTTTTATGTGGCGCTGTTCCTTGGCGGTGAGGCCGGTAAATTTGCGCGGAAGAATCTTGCCGGTTTCGGTTACATAGCGGCTGAGAGCCTCAGTGTCCGTAAAGTTGAGTTCTTCTGCGTTCTTTTTCTTTGATTCTTCTGCCATGATTGTATTTTTTCCTAAAAGTAAATAAATGGCGCGCCTGGAGGGAGTCGAACCCCCAACCTTCTGATCCGTAGTCAGACGCTCTATCCAATTGAGCTACAGGCGCAGGTTTTATTATTTAAAGTCCATAGAAGATGTTCTTCGCCATCCCATTTGCAAGCTTTTTTTTTAATTTTTTTATTTTTCGATAAAAGTTTTCGTTATTTGTTAAAAATCCGTATGTTATAAATACAGTTTAATGGCTGGCGGATACTGGCGCTTGCGCCGACTTTTATTTATGCGTTGGTTTCTAAATATTTTTCCAATCCCGTTTGGCATGCTGAATTTTATTGCTGAAAAAGTATGAGCGCATATTTGCCTTGTGCGATGTTTTTTATTGTTTGCTTGACGCGGGAATTTATTGCGTCAATATTCCAACCTCAATTTTTAACGAATTTCGGACCCGGCATATTGCAGAATTTTTTGCGGCGGTTCGCAAATGAAACTTTAAAATTATGAATACAAATATAGAAAACATCAGCGATACAAGAAAGAAGATTGCCGTGTCTTTCGATGCGGCTCAGGTAGCCTCCGAAACACAAAAAATAACGGACGAATTTGTCCGCAACGCTAAAGTTTCGGGATTCCGCCCCGGCAAGGCTCCAAAGCCGATGGTGGAAAAGCTGTATTCAAAGAATATCGCCGACCAAGTTGAACGTTCCCTTACAAGCCAGTCCATAGAGGCTCTAAACGGCATTAAGGATTTCGACCTTTACGCCGTTGTCGACGTGAAAAAAGACGAAGCCGACGGGGGCGTCACCCTCACTTTTACAGCGGATGTTTATCCCGACGTAAAACTTCCGGATTCTTTGGAGACAAAAGTTGAGCTGGAATCCGACGAAGCCACCGACGAAGAAGTTGAAAAAGCAATTGAATACCACCGCAACCAGCGCGCAAAGTATGATGAGGTTTCAAGGCCCATTGTTAAGGGCGATTTTGTCCGGTTGGCCTACTCCGGTAAATTGGACGGAGAACCCCTCGCACAAATACTTTCGGAAATGCCGATGTTCGGAGAGCAGAAGTCTACATGGGAAGAGGCTGGCAATGCCGACGCTCCGGGAGTTCAGGGAATTGTCCAGGGGATAATCGGAATGAGCAAGGGAGAAAAGAAGACTCTTTCCCACGAATTCCCCAAGGAATTTCCGAACGAAAAAGTTGCGGGAAAAACTGCCGAATACGAGGTTGAAATACAGGAAGTGCGCCAGAAGAATCTTCCGGAGCTCGACGCTGAATTTTTCAAGGCTTTTGAAGTAGCCGACTTGGACGCTTTAAAGGAAAAAATGAGGCAGACGATAAAGAACGAGAAAAAAGCCAACAACGAAATTCTCAAACGCCAGTTTGCCGTAGAGCAGCTTATGGACAAGACGGATTTCCCACTTCCGGAAAGCGCGGTCGAAGACGAGCGCCATTCTATTTTGGAAGAAATGATGATGCGCTTCATGTCTTCCGGAGCATCCAGAGAGGACATAGAGAAAAATAAGGAGGCGTTGTTTGAGAGCGCCGGCAAAGAGGCTCAAGGCAGGGCCAAGATGCGCGTGTTCCTAAACCGCGTTGCAAAGGCAAACGACCTGAAGGTTGACAACGAGGATATGAGCCGCATGCTCTGGCAGGAGGCGATGCGCACACGCACTAAGCCTGAGGAGCTAATAAAGCAGCTTAGGAAGGATCCCGCCCGGGGTAACCGCATGCGCGCCGACGCTCTTTTGCAAAAAGCGATTAATTTTATCGCCGAAAAAGCCGAAATAACCATAAAGAAAGCGTAGTCCTACAAACCGATACGCAAACGGCGCGCAAAGAAATGCGCGCCTTTTTTAACAGGGCGGTTGTAGGCATGAAAATAGCATATTCAATAAAAAAGGAAACACAATGGGCGAGTATTACATACCTTCAGTTTTCGAGCGCGACGGGCGTTCGGAGCGTTCTTGGGACGTTTATTCCAGGCTTCTAAAAGATAGAATCGTTTTTATCGGCACGCCTATAAACGACGCCGTTGCAAATGCGGTGGTCGCGCAGCTTTTGTTCCTTCAGATGGAGGACGCAAAGAAGGATGTGCACATATACATAAACAGCCCCGGCGGGTCATTGACTGCGGGAATGGCCATATATGATACAATGAATTTCCTGCATTGCGATGTCGTCACATATTGCGTGGGGCAGGCCGCAAGCATGGCTACGATTCTTCTTGCGGCAGGCACTAAGGGCAAAAGATATTCACTGCCGAACTCAACCGTGATGATACACCAGCCTTACGGCGGAGCTACGGGGCAGGCTAAGGATATTTCAATTGCTGCAAATGAAATTTTGCGCTGGCGCAAAAAGATAAACGAAATTCTTGCAAAATGTACCGGCAAGGAAGTGTCGCAAATAGAGAAAGATTCAGATCGAGACTTCTATATGACCGCCGAAGAGGCTCTTAAATACGGCATTGTTGACAAAGTCATAGAGAGCAAGCGCGAGATTCAGTAAGATGGCAAAAGAAAACCGTTGCAGTTTTTGCGGGCGTTTGGCGAGCGAAGTCGGAGGATTAGTGTCTGGAGTTGACGGAGCTTTCATTTGTCCGCAATGCATTGAGACACTAAACAATGTATTGGCTTTGCGGGCAGCAGATGAAAAGCGCCGCAAGACTGCCGATATGTTGGACTTTGAGTTGAAGACGCCTTCAGAATTAAAGGCGGCCCTAGACCAATATGTAGTGGGACAGGAAGAAGCCAAAAAGGTTTTGAGCGTAGCTGTCTACAACCATTATAAACGCTTGCGCGCAGAAGTTCTCGGCGCAGATAAAGCGTCGGAAGACGACGGCTTTGGCGATGTCGAAATAGAAAAAAGCAACATACTTTTGATAGGTCCTACCGGCAGCGGCAAGACATATCTCGCGCGCACTTTGGCAAAAATGCTAAAAGTGCCGTTTGCAATCGGAGACGCCACTACCGTGACCGAAGCAGGGTATGTAGGAGAGGATGTTGAGAATATAGTGCTAAATCTCCTTCGCGCCGCCGATTACAATGTGGAAAAGGCGCAGTGTGGAATCATATACGTGGATGAAATCGACAAAATATGCCGTCGCACCGAAAATGTTTCAATTACGCGCGATGTTGGTGGAGAGGGTGTTCAGCAGGCTTTGTTGAAAATTCTCGAGGGAACAGTTTGCAATATTCCTCCGAAAGGCGGCAGAAAGCATCCAGACCAAGAGTATATTAGAGTTGATACCCGCAATATTCTATTTATTTGCGGCGGGGCTTTTGTGGGGCTGGATAAAATCATATCAAGGCGCGCCGACGAAAAAGTTCTCGGATTTACTTCGGCTTCGTCTTCGGACGAGCGCGGACCGGAAAAAAACGGTCTTTCGCGCGTGCAGCCAGAAGACCTTGTTCAGTTCGGGTTTATTCCGGAGTTTATCGGGAGACTTCCCGTCGTTTCGACGCTGAATCCGCTTTCAAAGTCGGATTTAGTCCACATCCTAACAAACACGAAAAATTCCTTGATACGCCAGTATACCAAACTTCTGGCTCTCGACGGAGCGAAGTTGAGATTTACTGACGGCGCGGTAGAGGCTATCGCAGAAAAAGCTTTGAAATTTGGCACGGGCGCCCGCGCGCTGCGCTCTATTATGGAGTCGCTCATGCTGGATATAATGTACAAGCTCCCGGACGACAAATCGCGCAAGGAGGTTGTCATAGACAAAGACATGGTAAAATAATTGGCGTGCGCGTTAAGTGTGGCGGAACATTTTATTCGGGGCTGCCGTTTTTTGTCGGCTCCGTTTTTTTAAGGCTTCATCTTTATTTAAATGCGGGCGCGTTTAATTTAGGCGAAATGCCGCATTATCGCAATATGCGGCGAGCTTGAAATAACGGATTTTTTTGAGAGCATTCAATTCAACTGTAAGCGCATTTTACGCGGGGCTGCCGTTTTTTGTCGGCTCCGTTTTTTTTAATCCAAGGAGACATTATTTGGGGGGTATTTTTTATCAACGTGGAATGGAATTCGCATTGTTTTTAAAGGCAGCTTCATTTCTTTTTTGAAACGCCTGTGTTTTTAAGTTTTGTTTAACTTAGCTTGCGGTTCGTCTTTTTTTTGCGTCGCTTTGCTTTTTTATTTTATGGGTGAACGCCGCATTATTGCGAGTGTTTTTTTTGAATGGGGAAGTATTTGTTTTGGGATGCTTTTTTAGCAAAAGCGCATATTACAAGCGAGCGGTATGGCTGTTTTTTTTAGGTTTTGTTTCCATGGGGAAACGCGCTTTATTTATTTAGGATTGGCGTTATCGCCGATTTGATTTTTATAATAGGGCGACAGATTGTCCAAGTCTTCAAGCCCCATTATCGGAGAACGCATTATAGTATCTTCTTGGGTTTGGGGGTACATGTAATACGTTATGCCGATTGCGCGCTTTAGAAGCTTGTAAAATCTGTTTTGCAGCGTATCGATATTCTGCATAACGCGCATATCCTGAATGCCTATCATCGCGTGGGAGGCGTCGTAATATTGCGCAAATACAAAGTTTAAATTTGCGCTTTCCATATATAGGCTGCCGTCTACGATGCCTATGTATACAGTGTTTACCTTTACTCTGGGATTGCCGAATGTGTTGCGAACAAGATCGTCGTAAAATCTTTCCGATATGTATTTAGAACGCCTGTAGTTAAAGCAGTTTTCGGGAAGTTTCGCAGGAGGAAGAACGGCTATTACTATTCCAAGCTCGTTGCTTAAATATGCGGATACATCTTCAATCATAACCATGTTTACATCTCCAAAAGGCTGAATGATAACATCCGCGGGTTTGTCGATATTTTCGCTCTTTACAGCTTGAATTTGTTCAAATTGTGTCGCGATGTATCTTGCTACCGTATATGTAAACATTCCGAATCCGATAATAAGCGCGTACACAACTAAAAGGAGCAACGTATGGAATGCGGTTGCTGGCTTCTTTTCTGATTCAGCTATAGTTGCCGCGAGAACCGAAGGATTTTTTGTTTGCGCGGCGCTAAATCCGGCATCAAGCATCGCCGCCTGCAATGTCCGGATTTTAGAGACGTCGAGCGGGCGGAATGAAATTCCAGCCTTGCGGAGCTTTTGGGCGCAGGCTGAGATTTTCAAAGAAAACATTTGGGTCGCAAAAATAAAAACCCCGGCAATAGCCGCAATTTTCCAGTTAACAACCGCGCCTATCGTTACGATAAATACAGCGCCCAATATCGCAAATATCGTTTTATTGCGCGTAACGAGTTCCCTAGCTACAATTCCCCCGTCCAAAGGCATTGCCGGAAACAAATTTAAAAGATTTATGAAACTGGCAATTAGCGCGTAATAAACAAAGATTATGGGAGCGGCCTCGTTTACAGCCGTTGCTGAAGAAAAGAATATGAGCGCCGCGAAAGCCGATAACAACCCGATGATAGGTCCAGAAAGCGCACAAAAAACTCTGTTGGCGGAGGAGATTTTTGCGTCTTTTGCCATCGTAACGCCGCCTACAAACGGCAGCATCATCACCGACACATTTCTACAACCGCATATTTTAAACGCCGCAAAATGCCCAATTTCGTGGGCGAGGATTGCTATGAATATAACTAGCGTAAATACAGCATTCCAAAAAATCGAACCCAATATTATAAATAGCGCGCAACTTAAAACAAACACCAGCCAGCTAATAAGACGGCGGCTTCTATTTTGTTGAGGAATGTTTTCTAAAATGCGCGATGTTTCTTCAAAAAGGTATTTTTCTTCCATTTATGCATGTAAAATACATTAAAATCTAAGCACAAATGCGTCGCTGATAAGTTCGTTAATTTCCCTTTCAGTAAGCCAGATTGGTTCTAAAGCCGGGCCGATTACAAGATATTCTTTCGTTGCCTTATTGTATCCGCAAATTATGGAATCTATATATGTGCTGGTTTTTTCCATAAATTTTTTCTTTTCAAGCTTGCGAAGCTGTTTGTTCCAGTCTGCAGCGTTTGAGGCTTGAGCGCGAAGTTTTGTGCGGTCGGTAAAGTCCGTCTTGTAGAACTTGTTTACCGCCAGCCAGCAGAACACCGGTATGCCGTCGTCTAGCCTAGACGAAACATTTGTTCCGCTTATTTTTATTTCCTGCAAATTCATATTACTGCGACCCAAATATTTGTTAGCTCCGGTTATTATGTCGGCAAGGAGCGTTCCTCCGCCCTTGCTCCTGCGCTTGCCAGCGGCAGTTGCTATATTTTTCGAAAGTGCATCCAGATCTGATTTGTCGTCTATATATATAATATATGCCGCAAACCTCGGCGGAACTTCCCTTCCGGCCGGCGGCGTTTTCCCGACTGGAATATTGTTTATTACGACATCGTTTAGAGTTTGGTCAACGGAAACATTGGACTTGAATTTTTCTTTCAATTGCTTTTTTGCCTCCGCGGGGGTGGTTGCTGCAAATAGGTATCCGCAAGCGATAATGGTGAAAAAAATGTAAAATAGCCTCTTCATAATACTCGCCTTTCTTTTGCTATCTTGCGGTATATTTTTATTTAAGGCAAGCTAAAATGTTTTGTCTTGCAATGCCGCGGGTTTTTTAAAAAAAACAAAACTTATGAAGTTTGCATTAAATTTATTGGCGGTGCCTCTGTGCGTTTTTTTATTTGCGTCGTGTTCGGTTTTCGAATCCGGATCAAATAAAACGGTAAAACTGTTTAACGGCGAAAATTTGGACGGATGGTATACATATATAAAAGGGCGCGGAAAAAATTCCGACCCTAAAAAGGTTTTTACCGTGTCTGACGGGATGGTTAGGATTTCTGGCGAGGAGTTCGGATGCATAACAACGGAAAACGAGTATGAAAACTACAAGATTTCGCTCGAGTATAAATGGGGGGACAAAACCTACGGGAACCGCGAGTTTAAAGCTCGCGACAGCGGGCTGCTAATTCACTCTGTTGGAGAGGACGGCTCTTTCGGCGGAGTATGGATGGAATCTATCGAATGCAATATCGTCGAGGGTGGAACCGGAGACTTTTGGGTTGTTTGCCAACGCCCGGACCGCTACTTCATAACGGTTCCGTGCGCAGAAAAGCGGCATCCGGACGGACGTTTGATTTTTGAAAATGGCGGCGCGGAGCAGACTATTTCCATAAAGTCCGTCAGCCGCTTGATGCGCGATCCAAACTGGGTTGACGTAAAAGGCTTTAGGGGCGCGAACGACGACGTAGAAAATCCTGTCGGCGAATGGAACAAAGTCGAATGCATTGCCAAAGGCGGGCGCATAGAAGTATATGTTAACGGAAGGCTTGTTAATATAGCTTTGAGCTCTTCTCTCACAAAAGGCAAAATTCAGTTGCAGTCGGAGGGTGCGGAAATTTTTTACCGCAACATATATCTAACTAAATTGGACTGATTTTTTTGCGCGCCGCGTTGCGTTGCGCAAATACAGGGATTTTTTCATTCGGAAAATAAAGCGCGCGCCCGCATTTAAAACGCCGTATTTTCATTTTTTATAAAACTATTTTAGCTTTTGTTTCCCTTCGCGTTCGGCGCGGATATTGGTCGATGCGAAATCTCATGCATGAGTAGCAATTCATGGCGTGCAAAGAGCTTTTGCATTCACTGTTGCAGGGGGAGTTTGGGCGTCTATGCCCGCTAATATGAGAATATTGCTGCATTATTGCGCCGAAATGTCAGGAGCTGTTTCCGCACGAACGGCTTTTTTATTTTGCGGATTGATTTTGCTTTAAAACTTTAATGCGCACGGATAGTTTTTTTATATGAAGTTTATTATATTTGCGCTTGTTTGGTTTGCGGCGGTAAATTCCGCATTCTCGGAGAATTCTGCGGTGTGCGACGGCCTTAAATCCGCCGGCGTTTCGATAAACGAGGAAGTTGCCGCTTTTGAAGGGAACGATTTGCAAGTCGATACCACAAAAGCGCAGCGTTCGTGGACGCGGGCTGTGTCAACCCATAGGGGCATTTTAAAACCGGGGAAGTTTTATACTCTTTTCGTGGAATTAAAACAGCCTGAAGTCGACGGGCAAAAGGCTTTGTTCAATATAATAGTGCGCGATTGCGTATCTATGGATCCCAAAACCGACTTGCTCCACCGAGGGATAATCGCCACCAAAAACTACGTGGGATATAAATTCCAGTTTTCAATTCCTGAAGGCTTGGAAAACCATTCTTTGCAGATCCACTTGCCGAAGAACTTTCGCGGGACTATAGGTTCATTCAAGCTTGTTGAAGGATACGGGGAGGATTTTATAGCCGCAGAAAAAAAAGCTCCTGCTTATGAAGGCCCTTTGCCAAACGCCCCAAGCGGAGCGGAGGAATTCGACGTCCTTTTGCCCGAAAGCGGCGGTTTGGTTGTGGACGCAGCGGATTTCAGGCTTTCGGAAAATTCCGAGAATGTGGCTGAAATTCTCAATGCGGCGATAGAGCATTGCAAAAAAGTCGGAGCGCGCAAGCTTTCGGTCCCCAAAGGAACATATTATGTAAAGGATTTGGCGAGCATAAACTTTTTTGGACTGAAAAATTTCGAATTTGACGGAAATGGATCCACGTTCGTGTTTTTTAAGCAAAAGCCTTTTGTAAACTTTGACGTAAAAAATTGCGAGCGCGTGAAGCTTTGCAATTTTAACTTCGATTGGGATTGGGAAAGAGATCCTCTCGGAAGCCTGCTTAAAGTCGTTGGCACCGGACGCGAGGACGGCGGAAAGGAATATGTTGATTTCGAATTTTACCAGTACAAAGAGTTCCCCCGCAAAGACGTGCGCATAGCGGTGGTGTCGAGCTATGACCCCAAGACTAAATCCGTCGGGGTTGAGGGCGGATTCGACAGGCAGTTCGAGTTTTTTAAGGGAAAGAACAAGCCGGAAACCAAATGGTTAACCCCCAATACTCTGCGTGTATTTTCCCCAAATCTTTTTGCCTTCAAAGAGGGAATGCTGTTTAGGGCGCACCATTATTACTACGACATGGTTGGGATTAGAATGCGCTCAAACGAGCATCTAACGCTTCAAAACATAAACATATTTTCATGTGTAGGGCACGGCCTAGCCGTTTCAGGAACGCAAAAATATTGGCAGTTCGTAAACGTCAATATCCGCCCACCTAAAGGGAAAAAGCGCCGCGTTATAACCTGTACCGCCGACCATTGCCATATAAGTTCGTCTTGCGGTTTCTTTAAAATGGTTGATTGCGAATTTACGCGGGGCGGAGACGATTGCCTAAATATTCACGACGGCGCGGGATTCGCCCTTAAAACCGGCGCCCGGACTTTGAAAGCTTTAAACATGGCGTATATTCACGACTACGCAAAAGGCGACGAAATAGAATTGAGACACGGGGACTACAGCCCAACCGGAGTCACCGCAAAGATTGTCGGCGTTAAATTGTTGGACAAGGCTAAGCGCGAATACGAATTTGTATTTGACCGCGATTTACCGGAGCCTGCCCAAGAGGGCTTCATAATGTTTAACAGGCGTTTCGACAGCCGCAACATTATATTGCGCGGTTGCTATTTTCACCATTGCAAAGCGCGCGGGATGCTTTTATTAGGGCGCGGTATTTTAGTTGAGAACTGCCGTTTTGTTGCAACCGGAAAAGGCGCTATGAACATAGAATCCGGGTATACTTTCAATCTTTGGAGCGAAGGGTACGGCGCATACAACATAATTGTGCGCGGTTGCCTTTTCGACGCGGTAAACCCGCGAGGAATGCAGCACGACGGAAAACCTCACGACATCTATATTGGCGTATATATGATGACCGACCCTTCGTACATGCGCACTGATTATCCGCTATTCCATGATATTCTCATAGAGAACAACACATTTAAAAATACCTACGGTTTGGCGGCTTTTATAAGTTCGGCGAAAAACGTCGTGGTTAAAAACAATACTTTTGAAAATACATTGCCTCGCGAAAAACCGCTGTACTACCGCTCGGCTTTCTGGGTGGCGCATGCGAGCGATATATTTATTGTAAACAATGTTTTTAAACCAAACGGGTTGGCTCCCAACGCCGGCGTATTTTTTGATTCAGAAAGCGTTAAAAATTTGACCTTTAAGGGAAATTCCATTGAATAGCCCATATCTATGAACATTTTCAGGTTTTCAAAGTTTTTGACGGCTTCTGTATTGTCGCTATTGGTTAATTCCGCTATTGCGGATAATCCTCAGAAGGTTTATGAGGCCGACATAATCGTTTACGGAGGCACGTCCGCAGCCGCAACAGCCGCTATTCAGGCAAAATTGGAGGGCAAAAGCGTCATAGTGGTATCCCCCGATATGCAGTTGGGAGCTATGACAAGCTCCGGATTGGGGTTTACTGATTCCGGCAAGGCTTCGACCATCGGGGGGCTTTCGAGGGAATTTTACCACAGAGTTTGGAAAGCCTACCAGGATCCTAATGCTTGGAATTGGCAGCCGCGCGAACAGTGGAAAGGCTCTGGGCAGGGGACAAAAGCCATAAACGACAAGACAAAGACAATGTGGGTCTTTGAACCAAAAGTCGCCGAAAAAATATATAATTGTTGGCTTGCCGAAAAAGGCGTAGTTGTCCACAGGGGAGAAAGGCTGTTAAGGGACGGAAGCGGCGTCGATAAATCGGACGGCAAAATTGTTTCCATAAAGACATTGAGCGGCAAAGTATATTGCGGAAAGATGTTCATAGACTGCACGTTTGAGGGCGATTTGATGGCGGAGGCCGGTTGCGACTACCATGTCGGGCGCGAGGCTAATTCGGTTTACGGCGAGGACTACAACGGATTTAGGGCAACAAACAAGCACAATTACCATTTCTTCAAGTCTAATGTTGACCCGTATAAGGTAGAAGGCGATCCTTCAAGCGGGCTTTTAAAATATATTTCCGGCGAGCGTCCGCTGCGGAACGGAGAAGGAGACAAAAAGGTCCAGGCGTATTGCTTTAGGATGTGCCTGACGGATAATCCGGACAATATGATTCCAATTCAGAAGCCCGAAAACTACAATCCATCCGATTACGACCTTTGCGAGCGCTACTACCGCGCCGAAAAATATCCGGTCCAGATGATAGTGTCTTCCATGCCAAACAAGAAGACCGACTGCAATAACAAGAACGCTTTTAGCACCGACTTCATCGGTATGAACTACGCCTATCCCGAGGCTTCCTATCAGGAGCGCGAAAAAATAATAGAAGCGCATAAAAATTACCAGTTGGGCTTTTTGTACTTTCTGCAAAACGACGAAAGGCTTCCCAATTGGTTGCGCTCAAAATGGCGTAAATTCGGCTTGGCAAAAGACGAGTTTGAAGCTACCGGAGGCTGGCCGTTCAATCTTTATATTCGCGAAGCCCGCAGAATGGTTGGCGAATACGTTATGACGCAGGCGGATTGCCAGCGCAAGCGCGCCACTCCGGATTCGGTCGGCATGGGGTCGTACACTTTGGATTCGCACAATACTTCCAGATACGTCACAAAGGAAGGCTTTGTGCAAAATGAAGGCGATGTCGAGGTCGGTTTGAAAAAGCCGTACATGATTGCCTACGGATCCATTATTCCCAAGAAAAAGGATTGTGAGAATCTTCTCGTTCCGGTGGCGTGTTCTGCGTCGCATATAGCATACGGATCGATTAGAATGGAGCCTGTCTTTATGATACTAGGTCAGAGCGCGGCTACGGCGGCTTCTATTGCAATAGATTCAGATTCATGCGTTCAGGATGTGGATTACAAAAAACTATCCCGCAAACTCGTAGCCGACGGGCAAATTTTAAGCGATAGCCATAGGAAATAGATTTATGAAAAACAAACTTATAACTGCAATATCATCGATGTCCGCTCTTTTATTGTGCGCATGCGCGGGCCTCAAAGAAAGCGGCCCAGAAAAAGTCTATAATGCCGACATAATAGTTTACGGCGGGACATCTGCCGCAGTGACTGCGGCTATCCAGGCTAATGCGGAAGGTAAAAGCGTTATAATAGTTTCGCCTGATCTGCAATTAGGCGCGATGACAACTTCCGGGCTGGGCTTTACCGACGCGGGCAAAGCAGGTAGCATCGGCGGTCTTTCAAGGGAATTCTACCATAGAATATGGAAGGCTTACCAAGATCCCAATGCTTGGAACTGGCAGCCGCGCAAGGATTGGAAAGGCTTCGGGCAAGGCACCAAGGCCATCGACGATAAAACAGAAACAATGTGGGTTTTCGAGCCTAAAGTCGGTGAACAAGTTTATAATTGTTGGCTTGCTGAAAAAGGAGTTTTAGTCCACAGAGGGGAATTTTTGGACCGCGAAAATGGCGTGGAACTTGAGGGCGGGCGCATTGCAAAAATCCGGACTTTAAGCGGCAAGACTTATGCGGGAAAAATGTTCATAGATTGCACTTTTGAGGGCGATTTAATGGCGGCAGCCGGTTGCGACTACCATGTCGGGCGCGAGTCAAATTCCGTATATGGCGAAGAATGGAACGGCTTGCAAAAGGGAGTCTTGCACCACGACCATTTCTTTGAAAAGAAAATAGACCCCTACAAGGAAAAAGGCAATCCATCAAGCGGCCTATTGAAGTATATATCGTCCGAAAAGCTCGACGCTCCAAACGGAACCGGAGACGAAAAAGTACAGGCGTATTGCTTCAGAATGTGCCTTACTAAAAATCCGTCAAACCGCGTTTTCTTCTCAAAGCCGGACAATTACAATCCTGACGACTATGAGCTCTTTGCGCGCTATTTCGAGGCCGTCGGAAGGACGAATTTTCTGTCGATAGGCCCTATGCCCAACATGAAGACAGACTGCAATAATTGCGGAGCTTTCAGTACCGACTTTATTGGAATGAACTACGAATATCCCGACGCTTCCTACGAGAAGCGCGCCGAGATAATAAAAGCGCATAAAGACTATCAAATGGGCTGGCTCTACTTCATTCAAAACGATCCGCGCGTGCCGCAAAAGGCGCGCGACGCGCTCAAGGACTATGGCCTTTCGAAAGACGAATTTATCGCCACAGACAACTGGCCCTTTAACCTCTATATACGCGAGGCTCGCAGAATGATAGGGGAGTACGTTATGACCGAACACGATTGCAAACTTGAAAAAGATACCCCAATGTCGGTCGGTATGGGATCGTACACTCTTGACTCGCACAATATCCAGCGCTACATCACCAGCGACGGATGGGTTCAGAACGAGGGCGACATCGGTGTCCACTTGGACGCTCCGTACAAAATATCGTATCTTTCCATAACCCCTAAGTCTTCTCAGTGCGAAAACTTGCTTGTGCCTGTTGCGTGTTCGGCGTCCCATGCCGCGTACGGGTCTATTAGAATGGAGCCCGTTTTTATGATTTTAGGGCAGAGCGCGGCTACGGCGGCTTCGATTGCGATAGACGATTCGGTTCCGGTGCAAAAGGTCGATTACGAAAAGCTAGCTAAAGAACTTCGTTCGGACGGACAAATTCTTTCGTCTGAAGAGATGGTAAAATAGAAATGAAATCATCCCGGACCATAATCGCCCTTTGCTACGATTTCGACGGCACTCTCTCTGCGGGAAACATCCAAGAATATTCTTTTATTCCCCGTCTGCAAAAGTCTCCCAGAGAGTTTTGGGAGCGCACCCAGCAGCTGGCCGCCGACGAGGATGCCGACGAAATACTTGCCTATATGCGCCTTATGTACACTGAAGCGGACAAGGCGGATATAAAAATACGCAAGAGCGATTTTATGGACTTCGGCAAAGAAGTTAAATTGTTCAAGGGGCTTTTGCCTAGCGGCGGGGTAGATTGGTTTTCGGACATAAATTCATATGCGCGGAGATTGGGGGCGGAAATAAGGCACTATATTATATCCTCCGGAATAAAAGAAATGATAGAGGGAACTCCCATTGCCGATAAATTCCACAAGATTTACGCGTCTTCGTTTATGTACGACCGCTACGGCGCTGCGTGTTGGCCCGCTCTTGCGGTAAACTACACCACTAAAATGCAGTTCTTGTTCCGCATAAACAAGGGGATTTTAGAAATACAAAAATCCATAAACGATTTTATGCCTGAAAACGAGCGTCCCGTTCCTTTCAGGCGCATGATTTACTTCGGCGACGGATCTACCGATATTCCGGCGATGAAACTTGTTAAAACCCAGGGGGGATATTCTATAGCCGTGCACGGGGCTTCCGCAAAAAAGCGCAGATCCACCCAGAAGCTGCTCTCCGAAAATAGGGTTAATTTTGTTGCAGAGGCGGATTACACGCCAAACTCAACATTGACAAAACAGGTTAAGCGCGTCATAGCAAAAATTTGCGCGGAACGCGAAGTGGAGCTTCAATCTGAATTAAAAAGCAAGCGTTAAAAAAACATGGAAAATTTTTTGGATAAATTTAAATCGATGGCTTTGGAAGGGTACTTAAAGAAGCATTTCTCCAAGTATTTGCAGGACGGCGCCGTGAGCGTTTGCTTGGACTCCGAAAATTCTTCTTGCGTATTCAAAGCGACTCTCGCGGGGGAAAGCGCGCCGTTGACTATAAACGTAAAGAATTTCAAAATAGCCGACAAGGGCGCAGACAAGTTTTTAGTCGTGACGGATGTGGAATGCGACAAGCTTTGGCTTAACAATCTTCTTTGCGACTATGTAAAAAACCGGGAAATAAAGCTGCCTTCGTTTATGGCTTCAGCGCTGTAATGCCGGTCGGCAATATTTTTGCGCAGTACGCTTGCAAAAGATTCCAGCGATATAATGCGCCTTGTTTAGCGCGTTGCAAATCCAAGTACGCCGGTCTCCGCGTATTCTCCCAGCGGTATATTCGCAGGCTCTTTCGGCTGGCGATTTTTGTTGCATGCTTTTGCGCTGCAGCAATTGTTTAGACATGGCGAGAGAGCGCCGTAGCCGAAGGCGAAATAGGAGTGCATTTGGGATTTGATTTCATTTTGAGATTTTGAGGCGCATATGCTTCAAGGCTAATTTCTCCCAAATTTCCGCCCGTCGAGAGAATATGCGCCTCCTCCTGTGAGAGTCAGCGCCGCAAATATAACCAAGTATAGAGCAGCCAATTCGATTCCGCCGCCAAATTCTGCGCCTGATTCGCATAAGTATATTAAAGCCGCCGCCATATTTAAGCATAATACTGCGCTTGCCGCTTTTGTAAAAGCTCCAAAAATAATAAGAACCGGACACAAAACCTCGGCAATTACACACAGCAGGAGCGATGTAGTTGAGCCTATGCCTATTGGATTTAAAAAATTTTGGGAGTTGCCTGAAAGCAGCATCCCAAGTTTGGGTATTCCGTGCGACAGCATAAAGATTGAAACTGTCGTTCTCAGAATGAAAATTCCTATGTCGGCTGGTTTATTTATATGCATATTTTTATTATCGGAGAATTTTATACAAAAAAAGTTTAAAAATTCCTTGACAAATTTTATGCCGGGGAAAATATGCGTCATCAATTAAAAAATGAACAATTGGTGGTACAGTCTGGGGTCGCATAGAGTTTAAAACGGTTTTAAACTTTGGGCGGCCTTTTGTCTGGCCGCTTTTTTTTTGGCCTCAAAAATGACACCCGATAAAAAACAATTCATAGAATACGCAAAATACGCAAATGTAGTTCCAGTATATGCGGAATTGCTTGCCGACATGCAGACGCCTGTGTCTGTATTCGCAAAGCTTGAAAACGCCGAGGGCGACTGTTTCCTCTTGGAAAGCGCTGAAAACGTCGACAATTGGGGGAGGTATTCCTTTATAGGCTGCAACCCTAAAGCGGTCTTTACGTTGAACGGGTTTGACGGCAGGCTTTCATTCTCGGACGGCAGAAATGATATTGCAGCGTCGGGCAGGGATGGCTTGGCGGCGCTTTCTCCTTTGAGAAATTATATAGCGTCCCGCAAGATAGCTCGGACAAACTCTATGCCGCGCTTCTTCGGAGGGGCTGTGGGATATTTCGGCTACGAGTGCGTAAGGCTTTTCGAGCGGCTTCCAGAGCCTAAAGGCGAAAAACTATGGGACGATGCGCGCCTTGCCATTTATGACGATATAATCATTTTTGACAATTTGCGCCATACCGCAAAGATTGTGGCCTGCGCGCATGTCGACGAGTTCGCTGACCCCGCGGCGGCTTACGAAAATGCGGTTGGGCGGGTTGAAAAGCTTGTTGGAATATTTAGATCTCCGCTTCCGCAACTTTCAGAAAAAGTTGTTCCGGGGGAAATCAGGCTGAAATCAAATATGGACCGCGAAGAATTTTGCGACATGGTCGAAAAGGCAAAAAATTATATAAAAGAAGGTGAAATAATCCAGGTTGTACCTTCGCAAAAATTCTCTGCAAAACTTGATATTTCGCCTATTTCGGCGTACCGCGCTCTCAGGCTGATAAATCCCTCACCGTATATGTTTTGCCTAAAATGTTCGGACAAATATTTAGTGGGATCGTCGCCGGAGACTCTGCTTAGATTTTGCGACGGCGTAGCGCAAGTCCGCCCGATTGCCGGAACGCGCAGGCGCGGCAAAGACGATTCGGAGGATATGCGCCTTGCCGATGAATTGCTCTCGAATGAAAAGGAGCGAGCGGAGCATCTTATGCTTGTGGACTTGGGGCGGAATGATTTGTCGAGATTTTGCGAGCCAGGAAGCGTCCAGGTCGGAGACTTTATGGTCGTCGAGCGTTATTCGCATGTTATGCATCTGGTTTCCAATGTTTCCGGGCGCGTAAAAAAAGGCGTAGACGCAATAGACGCCCTTGCGGCCGCATTCCCTGCAGGAACGCTTTCCGGGGCGCCCAAGATTAGAGCCATGGAAATTATCAACGAATTGGAACCCGAACGCAGGGGCCCGTACGGAGGCGCAGTCGGATATTTCGGCTACGGCGGAAATATGGACGTTGCAATAACAATCAGAACGTTGCAGATGTGCGGCGGCACTATGTCCGTTCAAGCGGGAGCCGGAATAGTTTACGATTCAGATCCCGAAGCCGAATACGAAGAAACTAGAATGAAAGCCCGCGCTGTCGCAAAGGCCATCCAGGCTGCCCACAACCTGGAGACTCTAGATGTAAACAATATAGGAAGGTAGATAGCAATGATACTCTTATTGGACAACTACGACTCTTTTACTTACAATCTTTCGCATTATTTTCAAACTCTCGGCGCGGACATAAAAGTTGTCCGCAACGACGCCATGGGCGCCGGGGAATTGTACGCGCTAAATCCTGAAGCAGTGGTTTTATCGCCCGGCCCAAGCTCTCCGAAAAACGCCGGTGTCTGCGTAGATTTTATAAAAAACTACGCGGGAAAAGTCCCTATGTTTGGCGTATGCCTGGGAATGCAGGCAATAGCGTACGCGTTCGGCGCGGATATTATTTCCGCAAAGAGCATTATGCACGGAAAGTCTAGCATGATAGAGCATTGCCGAAACGGCGTTTTCAAAGGAATAGAATCTCCTATGTCGGTCGTGCGCTACCATTCGCTTGCGGTTGACGAATCGACCCTGCCGCCATGTCTTGAAATCACGGCGCGCGCCGAAGACGGCGAAATAATGGGTCTGCGCCATAGGGAGTTTGCCGTGGAGGGCGTGCAGTTCCATCCAGAGTCTATTCTGACTTACGGGGGAAAAAGGCTGCTCGCAAATTTCTTAGAGGAGATAAAAAAATGAGCATGGCTTTGACAGAACGCCAGCTTAAAAAAATCGCCGTCGGATATGAGAGCCTCTCCTGCGGCGAGTCGGCTGGGGTCTTTGAGGAAATTATGGGCGGGGAAGTTCCTGATGCTGTCCTGGCAGCGTTTCTAACCGCACTTAAAATGAAGGGCGAGACTGTCGACGAAATAGTTGGCGCTGCAACCGCCATGAGGGCTAAAGCCGCGTTTATAAACGCCGGCGCAAATATGCCAATAGACACTTGCGGCACAGGAGGAGACGGGGCTGATACGTTTAATATATCAACAACTTCCGCTTTCATAGCCGCGGGCGCGGGGGTAAGCGTGGCAAAGCACGGCAATAGGGCGGCTACAAGCAAATGCGGCTCGGCGGATGTGCTCGCTGCGCTGGGTTTTAATTTGGATGTGCATCCTGCCGTAATGGAGCATTGCTTGCAGTCGCACGGCATAGCTTTCCTGTTCGCGCCAAAGATGCATCCGGCAATGAGGTTTGCGGCCCGCGTAAGAAAGGCGCTGGGATTTAGGACAATTTTTAACCTATTGGGGCCTTTGGTAAACCCTGCGGGGGCTTTGGGGCAGGTTATAGGCGTGTTCGACGCCGCGCATACGGAGCTTTTGGCTGAATCTCTCAAGCGGCTCGGGTCGCGCAGGGTATTTGTAGTGCACGGCAAAGACGGTCTCGACGAAATTTCCGTTTGCGCTCCCACCCGCGTAAGCGAGCTTAGGAACGGCTCAGTGAAAACTTACGAATTCAATCCTCGCCCATATTTAAACTGCGCTCCAAATCCGTCAGAATTGAAAGGCGGAACGCCTGAGGAAAACGCAAAAATAACAATGGATATTCTAACTGGGAAACGGAAAGACTCATCGCGCGAAATATGCGTGTTGAATGCAGCCGCGGCCATCGTCGTCGCCGAAAAGGCTCCCACAATTGAAGACGGAGTCGAAATGGCGCGCCAATCAATAGATTCCGGGGCTGCCCTTGAAAAACTCCGCGTTCTTATAAATTTTTCAAATCAACGCTAATGAAAACTGGTTCTATATTGGATGAGATTTGCGCGAAATCGCGCGCGGCGCTTGAAACAGTAAAAAAAGATGTTTCTTTTGACGAATTGCTTTCAAAGCTGGATTCAGCGGGAAAACGCCCCCCGTTTAAGGCGGCCCTTAAAAAACAAGGCGAAATATCGGTTATAGCCGAATTAAAAAAAGCGTCGCCGTCCCGCGGATTAATAAGGGGTGATTTTGACTGCGCAAATCTTGCTCTTGGCTTGCAAAACTCTGGAGCCGCCGCTCTTTCTATTTTGACTGAGAAAAACTATTTCTTGGGAGACCTTGAATATTTGCGTAAAGTTTCAGAAGTTGTCGGCATACCGTTGTTGCGCAAGGACTTTATATTCGACAAATACCAGATTTGCCAAGCCAGGCTTTTGGGGGCGAGCGCCGTGCTTCTGATAGCGAGGATGCTTTCTGAAAAAGAGTTTTCAGATCTCTTTGCTTTTGCAAAGTCAATCGGATTGGATGTTTTGGCCGAGGCGCACAATTCGGACGAGATAAAAATGCTTGCCGGATGCGGAGCAGACATAATAGGGGTCAATTGCAGAAACCTGGCCAATTTCTCCACCGATTTCCACACCGCAGAGCTTTTGGTTCCAGAGATTCCCGATGGTATTGTTAAAGTTTGCGAAAGCGCAATAGACAGCGCCGAAACTCTTTCGCGCGCAAAAAATGCGGGCGCCGACGCGGCTCTAATCGGGTCGGCTCTTATGGAAAGCCCAGATCCTTCGCTTAAATTGAAAGAAATTTTAACGGGGGCAAAATGAAAGTTAAAATTTGCGGAATAACAAACCTTGAAGATGCCCGAGCCGCGGAGTCAGCGGGTGCGGACTTCTTGGGTTTTATCTTTGAAGCCTCTAGCCCGCGCTCCGTTTCAGTGGAAGATGCTGCCGGAATAATATCGAAACTTTCGGGAACAGCGAAAACGGTTGGGGTTTTTGTGGAATCCGATGCGGATTTTATTCGCAGGGCGGCTTTGGAATGCGGGCTTTTTGCTCTGCAGCTTCACGGTGGACAGTCCGACAATTTTGCAAGGGGACTATCGGGAATTTCGCAAGAAATTTGGAGGACTGTTTGGGTCGGGTGCGCCGCGGATTTGCAGTCGGCGCGTAGTTTGGAGGCTGACGTTCTTGTCGCGGACTCGCGTTCTGGGAAAACGGTTGGGGGCACGGGAAAAGTTTGCGATTGGAGTTTGGCTGAGTCTCTTGCTAAATCCAGAAAAATTGCCCTTGCAGGGGGGATAAATTGCCAAAACGCCGCGCAGGCTGCTCTTTCAGTAAATCCTTGGATTTTAGACGCCAACAGCGGCGTTGAAATTTCTCCGCGCCGGAAAGACCCGGCTAAAATTGAAAATTTAATAAAAATAGCAAAGGAAATATGAATATATACGGTTTAAATTCAAACGGTAAATTCGGCGAGTTCGGCGGCCAGTATGTTGCCGAAACCCTCATGCCGGCTCTTCACGAACTGGAAAAAGTCTTTTATGAAAGCATTGAAGACGATTCATTTCAAAGCCAGTACAGGGCGATTTTGCGCGACTACGTCGGCAGGCCGTCTCCGCTTTACTATGCGCGCAGGCTTTCTGAATACTGCGGCGGCGCGCAAATCTGGCTTAAGCGCGAAGATTTAAACCACACTGGCGCGCACAAGATAAACAATACTGTAGGACAGGCTCTGCTGGCGCGAAAGATGGGGAAAAAAAGGCTGATTGCCGAAACCGGAGCGGGAATGCACGGCGTAGCCACCGCTACTGTCGCCGCTTTGTTTGGAATGGATTGCGACGTTTATATGGGTGCTGAAGATATTAGACGCCAGGCTCAAAATGTAGAGCGCATGAAAATGCTTGGCGCAAACCTTATAGGAATAAAAGGAGGAACAGCCACTTTGAAGGATGCTATGAATGAAGCTCTGCGCAATTGGGTCGCCACCGTCGAGAACACTTTTTACGTAATAGGAACCGCCGCAGGCCCGCATCCGTATCCCACTATGGTGAAGACTTTCCAGTCGATAATAGGCGAGGAAACAAAAGCCCAATTGCAGGCCGTTTGCGGAAGGCTTCCAACCCAAGTTGTCGCGTGCGTCGGCGGAGGAAGCAACGCGATAGGAATGTTTGCCCCATTTATAGACGAGCCTTCAGTATCCCTTTACGGCGCGGAGGCTGCAGGCGACGGAATCTCAACGGGCAGGCATGCTGCGAGTCTGTCGGGCGGCAGCATTGGCGTCTTGCACGGCAATAAAACCTATCTTCTCCAGGACGAATACGGGCAAATTTGCGACACCCATAGCGTCTCAGCCGGATTAGATTATCCCGGCGTGGGCCCGGAGCATTCGTATATGAAATCGAACGGCCGCGCAAATTATGTTCCGATAGACGACGCTCAAGCTGTGGATGCATTCCAAAAACTCTGCCGCTTAGAGGGCATAATCCCCGCGTTGGAATCCTCTCATGCGGTTGCTTTGGCAATGGTCAACGCAAGGAAACTTTCAAAGAGCGATATTATTGCCGTATGCCTGTCGGGACGCGGGGACAAAGATATGGACTCGGTATTTGAATATTTGAAGAAAAACGCAAAATAGGAGGATTTTTATGATTTCTGAACTTTTTAATAAACTTTCGGCACAAAACCGCGCAGCTCTTGTTGCATTTGTAAGCTGCGGGGATCCTTCGCTTGATTTTACAAAAAAGCTCGTGAAAACAGTGTGCAGGGCTGGGGCAGATATTGTAGAACTAGGGGTTCCGTTTTCAGACCCTATGGCCGACGGAGCTGTCATCCAAGCATCCAGCCAAAGGGCTCTCGCTGCTGGGACAACTATTTTGTCGGCGATTGAGATGTCCGGGGATTTGAGGAAAGACGGAATAGACAAACCGTTTGTATTGTTTTCGTATTTTAATCCGATTTTCAAGCTTGGAGTTGGTAAGATCGCGGCAAAGTGCAAAGAGAACGGTATAGACGCCTTGTTGGTAGTGGATGTCCCTCTTGAGGAGTCGGGGCAAATAACGTCGGCTACCAAAGAATTTGGGCTGGATTTCATTCCGCTTGCGGCGCCAACTTCCCCTTTGGACAGGGTTGAAAATATATCCAAAAGCGGTTCTGGATTTTTGTATTATGTCACCGTGGCAGGCGTGACGGGCGTAAGGGATTCTTTGCCGGAACATTTCGCCCGCCGCTTGGCCGATGTAAGAAGAGTCTCAAAACTGCCTGTTGCAGCGGGATTTGGAATATCAAATCCTCAAATGGCTCGCCTTGCAGCCGAAAGCGCCGACGCTGTTGTTGTCGGAAGCAGGCTTGTATCCTTGGCACATGAGACTTTGCTTAAGGAGGGGGAGCCCGCCGCTTTAGAAGCTGTTTCTGCGTTTGTAAAATCGCTTTCGGAAAGTATGTGTAGGTAGGTTTGCGTCATTCCTATTTTGCGGCGGGCGGGCGTTTTTATAGTCCCCCGCCTTTTTAATTTTGCAATTTTCAATATTGCTGCTACTTTGCGTTATATTTTGATGAAAATTTTGCTTAAGTCTCTTGGGTTTATTTTTGCGAATTCGCCCGAATGGGCGGTGAACGCACTGTGTAGATTTGTCGGGTGGCTGATCTATGCTTTCCCGTCGCGCAGGATTAACGTGGCGTTTTCAAACGTATGCCATTGTTTCCCCGGAATGCCGCGCGAGGAAGTAAACAAAACAGTATTTGAGTCGTGTTGCAGGATGGTTGAAATGGCTCTCTTTGTGCTTTCTAGCCCATATATTTCCAAAGACCGCCTAAAAAAGAATGTAGTGATAAGCCGGGAAGTTTTGGGCGAATTGGAAAAGAATTCCAAAAATCCGCGCCCTACGGTTCTAATGATTCCGCATTTTGCGATGATGGAAACAATAACTATGTTTCCTCTTTTGGTAGATATTCCAATCCCGCAGACGGGAGTATTTTACCGTCCGTTCGATAATAAAGATTTGGAGGATTGGATAAAGGAGAGCCGCGAACGTTTTGGGGTTGAGCTTGTCTCGCGCAAGGGCGGGGTCTTGGGAGCGATAGACTTTTTAAAGAAAAATGGAATTTTGGCGGTATTGTTCGACCAGAACGCAGGAGGCTCGGGGGCGACTTCGCTATTTTTCGATAGGGTCTGCTCAACATCTGAGCTGTCGGGAATTTTTGTTGAGCGGCAACATGCGGATTGCGCGGTTTTTTACGCAAAGCGCACCGGATTTTGGAGGTCTGAGATATATTGCAAGAGGATGGACTGCAAGACAATCGAGGACGTGACTATTGCTGGAAACGATTGGCTGGAGGAAAAGCTTAAGTCCGATGAAATTGCCCGCTACGACTGGCTTTGGCTGCACCGCCGTTGGCGAATAAACCACGAAAATTCCCGCCAGCTTTCAGTGCCGATGGCAAAAAGCATTTTAGACTACACCGTCAGGAAAAAAAATCTAAAGGAAGTTCCGCGCAAGTTTTCAATTTATGTCACAGCCCCAGATTCCCTATCGGATTGCATTGCCTTAATGCCGGTTCTCCGCCAGATCCGAAATTCTCGCTTCGATGCGGCAGTCACTTTGATTTGCGACTATAAATTTACTGAAATTCTTTCTCTTATAGGCATGGGAGAAGCGTTCGATTTTGTGATTTCCGCACCATCCAGAAGCGGAGGATTTCTTCAGAGGGTTCTTTTTTATAGGAAATTAAAATGGCGCTATCCGGATATACACCTAGTGCTTTCTGATTGTCTTCAGGCTGATTGCGAGGCTTTTGCTATGGCAGCAAACAAGACATTTGCCGTGCAGTCCTCAAGAAAGCGGCATTTTATGGACGCAGTATATAAGCCGGACGCAGCGCAGTCCGTGGAACATATATCCCTTGAATTTGAAAAATTTGCACGCTGTTTCGGAATGAAAGGTGAGGTGTCTTATTCCCCGTTTAAAGGCGGATGCGTCTCGACAGCCAAAGGCGATTCGGTAAAAGTGGCGATAGTTTGCGGGGGGCTTGGCGCGCACGCCTGGTCTGCGGAAAACTGGTCGAAGCTCGTGTCAATTCTCGATTCCGAGTTGCCCGATGCCAAGTTCGCGGTTTTCGGCGGGGAGGACGATACCCGCACGGCTTTTGAAATCGCAAAGAATTCAGGAGATGCTGATATAAAAAATTGCGCATCTTTGGGGGGAGCCGATATGGTTCGCGGAATTTGCGCCTGCGATATTCTTGTCGGAGCGGATTCCTATCTGTTGCATGTCGCCAACGCTCTGGGCGTTAAAACAGCGGCTTTGTACGGGAATGCAAATCCCATACGTAGAGGTATGCCGTTTGATTCCGAAAAAATCGAAATTCAGCCAAAAGACTGCCCTCCACAGGGAGGCGCGGACGTTAATAAAATATATCCCGAAGACGCCGCGCGCGACATACTAAAACTTTTGCTAAAATTATAAAGAAGGATTCTCATGACAAAAATAGGCACGGTTTTTAAAGACAATACCACAAAGGCGATGCTTTTGGGCAGCGGCGAACTTGGCAGGGAAGTCGTCATAGAATTAAAGCGTTTGGGAGTGGAAGTTGTAGCGGTGGACCGCTATGCAGACGCCCCGGCTATGCAAGTCGCCGATAGAAGCTATGTGATATCGATGCTTGATCCGCGGAAACTTGAGAAAATAATCCGCAAAGAAAACCCCGATTATATTGTTCCCGAGGTTGAAGCTATTGCGACACAGAAACTCGTTGAGCTTGAGGCGGAAGGTTTCAAGGTTGTTCCTACCGCAAAAGCAGTAAATTTCACGATGAACCGCGAAGGGATAAGAACTCTTGCTGCCGAAAAACTTGGCATGAAAACTTCGCCCTATGCGTTCGCCGACACAGAAGACGAGTTTAAAGCGGCGGTCGGGAAAATAGGAATTCCCTGTGTTGTAAAGCCGGTAATGAGCTCCTCAGGACACGGACAGAGCGTTGTCCGCTCGGTTGGCGACATTGACAGAGCCTGGAGAATTTCGCAGTCCGGAGGCAGGGCCGGAAGCGGCCGGGTGATAGTGGAGGGATTTATCGATTTCGATTACGAAATAACGCTCTTGACAGTTAGGCACAGCGGAGGAACTTCTTTTTGCGAACCTATAGGGCACGAGCAAATAGACGGGGACTACCGCCGCAGCTGGCAGCCGCAGCCTATGTCTTCGGCGGCGTTTGAAAAGGCGAAGGAATATGCAAAATTAATAACAGACGCTTTGGGCGGATACGGGATTTTCGGGGTAGAGATGTTTGTAAAAGGAGACGATGTCTTGTTTAGCGAAGTTTCTCCAAGGCCCCACGATACCGGCATGGTAACGATGATATCGCAAAATCTCTCGGAGTTTGCTCTCCATGCGCGCGCCATATTGGGAATTCCGATTGCAAATATCAGGCTGCTTTCGCCCGCGGCAAGCCGCGCGGTAGTTGTAGAAGGCGACACTCAAATGCTGGAATACGGAAACATAGACAAGGTTCTAGCCCGCCCAGATACAGATATGCGAATATTCTCAAAGCCGTGCGTTGCTGGAGGCCATAGGAGAATGGCAGTTCTACTGGCTCGCGCAGACAGTATTGAACAGGCGGATAAAATAACAGCGGAAATGCTTGCCGACTTAAAAATAAAGGCTTTTTAAATAAAGGCGCACTTTCTTTCTGCCGGTCTTCGCGCGCCCTAAAGAACAGCTGCCTTTGTGTCTGCAGCGGGAATTGGGGCAGCCTCGGTTTGTTTGCGCTCGCTTTTCCCTGCGCAAGCGCGCTTTGCGCGGGCAGTTCTCATACAAAATCAAAAAACGCCCAGAATTTAGATGTTGCCGCCGCCTTGTTTGTATTTTACGCGGCGTTCGGATGGCGGTATTCGGCTAAGGCTTGCGCAGTTTGCGGATTTTTTTTCTTTTTCGCCGGAAGTTCGGGGAAAAGATTTTGCAATGCGCAAAATATATATTTTGGCTGTTAAGGCGCTAAATCTGCCAGGACGGATTTATCTTTAATGTGTTTTTTTCGCTTGGAATGCAGTTGTTAGGAGAGAAAAATGCGGCAAATGCAATCATAGCGGCGTTGTCGCCGCGGTGTTCCTTGTCTGCAACCAGAAACTTTGCGCGATTTCGTTTCGCAAGCTTTTCAAAAGTGTCTGCGAAATTTGAGTTGTTTGAAACTCCTCCGGAAATTCCAATGCTTGCGTAGGATTTTTGCCTGGCAAAAAATTCTGTTCTCCTTCGGAGTTGCTCTATCACCGCAAATTGGTAGCTGGCGCAGATATCGGGCATTGCTTGCTGGATTTCTGATTGAGACATTTTTTGCAAATAGTATCGCAGGCTGGTTTTTAATCCGGAAAAGCTGAAATTCGGGTCTTCTTCTATCTTTCTGTTTTGCCCGTAAGGGAAAAGCGACTTGTCGACCTTGCCATTTCTTGCGATTTTTTCAAGAAGCGGAGCGCCGGGATAGGGCATTCCAAGCAGTTTGGCTCCCTTGTCCAGTGCTTCTCCGGCGGCGTCGTCTACGGTTTCGGCTAATGTCCGCAATTCTCTGTCTTTATCGATTTCAAAAAGCACCGTATTGCCCCCCGATACGGTTAGTCCAAGATGCGGAAGAAGGGCGTCGAGATTCTTCACGAATTCCTTTGGGGATTTTGCGTGCACCGAAATAAATGGTGAATAAGCGTGTCCGCGCAGGTGGTTTACGCCCCAAAGCGGCTTTTTCAACGCAAGCGACACGGCGGACGCGCAGGATACGCCTACCGCCAAACAGTTGGGCAGTCCAGGCCCGCATGTTGCGCAGATTTTATCGATCCCTTCAAAGTGTCCGGAATTAGATACTCTTTCTATTAGATAGGGGAGCTTTTTTAAATGCTCCGAGCTTGCCAAATCTGGAACTACTCCTCCGTATAGTGCGTGCAGGTCTATTTGGGAATGTATTAAATTTTCCAAAATTCCTATTTCCGAATCGAAAATTGCAACAGCGGATTCGTCGCAAGAGCTTTCAATTGACAGTATCTTCATTCCGCAACGCTCTCCTTTTGTTCGGCGACATTCATTCTGCCGCGCAGCCGCGATTCTTCAAGCGAATCGTCGTAGAGGTCGTCGAATCTTCCATCGCGCCTAAATGAAAAACAGACGTTTCTTCCAACTATTATATGTTCTATGAAATTCAAGTTTATGGGTTTGCAGGCTTCGGAAAGTTTGCGCGTAAAACGCACGTCTTCAAACGAGGGCGAAGGATCTCCGCTTGGATGGTTGTGGGCGATTGCGATGCTCGAAGCCCCTTTTTTTATGGCTATTTCAATGATTTTTCTGATATCGACATTCGCGGAGGTCACGCTTCCTTCAAAAAGCCTTACCGAGCCGTCTGGGATAATTCTCAATTTTGCGTCGAGGCACACCATTTCAAGAACTTCATGTTTTTCCGAGGCTATTTTTGAGCGAAAGAATTTAATGAGTTTGCTGATTGTCGGAAGTATTCCTTCAGAGACTTCCAAATCGTTAAGGGCCGCCAGGGTAATGCAATCCTTAAAGAATTTGATAGATATTGCCGCAGATTCTCCAATGCCGTTTGTCTTTATAAGTTCTTCGGGAGGGGTTTCTATTATTCCCCGCAAGTTCTTGTACTTTTTTATCAAATCTTTTGCTATAGGTTTTACGTCTATTCGCGGAATAAAAAATGTAAGCATAAGTTCTACAACCTCATAGTCGGAAAGCGCGGATAGGCCGCCGCGGGCATAGCGGTCTCTAAGTCTTTTCCTATGCCCAAGACTTGAATTTCCGGACTTTTCTTTAGCAGCCATATTTCTTATTCACGGTTTAGAGAAGTGGTTTATAAATTTTTGCCCGCAGAGATTAACCGGATTTTTTATGCCTGCAAGAAGATAAGTTCTTGCTTTCAATACGGCTTCTTTTAATGGCATCCCTTTTGCCAAATTAGCCGCAATCGCCGCGCTTAGCGTGCATCCGCTGCCGTGGGTGTTGGTTGACTTTACCCTCTTGGATTTGAATGTGTGTATTGAGCCGTCCTTTAGGGCAAGAGTGTCGGTCAAATTGTCTCCGGGTAGGTGTCCGCCTTTCAATAAAACATTAACGCCAAATTTGCCGGCGAGTTCTTTTGCAGCAATTTCTATGTCTTCGATATTGCCGGAATCAAGCAAAAATCTGGCCTCGTCAAGGTTGGGTGTAAGCACTTCCGCAAGGGGTATAAGGCGGTTTTTTAAAACCTCAACGGCGTCGTCGCTTAGAAGTTTTGCGCCGCTGGTTGCTATTATCACGGGATCAACAACAAGCCTTATAGATTTGTGATCTTCAAAGAAATCTGCAACGCAGCCTACTATTTCGGCGTTAAACAGCATTCCGGTTTTTGCGGCTGAGGGATTGTAGAAAGATTCGATAGCTTCCATTTGCGCGCGCAGAGTTTTGGGCGGGACTGCTAAAATGTCGGACACTCCTTCGGGATTTTGCGCTGTTATTGCGGCAATTGCCGTGCATGCGTATACGCCGTTTGCGGCAATTGACAGCATATCTGCTTGGATTCCCGCTCCCGCTCCGGAATCGCTCCCGGCGATTGTCATGGCGCATTTCATTGTTTTTATTTCTTTATTCATTAAAAAGTCTTTTAAACAAAGAATTGCATTATTTGACAAAACTTTCAAGAAATGCTTTTGTCTCAATTATAATATAAATATGGCGGATAATTCGGCTGAGCTTGATTTTGGTCCAGAGAAGGGCAAAACCGGGAAAGTTTTGCTTTCGGCGCCTTTGTCCGTGCGCATGCGCCCCCAAAAAATGTCGGAAATTGTAGGCCATAGGCACATTTTGGGCAAAGACTGTCTCCTGCCCAGGCTGGTTGAGTCCGACAGCTTTGGCTCGCTTATTTTTTACGGCCCTCCTGGATGCGGCAAAACTACATTGGCAGAAGTGATAGCAAAACAGACAAAGTCTCGTTTTGTAAAAGTAAACGCCGTGCTTTCAAATGTCGGGCAACTCAGGGAGGAGTTGGCCGCGGCACGCTATAGGAAGAGCGAGCGAACTATTCTCTTCATAGACGAAATACACCGTTTTAACAAGGCTCAGCAGGATTTGCTTTTGCCGGATGTGGAAGACGGAAACATCAGGCTCATAGGGGCTACAACAGAAAATCCAGGATTTTACATAAATTCTCCGCTTCTTTCCAGAAGCCATCTTTTCAAACTTGAACCGCTTTCCAGGGAGGATATAGTAAAGGTGCTGCGTAGGGCGTTGACTGACGTTCAGTTAGGCTTGGGCGCGTATAAAGTTGGGGCTGAAGATTCTGTGCTGTCGTCTATTGCCGCCATTTCCGACGGAGACATACGCAGGGCTCTAAACGCATTGGAGACTATTGTGTTTGCCCACGGAGGCGGAGGAACGCTTTCTTCGTCTGACGTTGAGATTTTTGCGAAAGAACGCTGGATCCGCTACGACAGAAGGGAAGACGAACACTACAACACCGTGTCCGCATTTATAAAAAGCGTCCGGGGATGCGATCCCGACGCTGCTATGTATTGGCTCGCAAAAATGCTCGCTGGCGGCGAGGATCCGCGTTTTATAGCGCGGCGACTTTTAATTTTGGCAAGCGAAGACGTCGGCCTGGCGGATTCCCGCGGGATTTTAATAGCCAACGCCGCATTTGACGCATGCGAGAGGGTCGGGCTGCCGGAGTGCGAACTCAATTTGGCTCATGCTACAATTTTTTTGGCGTGCGCCCCAAAAAGCAATTCAGTGACCAATGCGTTGTTTGCGGCTAAAAAAGAGATAGAAACGAAGCCTGTCCAGTCGGTTCCCTCCCATCTTAGGGATTCGCATACGGCTTTTAACAGAAGCCTTGGAAACGGCGCCGAATACATCTACAACCACGATTGCCCGAATTTTATAAGCGGGCAAGATTATCTTGAGAAAAATGTAAAATTGTACAATCCTACTTCATACGGTTCCGAAAAACAAATTGCGGAGCGTCTGGAGATCTATGCCGAAATAAAAAAAAGGATAAAAAATGAAAATAGACATAAATAATGACGGCTCTGGGCCGAGCGGAGATTTTCGCATTACGCGGCATATCGAACTCAATTTTTGGCGCACATGCCTGCTAAACGCCGCGGGATTGCTGTTGGCGTGGCTTACGTCGGATGCCATAGAATTCAACAACATATTTTCCTTTGCGTTCCTGGTTGTAATGATCTGGTTCTTGAATTGGATAATAAAGCCGGTTTTGGTCGTGTTTACGCTGCCGTTTATAATATTCACAATGGGCATAGGAATGTTGTTTATAAATGCGGTGATAATATATTTCGCGGCGAGGTTGGTGCCGGGCGACGGCATCATAGTCGGTTCCTACTGGGCAGCCCTTTGGGCGTCTTTTTTGGTGTCTGTCTTGTCTTGGGGAATTGCGATGGCCCGTTCGGAGCGCACAATCAGGGCTGCCTTTAATAAAAACAACAGAAAAAATTCGGACGGCGACGATTCCGATGTGATCGATATTTAGAAAAAAGATGAAAAGACCAATCGCAATAATTGTTTTATTAGCCATTTCTGTTTGCGCTAGCGCTATGGAAGCTCCAAGCGGAAATTCCGCTTTTACAAATGCTTTCTCCGGTGTTATGTTTAGGAATATTGAAGAGGCGTTCAACGTTTACATAGGTTCTTGGACGGGGTCTCAGAGCGTGTCTATCAACGGCGAGGAAATTATGGCGGCTGCCGTGGAACAGCGCTATATTCCAACGGAGGCTTCGGCTTTGCCTAAGCTTGTTGGCAGCGGGCAGATTTTAGTTCAGGGGCAAAGCATCGATACGCGCTGCTATATGTATTTGGACGGTGACAAGCTCGTTTTAGACATACATACCTTAAACGATAAGATAACGCGCTATATAGGCATTTTAGACGGCAACACAGTCGTTTGGCGTCCGCTGTATATGTTTTTGGCATATGACATCCAAAACGATTCGTTCTTTCGGGCAGACAAAGGCATTGTGATGTCGTCGGTAGGTTTGCGCTATATCGACGCACCTGCTAGAAACTTCAAAGGCATGGTGGAGACTAAAACCATTCTCCAAAAGCCTGACGCATCTTATTCAAAAGACAAAGCCAACATATTCCAAGGCGGAAGCATTTTTAACACAAAAGGCGGTGCCCTGGGAAACTAAATGGATTTTAGATATCCAAAATTGACGTCCGAATTTAGGTTGGATAACGGATTTTCCGTGGGATATTGTCGCAGTTATCCCGGGGCTTCGGCTTCCGTAAGGCTTTGTGTGCGTTCCGGAAGCGCCGACGAGGACGAGTTTTCTGGGTGCGGCGTTTCGCATTTCTTGGAGCATATGGTCTTTAACGGAGCTGGTTCCCGCACTAAGCGTGAAATGTCCGAATTATTTTCAAAACTGGGTGCGGCGATAAACGCCTATACTTTCTACGATAGGACCGTTTACTGCGTAGATTGTCCGCCTCATTCGCTTGAAAAAGCGCTGGAGGCTCTTTCCGACATGATGTTTTCGCCGGCATTTGAAGCTGAATCTTTCAAGCTGGAACGGGATGTCATATTGAGAGAAATAGACATGTGCTCAGACGATTTAGACGATGTCCTAATTTCGTCGCTCAACCGCGCAATGTTCGAAGTTTCCCCGATGCGTTTTCCGGTAATAGGGGAGCGCAAGCTTTTTGAATCGCTTTCCTTGGGTGATTTAACATCCTACCATTCCAGAAAATATTCGCCAGGAAATATGATGTTGATAGGAGTGTCGGATTTGCCAGACGCTGATTTCTTGCGCATGGCGCGGCGCTTCTTCGGCGGAGAAACCTGTAAAGGATTCTTGCAGGCCGCGCCGCAACCTGAGCCTGAGCAAATCTGCCCGCGTTCCGTTTCCATATCTGGCAAGACCGATATCGCCAGAGGTGCGTTGTCGTTTAGATTCGCGAATGTTGGCTTCCGGGAAATCGCGGCTTCTGAGGCATGGTGTTTTGCTCTCGCAGGGGGAAACTCCTCTAGAATATCAAGGCGCCTAAAATACGGCTCGCCCCTTATAGATTCCATAGACTACGAAATAATGCGTTCGCGCGGGGAGGTTGTGGCCACTTTCTTTTTTGAATGCGCTCCCGGAAATGCGGAGCGCGCTCTCGAAGCTGTAAAAAAAGAGGTTTTAAATTTTTCCGTTTCAAGGGGAGAAATCCTAAAATACAAGGTTAATTCCCTTGTTGCCGCGGCAAATTCGACCCGGAATTCTTCGGTATTGGCGGATTCTTTCTTGAATCTAAAGTATCCGTCTCTGGACGCTCCTATTTGCAAGCCTTACATAGATTTTCTTGAGCGCCTTGCCCCGCAGGAGGCTGCGGATATTTGCGCGCGGAATTTTGACGAAAACAAATCTACGAGCGCCCTTTTGTTGCCGACATCTAAGGTTCGGAGAAATAAACGCGCTTCGCAGGCAGTCAAGCAGGAAGACGAAATCGTAGAGCTTTCAAACGGCGTGCGGCTTATATTGATGCCTAGGCGTAATTTTCCAAAGTTGCACCTGCGCGCGACGGCTCTCGGCGGGGCGCAAGTATTGGAGCGTAGGCTGCGCGATATCCAAGGCCTTGCGGCGCTTTCAATATTGAGGGACACGCGCCGGCGCAATGCGGCGGAACTTGCGGACTTGATAGAGTCCCGAGGAATTTCTTTCAACAGCTCTTTCGGCGATGCCACTGCGTCGGTGTTTGTCGAATCTCTCCCCGACCACTGGCGCACCTCCGCTGAAATATTGGGGGATTCGCTTACATGCTTGCGCATCGACCAAAAAACCTTCGAGGCTGAAAGGCGCGCTTTGGCGGCGGATATCTCTGAAGACATGGACGATTTTCAAACAGCAGCTTTTGAGTTCTTGCGAAGGGAATTTTGCGGAAGGGAAAATCCTCTTTCTTCTAATTCAGACGGAGATGCGGCTGCAGTCAGGAAGGCGTCGGCCAAAGACGCGGGGAAAATTTTGTCGTCTATATTTTGCGCGCGGCGAACTGTATTGTGCGCTTGCGGAACTTTTGACCCGCCCGAAGTATTGGATGCCTGCGAGTCGTTTTTTTCAAAGATGGGGAATCCCGCGAAAATGCGCGAGCCTAAGCCTTGCGCTTTCAAGTGTGGATCCCAAGTCTCAAAAACCGTTTCGCTAGGAGACAAAGTGCAGTCGGCGATATTTGCGGCTATGGGGTGCTGCGGCCTTTCCGATCCAGAAAACTACTATCCAATGTGCGTATTGAGGGAGATATTGGGCGGCGAGGACGGAATTGTCTTTGAGCGCGTACGGGAACGCTGCGGGCTGGCGTATTCCGCCGGGGCGTCTTGGACCGCAAATTCAAACAACGGATTTTTGTCTTTGGGCGCTTTTGCAAATTCAGGCCAAATGTCTGAAATTGAAGGGATATTTATTGGTATAATCCAAGAACTTTCCATGGGAAAAATTGACCGAAAAAAATTTGATGCAGCAAAAACATCGCTTTGCGCGCGCATAGATTCGGCAATGCAAGACCCTGCGGCGCAAGCGTATTCTGCGGCGTCTGGATTGATTCTTCGAGGGTCCGCCGAGAATGCCGGGCGCATAAAGAGCATGGTAAAATCTGTTGGCATTGGCGCCGTAAAAAGATGCGCCTCGGCTGCAGCAAAAAATCCGTTTATATTCAAAGTAATTTAAAATGCTTCCGGTCGACACATTAAAAAACGATTTATTCAGGCTAGCCGACAGCGGGTGTAAAAGGTTTGTTATTTCAGCCCCCACCGGATCGGGAAAGTCGACGCGGTTGCCGGTAATGCTTGCTGAAAAATTGGGCGGCAGAATACTTGTGCTGCAGCCGCGCCGCGTGGCGGCAAGAATGCTCGCAAAAGGAGTGGCAAGCCTTTACGGAGAGAATACCGGATGGCATGTCCGCTTTGACCGCCACTACGACGATTCCACGAAAATCGTATTTCTAACGGAGGGAATTTTGGCAAGAATGATTCTGGAAGACCCTTCTTTAAGGGGCGTTTCTGCGATAGTTTTCGACGAATTCCACGAGCGCAACATCTATGCGGATATATCTCTTGCTCTCGCCTTGCGGTCCCAAGAAACTCTGCGGAAAGATATTGTCATAGCGGTTTGTTCTGCGTCGATGGATTCCGATGCCCTTGTAAAGTACCTGGGTGACAGTGCGGAAAAGTTGGAGTGCGGATCCAGGCTGTTTCCAATTGATATCAGATATTCTCCACCAAAGGACAGGAGCGCGTTCATTTGGGATTGTGCGGCGAGGGAATTTGAAAGGCTGGCGCGCGAAAGCGATTCGGGAAACTTTCTGGTGTTCATGCCTGGCGTTTACGAAATCTCAAAAACAGTGTCGCGCATATTAGCTTCTCCAATGTCGAAAGGCTTTGAAGTGTATGCATTGCATGGAGATTTGGAACCGCGCGCACAAGATAAAATTCTTTCAAAGAGCTCTGGGCGCAAAGTCATTGTCTCAACAAACGTAGCCGAAACGTCGCTTACAATTGAAGGCGTTAAATACGTCATAGATTCTGGGTTGGCTAAAGTAGCGCGCTTTGATCCCGCGCGCGGTGTAAATACTTTGCTTGTCGAGCGCGTTAGCTTGGCAAGCGCCACCCAGAGGGCAGGGCGAGCCGGAAGAACGTCTCCAGGTGTCGCTGTCAGATTGTGGAGGCAAAATGACGAAATATCCTTCGACAAATACAATACGCCTGAAATTTCCCGTTTGGACTTGAGCCAGATAATCTTATGGCTGGCGGCCCGCGGATTGAAAATAGAAAATCTAAAACTTTTCGAGAAGCCTCCGGAAGAATCCGTTGAGCGCGCAAAAATTACGCTGCAAAGCCTTGGCGCAATGGGCGCCAATGGCGGAATTACCGGAGACGGTATGGTTATGGCCGCTTTCCCGACGGAGCCTAGGTACGCGAAGCTACTTGTTGAGGGCTCAAGGCGCGGATGCATTCGGGAAACCTCCATGATTGCGGCAATAATGGATGCCGGAAGAATAAAATTGCCGATTTCAGACCCCTATAAAAATATGGAGCGCGAAGAAATGGCTGCGGGCGCGCATTCGGAACCGGAAGAGATTTTAAAACTTTGCGCGCTGGCTAAAGCAAACTCGTTCTCCGACTCTTTTTGCAGGACCTACGGCATACACGCAGCAAACGCGCGCAAGGCATTTTCAATAGCCGCCGATTTGGAGCGCCTTGCTCGGGCGCGCCTAAATCCAAAGCCGGAAAATGCTAGTAGCGGAGCCCTTGAAAAATGTATTCTTGGCGCTTTTTCAGACCATCTGGCTGTGCGGCTAAACAAGGGAACGCTTGCTTGCAGGATGTCGGGCGGCCGCCGCGCCGAAATAGCGCGCGACTGCCGCCAGTACGCTTCGGATATATTTGTCTCTTTGGATGTCCAGGAGCGGAACGTCGCCGGGGGGGTATCAATAATGCTCTCTTTAATAACTCCCGTTTCGGCGGAAGATTTGAAGGAGATGTTTGCAGATGATTTTTCGGAATCTACGGTCACCGCGCTGGATTCGCGCAACAAGCGCGTCGTTGGAAGGACAAAGGTGATGTTTAGAGATTTGTTGATTTCAGAAAGCGACACGGCTAAAATCTCCCCCGACGAAGCGGCTAAAATTCTGCGCGACGAAATACTGTCCGGGCGCCTTGAACTCAAAGATATGGACGAAGATGCCCAATATTTTATAGAGCGCGTAAATTTTGCCGCTGCAGTCTGTCCGGAAAGCGGCATTCAACCGATTGACGATGCGGCAAAATCGGAGATATTTGAACAGATGTGTTGCGGATGCGTGTCGTTTTCCGACGTGAAAGCCTTAGACGCAAAGGCTGCCTTGCGCGACTGGCTCTCGTATGAACAGCAATGCATGCTAAAATATTTAGTTCCGAAGTCGGTCGAATTTCCCCGCCGCAAAAAGCCGGTGCGCATACGCTATGAAATTTCGCCGCCGCGAGCGGTGGTATCGGCATTTTTCAGGGACTTTTTCGACTTTGATGAAAAAAAACTCAAAATTTGCGATGGAAAAATCCGTCCAACTTTTGAAATTTTATCTCCAGGCGGCAGGGCGGTGCAAACCACGCAAAATCTAGAGGAGTTTTGGAAGACTTCGTGGATTGGCGTGAAAAAAGAGCTAAAAGCGCGCTATCCCAAGCATTTCAAGCCAGGAGATCCTTATTGATTTATTGCTCGGCTTTATTATTTGCAAATTTGGATCGGTTCGAAAACAATTAATTTTTATTCCGCCCCGAACCAACCGGCCGCCGACGCTTTGCAATGCTGTATTTTTCAAGGAGTCCAAAAAGTACCTCGAATCTCCCAAAAACTTTCGGCAAAGAATAAAACATTTTGGATTCTATGCGGAATAGGATTTGAAATCCGCATGCGGCCGCGCTATTTGCCATGCGATCTTTTCCATGGCTTCCAGCACAAAAACATTATCGCCAGCCCCGCCGCAATCGCAAATATAGAATAAAATGTGCCTCGGCTCATTCCCATTATAAGGCTTATTCCTACATCCGGTTCGCGGAACATTTCGCAAAATATGCGCACTATTCCGTAAATCGCCAGAAATTCGCCTGAAATTATGCCGCTTGCCGGCTTGCGCTTCCAAAATTGGTATTGCAATACGGCAAATATAAAAAGTCCTTCCGCAAAAGCCTCATAGAGTTGGGATGGATGGCGCGCTGCTATTTGCTCAATCGGAGTTCCCACAGGCGCGGAATGCGGAAAAATCATAGCCCAATAAACATCGCTTACTTTACCCCAGAGTTCCCCGTTAACAAAATTTGCAAGCCTTCCCAAAAATATTCCGGGAGTAGCCGAAATAACTACGATGTCGGAAACTGTCCAAAATCCCACTTTTTTGCTTCTGGCGAAAAAAATCATAGCAACCAATACTCCTATGAATCCGCCGTGGCTCGCCATGCCTCCCTTCCATATCTGAAACGCTGTTAGCGGGTTCGCAATAAAGTTTGGGAAATCGTAGAAAAGCATATACCCAAGCCTTCCTCCCAGTATTACGCCGAAAAGCAAGTACGTTATAAGCGTGGAATTGTCGTCCTTAGACAGCGGGCTTCTGCCTTTTGACGAATAAAGGTTGAACAAAAGCAGGGCTATTATAAATCCGGCCAAATATGCGAGTCCGTACCAGCGCACTCCCGCAAGAAAAAAACCATCTGGGAAACGGATGGCGAACGGATCGAAATCGACTACGTAATGGGATGCGAAAATTTCCATCGAAATAAATGTTTGAAGTATTTTATTTTTGGATTAAATTAAACGCGATTTTTTAATTTTATCAATGAAAGATTTTGATTTAAAAGAACTCGTTGAATCGCGCTTCGGCGAAAACTACATACTTCACGACCGTTATGTAAACAGAACTTTTGCCACGGTTTTAAAAACGATAGGTTTCGACAAATGCTATAAGAGGGCAAAAGGAGCCTATTTGTACGATGCCGACGGCAATGAATACCTCGACTTTTTAACAGGATACGGCGTTTTCGGCATGGGACGCAACCATCCGGTGATAGCCAAGGCCCTGAAAGACGCCATCGATATGGATCTGCCAAATATGGTCCAGCTTGATTGCGCTCTGCTTAGCGGCCTTATGGGGGAGCGGCTGGTAAAGCTTTTGAATAACCGCTGTACAGCGTGCTTCTTTTGCAATTCCGGAACAGAGGCGAATGAGGGCGCTATAAAGTTTGCGCGCGCCCATACTAAAAAATCGCGCATTCTATCTCTGGCGGGGGGCTACCACGGCCTTTCGTACGGTTCGCTTTCAATTACCGTAAGCCCCCATTTCCAAACCGGGTACGGACCGTTTCTTCCTGGTGCGGAAAAGGTTCCCTATAACGATTTGGACGCGCTCGAGTCCAAATTAAAAGAGGGAGATGTTGCTGCGTTTATATTTGAACCTGTTCAGGGGAAAGGCGTCCACATACCGTCTCCAGACTACTTCCCAAAAGCGCAGGAGCTATGCCGCAAGTACGGGGCGCTGTTTATCGCAGACGAAGTTCAAACTGGTCTGGGCAGGACTGGCAAGTGGTTTGGGTTTCAACACTGGAATTTGGACCCAGATATCGTGACAGTTGCCAAAGCCCTAAGCGGCGGGTATGTGCCTTGCGCGGCTTTTGTGACCACGCGCGAAATCCATCAGAGTTCTTTCTCAACTTTAGACAGGTGCGTTGTCCATTCGACGACTTTCGGCAGAAACAATTTGGCGATGGTTTGCGGATTGGCATCAATATCGGTAATAGAGAATGAAGGAATGGTCGAAAAGTCCGCAAAAATGGGAAAAATCCTTTTGGATAGGCTCAACGAGTTAAAATCGAAGCATTCATTTATAAAAGAAGTTCGGGGATTGGGAATGATGCTCGCCATAGAGTTCAAGGAACCCGACGGATTGGGGCAGAAGCTTGCTTGGAAAGGCTTGAAGGCGGCCAACGACGCTTTGTTTACACAGATGGTTGTCACTTCGATGATAGACAAGCATAAAATACTCACTCAAGTCGCAAGCCACGGGCTGGACGCGGTAAAAATCCTGCCTCCTTTCATAATTACGGAAAAGGAAGTCGATAAATTTGTCAATGCGCTTGACGATGTTCTCACCAACGCTGCCAATGTGACCGGGCCTCTTTGGAAGTTCGGAACGCGCTTGTTGAAAGCGTCGCTGCAAAATAAAAAAGGCGTATGATAACCTATCAGGAATTTTGCGACAACTGCTCGCGGGTGGAGGAGCGCGTGCGCAAAGCTGCGGAGTCCTGCGGACGAGACCCCGAAACGGTAAAAATTTTACCTGTCACTAAAAACCATCCCTTGGACGCGGCAAGATTTGCATTTAAGCGGGGTTTCAAAAGCGTGGGGGAGAACCGTGTGCAAGAGGCCTTAGGGAAAATTGCGTCGGCTGATTTCAGCCTGGATTGGGAGCTTATAGGCCATCTCCAATCAAATAAGGCAAAGCATGCGGCTGCGAATTTTGCCAGAATCCAAAGCGTGGACAGCCAAAAGCTCTTGAAAATTTTAGATTCCGCAGCGGCTTCGGAAGGTAAGGTTCTGCGCGTATTGTTGCAGGTAAACGCCGGCAACGACCCCGCAAAGTTCGGCGCCGACATATCAGATGCCCCGGAACTTTTAGATTTCGCCTTGAAGTGCGGACATATTAAAGTCGAAGGGCTTATGACCATAGCGCCTTTGGATTCCGATTTGGACGTGGCATCTGAATGTTTTGCGAATTTGCGCAATTTGCGGGATATTCTCCAAAAGGAGTTTTCACATCCATTGCCGGAGCTTTCAATGGGTATGAGCGGTGACTTGGAGCGCGCCGTTGCCGAGGGCTCAACAATGGTTAGAATCGGAACCTCGCTCTTTGGCGAGCGCATTTATGCGTAGCTTTATGGCGGAAGTTTTTTCAGCGGAAGATTTGAAACGCGGGATTTTTTCAACCCGCGGATGCGGAGCGCAACCTCCATATTTTGCTGTTCTTGGACATCCCGTCGCGCATTCAAAAAGCCCGCTTATGCAAAATGCCGCTTTGGAGGAAATAGCAAAAAGCGATTCGCGCTATCGAGGCTCAAAATATTTCGCGTTTGATGTTCCGCCGGATGAATTGCCGGATTATTTGAATGAATTCTGGCGTAAAAATTTCACTGGCATAAACCTTACTATTCCGCACAAGGAAATTGCGGCGAAACTGCTTTCCGACATGGATGATAGCGCTAGATTGGCTCGCGCGTGCAATACTCTATTGAGAACATCCAAAGGCTGGAAAGGCTTCAACACTGACGGATTTGGACTGGAGGAGGCTGTGAGGTCGGTTTTGGGTAGGGATTTCAAAGGTTCCGATGTCGTCGTAATCGGCGCCGGAGGCGCAGCGCGCGGCGCGGCTTTTCATATAGCGTCTTGCGGCTGCAAATCTTTGCTAATAGCAAACAGAACCCCTGAAAGGTTGGAGAGGCTCGTTTCTGATTTGGGAGAGTCAGGGTTCAAATGCAATGCAGTTCTTTTGGCGGGCTGCGAAGAACTTATTCAGGAAAACTCGATAGTAATAAATGCGACGTCTGTCGGGTTGAGGGATTCCGACTCTGCCGTCTTAAAATTTTCCGATTTGCCAAAGTCTATAGCGTTCTTTGACATGCCGTACATAAAAGAAGGCGAAACTATTTCTGTGCGTTCCGCGCGCGCGGAGGGAATTCGAGCATGCAGTGGTTTGCCGATGCTTGCTTGGCAGGGCGCAAAATCTCTTTCAATATGGACGGGCAAGCCTATGTTGGGCGGGCTAATGCTAAAAACCCTAAATGGTAGTTGAAATGAATTTAGCAGAGATAAACGAAACTTTTCCGCTGATATTCCAGGTTTTCTTTTTCTGTTTCGGCGCATGCGTCGGCAGTTTTCTAAATGTTTGTATATTTAGAATTCCCGCCGGAAAATCCATAGTAAGCCCTTCTTCTCATTGCGCTTGCGGCAAACCTATAGCTTGGTACGACAATATTCCTATATTGGCATGGTTTTTGCTAAGGGGACGAGCTAGATGTTGCGGCTCTAAAATATCTTTCCGCTATCCATTGGTTGAAGCCCTTACGGCATTTGTTTTTTTGGGTATGTGGTGCTTGCTCCCAATTGTTCCGGCGTTGGTTGGAATGTTTTTTGCCTCACTTATGGTTTTTTGCGCGTTTGTAGATATAGATACTATGACTTTGCCGGATTTTGCTACTGTGGGGGGGACGGTATTGGGATTTTTAATTTCGATTTTGCTACCTGGCCTGCACGGAATCGATGTGGGCGGGGCGCCGTATTTCGTATCTATGGTCGCATCGGCAGTAAGTTCAGCTGTCGGAATTGCGGTGGGATCTGGCATTGTGTATTGGATAAGGCTTCTTGGTGAATGCGTTTTCGGGCGCGAGGCAATGGGGGAAGGCGACGTAATCCTAGCTGGATGCATCGGGGCGTTTTGCGGATGGCAAGGGGCGGTTTTTGCAATTTTTGGGGGCTCTGTCATAGGGGCGGTTTTATTGCTTCCGGTTCTTGCAATAGCTAAAGTATTTGGACCTAAAAAAACCGGCAAAAAGAGAAAAGGCGTAGATGCTGAAAACGAAGGTGATTCGATGGTTATTCCGTTTGGACCATGGCTTGCTTTGGGGGCGGTTTTATATTACGTTTTCCTTTCTGATTTTATAGACGCGTATTTTTCAAATTTTTCTTTGGCGATATTCTAGCCGGCGAATAATAAGACGATGGATAAGTCTCAGCTTCTGGACAATTTTATATTCCGCATTGCAAACCAGCGAAGGTACTCCCAATATACCTGCAGGAATTACGCCGAAGCCGTAAAGGAATTTTTAGCCTGGCTTGAGGCAAACGAATTCGCATGCGGAGATCTTTCTAAAGTGGACAGGCGTTTGGCGCGCGACTATGTTATGGAGCTTTCGCATAAATTTAAGGCTGCCACAACGCATAATAAAATTTCAGCGCTGCGTTCGTTTTTTAAGTTTTTAATTCAAACAAACGAGCTTGACGCCAATCCTTTTTCGTCCGTGCGTTTGCCAAAATTAAAGAAAGACATCCCCGTTTTTTTAAGCGAAACCCAGCTTCCTACGCTTTTGAGAGCGCCTTGGATTTTCTTAGAGGAGGGAAAAATAGACAAACTTTCCGCCGTCCGTGATTCTCTTTGCTTGGAACTCTTATACGGCGCTGGATTGCGCGTAAGCGAGCTTTGCTCCCTGCGTTGGGGGGATATAGATTTTCAGACAAATTCAGCCAGAATACTAGGAAAAGGAAACAAAGTCAGGTTTTGCCCGTTCGGCGAGAACGCAGGAGAGATTTTACGCGGGTGGTTTAACGATTTTGCGGCGGATAAAAATTCCGAAGATTTCGTATTGCGCTCTCCGACCGGAAAGAAAATGTATCCGCGCTTTATCCAGCTTGAACTGAAAAAGTATTTGCGCCACTTTGGGCTTCCAGAAAACGTGACTCCCCACAAGCTTAGGCATTCTTTTGCCACGCACCTTGTCAACGGCGGCGCGGATTTGCGGGCCGTTCAGGAAATGTTGGGGCATTCTAGCTTGTCAACTACCCAAATTTATACCCACATCGGGATGCGCAAACTGTTGGACGAGTATCGCTCGGCTCACCCGAGGGCTAGGGAATAGCTTTTATCTCGTAGTCTGGTCCGCAATATGCCAATAAAAAAAACTTGCAGTTCTCAGTTGTAGGACGGAATAACTTTACCTTCGTAGTACGGTTCGCAATATCATGGCCGTTTGAAAGTATCTTTCGGCGCTTTGCATGCAATGAGCAGGTTGTCGTGAATATTCCTTTAGGTGAATGCGTAATAAATCAATGGCTGCGCGCCGCTAAAAATGCAAAGAGTCTTGGATTTAGGATAAAGTTAGCATTTTGCGCCCGGGATAATCTTGCGCTACAACAGGTATGCCACGCATAGAACCGCCGTCGGGATTGCCGCCCATAAAATCAGCTTTACCGGAGAAACCCCGCCTTTAAAATATTTCGATAATATAGATATTCCGGCAGGGTTTGGCGCGTTTGCGATTACCGTAAGCCCTCCGCCTGCAATGGCGCCAGCTACGACCATATACTTCATAGAGTCGTCAAAGTTTGGAACAAGAGTCGCGAGATAGGTTATGGCGGCGTTGTCATTAAATGCGGTTAAGGCTAGAGACCCGAAGAATAGTTCTTTTTGCCCCAAACTTGTAAGAGTCGGTTCTATCCACCAACCTTGGAGGCTTCCGTGGGCGACTAGGGCTGCCAGAAAAAGTCCCACTAAAAGTTGGGCTTTAAAGGTTATTTTATATTGGTATTCCTGCGTCATTTCCACAAATGCGGCAAATGCGAGAAATATGAAAATCATTAGAGTTGGATGGTGCAGGGTGGCTACTATTCCGCCTAGAAAAGCCAAATGCGCGGCAACTAAAATTTTTGGCGCGCGCGGCCGCTTTTGAACCGTTTGAGGAGCGTCCGCCGCTTTAAGTTTTAACAGGGAAAATTCCTTGCCGAACATAAACATCACAATTAAAGCTCCTGCAAAAATTGCGATGCCCGATTTTAACCCGAAATTCCAAAACATGAATGCGCTGTCCCAATCCCAAGCTCCCGCTACCATTAGCACGGGGGGCGCCGAGAAGTGCGTGAGCGTCCCTCCTGCGGAAACTGCGGCAAGAAGCAGTCCCAGTGTAGCATATTTAAAATTTTCGCCAGGCTCCCATGCGTAGAATTTTTTTGCAAGAAGCACGGCGCATATTGTTATTGCAGCCGGTTCGGTTATGAAAGATCCGAGCAGCGAACCTACGCATAGAATTGCCATCCACCATCCGCGCAGCTCTCCTCCGCCGAGTTTCGCAAAGAGTTTGGCGAATACGCTTATGACATCTTCTGAAAATTGTATTATCGGGCGCGTAGCCGACACGCACATAACAAATACCACAAACACGGGCTCAATAAATTTTTTCTTTTCAAATGTAAGCCAGTCGACATACGCGGTTAAAGAGTCCCACCCGAAATATATCCCAAACCCCGCAAACAGGGGAATTAACCAAAGGGCGAATATAATTTCTACTTCTCCGGCTAAATGGAACAGGCGCGATAAAAATTTTGCGCCTGCGGGAATTTCCCCGTTATCGTCTTTAGCAGCGGATTTTTCGATTTTTTCACCTGCGCGCAGAAATAGCCTGTGGCAAAAAGTATGCAGAATGGCAAAAAGAAATATTGCTGCGGCGAAAATGTTGAACGGCTCAAATTTAGCCCGAGCCAATATTGTGTCAAAAAGATTTTCTGAAGCGCTGGGATAGTCTGAAAGCTGCAGCGGATAAGCCAAAGCCGCGGAATTGTCGGCGGCTAAAGAAGGGGCCGATGCAAGCAGGATTGCAAAGGCTAGCAGTTTCAAAGTTGTGTTTGTTGCGCGCATTTGTTGTTTATCGGAAAAGTTGGCGTAAAAAAAAGCGCGCCGTTGCCGGCGCGCCGCAAATACTTATTAAAGCATCTTAAAGAAGTCGTTGCCCTTGTCGTCCACGAGTATGAACGCGGGGAAATTTTCGACTTCTATCTTCCAGATTGCCTCCATGCCAAGTTCAGGATATTCCAGTAGTTCGACTTTTTTAATATTCTCTTTTGCCAGAATAGCGGCGGGGCCGCCTATCGAACCCAGATAGAAGCCTCCGTGTTTTTTGCACGCATCCGTCACCGCTTGCGAGCGGTTGCCTTTGGCTATCATAATCATGCTTCCGCCGTTGGATTGAAACAAGTCCACATACGGATCCATTCTGCCCGCCGTTGTTGGCCCAAACGAACCGGAAGGCATTCCCGCGGGAGTTTTTGCGGGGCCGGCATAATATATCGGATGGTCTTTTATATACTGCGGGAGACCTTCGCCCCTATCCAAACGTTCTTTTAACTTTGCGTGGGCAATATCTCTTCCCACTATAATGGTGCCGTTCAGTTTAAGGCGCGTTTTTACGGGATACTTTGAGAGCTCTTTTAGTATTTCAGGCATCGGGCGGTTGAGGTCTATTTCAACAGCGCCGTCCGAAGTATTTACGTTGCGGTATTCTTCTGGAATATACTTTGCAGGGTCGGTTTCTAGCTCTTCGAGCCAAATTCCGTCTGCGTCGATTTTAGCTTTCATGTTGCGGTCGGCGGAACAAGACACGCCCAGACCTATCGGGCAGCTCGCCCCGTGGCGCGGCATGCGGATTATCCTGACATCCAAAGCGAAGTTCGCGCCGCCGAATTGCGCGCCTATTCCCAACTTTCTCGATTCAGCCAAAAGCTCTTTTTCAAGCTCTACGTCGCGGAAAGCGTGCCCTAGTTCGTTGCCTTTTGTAGGGAGATTGTCCAAATATTTCGTTGAGGCGAGCTTTACGTTCTTCAAGCATGCCTCCGCGCTTGTTCCGCCAACGACAAAGGCTATATGGTAAGGCGGGCATGCCGCCGTTCCGAGCCCTTTCATCTTTTCAATCATGAACGGGATTAGCCTTTCGCGGGTGAGAATTGCTTTTGTTTCCTGGTATAGATAGGTTTTGTTGGCGCTTCCGCCGCCTTTGGCAACAAACAAAAATTCATATTTGTCGGAATCGGTTGCGTACAAATCTATTTGCGCCGGAAGGTTGCAACCGGTATTGACTTCGTCCCACATTGTTAGCGGCGCATTTTGGGAGTACCGCAAATTTTCTTGCGTGTAGCAATCGTAAACGCCTTTAGATAGATATTCTTCGTCGCACGCGCCCGTCCAGACTCTTTGGCCTTTTTTGCCTATGATGGTCGCCGTCCCTGTATCCTGGCAGAACGGCAGTTTGCCCATTGCAGCAACTTCGGCGTTGCGGAGCATGGTAAGAGCGACGCTTTTGTCGTTTTCAGAGGCTTCCGGATCCTTCAGTATTTGCGCCACCAGCTTTAGGTGCGCCGGGCGCAGCAAAAAAGACACGTTGCGCATCGCGTTGCGTGCCAGCACTGCGAGCCCTTCAGGGTCTATCTTCAGGATTTTCTTGCCTTCAAATTCGGCTGTTGAAACGTAGTCCTTTGTCAGCAAGACGTATTTTGTGTCGTCTTTGCCAAGCGGGAACATTTTTTGGTATTTAAACGGAGGAGTAGCCATAATTTTCAGACTATTATCAAACAATTATTTTTTTCTACAACTCTTTTTTTATCCTTGCTCTTCGATTCTTCTCTTATACGGATTTCGTTTCCGCATGCTTGCCTAGGCAAAAAAAACTTGCGAATATGCGAAATTTTTACGATTATAGCATTATGAACTTTAACTTTTCCAAATCTAGGAATGGCGGTTGCCTCTTTAAGCTTGTGAAGTTGGCTATATTGGTTGTGCTGATACTTATAGTTATTGCTTATTTCAGCATTACTTATATTGCCGACTATGCTCTGAAAACCATTACCTCTGGCACCGGAATTGAATCTGGCGTTGGATCTATTTCAATGAGCCTTACCAAACAGCAATTGGACGTTAAAAATTTCTTCCTTACAAATCCGCCCAACTACAAAAAGTGCAATGCAATATCGTTTAAAAACGCTTTTGTAGATACCGATATCAGCCCGATGAAGTTCCTAAAAGACAAGATATTGGTTGTTGATGAAATTAGGATAGACGGCCTATTCTTAAATCTAGACTTGCGAACCGGAAGCGGACTGTCTGCGCTGCTGACGTCGCCCAAGTCGAATATTACGGAAATTTCCGAAATTCTCCAGAAATCTTTGGGGGTGGATTCCAGCGTAGCGGAGGAGGAGCCGTCTTCCGAACCGGTGCGAGAAACTCAGGCCGGGGATTCCGAGCCTATGAGGTTTATCATAAAGAAAATAGTTTTTGACGACGGCACTGTTAGCGGAGCTTTCAATAACAAAGGGTTTGAGTTCCCGCTGCCTTCTTTTACAATAGAAAATATAGGCGTTCGGGAAAACGGCCTGACCGGCGGAGAATTGGCGGTAAAGCTTACAGGAATTATAGGGACGCGCGTGACTGTCGACGCTGTAAAGCATATAACAAAAGAATCTGTCAATATTACTGAAGGCGCTGCAAAAGACGGTGTGGACGCTACAAGAGATGTCGGCAAAGACATTTCCAATGCAATAAAGAGCATTTTCAATTAAGTTTTTTCAAGCTCTAAGCATGCTGCGCGCATTGTTATGCATATTGCACTGTGCGCATTTTTTTGTATGACAACGGTCGGCCTTGCTGTTTCATTGCTTATTATTTTGAATCTAAGCCTGCCCCAAGGCTTATTTTATAGCGCGCCGGAATTTGCGCCAATTGCCCCTGCCGGGCGGCAATTATGAGGTTCAGGAAATGTTTCACTTCTTTGCCGCCGCCAAACTTCAGTCCGCGGCTGGAAAATATGCTTGCAGTGGCGCGTGTAAATTTAGAGAATTTGCGCCATTGATAAACGATGGCGGTTGGTGCGGTTGATCTGCACAACGCCGGACTTTTATTGAAAATTCCCAGATATGAAATCAAAGACAGCTCCAATTGTTATTGCGATTTTAATTCCCGTTATTTCTGTTGCGGCGGCGATAGCCCTGATATACTTTAAAAAAACTACGGGGTCAAACGAGAGCGAGTTTCCATACAAAGCGTATATTGAAAATCCCAAGTCGCTTGAGGGCAACAATTATTTATTGCGCGCGGAGTTTGAGCTTCAGCTGGCCTCAATCGACGGCGGAGGCAGGGTGGTTTCCGTTAGGGATTCGGCTTCCGGTAAAAACTTGGCGGTTTATATTCCGCCTAAAGTTGACGCAAATATTATGACGCATCAGCGTTATGAAATGGATGTCTCCGTAGGCGAAGGAGGTCGGATTGTTGTGAATTCAATGCAAAAATTTTAGGAGTAAAAATGAGGAAGTTTCACGCAGTTTTGGTTTTGGCGGTTGTCTGTTGCCCGTTTGTGCATGGGCAGGCTCCGGCTATGTTTTCCAATCCGCTTCCCGCGAGGCAGTCTGTTCCAACGGCTTCTCCAAATGTGCCGCAGCAGGGTGCGGCTGCGCCGGCTGCTTCCCAGCCTGCAGGGCAGTCGGCTTCTGCCGCCGGAGCGGGCGGAAACCCTTCCATGGGGATTTTTGAAAGCGCAGGCGCCGAAAGGACAATGGACAAGATTTTTGACGTTAACAGGGACTCTTTCGACCTTAACGACGGAATGGTCCATTGGAAAGGTAAAACTTTTTCATTGGGGGATTCCCGCATAGTGAGGGCGCGGTTTGAGCGGTATTTGTCTACTCCTGTAGATTTGCAAAATTTTGAGCATTATTCCGCCATCTTAGACGAAATACAGGCGCAGCTTACGGTTCAGGATTTAACTCTTGAAAAGGAGGATATCTATCTTAGGGTGCGCGGGGCGTGGTCGCGGCTTTTCGACGCTGCGGAATATGTTTACGACGGCAAATCTTCGCTCTCGATTGCAAATATCGTAGCCCAGACATGGAGGATGCAGTCGGATTTTAATTCTTTTAAGCACAGGGAATCGCTGGACAAAGCGGAGCTCGACAGGCGCAAGACGGAGTCTCTTGGAAAGATAATGGGCGCCTCCAGTGAAAACTTGCGCATGGTGGACGATTCCACAAAAAAACAGGAGGCTTTGGTTAAAGAGGTTGCGGCGACGCGTCTTGCTTTAACGAGAAAACTTGATGCTGAAAATATTGCGGAAGCGGCTGCAGTGGTGGGGGCGTCCAGCGTAGCGCGCCAATCCACGGCTTTAAACGCAATTTTCGAATTTCAATCGTCTATACTGACGTTTTTCATGGAGCGCAAATTTCAGCAGGCGCAAATCTCCTCGATGTTTTACAAAAATATGTTCAGGGGATATACTCAGGATTTGAGGGTTGGAAAAGAAAAAATAATGGAGATTTTTGGGGTCACAAACTATGTTCCCCAGATAAGCTTGTTTGAATCTATGGCTACTGAGGCAAGAAAAGATATCGCCGACGGAATGCGGTCGGTAAATTATCTTTACGACTCTGGGCAGTTATATTCTGCTTTGGAGCGCTTAATGGAAACTTTTGTGCTTGGAGAATACGAGCCCGTAATGCAGACCTTCCCGTTTGAGAAAAAACAGCGGTTATTGGAGGTGTACAAAAAAACTTCCACAATAAAAAAGCTTGCCGACGCTAAAGATTGGGGAACGCTGGAGTCTATAGCAAACGATTTGGGGGAAATCGCAGCCGATTACCCCATTGCGGAAATTATGTCTAGAGTTAAAGCAGCGCAGCGCGCGAGCAATATGTGCGTTCTTTCCGCTAAGCAAGCCGCTTCTTTGGGGCAAATTGAAGAAGTAAAGAAGTCTCTGACAAAAGCGGCCGAGATATGGCCATTGAATCCATCCATAGAAACTTTCAACGAAGATCTCGTGGGAATGACGGAAGGCGTTTCTAAATATGTCCAAAAATTTGACGAGCTCTACGAGCGCGGCAATTTCCGCGACATAGTTGCGGAAGCCCCGGAGTACGGAATGGCGTTGCGCCAAGACAAAGTTCGGGCGGAAAAATTGCGGGAGGTTGTAATCAATATATCTCGCGTGGATTCTTTAATCGCGCAGGCAAATGAGTTTGAAAAGCAGAATAATCCGTATTTTGCGTGGGATATTTTGGAAAACGCCAAGGAAGTCGCCCCAGACGATCCGGTTTTGGCGCGGGCGTTGGCGCATTTGGCTCCGGAAGTTTCCGATTATGTAAAGACGCTTAACAGAGCCCAAAAAGCGGAAAAGTCTGGAGACTATGCCGCGGCTTTGAATTATTTCTTGGCGGCGCAGAATATATTTCCAGCGTCGCAGGCCTGCAGGCTTGGAATAGAACGCGTGGCAGGAAAATACATGCAGTAGCTATTATGTTGAAATTTTTTAAATATGTTTTTTTGCGCCTGATCGGCTATGCGCTTACATATTGCTTGTTTGCGACTTTTGGAGCCATGTGCGCTTTTATATATTTGGCGGCTTCATACGAACAAAATATGGAGGCTCCCGCAGATGCGTCCGGCAAATTAGCCGATTTTTTAAACGCTTCAGAGGGAACGTCGGAGTCTTTCTCTTGCGGAGAACTAGACGGAGGGGCGTTCTGGATTATAAGGCGCTCCGGAAAGCGCGACGGAAACGCGACGGTTATGCCAATTTTTCCAAGATTTTTTATACGCGGAGGAGCCCTTGAGGTATCGGTTCCAATTGCCGTAAATATAGCGTCGCGTCAATTGGATACTCGCGCAAGATTTTTATTTGGCGAGGACTGCAGGCTTAAATCGGCTTACATCGGCGGAGCTATTGTGCCAAAGTTTGTTGAGGCGGCTTTTTGCGGCGAAATTTTAAAATATTACGACGGCGCAAAAAAATATTTGCAGGCTGCCAAGGGCATACGAAGCATGAAAATAGCAGAAAATTCCGTTGTTTTGGCAAAATGAGGCGGTGCTGTCTAATATTTTTATTATTGGCGCCGCTATTCGGTTTGCAGTGCCTTTATGCCTCGGAGAAATCTCTCACTCTTGCGGAGAAACTGGCAATAGCAAAAAGAATGGCAGATGACGCCGTTGCTGGAAAAGCAGAAATGGGGCGCGTAGTTTCCGGAGGGTTCAGTTTTAACGACATTGTAAAAGAGTATCGTTCAAAAGAAGCCCAAGGCACCCCAGATATTCCGCTTACTACGGGCGGGGATATTACGCAAATGCGCCCGGAACCTTTAAAACAAGAGTCGTCTGCTCAAGAAGAAGGCGAACCTCTCGTAGAAAAGATACCGGTAGATTCCGATGTAAAAGTCGAGCGCATAAAGGCCGAAAGATTGCGCGCTGAGGTTGAGGAGAAATCGGATTTTATAAAAAAGAGAGCCTTTGAGGAAAAAACAGAAATTTTGGAGCTGGACGAACGTCCCGAAAGTTTTCCAAAAATTGAATCTTCCACCAAAGGGATTTCGGCGGATGCGGGAAAAGATTCGCTTGGACTGCAAGCGCAGCATGCGACGAAGCCTTCTGCCGATGCCGATTTGAAAGATTCCGTAGCAGAACCGAAGGCTGGGAAAAGCGGCATAAAACCGGAGCGGGATGTTTATGTTGTGGACACTTCCGGAGATGATTTTATCAATGGATACTTTGTGGGTAAAATTGACGGCAAACAGGTAAAAAGCGACAAAAAAGATTCTCCTCAAATATTGGAAAAAAAAGAAACCGAGCCTTCGCCAAAACAGCGTTATTACAGCGCCCAAAACGGGATGTTCTATCTTGTCACCGACAACCATGCCGCAATCGGCATTGGATATGATTTTATCAGGATGTGCGCGGCTTTATTCGACGCTTATTTTTCAGAAACGGGTTCTCCGATTGTTTTTACGCGCAAGATAACCTTGCAGTTGGTCTCAAATAAGGATTTCAAAATAGACGGAGATTTTTCCGTCATGTTGTACGACGACGGGGAGGTCACTCTAGCGGCAAAATGGTCGGACGATTTAGACTTCGACGGCTTTTGCAAGCTTCTTACCGGAGCCGCGCTGCGAAAGGTTTCATTGGAAAGCGGCGGGCTGGAGAATTGGAAGAATCCACCTTATTGGCTGGAGCTTGCCATGGCACAAGCTTTGGCTCAGGAAATGCGTTTTGGCACGGCCGTAGATTTGGCTAGAATAGCCGCGGATAACCCTCCGCCGGATATGAAATCAATCTTAAAGTTTTCGCGATCCGACAAAATCGATACCCGAATAATGGATGCCCATTCTTATTGGATGCTGAGGTCCGTAGAAAAGGCTGCCCGGACGAGGCAGGCGCTTGCTGGATTTCTGAAATTTGCGTTGAAAAATTCCGACGCAGACAAAACGGAGGCCGCTTTTGCTTCGGAATTTGTACCTTCATTTTATGATTTCGACACATGGTGGAGGTGCCTTATAACCGGAGAAATTTGGGCAAGGCTTGGCGGTGTTAACACACCCGACTGGTCCGATTCAGAAATAATGCGCCTTGCGATAATCCAGACTGATAGCCAATCGGGAGAACGGGTAGGGGTTTCCGATCTAGACATATTTGAGAACCGCGAATTTATATTGGATGAGTTGGAGGCGCGCCTTATGGAAATAAAAGTGGCAATGCCCAAGATGAATCCTTTATATTACAATTCTTTGGTTTCGCTCGGCAGGATGTACGAAGCCGCTCTGGACGGCGATGAGGACGATTTTAAGGCGGCGCATTCGGATTTTTTGGCGGAATACAAAAACGCGAGGGATTTGTCCGCCGCTGTAAAGGATATGATGCGCGAAGATATCGCATCCGTTGAGCCGGGGAAAGACGAATCTGCAAAGCCTGAAAATTAAAGTATATTTCCGGCATAATAGCATATTGGCCAGCGTAATTCCAATTAATGCTTGACTCAAAACTCAGCTGTAATAGCTTTATAGCTCTTATGAATAACATTCTTGCATTCGGTATGCCGGGCGGTCAGGAAATGATCGTCATCTTGGTTATAATACTTCTTCTGTTCGGCGCGAAGCGTTTGCCGGAACTTGCAAAAGGTTTGGGCAAATCAATCCGCGAATTTAAGAAGGCGACCAGCGAAGTTGAAGAAAACATTCGCGACGCAATGAAGGAGGACGATGCCAAGAAGCCGGAAAGCAAGCCTGAAAAGACTGAAACTCCTAAAGGAGACGAGTAGAGGTTTTTCACGCTGTTAGCATTTCTTGCATTTTATAAAAAAGCGTTTTGGAATTTCTTCCCAAACGCTTTTTTTAACTTTGATTGCCTATGAGTTTAATTTCACTTAGCGGAGTTTCCCTGCGTTTCGACAATAAGATCCTTTTGGACGGCGCAAGCCTAAATATAGCCGAGGGCGATACAATCGCGCTTGTAGGTCGCAATGGATGCGGCAAAACAAGCATGCTGAAAATAATCGCCGGCGTTTACGAACCTGACAGCGGGCTGGTAGAGCGCGTAAAGGGCGTTAGAGTGGCGTATATGCCGCAGGATGTCCCTATGGATTTGAGCGGCTCAATTTACGATGTCGTATCCGAAGGGCTAGGAGAGGCCGGAGCGGAATTGAGAAAATATAGGCGCCTCCTTAGGGAAGTGGAACGCGGCTGTTCGAAAGAAACGCAGGATGAGTTCGACAGGCTTGTGCATGTTTTGGACGAGAAAAACTTCTGGGGCGCGGATGTGGAAATATTGTCGGTTATAGAGCGCATGGAACTCAATCCAGATCTCGATGTGGGCAGCGTTTCTGCGGGGCTAAAGCGGCGGGCATTGCTGGGCAGGGAACTCGCCGGGAATCCAGGAGTTCTGCTGCTGGACGAGCCGACAAACCATTTGGATATAGATTCTGTCGTGTGGCTTGAGAAGTTTCTAAAGACATGTTCAAAGACAATTGTGTTCGTGTCTCACGACCGCGCTTTCATCCAAAATTTGGCTACAAGGATTGTAGAGATAGATCGTGGAAACCTTATTTCCTTCGATTGCGATTTTAAGACTTTTGAGCGCCGCCGCGACGACCTTTTGCGCGCCCAGGAACGTAACGAAGCCGTATTCGACAAGAAGCTTCTCCAGGAGGAGGCGTGGCTGCGCCAGGGGATTAAGGCTCGCCGGACTAGGAATGAGGGAAGGGTAAAGGAGCTTATGCGGTTGCGGAAAATCCGAAGCGAGCGCCGCGAGCGGCTAGGCACTGCGGACATGAGGATACAAGAGGCGTCCGCAAGCGGTCAAAGAGTGATGGATGTGAAAAATATAAGCCTTTCTTTCGGCGAAAATACAATAATAAAAAATTTTTCGACGACAATCTACCGCGGAGATAAAATCGGTATAATCGGAAGAAATGGAATAGGGAAAACAACTTTGCTTAATGTTTTACTTGGGAATCTGAAGCCGGATTCGGGGGAGGTTTCCTATGGAACGCGCCTTCAAATAGCTTATTTTGACCAGCTCAGGAAAAATTTAAATCCGTCTATGCGCCCTTTCGATTTTGTCGGAGACGGCGCGGATTTTGTGACTGTAAATGGAGCGCGGCAGAATGTAATGGGATACTTGCAGAATTTTTTATTTGAGCCAGAGCAGATATGCGGTGAGATAGCTATGCTTTCCGGAGGTGAAAAAAACAGGCTTATGCTAGCTAAGCTTTTTGCGTCGCCCGCAAATGTTCTAGTCCTTGACGAGCCAACAAACGATTTGGATATGCAGACAATTGAATTGTTGGAAAATTCTTTGGTAACTTTTCCTGGAACTATTCTGATGGTGTCGCACGACAGGGCGTTTTTAAACAATATAGTGACAGGGGTCTTTTGCTTCGGAGACGGCGGGAATATCGTTGAACTTGTGGGAGGATACGACGAATGGGAACGCTACAGGCTGCAAACGGCTGAGCCGGAGCGCGGGAGCCAGAAAAGTAAGACGGTTCAGGCCGTTCCCCAAAAAAAACGTTCAAAGTTTACAAATAAGGAGCGCGAAGAGTTTGAGCGTCTGCCTAAACAAATAGAAGCTCTTGAGGCTGAACTGTCGGAGTTGGAGGCAAAGCTTTCAGACAGCGAATATGTCGTCTCCCACTTTGACGAGCTGGCAAAGATAAACGAACGCATGGCTGAGATACGTTTGGAGGACGAGCGTTTATTTGAACGGTGGTCCGAATTGGAGGAGAGGCGCTTGGAGATGGAGTCGTAAAACTGCCCGGCTTGTGCTTGCCCTCTGTATAGGGCTACGTCAAATTTGCTTTAATGGTTTGACTTTTATTTTCTCTTGTTAGATTTATAAAAAACAACGCGGCTGATTTGCCGCTTAAAAATAAAAATTATAACGAAAATGGCACTAGTTCAAAGACTTTCAGCAAGACTTCAAAACCACCCCAAGCGAATTGTTTTCCCAGAAGGCTTCGATCAGCGAATTCTTCAAGCCGCGCGCCAATTTGCAACCCGCAAACTTGGTGTCCCAATTCTTTTGGGCGGCAAGGCGCATATAGAGGAGCAAGCCTCCAAATACGATGTGCGCATGGATGGAATAAGAGTCATAACTCCTGAATTGTCTGACGATTTTGAGGATATTTTAAAGATTCTTGGCGGACTTCCAAAGTTTAGGGATTTTACAAAAGACGAGCTTTTTGAAATAGCCAAAAATCCCGCTTATTTCGCAACAATGATGCTAGCCACAGGCAGAGCCGACGCCATGGTGGCTGGCGCAACTGTCGCCACGGCAAGCACATTGCGGCCGATATTCCAAATAATACCGCTGCAAAAAGGCTTTTCTGCTGCAAGTTCAATGATGGTTGTTTCGACTGGCAACGAGGAATTGGGAATTCACGGCGATTTATTCCTTTCTGACTGCGGAGTTATCCCCGAACCGACCGACAAGCAATTGTGCGACATAGCAATAACCACCGCTGTTCTCGTCAATCACTTGACGCTTGAAACGCCAAGGGTTGCCATGCTTAGCTATGTTTCCAAACTTCCGACAGCAAAGCTTCCGAGTATAACAAAAGTAAAGTCGGCCACAGCTCTCGCCCATGCGAAAGCTCAAGCTGAAAATCTCAAGATAGAAATCGACGGAGAATTGCAAGTCGACGCTGCATTGCGTCCTGAAGTGGCAGCCGCAAAGGGCATTACAAGTTCCGTCGCCGGCAAGGCAAATGTTCTAATTTTCCCGGATTTGAGTTCCGGCAATATAGCCTCAAAGATGTTGCAGGCTCTTTCCGGCGCAAATTGTTATGGGCAAATTCTTACTGGACTTACAAAGCCGGTTGCCGAGATTTCCCGCGGCGCAACTGTAAACGATATTTTTGGCACAGCCGTAATAGTCGGAGCGCAGGCGGTTGACAGGCGCTTCCTATCTCCGGATGCCCTATAAAATAGCTTTTTTATAGATAGTTAGAGATTTCCCGCGAGGCGCGTCTATTGCGGGAAATTGAGCTTTAGCGCATTACAACATTGCATGGGAAGAGGGCTTTGCAGGCGCCGAGGCAGTTTGTATATTCGCCGGTGGAAATGCTGGTTGTCTTGTTTACTATATTGCGTGGAGTTGTAAATGGCGCGCATGTTTGTGCTCAGATTTCGCCGCGCATGGAGATACGCAGTTTCGGCGCAGATTTTTGCTATGGATGAAGAAACATCTTTGGGGCGCGGAATAGATTTTTATAATGCATATGTTCTTAGGAAATCCGTGTACGTTGCCGGATTGCCTATGCGCGTTATTTGCGCGGGATAATTTTCTACGCGTTCTGCAAAAAAATAGAGGATTGCCGGCGGCAATCCTCTTTGCTTCAAGGAATTTAAAGCATATTTATTCGTAAATAAATTTAACCGACACGTTTGATGCGTCGTTTAATGCTTTTGCCCTTACCCAATATCCTCTAAAGGTTTCACCAAAGGATTTTGAGAGTGTCTTTCCCCCTTTTATCTCCAGAGTTTGGTAGGGAAGCCAAAGCCCTGTTCCGTCAACATCTATTTCAAGGGTTATTGAAATATCTTCGTCTGATTTTATTTCGACGGATTTTTTATCATATGCAGTCAGAAGGAACGGATCAGATAATTCCCCTTTGGATACGTCTTTTCGCTGCCAAACGTTTCCTTCGCCGACAGGCTTGCCGAGTTTCCATAGATCATCTATTATTCCCGCCCACAGGGCGAACTTCTTGTCTTGCGATACGATTATGTGTGGGCTTTTCATGTCCACTGCGCTGGATTTCATTCCGCTTATCAGCATCAATCCGCGGTATGAGCAGAAGTCAAATACGTCGAGGTTATGAGATGCTATCGGACGCACTTTAGCCATTCCCTGCGCATTTTTAGCGGGCAGCTCGTAGAAAGTTCCACCGCAATTTAAAAGGTCGCGTTCTGTTGCCACTTCGCGCGCCACGCGAGGGCTCCCGAATGCATTTTTTATGGGGAAAGGCTTGTTTATTGGAAGCCGGTAGCGTTTGCCGTCCTCTATTATGAGAACCGAATTTCCGTCATATGATATGGATTTTGGCTCGTATGCGGTTTCTTTGGCGCGCTTTTCATTTTTTGGCATTTTTTCCGGAGCGAGTTCCATTTTCCAATTGAGCGTGTATGCGCCTATTTGTTCTGCGTTTGCGTTGGCGCCGAGCTTGTAGGGTATAACAGCCAGCTTTCTTGTTCCGCCTCCCATTCCCCACAAAAGAGCGGCAGTTGCGGAGTTTTCTTTGTCGGTTCCTATTCCGTCGAATATTTTGTCTGGAGTTCTGGAACGTTTGTCCGGATTTGACATATCGAAATGCGCTGTAAAATTTTTAACGTCTTTGCGGGGTATTATTCTTACCCATTCGGCACGCGCGCCGGAGATATCGACGAATTGCGGGGAGTTTGCGTCCAATTCTAAAGTTTTATAGGCGGAGAATTTCCCGTCTCCATTTCCCGTCTGAATTTCTACGGGGACAGGATAGTTTGTGGAGTGTGACAACGCAAGAATGCAGCTTTCAAAGCCTCCCACAAGCATGGGGTCGCTCGCGGTTTCGGCCTTTACGTCTTCGCGCAAAAATACGCTTCCGCGCCCTATTGCCGGGCCGCGCGTTTCAATCTCAGATTCGTCCATAAATACGAGGTTTGAGTTTGATTGGGCGGGCGAGACTTTTTCGGATTTCAAGTCCCTCTTATTCAGAAATTCCTTATTTGCTGAATCGTCGCATGCAAGCACGATTTTATTCTGCCATTTGCAGAAGTCGCCAACGACTTTCAGGTAGTTTGAGCGCATTCGGATTCCCTTGGCATTGCTTGCGGAAAAGGACGGCGGAAAATCCCAGAAAGCGCCGTGCATTGTCATTAGGTAGTCTTTCGAGCCTATGTCGCGTATGCGCGGCCATTCGGTATTCCACCCGTGCGAGCCGTCGTAGGAGTGGCTGGATTTGGGAAGGCGCATTGAATGCCATTTCCCGTCTTGGCATACCATTAATATTATGGATTTAGCGTCAAACCCTATTGACCAAAGCGCGTTTTTATCGGGGTTTAAATTGCCGTATATTCCGTCGCGGCATGTAATTTCAGTAAATTGGTTGATTCTAACCGGAGTCCAGTCCGAATCTCCGGGCTTCCATTCTCCGAGAGCTCCGGACGGAAGGGTGGGGTCTTTGTCGACATCTTTGTGGTGTACTCCGTTGTTAGCGTAAAAAAGCTTCCCGAATCCGGAACATAATCCTTTGCCGTGGTATCCGTGCAGTTTTGAAATTTCAGGCTGTTTTATTTCTGCACCGCTTGAATCCGTTTTTTGGGGATGGGGCTTTAGGTTGCCGTCGCGGATTATTTCCACAACATCCAAAGTGTTTACATCGACTTCGTAAAGTCCTTCTTCCATTGTGGCAAAATAGACTTTGTTTTTAGGGTCCGAAAGAGAACGGGCGTTTCCGGTAAATCTTCCAGGCATTTTTTCCCGGGCTATTGCCCTTACATTGCCGTTTGAGTCGACAAAGTAGCATCCTATAACCAACTGGTTTGACTCTTTGTGGATCATTCTGTTTGCATGCGTTCCGCCTAGGCTTTCTTTGCGGACGGTGACGTTTAAGTTCTTATCTATTTCATATAGTTTGTCGTCGGAATTAAATACGCAATGCGGTCCGTATGTCACAGCCCAAAGTTTTCCAGCCCAAGGAACGACAGCGCCAGTCCCGCATTCCCCCTCGCTATTCCACATGGCAAGGTGCGGATATACTCCGGAAATGCAGGGCTTGTCTGTATCTATTGAAGCTTTCGCTGGGGAAGATTCTGCCGGCAGGGATTTTGCGCTTTCTTTGGAGTTTTCATGCGCGCAGCTTGAAAGCACAATTGAAGCCGCCGCCAATGCGGATACATAAAGAGTCTTCATAATTATTCTTTTGGGTTAGCGTGTTAAAATGCTAAAGGAAAAAAACAGAAAAATCGTTTCTTTAAATCCCCCGATAACAATGGCGAATCATGATACGAATTTTTCGCAAGGTGTCCATCTATTTTTTAGGGCGCCGCCCACGCAGCATTTTGCGCAGTTTCTTTCTGTCTTCAACTGCCACTATATAACCGACACATTCGGGAAATCCGCAATGGCACGGATGGTCCAAAAAGTGTTCAAGCGCGTATCCATAATTATATAAAAGTTCTTCACCGGCTTTTATATCGCGCGTTGCGTAAATCCAGATTGACCCGTCTTCGCTTACGGCTTCGCAGTTTGTTCGGCAGGCGTGGTTTATAAAACGGGCGTCGTTGTATTCGAAATTGCCGTCTATATCCCATTCGTCATCCAATTCAAAAATGTACACTGCTCCCGATCCGGTGGCTTTTGCGCGTTCTTCATTCTCCAAACCGCGGCGGTTGGATTCCTCTTTGGAAATTTTTTCGCCCAAGTATTCTATTATGCGCTCGCCTTCCTTTATGTCGCAGGCGGCGAACACTCCGTTGCCGTGAATCTTCGACTTGCCAACAACGTATTTTTTTGCTTCTTTAGGCATTCTTATTTATCTTCGGGATATTTTCCGGATTTGACATCGTTTGCGTATGTTTTGTACGCGGATATTATTTCGTCGCGCAGGTTTGCGTATTTTTTCGCAAATGAAGGCGCGCGTTCCGTAAGTCCCAAGATGTCGGCGCATACGAGAACCTGTCCGTCGCAATCAGCTCCAGAACCGATTCCTATTGTCGGAATCGATACAGATTCCGTCACGAGTTTTGCCGTTTTTGCGTCTGTCATTTCCAAGAGCAGCGCGAAAGCTCCTGCGGCTTCAAGCGCTTTTGCGTCTTCTATAATAGATGCGCGTTCTTCATCGGTTTTGCCGAATTTCCTGTATCCTCCCAGCCTTAAGAACTGTTGGGGCTCCAATCCTATATGCCCCATTACCGCTATTCCTGAGGACACTAATTTTGACACTGTTTCGGACATTGCTTTCCCGCCCTCTATTTTTACAGCTTCAGCTCCGCCTTCTTGCACGAGCCTGCGGCAGTCGTGCAAAACTTTATCAAACCCGAAGTGCGCTGTTCCGAAGGGAACGTCCGATAAAATAAGCGAGTCCGGTTTTGCGCGCGCGACAGCCGCCGTATGGTGAACCATATCGTCGATGGTCACCGGGACAGTCGATTCATAGCCAAGCACCGTATTGCCTACTGAATCTCCTATGAGTATAATATCTATGTCGGCTTCGTTTGCGAGGCTTGCAAAAAGCGCGTCGTAGGCAGTTATCATAGTTATTTTTTCGACGCCTTTTTTCTTAAATATGGTTTTTATGCTCTTTTTCATTTTTTTTATCTAGTTGTCTTTCCTCAAGGATCTTATTAGGCTGCGCAGAGGCGAGGACGAGGATTTTCTCCCGGCTGACGAGGATTTATCCGGGGTCTTGTCCGGCACGGAAGATTTTACCGCCTGTTGGGCGGGGCTTTCGGAAGTTTGAGCGTCTTGGGCGGCTTTGATTTTCGCGTCTTGGGATGATTTTTCTGCGGATAAGAGAACGTCTCTAAGGGATGTCTTTGGCGCGCCTATTGTTCCTGTCACGGTAAAAGACGGGCCGTTGAAAAAGCCTTTCGTGTCGGTTTCTGCGGATCCGAAATTTAGCTTTTGGAACATCTTTCTTACCGAGCCGTCGGCGACTTTTATGCTTATCGGAATATTTATTGGCTGCTCCTTTATTGCGACGTTTGGTGTCATGGATATTGAACCGCCTGTCGCGGCTAGGATAAGTGCTTCTGTTTTTACTTCGGCTGCGGAAAGTTCAATGGCCAGAGTTTCCGGATTGCGTTTGGCCTTTATTTCGGCTCCGTTGTACTTAAGGTTTCCAAAATAGCCTATTATGTCCCCCATAGCGCCAACTTCATAGGCTTTGTCTTTTAGAAACATTCCCGCTATTCTCATGGCGCTTCCGGCTATGCTTGTTAACGCGCCTTCCTGGGTGGATGTGTCTATTAGCCTCAGTGTTCCTCCGCTTCCGCTTAGGCTTGCTGATCCCAGCAGGTAGGCTCCGAGATGTTTCATATTGTTTCCCGATCCCTCCAAATCTAGCTGTGCGCTAAATTCTCCTGTTATCATCGGCTTTTCGGAATCTGCGAAGAGCTTTGATGATTCCAAATTTTTTAGCGATATTCTGGTATTAGCGAGATTATAGGGAGCTTTGCGGGATTTGTCGAAGCTCAAGTTTGCAGATCCGGAAAATTCCGCCGAATAAAGTTTTCCTACAAAGTCTTTTAACGCCAAATTGCCCGGAGTGCATTCCGCGTTTGCTGACAGATTTTCAAGCATTGCCGCGCCGTCTTTTAATAGTCTTCCCAATTTTACATTAGCATATAGGCAGCGCCCGATATCCCAAAATGCTTTTTCGTCTTTTGCGTCGGATATTATATTTTGTTCCGGCGAAACGGCTTCCAGAGATTTTGGGCGCACAACGGCGACTTTTTCCGAATTTGCGTTCGCAACGGCTGTTGCGGCTTTTTCGTTGGGATTTGAAAAGGCGGAAGCAAGCAGAGAAATATCCTCAAAAACCGCGCTCTTTATATCGAGATCAAGTTTTGTGTCTTCTGTTTGCTCCAGGATTGCCTTTGCTGATGTGGATCCGTTTGTGGAATTTGCCGACAGGTCTGCTGTGAGGTAGATTTTTGAGAACCCCCCGTCAAATTTTGCATTGGCATTTATGGCGGCTTTTTCGAGCTTTCCGTTTTGAGACGCGCGCGGCATTAGATTGTGTATTTGTGCTGATATGGAGCATGAATTTGCCGAACCTTTGGCGTCGACTTCCAGCGTTCCGGTTGAAATATTTGCAAATTTGAGAAGCGCGGGCTGCTCCAGAAGCTGTGGCAGGGCAATATTTGCTTTTAAAGAAGCGTCTTTTAGATGTTTTTTTGCTGCATCAAAGCTTGCTGATCCTTCCGCTGTAGCAAAATCAACACCGGAATTTAGAATTAGCTTCTCAATTTTAGCTTCGATAACTCCGGTTGAGACATTGTATTTTGCGTCCGCCTTTACCGAGGGGGAGAGGCTCTTTAGGAGAAACTTTCCGTCTTTTTTATACGATACAGATTTTGCCGAGAAATCCGCGCAAACCTTAAAGTTGTTTGCGTCAGGCATTTCCAGTTGCGATTCTATGGAGACTTTTTGCGCATCGAGTCCGGATACAAAAGGTTTTGCCAGGGCAAAAGGAAAATCGGGGGCTGAGATTTTTATCAAAGTTTTTGAGGGGGCTGAGAGAGCCTTTTTGCCCATGTCGAAAGAAATTTCTCCTCCGTCGGTTATTTCTACGACTTTTCTTTCAGAATTTTCTGTTATTTCAATTTTTGCGCTTTTTAATGTCGCCATGTTCCCGGTTTTGCGGGCGTTTATTTCGGCGTCTATTTTCAGGCCTGCGGAATTAAAGGATGATATTGAGTTTACGCGGCTTATTATGGGGTTTAGGGAGCCTTTAATCAGAACTTGGGCGTCGATGTCGTCTGCGTCGATTTTTGAATTCGCGTATATATTTAGCGCGTGCTCTTTGGAGTCGGCTATTTCGGCGTTTGAGGATATGTCGTATTTGCCTTTTAAATTTGACGACGCTTGGGCGGTTAATCTTGCATTGAAGTCTTTCAGCAAATATTCCCCTCCTTTGCTTATGTTCCAAGACGACAGGACTATTGGGGAAATCGTCTTTATAGAAATTGAATTGTCCATGCCCCGCGCAAGGGAGATCTTCCCGCGAATATCGTCTCCTCTTATGTCAATCCCGTCGGCGAACGCGGCGGCAAAACGCGCCGGCACCGCCAGCGAAACGACAGCCAAATCCCCTTCGGGGAGTTTTGAGAGGTCTTGAGTGTCTATTGAAAAAGCTTTTGACGAAGATAGCGCCAAAATTGCGTCCGAACTTTCAGTAAATGTTATATCTAGTTTTGAAACCGAAACCGTAGATGCTTTTTTTTCAATGGCGATTTCGCCATCGAGCCCGCATTTTCCTAAAAAGCCCAGCGCGGGCGAAACGTTTTTTAAGTTTGACGCAGAATTTTTGAAAACCACTTTTGCCGATATTTCGCCGCCGAGCTTGGAAGATTTGCCTGCCGCGTATATTGAAGATGAAAATTGCGGCAGGACGGCTATGCCGTTTAAAAGAGGGGATATTTGGGAGTCGTTTACGTCTAATCTCGCTTCAAAATCTGCGTCAAAGCTGGCTTTATTTATTATTGCGGAGGCTTTCAGCATATCGGCGTCTTTGCGGCTTGCAAGCAACTTTACGGAAATGCCGCCTACGGATGGAGCGCATGTTGCCTTGATTAAAAACTCTTCAGGGGCGAGGTTTTTTGGCTCTGCATTTATTTTTGCCGAAACGGTTCCTTCCGACGGTATTAAATCGGAAGCTATTTTTAGCGAAGAAATCTTTGCGGCGACTTTTATTTTAGACCCGTCCGGTATAGATATTTCCGCGTCTGCATCCGCGTTGGCGAGAATGATTTCAAAGCCTATATCAGCCTTTTTTGGGGTGGCGCTTGCTTGGCTGGAACCTTTTGTGGAAACCTTGGACTCCGCTGCGGGCGCGGCTGCCTTTCTTTCTTTGGCTATGTCTAATTTAGCTCCGTTTATTTGGATGTCCTGGATGTCTATTTTTTTCGAGAGAAGCTTAGAAAGCGAATATTTTGCGCTTGCTTTTTTTGCCTGAAATTTGTCCCCGGTTGGCAGGGTTATATCGACATCTTCGGCGCTCAGCCCGCCAAACCCGATTGACAGGCTGCCTATCTTCGAATTAGGCATTAGCTCGGCTAGAAATGCGTTTGCTTGGGCCGTTTGGAAAGATGGGCTTAGAATATATAAGACGGCAGCCGCAGCGATTGCCGCCATTGCCGCCATGGTTATTGCCGCAATTTTTACAATTTTCATTTTCTGCCTTCGATTAGAGTGTCAAAAAGTTCTTTTTTTATGTAGACTGTTAAAATTAAATTTTTGCGCAGGCCAAAAAATTCCGACGCGTATTTTGATTTATCTATGGATTTTGAGACGACTTCCTCCATGTTGGAATCGCAAACTATTATTTCATAGACGCCTATGTCCTGCGGCAGCCTAGAATCCCAGTAGCCTACGTTGCGGTAATTGCGCAAATACCACGGAGCAGGCCACGGCGAGTTTGCCGTAATAAAAGCAACCGGTATGTCAGAGCCGTATTCCGAAACCTTTGCGCAGTCTTCCACGCGCTTTATTAGGTTGCCGAAGTCTTTAACCGTATGGGAGTATATGAATGGGTTTCTCGGGTCGCAGTTATAGCGCGCTGCGGCAGCCTTGGTCAAGCCGTATTGCCAATATCCTGCGGCGCACAAAGCCAGAACCGAAACTATCCAAGCCGCAGGGCGGCGCAATGACAGGGCTTTTTGTATGGCGTATCCGGCGCAGATAAAAAGCAGCAGAATCGGGGATAAAATCAGCCATGGAGTCTTATAGGATATGCAGCTGAGCAGAAATATGTTTGCGGTTGCCGCGGAAAACATAAAAATTACAGCAATGGCTTTCTTATTGTCCTTTTTGTTTTTAAAAATCTCAAAGCAGGCTGTTAAAAATCCGCCTATGGAAAGAAGCAATATTGGAAGTTCCCCAAAGCGCGCTCCTTCGCATTTCTGAATCGCAAGCAGCTTCAAATAATATGCGAATCCGCTTGAGTGTTCCGGAGAGCCGGCTTTTTGGACAAAATGCGCGTATGATAAAAACGCGTCTATTACTCCGCGCCAATTATCCCCGAACGACGAGTAAAACGCGGCAAACACAATTATGAATCCTCCGGCAGACCATGCGGCAAATTTTAATATTTTTCGCGTAAATATAGCTGATTTTAAATTTTCCCGCATTTCCCTGTCTAGCGATGCCGCGATAGCGAGAGCAAGTAAAATTGCCGGATAAGCAATTGCCGCCGTTTCCTTTGTCGATTGTGCGGCTGCTGCAAAGATTCCGATTGCCGCGGCACAGAGCGCGGATGGCTTTAGCGCAAATTTCCATACAGCTTGGGCGAGCGCAAGAATTGCTGCAGCAAAGATTATTTCTTGAACAAAGTAAACCGAATATATTGAAGCCGTCGCAGATAGGCAAAATGCCGCGCATGCACCCCAGGCGGCCATTCTTCCGACATAAGGAGAAAACAATATATAAAGGGCCATTATCAAAAGAGAGAACGGCAGCAAAAGCGAACGCAAGTAATTTACCGTAATTTGGACAGGGGCAGGACTGCCTGCCATGTTTGCGGCTGCGGCGGCGTAATAGTAAAGGGTGGGGCCGTGCGGCCCGTTGGGGTTGTATTTATACTCTCCGTTTTGGAAGAGGTTTAAAAAGACGCTTGCTTGCTCCGCCTCGTCTGCGTGCGGTATCCGTTCTCTAATATTGAAAGACCGGTTTGAAAATCCAACAAACACGCAGGCAAATATCAAAAGTATGTAAAGGGCGTTTTTCATTTCTTTTCAGCGCCCGCGTCGGCGTCGTAGGCGTCGAGAAGCTTTTTGGCAATTTCCTTTGGAGGCTTTACAGGCATCCCGCGCGAGTCTACAAAGGCGTGCACTGTGTATCCTGCAACAAGCACCCTTCCGTTTGCGCGCATTTCATATTCTATCTTTATGCGCACAGCAGGGCGCTCTTTTATTGTCGCCTTTATCTCGACAATATCGTCGTATTTTGCGGGAAATTTGTAATGCAAGTATTCTTCCAATACGGGAAGGTGGTAGCCTTGTTCGTTTATGTTCCGGTAGTTTAAGCCTATCGACTCTATGAGCTCGAGCCTTGCGACTTCGCACCATGGAAGGTAGTTTGCATGGTAAACTACGCCCATGGCGTCTGTCTCGGCAAAGCGAACGCGTATTGATGTGGTTGCGGTTATCATTTTATCAAATTTCGTTTTCCACAATTTGCTCTAGCGTTTGGCGTTTCCGGATTAATTTAAGCGATCCGTCTTTGCAAAGCATAACTTCGGGTGATGCGGGGTAGGAATTGTAGTTTGAAGTGCTCATAGAACTGCAATATGCGCCGGCACCGCCTATCACGCAGTAGTCGCCGATTTCTGCCTTTTGCATCTTGCGGGGAAGCAGTCCCTCGGGATCTCCCGGAGCAGGAGTCAGGATATCTCCGCTTTCGCAGCAGTGTCCGCACACTATATATTCTTCTGTTTCGGCCCTGGGAACTTTGGAAAGTATGGATATGGGATGCTGGGCCCCGTAGATTGAAGGGCGCAAGATGTCGGTCATGCCGGAGTTTAGTTTTAAGAATTTATATCCTTGGGCGCCGGTGTCGCACATATCTTGAACTGTAGCCAAAACCGCTGCGCTGTTTGCCAGCAAAAATGTCCCGGGCTCTATTTCAAACTTTAGCTTTCTTCCGGTTTTGTCTGCAAAATCCCTTATTAGTTCGGCTATTGGAGCGCCAATTTTAATCAAGTCTGTTGAATGTTCGCCGGAAACTCTGGCGACTTTATAGCCGCCTCCCATATTAAGAGTGTCTACATCCGGAAATTTGGCTACGTTGTCGAGGTTCATTTTTGCGACTTTCTGCCATACTTTCGGGTCCGAGCCTGATCCTATGTGCGTATGTATGCGTACTATTTTCAGCCCGTATTTTTGCGCGGTTTCCTTAATCTTATCGGCGTATTCAAACCAAAATCCAAAAGACGACGCCGGTCCTCCGACATTTGTCCTGTTCGTGCTGCCAGACCCAAGCCCCGCGTTGATTCTTATGCCCACATTGCTTCCCGGGGAGGCCTTGCCGTATTCTTCCAGTTGGCGGAAAGAGCACGCGTTGTATTTCACCCCCGCAGATACGATTTCCTTTAGGTCGTCTGGGAGCTGTTGCGAAGACAGGCTTATGTGTTCCGGGGGAATCCCTGCCAATATTGCGCGCTTTACCTCGTATGCGCTAGAGGCGTCTATGTGTAGGCCTAGCGAGCTAAAAAGTCTAAGTATTTCTTTGTTGGATGCCGCCTTCATTGCGTAGCGCACGGTTATTCCGAAAGCATTCGGGAACGAGAGGGCTTTCTTTGCCTGTTCCTCCAGTGCGGCTTCGTCGTAAACATAGCAAGGTGTTGAAAACTTCTTGGCAATTTCGTCGGCTGTCTGCCAATTTAGGAATAGTGTCTTTTCGGTGTTCATAAAAAATCGATGCGATTTTGTACTATTATCGAATTTTGTCAACCGCATCGATAATCAAAGATTTTGTAAGGATTGCTGGAAGAACTTGGGGGGCGTCCGGGTCTTTATGGCTATAGAGCAAGTTTAGGGGAACCCCTGCGCGCCCGAATTTTTCCAGTTCCTTTGTTATTTGCGGGTTTTTGTTTGTCCAATCGCCGGCTAGAATCACTACGTTATTTTTTTTAAAGAGTTCCATTATCTCCGGCGAATGCAGAATTTGTTTGTTGTATTGGCATGTCAGGCACCAAGACGCGGTGAAGTCCACATATACATTTTTGCCGTCCTTTATCAACTTTTCCTGGAGGGCCGGACTCCAGCTTTGTGCTTTGTCTCCGGCTGGATTTTCTACTTCGACAGCCGGAGATATTTCGCCTGGATAGGATACAAATACAGCCGCGGCGGCTGACAGCGCGAATGCCGCCAAGGACAACGCTCTCTTCAGCCGGCTTAAGTGGGGCATATAAAACATTCCGAATATTCTAGCACCCACTGCCAATATAAGCAAGGCCGACAGTATTGCCACAATGTTTCCTGTTTGGTTTGAATACACCCATACGAGCCATATTACGGTCGCGAACAACGGTATTGAAAGCAGCTGCTTTAAAATATCCATCCAAGCTCCGGGGCGCGGCATTGCGCGCGCAAGAGCCGGAATCGCCGAAAGCGCCACGTAAGGGGAAGCCATTCCCAGTCCAATCATTGCAAAAACTCCGAAACAAAGCGAGTTTGAGGCGTCGGCGGCAAGCGCCGCCCCCATGGCGGAACCCATAAACGGAGCCGTGCATGGACTCGCCACCAAGACTGCCAGCACTCCTGAAAATACGGCAGAAATATGTTTCTTCCACTCCGGCTTGTTGGAATCGTTCTTCTGCACATTGCCGCCCGCGAAACCTGCGCCGATTTCAAAAACTCCGGCAAAGCTCAGCGCCATTGCGAAAAAAAGCATTGCCATTAGGCTTGTAAACATCGGGTTTTGAAGTTGAAACCCCCATCCTAGATTTTCTCCCAACGACCTGAAAGCAAGCAGGACTGCTGAAAGCGCAAGGAAACTCGCAACGATTCCCAGCGAATAAAAAAATGCGCCTGCCAAAGCGGATTTCTTAGAGCCTCCCGCTCCTTCGGCAAACGACAATATTTTTAATCCTATCACCGGGAAAACGCACGGCATAAGGTTTAATATTGCGCCCCCTAAAAATGCGGCAAGTAAAACGGTAAACAGCGGCGTTTTGTCCGGAGGAACGCCCGCGGATTCTCCCGATGCGGAGCTTTTTATTTGTCTTATGGGTATTTCTTGTGATTTTTCGCCCGGCACGCACAAGTCGGAGCAAGCCAGCCATGTCGCGTCGGCCCGTATATTTACGGAGGATGATTCTGGAATGTTTTCCGGGGCGGATACGGCTGCCGAAACTGAGAAATCGCGCGAATACCCAAGGCTTTCCATTCCAAGGGCGGTAAATTTTTCAGGCTTTGGAAACTCAATATTCTTTAAGCTATATCCTTGGGGAAGGGAAAGCTTGATTGCAGTAGGCTGGCCCAAGTCGGATTCTTCGGCGGAATATATGTGCTGGCCCTTTGGAATGGAAAACTTGAAATTTACATAAAAAGTTTCTCCCGCCCGGACCTCGTCTGCCGATGAAGAGACGCGAACATCCACTGCGTCGGCGGCGGATGCTATTGCATTGCACAGGATAAAAATTAAGGCAAACAGCGTCTTATTCATATATTATTGTTTAAAATGTTGACAATCGGTTAAGAATAAAGATTTTCTTTAGTAAGGAAAGATAATATGGCTGCGGCAGAGGAAAGCGCAACCGTTAAAATTGTAATCGGAATTTTTTTAAACGGGTTTTAGCATATGGCAGGAATAACAGGACTTCTTTCAAATGATATCGGCATAGACTTGGGTACGGCAAATACCTTAGTTTACGCAAAAGACTCCGGAGTTATAATGAGCGAACCCAGCGTGGTGGCGGTATACAATAATACAAAGAAAGTCGTAGCCGTGGGAACAAAGGCTAAGAAAATGCTTGGCAAAACTCCCGGAAATATCACCGCAATACGCCCAATGAAACTGGGGGTAATTGCCGACTTTGAGATTACGGAAATAATGCTGCGCTATTTTATCGAAAAAGCAGCAAAGCAGTGGAAGTTTATCGCGCCCAGGGTTGTTGTCGCAGTTCCGTCGGGTATTACCGAAGTTGAGCGCAGGGCGGTCCAAGAGTCTGCCATCCATGCGGGGGCGCGTTCGGTTTGCCTGAAAGACGAACCGCTTATGGCGGCAATAGGCGTAGGATTGCCAATAGAGGAGCCGAACGCTAGCATGATAGTCGATATTGGCGGAGGGACAACGGAAGTCGCAATTATTTCGCTGGCGAACGTGGTTTATTCAAAAAGCGTTCGCATAGGTGGAGACGCCTTCGACAATTGCATAGTCCAGTATATGAAGCGCGCATATAATCTCATTATTGGGGAGCGGACCGCGGAAGAGATTAAGATAAACATAGGTTCGGCTTTCAAATTGGACGAGGAGCTTACATGGGAGGTGAAAGGGCGCGATTCGGTCGCAGGTCTTCCAAAGACTTTATACGTGACATCCCAGGAAATACGGGAGGCTTTATCCGAAGCGTTTAAGGAGATAACGGATTTGATTAGGGAAGCCCTTGAACAGTGCCCGCCGGAGTTGAGCGCCGACCTAGTCGATAGGGGAATCGTTCTTGCCGGAGGAGGCGCCCTAATACGCAATATCAGCCTGCTTATAAGCGACGCTACCGGCTTGCCGTGCTTTGTAGCCGACGATCCATTGAGGGCGGTAGTAAACGGAACGGGAGTCGTACTGCAAAACTACGAATTTTGGGCTAAAGAAAACTCCTAACAAAAGGGAGGCGGACTTTGGCTTGGCGCGACGTTTCAGCTGTTAGAAATTTGGCGATTTTCCTTTGCGCAATTGCCGTGTGTGTTCTTGCGCCTTCTGCAGTCAGGCATTTTACTGATGGGTTGTTTGAGGAGTTCCGGGCGCCTATAGACGCAATTCCTTCGCAACTGAGCGATCTTGGAAAGTATTGGAGCTTGCACTCAAACTCAAAGCGCTCCCTAATAGAGGCCGGGCGCGATCTGGCGCGGATAAATTCAGCCTATGAGCTTAAGATGCTAGAAAACAAAAACTTGCAGGATAGGATTTTGCGCTACGAAGACATATTAAATCTTCCGCCCGAGGACAGCTATAAATTTGAAGTTGCTAGAATTGCCCGCCGCGACATAAACGCATGGTGGCAGCAGCTTGTCATCCGCAAAGGCAGGGTTCATGGAATAAAAGAGGGATATGCAGTGATTTATTCCGGAGGTGTCGTAGGGAGAATCGCGAAGGCAAATTTATATACGTCGGTAGTCGAGCTTGTAAGCAGTAGAAATTTTAGAATGGCGGCGCATTTCGACGGGGAAGACAGGCCTGTCATATACCAGGGCGTCGGCGCAGTTTCTTTGCAGGATGCAAAAGGGGAAGTGCGCGATGTTCCAAGCGATGTGCGCGCAAGCGTATCCGAGCCAAAATTGCTGGTGACGTCTTCGCTTACGGGAACTTTTCCCGAGGGAATCAGAATTGGCGAGGTTGTAGACCTTTCCCTGGGGGCTGACGGACTCTTTAAATCTGGAACAGTCCGCTTGGGGCGCGCTCTTTCAACGCTGCGCGAAGTGACAGTTTTAATCCCAATTTCAGAGGTCGGAAATCAGGCGCAATGATAAAGACTTTCGATATAAAAATACCGCTTATATTGGCGCTTAATTTGTGCTATGTGTATATTATATCAACACTAAACACAGAAATTTCCCCGTATGTATATATAATGCTTCCGGCAGTTTTTATTGTTCCTCCGGCTCTGTTTTTGAATTTTTTGCCGGCGATGTTTGTTGTCGCATTCTCGGCTTTGATAAACGAGGTTGTTATGCCTGTCAGAACCGGATTAGTTTGCGCGCTTTGGCTTTCATGCGCATATGTTGTGCATAACCAGAGGTTCAGGTTTAGGACGCTCGACGCGTTTTCGGTAATATCTTTAATGCTGGTTCTCAATTTTTCAATATTGCTTCTTTATGCCCTGTTTCTGCCCAACGGATGCGCCGGAACGGCGGAGTATTTTTATAGGGTCGCAATAGACGTGTCGGTTTCATCCGCGGTTTTAATAGCGATATCTAAATTCACGGTGACTTTGCCGGCGGATATAATGCGCGTCCTTGGGGTGGACATTTCCGTTGCGGAGGGTGATTGATGGAAAACGAACGCAGCCAGATATATTCGAAATACAATCCCCGCATACCGGTATTCTACTGGGCTTTTTCTTTAGCGTATTTAGTTTTGATAGCCGCTTTGGGGTATAGGCAGATTTATTTGTTCGACTACTATCAGGCGCGCGGCGAGCGCCAGAGTATGCGCCGCGTCATAGAACCCGGCACACGCGGGGACATATTCGACAGAAACGGGAAACTATTGGTGGCAAACCAGCCTCAGTTTTCTGCAGTAGTTTATTTTAACGATGTCCGAAAGGAATTTAGGGAGGAATATACGCGCTTAAAAAAGGAAACTATCGCAAAAAATCCTTCCGGGGAATTTAATTACGAAACCATGCGCGATATCTCGTACCGCGCCCGGCTGAATGTTTTAAACGGATACATCGACCAGATAAATAGTCTATTGGGAACCGACTATAAATTGGCCCAAAAGGACTTTAACCGGCACTTTAACGAGAGGGGCCTTCTCCCTTTCCCGCTGGTAAAAAACCTAACTGCCAGAGAGCATGCTATATTGGCTGAGAAAATACCGGTAAATTCGCCTATTCAAATTTATACTGATACTGGAAGGTACTACCCATACGGAGAACTTGCCGCGCACGCACTGGGGTATGTCGGCAATAATTTTGACGATATTGACACGTCGGGAATTCCGGGCGAGGAATTAATGACATATATGCAGGTTGGCAAGATCGGGCGCTCCGGAATAGAACGCGCGTTCGACGAACAGCTTACAGGCAAGAGCGGCGTGAAAATCTGGATTGTGGATTTGGACGGATACCAGTATGAAAGCGTGGTGGATGTAAAGCCGACAAAAGGGGAAAATATAGTCACGTCTTTGGATATAGACTTGCAGGGTGCGATAGAGGACGCTTTTGCGGACCGAAAAGGCGGCGCTGTAATGTTGGATGTAAACAGCGGAGAAGTCCTTTCTTTGGTAAGCCGCCCAAGCTACGATCCAAATACTTTGTCGCCATTTATAACAAATAAGGTCTATAAGGAAATCAGCGACCGCGGCGCCTGGCTTAACCGAGCCACACAGGGACTTTATCCGCCAGGTTCCACTTTTAAAATTGTCACTGCCTGCGCTGCTCTAATGACGGGAGTGATTGAACCCGATTCCATCAAGACATGCACTGGAAGATATAAAGTAGGCAATAGAATGTTCCCGTGCAACAACCATTACGGACACGGAAACCTCGACTTAAAAGGAGCCATAAAAAACAGTTGCAATGTTTATTTCTACGAGGCTGCTTTGGACTCCGGAAGCGCTGCAATAACAGAAACTGCAAAGGATTTCGGCTTGGATTCAAGCACGGGGATTGAAATCGGCGACAGCACGCATACGATAGTTTCTTCTCCGGATTTTAAAAAGCGCCGCCGTCCGCTAGAGGGGCCGTGGAATGCGGGAGATACTGCAAATATGTCGATAGGCCAGGGCTATCTTCTCCAGACGCCCATTCAAATGGCATGCATGGCGGCTTCTTTTGCCCGCGGCCAGACGCGCACAAAAGCCTCAATAATACACGATCCGAACCGCAAGGCGGACATGGAATATCACGGCGCAGAAAAACTGGATTTATCAGCCGAGCAATATCGGGCTATATGGCAGGGAATGGTGGACGCTGTGGAAAGCGGAACCGCTAGAAGGGCGAAGGTCGAAGGCGTTTCTATTGCCGCAAAGAGCGGTACGGCGCAGGTTTCCGTCCAAGGTAAAAAACTTACTTTGGCCTGGATGATTGCCTTCGCGCCGGCGGAAAAACCGGAGGTTGCGATGAGCGTCGTAATAGAAGGCGAGGAAGTCGGCGATGCTGCCGGGGGACGGACTGCTGGACCGATAATCCACGCCGCCATGCGGAAGTATTTTGAGAAAAATTTAAAGGTGATAAACCCCCAATAGTTTTGGCTGTGCCATATGTCCAGCTAGGTAATTACCGGTTGACGTATTTTATTTTTTTATAAGTTTCTCAAAAGGAGGGCGGTTATGTTTTTTGAAAAAATTTTTTTCTATTGTATGGCGTTTTTGTGCTTTTCCAGATTAGGAGAAGCTTTTGCTGGCGGCGGCAAAGATTTAAACTCAGAAGTTGCAGGCGGCTTTTCTCCCGTAGTGGAGGGCAAGTTTAAAGAGCCTTGCTTTTCCGCAGATTCAATTGTCATAAACGAGGACAACGACCATTTTTTTAAAGGGAAACCCGAAGATATGACTGAAAAAGGGCTGCGCGACTACATATCAAATTTTTCCGGTGGAAAGATAACGCATATATTTATGTGCCCCAATGGGCAGCGCACAAGCTACAAGTCGAACGTTCATGAGCCTATTTGGGAGTGCGCTCCGGACGCTCCGCATAGAAACATATGGTGCGACAACTGCAAGCGCCTTTACGACGCCGGGATTGACCCTTACAGCGTGTGGATTGACGAGTGCCGAAAACAAAAAATATCGCCTTGGATTACTGTGCGGATGAACGACGTGCATTTTATTACCATTCCGGGGTATTTTAGAACAATGGACTATTGGCGCAAGCATCCGGAACTTTGGCGAGTTCCATACAAGGATTTGGGCAAGGGCGGAGCTTGGACCGATTTTGCGTTCAACTATGCAAAAAAAGAGGTAAGGGACTTTCAATTTTCGCTCATAAAAGAGCTTTTTGAGCGCTATGATTTCGACGGCATAGAACTTGACTGGATGAGGTTTTGCGCGCATTTGACTCCGGGCAAGGGAATGGAGGAATCTAAATTTTTGACCGAATTTGTGGGAGATGTAAAGCGGCTTGCGCAATGCTGGGAAAAAAAACGCGGGCATCCTATAAAAATATCCGTCAGAGTTCCGGCAACGATAGAAACATCGAAGTATTTGGGAATGGACGCCGTAGAGTGGGCCAGGTTGGGGTATGTGGATTTAATTGTTCCGAGCTGTTTTTTTGAAACTGCGGACTTTGATATCCCATCCGGGGAATGGCGCAAAAGCGTCGCCGATTCCGGCGGGAGAGCGCAAGTCGCGCCGGCTACGGATAACGGCGTGTGCGCTTATCCTGGAAAGGCCCGCTCGCCGCTAGATTGGGCGCTTTTAAACGGATGGGCGTCTAACTCGTACGCTAGAGGGGCGGAATTCCTCTATATATTTAATCTGCCGTATAATCCCGAACTTCTGGCGTTGGTTGCAAAAAATGGATTGTCCCGCGAAGACGTGGCTGGTAGGTCGCGCAGGCATCCTATTACGTATAGGGATTTTCTAGAGTGCAAGTCGCGCCAAGACAAGAAAATTGCCTTGCCAAAGTATTCGCCTTGCCAGTTTGATGTTTTTGTAGGCGATAGGGCTCCAATGAACGCATCCGTGGGCGTTGTTTTGGGATTCGACAAAGAGAATGCTGAAGAGAACTTGCCCAACGTGTTTCTTAACGGGCGCAAGGCTGTTTCGGCCCAAAGGGCTGAGCTCCCGCTTGTAAATTACGGAAGTTCAAAATCGGCGGTTCGCTTTGTCTTCCCGACTGATTCTCTTTCCGCGGGATTAAATAGGATTTCAGTGGAATCAGACACTCCGGAAAAGATTGTATGGGTGGAGATTTTTGTCGATGCCGGCTGATTTTGCAAAATGCCTCAAATGAATAAGCATTTTCTAAAAACTTGACTTGCTCTTTGGGGTTTTGTCTATTTTAGTCGAATAATTTAAGAAAGGAATTTTATGTTCACCGGAATAGTTGAAGCCACAGGGAAAGTGGTGTCTTTTAAGGAAAACAAGGCCGCATGGCTTTTAAAGTTGGAGGTTCCTCGGGAAATTGCCGATTCTCTCAAAGACGGCGACTCCCTCGCTTGCAACGGGTGCTGCCTTACTCTTATTTCAAAGGAGGGCAATGTATTGGGATTCGAACTTTTAGAGGAAACAATACGCCTTACAAGCTTTGAGGGAATTATTGAGGGATCACTTATAAATCTTGAGCGGCCTTTGGCTGCAAACGCCCGTTTGGGCGGGCACTTCGTAAGCGGGCACGTGGACGTGAGGAGCAGGGTCTTGGATTTTGAGCAGCGTGGAAAAAATTACTATATGAGAGTAGCAGTGCCTGATGAATTTTTAAAATACGTTGTGTATAAAGGCAGCATTTCTATCGACGGAATTTCCCTGACAATAGCCGAAGCCCTGCCGGACTCTCTAGCGGTGTGGCTCATTCCGCATACCTTGGAAGTGACAAACTTAAGCGATTGTGCGGCCGGAAAATTTGTAAATATGGAATTTGATATACTTGCAAAATACGTTGAAAAAATAGCCTGCGGCAATCGTGAGAAATCCCCTTATCAGCCGTAAAACGCGCGGATTTATAGCCCGCAAAATGCGCAAGCATCCAAAGTACGCTGCGTTTATCCTTTTGGCGTGGGCGGCTTTGCTGTTTATCACACTTGCTTTTCCGGACAAATTTCAGTTCGAGCCTATTTTAGGCACGCGGGCGTCATTGGAAAACGCCTCGCGCGTGCCGGCTTACGACGATTCAGAATTTACGCTTCGCGCAGACGGAATCGTGCGCATTGCCACGTGGAATTTGAAAAATTATTCGGTATCGAATCGGAGGGTAAACGGAAAATGGATTGAATACCCAAAACCTAATTCCGAAAAAGAGTCCGTGTCGAAAGTTTTAAAGAAGATAGATGCGGACGTTGTATTGGTCCAGGAAATCGGAGACGCAGAGTTTATGAAAGAATTGCGGGATTCTTTGGCTGAAGCGGGGCTGGTTTATAATTATTGCGCGGTTTCCAAGTCCGATTCTCCCGCGCGCTTGGGGATTTTATCTCGCTTGAGGCCGGTTTCTTTCTTTGATTTTTCGTCGCTGCGCTTTGAGTTTAGGGGCGACAACAGGTATTCTCCTAGAGGCGCTTTCGGCGCTGGATTCGAGACTTTAGGCGTAAGGTGGCACGCTTTTTCCGTCCATCTTAAAAGCAAGCAGGGCGCGAGAAAGTCGGACGAAAATTTTACTCCGTTTCGGTTTGCCGAACTTCGCGCAATAGACGCAAAAATATCGTCAGAAGTAGGATCCGGATCTCCGGTATTAATAGCGGGAGATTTTAATGACGAGCCGAATTCGGCTTTGTTGAGAAACTTGAAATCGTTAAAAATGGAGCTTGTTGGTCAGTCCGATCCAATTGGGCGCCCATATACCTACTTTTGGCGGAAGAAGAGCATAAATTATGTTTACGATTATTTTCTTGTTTCGCCGTCGCTGCGCAATTTTGTTGGGGGAGAAGCTAGGGTTTTCACTCAAGTGGAAGATGCCAGCGACCATTTTCCGGTTTTTTTAGATCTAAAATTCAAAGGATCCCAAAACTGACATTCAATCCGCTTTCGGCTGGGGTTTGTGCACTTATAGAGGATAGGGCGGGTATTTTTGCCCCGGCAGTAAAATATTGGTGCTAGCCGTTTGAGTAGATGCGGCGGTACAAATTTGAAATTCTTGAAACAAGTGCTAGCCACAATACGGATGTTGTTATGATTGTGAAGATTACATACATTGAAAAATATATTGAAACTTGAATATTTTCCAAACCGTTGCTTCTGGTAATTTTTTCGGTTAGAAATACGGTTGCCGTTATAGCCCAGCATATCCACCATGTTGCAAAAAGCGCCAAGTCGAAGGCTGAAATTTTTTCCTTTGCGGCGTTTATTGCGGATTTTAACGCGCTCCACACAATCCGGCACGGAAGAATTAAATTAAATATTGGGATTATAAAGGAGAATGCGGAAGTATATGGAGAGTATTTAAATTCGCTGTCCGAGATACGGGACATTTCCGCAACGGAATACATCCATTTCATAGTGGCTATAGTTGCCAAGATTAGCACCACCCAAGTAAATAAATTGACAAAAGTCAACATGCTTTGAATTGTCGAAAGCTCCACTCTGGATGAAATATTTGAAAGCGCGTTGCGGTCTCCCCATATATCTTTAAAAAATTCAAGGGCTTCAAAAAGATAATAAGATTTTACCCCCAAAAACAGAATCCATACAATCAGCGTTGCGCGGAGTAAAGACGTGTAAAATTTAAAGTCGCGCAGTAAAGTATTTTCGGGCGCTTTTGTAATTGAACGGTATATGGAGGCGTCCTTCAGTTGTATCCATTGGGGCATATGCGGAGCCCATACATATGTGGATTCAGAGATTTTTCCATCTGAAAAGAGCGAGGCTACTGCCGCGTCGGATATTGGCCCCACTTTCTTTTTTTCTCTGATATAATACCACATATTTGAATATTGTATAAGTCGTAATCTATTATTTCAGATTAAATTTTTGTCAACAATTATGGGTATATCTGTTGCAAAAAGCTATTTGCCTATACAAAATTTCGAAAATACGCGGTCTAAAATTTGTTCGTTATCGGTCTTTCCGGTTATTTCTCCTAGCGCGTTTAGAGCTTCGCGCACGTCCGAAGCGACAAGTTCCGACGGGATGTCTTTTATTGTTTTTTCCGCCGCCGACATCAAACAGCTTTTAGCTTTTGAAAGAGCTTGGGCGTGGCGTGAACTTACCAGTATGTCGTCAGCTGCCGGAAGTATGGAATTGGATTTTATCAATTGAGATATTGCCGCGCGCAACGAACTTATTCCTTGATGAGTACGGCACGAAGTTTCTACGCAAGCAAACTCTTTGTATATCTTTTTATATTTATCAGGATCAGCGCCTTCCGCGTCGCATTTGTTTAATACTACAACCGTATTTTTTGCGCTTAGGAGGTCTTGCGTTTCTTGTGGAAGGCTTAATTTTGGATCAGAAACGTCTATGGTTAAAAGGCACACGTCGCAAGCCGAAATTTTTTCCAAGGCTTTTGATATGCCGGCAGACTCTATGGCGTCGTCCGAGTTTCTAAGCCCGGCGGTATCGGTTAGATTTGCGGAGCATCCGTCGATGATTATTTTTTCATCTATGAAGTCTCTTGTTGTTCCCGCTTTCGGACTAACTATGGCGCGGCTGTGGCCTAGCAGCTCGTTCATGAGCGACGATTTTCCGGCGTTTGGCGCGCCTGCTATTACAATATTCAGCCCTTGATGAATCAACGGAGTGTATTTCGACGAATCTATGAGAGCCTGAATTTCGCATGATAGCTTTTCTGCTTCGGATGCTACGCGCGACTTGTCTTCCGGCGGAAGGTCGTCTTCCGGAAAATCTATATAGGCTTCTATTAGCGCGGATATATCCATAAGGCGGTCGCAGAAATTTCTTACGCGCTCTCCCAGTGCTCCCATAAGCTGTCTTCGGGCGGCGTTTAAGGATCTTTGGCTTCTTGCGCTTATTAAAAGAGCTACGCCTTCGGCCTGGGACAGGTCCATTTTATCGTTCATAAAAGCCCTCCTTGTAAATTCTCCCGGTTCGGCCGGAACGCATCCGCGCTCAAACAGGTCCTCAAGGACGCATTGGACAATAAAAGGGTTTCCGTGCGTGGCTATTTCTAGCATGTCTTCGCCGGTGTATGATGCAGGACCCTTAAAAAACGTAAATACGCAGTCGTCCAGTATTTCTCCGTTCAAGCTTTTATAGCTTGCCCGGTTCGATTTTCTGGGAACGGGGACGCCCTTTTTAAATATATCTTCGGAAAGGCGAAGGCATTCTCCGCCGCTTAGTCTAACTAAAGCTATTGCGGACTCTCCGTTAGGTGTTGAAAGGGCTGCTATTGTGGAACTCATAGATGTTTTTCCCCGTCTCTTTTCTTTGCTAAAAACATTGTCCTTGTACGGGCGGCAATTATTATTATTCCGGAGGTAGCGCAAAAAGCTAGTCCGCCGATGGTAAGAGCGTCAATATGGGCTTTAAATTTTGTGGATCCTGTGTTTTTTTGAATGTCGATTTCTCTGGATTTTTGCCAATCGGTAAGCTTGGATTCAAAGCGGGCATATGCCGCGAAATATGCCAAAGTTCCGGCTAGAGCCGAAACGGCAATTAATGCAATTTTCGCTCTTTTTGAGTGGCGCTTTAACGGAACATTCATTTTTTCTTGCGGGCATCTACGGCTTTTTTTAAAAGCGGCATATCTAGTTTTGCGGGAGGGGTTATTCCGTTGCGTTCAAACCATCCGGCTTTCATTTCCAAGCAATAGGCGATATCGCTTCGCGCTGAAGAGACGGAATCCAAATTGTTTGCATACATGCGCTTTACTTGCGTCAGAGTCCCGTCTGCCGTAAAAAATCCTATGTCCAAATCGATAAGGGTATTTTTCATCCAAAACGACGCCTTTTGCGGAATATCGTAGGCAAACAGCATTCCGCCGTCTTCCGGAAGGCTTTCCCTAAACATAAGACCCCTGACTTTTTCCGCGGGTTCTATAGCAAGTTGGGCTTGGAACTCTTTTTCGGAAAGTTTCATTGGAAAGTAGGTGTCGAATCCTGCTTGTGGCTGATCGCCAGGTTTTGCGCAGCCGCAAAGCGCTGCTCCGGCGATTGCAGATAAAATAAAAGCAATTAATTCTTTGAAAAAAATCATTGCGTTTAGTCTGTACATCTCTGGAGAAAGCGCAATAATAAATGCAGTGTTGTGAAAATTAAGATTTGCAATGAAGCGCGAAATCCTTCTATACGGCGACAGCCAGTCCAATGCGGACATCCTCTATTTTACGGGCGTATTCGTACCCGACCCGTTCTTTTCCTTTACTATGGGCGGAAAGAAATGCGCCCTAATAGGGTCTCTTGAGGTGGGCAGGCTTAGGTCTAATTCCAAATTGGACAGAGTATTTGATTTGTCGTCCGAGTTGAAGACGCTTCCCGATTCCGAAAGGCGCGATGATATTTCCGTTTTGGGGGCCATTTTGAAAAAGAATAAAATAAAGAATTTTTACGTGCCTAAAAATTTTCCATCGTATCATTTGGAGCGGCTGCGTGCGGACGGTTTTGATTTAAAGGTTCTGGATTCGGAAATATTTCCCTCGCGTGAGGTTAAGTCGCGCGCGGAAATTGCGCAGATAAAACGGGCAAATTCTGTGGCGGAAGCGGCGTTTGAATATTCTGAGGAAATTTTAAGAAACTCAAAGATAGACAGGGGAATCTTGTTTTGGCGCGGCTATGTCCTGACTTCCGAGATATTGCGCGCCGAAATAGAAAAACTTTGCCTTTCATTGGGAGCTGACGCTATGCATACAATTGTGGCCGCCGGCAACCAAGCTTGCAATCCTCACGAGGTTGGGCATGGGGCCATTCCGGCAAATTCGCTTATAGTAATCGATATTTTTCCGCGGCTTCGCGATACGGGGTATTTCGGAGACATGACTCGCACATTCTTGAAAGGATTTCCATCCGAGGCCCAATACAGGCTTGTAAGCGCTGTTTTAAAGGCCCAGTCAAAAGCCATTCTCGCCATAAAAGCCGGAGTAAGCGGATCCGATGTGCATTCAAAAGTGTGCGAAGTATTCGAAGGCTGCGGATATAAGACGGAGTGTAGGCGGGGCGTCTGGGGAGGCTTTTTCCATTCCACCGGGCACGGATTGGGGCTGGAAGTCCACGAGTCGCCTTCGCTTGGAACGCGGGAAGTAAAATTGAAGGCGGGGAATGTCGTCACTGTCGAACCGGGACTGTATTATCGCGGGTTGGGCGGGTGCAGAATAGAGGATAATGTCGCCGTAGAGAAATCGCGCGCGAGGCTGCTTTCTGAATACCATTATCGTTGGATATTGGAATAGCGCCTTTGTGGCGTTTGCGCGGCGCGCGGTTATTTTTAGGCTGAAAATGGTTGCCAAATTTTTGTTTGCGCCAGATACTGTTGAAATATGTTTAGGATGATAGCAGTGTTTTGGCTTTTTGCAGTTCCGATTTTTGCCAATGCGGGGGCGGAGTTCGAAAAAATATTCGAGCCGCGTTCAAAATGCGCGGTGGCAGTTCAATATGTGGTGGAGCTTGAAGAGAGCAGAAGCAAACGACAATGCGTGGGAATGGTCGCCGGCGACGACGGGCTTGTGATTGTAAATTCGGCGGAAATTCCGGGTATATTGAGGCTTGAATCGTTGAAAGACTTTAAAGTGAGGATTTTCGGGGGAGATCCTGAGGGATATCCAGCGGACTACTTGGGGGCGGACCGCATAACCGGTACTCATTTTATAAAGATAAGGGGTGGGCTAAAAGCCGGAATGCGTCCTTTTAATTCTTTCCCCCGCGCAAATTGCCATATGGGAGATTCGCTTTGGGGGGTAGTCTTGGATTCCGAATCTGCAGATTTTGAGCCTATGATGGATGAGGCAACTTTAATCCGGCGCGGAAAATATCCGCTGTACATAGGATGTTTTTCATCTCCGGTTGCTTCAAACAGCGCGCCGGTTTTCGACAAATCAGGGAATTTTGCGGGTTGGGCGGCCTCGTATGACGAAAACGACTATATTCTTTATGCAGGCGACAAGAGCGGCGAGGTAAAACTTTTAGACCCAAATAGGGCGTCGGTTATGTTTATGCCGGAAGTTGTGGACGAGCTTTTGGAGCGCATTCCCGAGAATCCCGCCGGCGACGCATCCGGGTGGGTCGGGTTGATAGATTTGCAAATATTGAAGAGCGATGTCGCAAAATATTTGGGATTGGAAAACAAGAGCGCTTTTGTAGTCAGCGAAATCGTGAAAGATTCTCCCGCTGAAAAGTTTGGCATTAAAAAAGGCGATATTATAACCGGATATAACGGAAAGCCGATAGAGCGTTTGCGCAACGACCTGGCAACGCTTTCAAATTTTTGGATTACTTTGGCGAAAAATAAACCCGGGGAAAAAGTAAGCTTTGAGGTCATAAGCGGGAATTCTTCGCCTAGAGAATTGGAAGTCGTATTGGATTCTTCGCCTAAATCATTCAGGCAGAGCAAGTTTAAATATTTTAAAAGACTCGGATTTTCTGTGAGAGAATTTCTTGTCGACGACTCGATAGCGCGCAAAACTTTTAGGCGCGGAGACGACATCGCAGTAGTCCAGTTTGTGAAGCCGAATAGTCCGGCAAGTTCCGCAGTTCCGGCAGCTTTAAAACAAGACGACCTGATTAAGGAAATAAATTCCGTTCCTGTCAGATCGTACGCCGAGGCAGTCGATATATTGGACAAGCTTGAGTCCGACAAATCTGCGAAAGAAATAGTAATTTTAGCCGAAGATTTTAGCGAAACAAAAGTAATAAGGGTAAAATTGGATTGATGATGGAAACCTTACGCATATTTATAGCGATGCTAATATTTGCGGCATTTTCAAATCTGGAGGCTGCAGTATCTGGATTTGAAGATATAGACGCTTTGTCTACGGAGTCCGTAAAGTTGCGCTCTAAAGCTGCAGCCGAACAACGAGCGTGGAATTCAGAGAAGTCGGAGATGCTTGCGGAGCTTTCTGCTCTGAAAGAGATGCGGGGTGCATTGTTGGAGAAAATATCGCGAACGGAGTCCGAGATAGCCGAAGCCAATAAACAAACTGAAATAATAAGGAGGAAGCTTTCCAAAGACGAGTCTGCAATGCGCGACCTGGACGCATTTCTTTCTGAAAAATACGAAGCTTGGATAGGGACCCCCCGCATAGCGGAGGTCTTGTCAAAAATCGGCCTGGGCGACCGCCAGAAGTTTGCCGAAAAAAGTGTTTCGGAAAAACTCTCCGCCGTATGTGCTATATTAAAGGCAATAAAGGCGGAAGATTTTCAAATAGACAAATCGGAGTCTGCGATATCAAGCGGAATTTTTGTTAGAGCCCGCGGCAGAGTCACCGATAACGCTGGAACGGCAAGTTTGAAAGTTGAGAGGGGAGCAAAAAAATGAAGCGTTTATTGTTGTTGTTTGCTCTAGCTTTCCCCCTATTTCTTCTTGCCTCGGAAGTTGATTTGGACAGCTGGGCAAAGAGTTCTTTTGAAAAATCTCGCGACGAATATCTGGATTCCCGTGAAAAAATAAACCTTGAACGCGTGCGCATAAACGCGGAATTGAAAGAATTGCGGGAGGCGGTTGGCGAACTTTCGTCAAAACTGGAGAGATTAAGGCATGCGCGCGAAGTTTCATCGGGTCTTGCGGAAAAATCGGATTTTATGGATTCGGTTGCCGGAGAAATTAGGTCTGTGGCAATGGAATTTTCCAACTCCGGTTTGGAGTTCCCGCCGGAATTCGGTTTCGATAAATCAATGTCCGCCGCAGCGGATTGCGCGCGCGCGGCAATCGGGGCTGCAGAGCGCGAAATTTTCAATCCACTGGAAATGGTTGACGCTGAAGCGGTATCGGTAGCTGGTGGAGAAAAGATTTCAGGAAAAAAATTCAGAGTTGGCGGCTTCAAGTATTTTGTGTCTCCTGGCAGGGCTGGATTTTTATCCGATGACGGGAGGCTTTACGGGGAGTCGCATTCCGCCGCCGTAAGGCTTTTTGCCGAAGGCAGGAGCGATTTGATTCCCGCAGACGCGTCGGGGGGAGCCATGTTGCGTTCGGAAAAAAATTCCCGCACGATAGCGCAAGACATAGCTTTGGGCGGAGTATGGATGTATCCGATATTGTTTTTCGGGATAGCGTCTTTGGGAGTTTGCGCTTTAAAGCTTGTTTCGGTATTTAAGGTGCGCAGAGCTCCATCAAACCTTGTTTCTCAAATCTTTGCGAAGCTAAATTCCGGAGACGGGGAAGGGGCGCTAAAAATAGCAAAATCCGCAGGTTATCCTTACGCCGAATTGATGTCGGCTTTATTGGAGTCCAAAAATCTTCCTGCATCAAAATTGGAAGAAATCTCATACGAATCCATGCTGTCGGCCGGAGAGAAGCTTTTTTCATGGCTTTCGGTTCTTTCCGTGACTGCGGCGGTGGCGCCTCTTTTTGGATTGTTGGGAACGGTTACGGGAATAATAAAGACTTTCGGCGATCTTTCCTTCCGGGGGTCTGCTCAGGCTCAGCTTATAAGCGAGGGAATAAGCGAGGCGCTTATAACCACCGAATACGGGCTTATTGTTGCCATTCCCGCATTTGTTGCCCACGCTCTGTTTTCCCGCAGGGCAAAGGCGGTTTTGTCCGATATGGAAAAAATGGCTTCAAGCTTTTTAAGTTCAAATTCGTAAAATGCAGGAATTTTTATCCACATATGCAGAGGTTTTTAGGGCGGGGGGATTTTTGATGTATCCCCTGGCTTTATTGGCTTTCTATCTCTATTTTAGCGGGTTTGAAATATGCTTTAGGATGGCGCGTTGGAATAAAATATGTTCAAGCGGCGAATTATTCGGCGAAGCGTACGCAGTATTTTTAAACGATGAATTTCCGGACTCGAAAAACGGCGCGGATATCGGCAAGGTCTTTGCCCATTTGCGCCTTGTTCTTATGTCGGGAGTTGAACGCAGGCTGCTTTCCCTAAAAATCCTTTCCGGGGTTGCCCCGCTTATAGGGTTGCTGGGGACTGTCGCGGGAATGATGATTTGCATATCTTCCGCGGCTGATTCGGTTAGCGTGGCTGACGGAATCTCGACCGCCCTAATTACAACCCAAGCCGGGCTTGTCGCCGCAATTCCCGCATGGATAATAGCGATGTTCGCAACGTCCCAGACGCAAAAACTTTTAATTAACTTGGCGCGCAGAGAGTCCGCCATGATAAAAAGGGAGGGAAAATGAGTTTGAGGCGTCCCAGGTTTGAAGACGAGCAGCCGGCGCAGGCGATAAATATATCCCCGCTTATCGACGTGATTTTCATCCTGCTGATTTTTTTCATAGTCACCATGGTTTTTGCCGACGGCAGCGCAATGGACTTGGATATTCCATCGGCCGCAAACGTTTCCGAAGTAAAAGCCGATTCGGTGACCGTGTCAATATCATCTGATTCTTCCCTTTACGTGGACGGGAAAAGGTACACCCTTGCGGCACTGCCGTCCGTATTGAGGGGAAGGCTGGCTCCGAAAGGATCGGTTATTTTGCGTGCCGATGAAAAAGTTTCGGTCAGCGCGCTCGTGGCAGTCATGGACTGCGCAAAGGAAAACGGCGCGGGGGAGATTTTTGTTGCCGCACAAAAAAAGCAATGACTACAAGAAAATACACATTTGAAAGGACATCGCATTTTGGAAAGAGTTTCTTGTGCGCGGCGGCTCTGTTTTTCTGCGTTTACGCGATTCTTCCCCTTTCTATATCTGCAGATTTGAAAAAGTCCGAAAGCTTGGAGTTGACGCGCATTTATAGCGTAAGTGAATCCGTTTTGAAATCCGCTGCCCCTGAGCCGAAAGACGTGTCTTCCTCTCCCGAAAAAGTTTCGGTTCCATCGCATGAATCCCCTAAAAGCGGGCCTGAATTTTCTATCGACTATGCTGGATGCGAACTTCCCATACCGCGTCTTTCTTTCGGCACCGGGAAAAATTTTGAAATAACGGGGTTTGCCCCGCCTAAGGGCGATTTTAAAGTGGAAGTTTTCGACGTTTCTGAATTGGACTCAATTCCCCGGCGCATTAGCAAGGTGCGGGTTAAGTATCCGCCGGAAATGCTTCGCCGCGGCATAGAGGGTTTAGTGCGATTAAATGTGACCATAGACCAGACCGGCTCTCTTGAAGTCGAATCCGTTGCTGAATCTACTAATGCCGCTTTCGAGGCTTCCGCAATAGAGGCCGCGCGAAATCTAAAATATGAAATTCCTAAAAAAAACGGTTTGGGGGTTCGCGCAAAATTTATTCTTCCTATTCCGTTTAAAATACAGAAATGAAAATTTTTGCCATAGCAGTAATATTTATTTTTTCCCTATGCATAGCAAGCGCTTCGGGCGGAGGTTCGGTGTTTGGTGCTGTGCCTTCGGTCTCAAGGAAGGAGGCGCAAGCCATTTCAGAAGCGCAAAAATCCGAAACGGATGCTGCTATAGGCGTTCTTGAAAGTGCGGCAAAGAGCGAATGGGCGGGGAGCGCCATATTCTTCAATCTCGCAAATCTTTATGCAAATTCCGGGAACTTGGAAAAAGCCGAGGCAAATTACAGGCTGGCGCTGGAGAAACTGCCGTCGTTTTTTATGGCGCAAAAGAATCTTGCAATTGTTCTCTCTGAAAGTTCGGGCAAGTCAGAGGCTTTCCCCGAGATGAAGAAAGCGTTGGCTCTTTCGGGAGGTTCGGATCCAGACATACTCCTTTGGATGGCATCGCACCATATGGAGGGCGGGGATTATTCGGAAGCTTTGTTTTGTTGCAACCAGGCTTTAGTGTATGACTATCAAAACGCCCGGGCAAGGCTTGTGAAAGCGCGATTGCTTTTGAAGCTAAACATGTTGGAAGAATGCCGCAGCGTTTGTTTGTCGCTGCTGTCTAAAGATTTAAGAAATTTTGATGCATTAGAAACTTTAACAGCTTGCAGGGCAAAGGCTGGCGATTATGGCGAAGCCGTTTCGGCGGCGGAAATAGCGAGGGCTCTTGGGGCGGAGGATTCCCAGACGCTTAAGATTGGCGATCTGTATTTTAGCGCCGGACTATATTCCGAAGCCGCAAAGGAGTATGCGGCGAACGCCGGCACGGGAGACTTAAAAAAATCTTTAAAGAACGCCCTATTGGCGCTGATAGCCTGCGGCAAATATTCCGATGCAAAGAAACTCGCTCCAAAACTGGGACTTCCGGATGCAAAGATGGTTTCGGCGCAGGCTCTTGCGGCGGAGGGTAAAAAGAGCGAGGCTATTGCCGAATATGGCGCATACTTTGATTCTGGCGGCCGTGATGCAAAAGCGCATTTTGAATATGCGGGACTTCTTTTAGAGTCTGGAGATGCCATCCAGGCTGGCGCGCATTTCGACGCGGCTTCGGAAGATTCCAAATACGCGCTCGCCTCCCTATACGGGAAAATGCGGGTTGCCGTGTCCATGTCGGATTTTAGGCAGGCTTTAAAAACTGCAAAAAAAATACAGTCCCTAAAAAAATCGGACGAAATAGAAATATATATAAAGCATCTAAATGAACTGGACAAGCCCTCACAATAGGCGCCTTCCATCGGCCACCCAAGGAAGCCCTCTTATAATGGGAATATTGAATGTCTCCGACGATTCTTTTTCCGACGGCGGAAAATATTCTGATGTTGCCGCAGCTCTTTCCCACGCAAAACTCATGTTGCAAGACGGCGCAGATATAATCGACATAGGCGCGGAATCGACAAGACCAAACGCGGCTTTGCTCCCGGCGGATGCCGAAATTGCGCGTCTTGTCCCTGCGTTAAACGCCTTGCGGGCGGAAATGCCAGACACTCCGATTTCTGTAGATACATATAAGCCGGAAGTGGCGCGCATAGCCGTTGATTTGGGGGCCGATATAATAAACGATGTTTGCGCAAATATTATTGGCGGTGAATATCCGATGGCTCGCGTTGCGGCGGATAAAAATTGCCCGCTGATTATTACGCACAATTGCAGGGGCAAGAGCATAGAAGGTGATTTTTTTGAATTTTTTATGCGCGGGATTTCTGATCTCTTGCAGAAGGCGCTTGAGGCAGGGTTAAAAAAGAATCAAATAGTGCTGGATCCCGGATTCGGATTCGGGAAAACCAGCTCGCAAAATTTCGAGCTTATAAGAAGGCTTGGAGAATTGCGCGAATTTGGGTGCGCTGTGCTTTTGGGAGTTTCGCGCAAATCTTCGCTTGCGGAGGCCGTTGGGTGCGATATGTCCTCCAGGGACGACGCAACATCCATAATAAGCGCCTTTGCGGCTCTTTCCAAGTCGGCGGACATATTGCGGGTGCACGATGTCCGCAAAAACTTAAACGCCGTAAAAATTGCCGGAAAACTTATGTTTTGATATGGACGAAATAATAATAGAAAAAATAAAACTTCGCGGGAAACACGGCTGCTTTGCCGCCGAGCGCGATGAACTCCGCGATTTCGAAGTCTCAATGCGCCTGCGCCTGCCTTTCGAACGGGCGGCGAAGACCGACGATCTCTCCGATACGGTGGATTATCCTTCGGCGATGGCTGTGGCGGAAGGCGTGTTGGCAGGAGAAAGCGTTAGGCTGATAGAAAAACTTGCCGATATGATAGCAGAAAGACTTTTTATACGTTTCCCTATTTTAAGGGAGGCGGATGTGGAAGTCGCAAAGCTTGGCGTTGACGTGGGATTCAAGTTTGAAAAAATTTCCGCCCGCGTTTTTCGCCGGCGATCAGATTACATAAAGGAGTAGATTATGGCTTACGTGGTATTGGCTTTAGGTTCAAATGTTGGCAACAGGCGGGAGTTTCTCGTGCGGGCTGTATCGGAATTGGACGATATTGCGCGCGTAGTTGCAAAATCTAAAATTTACGAGACTGCCCCGTGGGGATATTCCCAACAGCGCTACTTTCTTAACGCCGCAATAGGAATCGAAACCGCATGCGGACCGTTGGAACTTCTGGATTATTGCAAGGACGTGGAGCGCAGGATGGGAAGGGTAAAAACTATTGAAAATGGACCAAGGGAAATTGACTTGGATATAATTTTTTACGGTGGAGAATCCTATTCAGACGAAGATCTTTGCATCCCTCACAAGCGTTGGCGCGAGCGGGATTTTGTAGTCACTCCGCTATTGGACCTGCTAGATGCGGGCTTTTTCGACAGCGGATTTTTTTCGGAGCAAAAGAAATTATTAAAAACAATGTCTCGCCTTTATCCGCCGTTTTCCGCATTTTAAATAAAATGGAAAGACAAACTGCAACACTTTACGTCGTGGCTACCCCTATTGGGAACCTTTCGGACATATCCGAACGCGCTTTGCAGACATTGCGCGATTGCGATATCGTCGCTTGCGAAGACACCCGCCTAACCGGTTCGCTTTTGAGGCATTTTGGAATTTCAAAGGAAATGTTCGTAAACGAGGATTCGCGCGAGAGGGCGGTGGCCCCGATTCTCTTGGAAAAATTGAAATCGGGTTTTAATGTGGCTTTGGTTAGCGATGCCGGGACTCCGTGTGTAAGCGATCCGGGGTTTAGGATAATACGCGCATGCAGGGCGGAGGGAATCAAAGTTGTGCCAGTTCCCGGTCCTTGCGCGTTTGCCGCGGCTTTAAGCGCTTCAGGGCTTCCAAGCGATTCTTTCTTGTTTGCCGGGTTCCTTCCGGCAAAAACTTCGGCGCGCCGGAATTTTTTTGAAAAGCACGCCGATTTTGGGCATACTTTAATCTTTTATGAGTCTCCATATAGAATTCTGAAATTTATAGACGACGCTTTGGATGTATTTGGCCCGGACCGCGTAGTTTGCATAGCCAAGGAGATAAGCAAAATACACGAGCGCTTTTTTGTGGGCAAACTTTCCGATGTCTCCGACGAAATAAAGAAAAGCTCAACCAAGGGCGAGTTTGTCGTACTCGTCGCTCCGAAAGGATTTGTTTTTTAAATGAAATTGGCAATAGACATAGGCTCAAACACGATAAAATGCCTCTTGGGGGAATTTCGCGGCGGAAAAGTCGAAACATTTTATGAAAAATCGCTAGAATCGCGCATATCAGGCGGAAATGTTTTAGTGGGAAATGCGGCCGATTTAATAATAGGGGCTTTGCGTTGTTTTTTGAGCGATAGCTCAAAATTGTTTCCCGAATTTTCCGTGGACGCAGTCGCAACGTCTGCGCTGCGGGATGCTGCGAATTCTTCCGAAATATGCGGCAAAGTTTTTGACGCTACTTCCATAAAAATAAGGATATTGAGCGGAAAAGAGGAGGCGGAGTTGTCATATCGTGGCGCTATGAGCGATCCTGCTGTAAACGGCAATTTATCGAATTTGTTTTTCGATCTGGGCGGCGGAAGCATGGAGGTCGTTTGTGGGGAAAATGGCAGGGTAGTTTCATCGGAGAGTTTTAAGATTGGCGCGGTGCGCATGACGCGCAAGTTTCTTGCTTCTGGAATTAGCAATGCGAATTTGGCTGAAATAAAAAAATTCGCATTGGGCGAATTTGAAAAAAAGCTGAAAATTGCACGAATAGATTCTTTAGTGGGCGCGGGAGGGGCTGTGGCTGCTGCCCGCATTATGAAGCGCTCCATGAATTTTACATCTCCGGAGAATATTTTAAGTTTGGCGGAGTTTAAATACATGCTGGATTTGCTTTTGAATATGCAGGCAAAAGATGTTGCTTTAAAGTTTGGCATTAGCCAAAGCCGCGCGGAAATCGTGCCTGCGGCGTTTGCCTGTGTCATCGGGCTGTTGGAATTTTTGGGAGCCGATTCTTTTGTGCATACTTTCCGCAATCTTCGCTACGGCTTAATTATGGATGATTTTAGGCTATAATTTTCTGCTCTTTTGCTATTGACTTGGAAATTGCTATATGTAATCAAAAGCGGTATCATGAAAAAAATCCTATATTCAATTTTTTTTGCATTTTCCTTTGCCGTTTATAGCGCAGCCGCTCCGCAAGCGGTAATTTTTGACACCGATATGGGAAACGATATCGACGACGCCTTAGCCCAGGCAATGCTTCTAAACTACGAGAAATCCGGCAAAGTAAAGATAAGGGCTATTGTTGTAAATAAGGACAATCCATATTCTCCTTTGTTTGTAAAAGCGATAAACGATTATTATTCGCGAAGCGATATTCCTGTGGGATTTATTCGGAACGGAGCTACAAAAAAAGAAGGGCCGTTTATCGGAAAAGTATGCAGGGATATGGGATTAAAGCCGGAGGAATTTCCCGATTCCGTAATGCTTTTGCGGAAAATTCTTTCCGAATCCGATGACGGGGAAATTGTTTACATTTCAGTTGGCTTTTCAACCAACATAGAGCGTTTGCTTAAATCGGAAGGCGACTCTTTTTCTCCTCTTTCCGGGAGGGAGTTGTTTCGGAAAAAAGTAAAGTATTTGTCGGTTATGGCCGGAGATTTTGAGCATATCAAAAAAAATTCGGCTAATCCCCACTGCGAGTACAACATTACTTGCGATATTCCCGCCGCAAAATACGTGTTTGAAAATCCGCCTGTGCCTGTTGTTTTTAGCGGGTTTGAAATCGGGCGCGATATAAGGTTTCCATCCGAAGCCCTTTATAGAAACCTCTCGAAGGAAAATCCCATAGTTGCAGCGTACCAATTGCATTCCCTAAGCGTTACGGGCGGGAAAAGCAAAAACAACAATAGGGAAAGCTGGGATTTAACCAGCGTTTTATACGTGGTTTCTCCTGGTTCATTCGGAATTTCCGAGCGCGGGAATGTAGAGGTGACTCCGAAAGGCTCCACGCTTTTTAAAAGCGACAAAAGCGGAATGTGCCAATTCCTGACGGCCGATAGCAACCAAGGAAAAGAAATTTTGCAAAGATTGATAGAAGGCGTGTCCGGTTCAAAATAGCCTAGAAGTTGCTGCCCGGTTTTAAGAACTGGTTTTTTTTATGAAGTCCAGCGTTTCCTGAAGCGCCATAGAAAAGCTTTGGGGCATGCCGTGCATTGTGAGATATATATGCGTGGCTCCGCGGATGCACACGTGCCTGGTTTTTACGTTCAGTTTAAATAGAAGATTTGCGAAATCCTCGTCTTGGTTTAAGAGTATGTCGCAACCGGATGAGAGTATTAGTGTGGGAGGGAATTTTGAAAGGGTTTTAAAATTTAACGGAGATGCGTCTTTGCGGGAGTCTTTTTCCGGGATATATACGTTGTTAAATGTATCCATAAGCTTTGCGTCAAGCGCGTAATTTTTTCCGTACTTCTTATAGCTTTCGTCGGAATGCCTGTCTTCAAAAGTCGTGACAGGATAGAACAATGCCAGTCCTTGCGGATTCTGCAGCTTTAAGGATATGGCGGCGTCGGCGAGGGCTATTGCAAGATGTCCTCCGGCACTGTCTCCGGATACAAAAACATTCCTAGTTCCCAATCCTTGGGAACCCGCGTTTTGAAGCAGCCATTTGTAAGCGCAAATACAATCATCCAATGCTGCCGGGTGCGGATTTTCCGGAGCCCTGCGGTAATTAATTGCAACAACTGTTGCCATTCCGCTTGCGGCTACATTCTGGCAAAAGTCGGCGCACGAGTTTATGTCGCCTATTGTCCAGCCGCCTCCATGAAGATACAAAAATATAGGTTTCTCGGCTGAAGATTCGGTCTTTTTTGAATAAACTCTGGCTTGAATGCCCCCATCTTCTGAAGGTATGGTTATGTCGCGCGTTTCCACATATTCTATTGGCTTGCATGGAATAGCCCGAAAATCCCTTATCGCTTTTAGCATCTTTCCGTTCCCGCCGGCTGCCTGTTCTATGGCTTTGCACATTATTTCAGTGCGTCGCGGCGTAAATGTCTGGAGGAAAATTTTTGCTTCCTCGAATAAATCGGATTTCAAATCTACGTATTTAAAGTAATTCTGCGGCATGGTGTTTTTTTGTTAAGGATATTAAAAAAAACGGAGCATTATTGCAAGCCCCGCTTTTTGGAATTTTATTCTCTATGCTCTTTTTGTTTATGCCGTAGGAGCCGCGCTTTCAGAAGCGTTTTCCGAATCGGACGAGTCGTCGCCGTCGTGCGTATCAACTATTTTGCAGATTCCTATAAGTTTGTCGCCTTCCGCGAGATTTATAAGGCGCACTCCTTGTGTGGTTCTGCCTATTACTCTAATTCCCTTTACGGGGGAGCGTATGGCTTGTCCGGCTTGGGTGAACATCATGATTTCGTCGTCATCCCTCACGGAAAGGGCGCCGGCTACGCCGTGGGTTTTTATGGCAATTACACCGCTGCCGCCCCTATTTTGTACGCGGTATTCGTCATAGCTTGAGCGTTTGCCTTGCCCCATTTCTCCGGCAATCAGGAGTGTTGAAGCAGGGTCTACGACAACAATGGCCTTTACGCAGTCGTTGTCTTTCTTTAGCGTTACTCCGCGGACTCCCCTAGTTGACCTGCCTTGCGCCCTCAGATCGCTTTCGTTGAAACGTATCGACATGCCTTCATGCGTGACAAGAACCACATTTGATTCAGGCTCTGTCAAGACGACTCCGATTAGGTCGTCGCCTTCGTCAAGGTTTATGCCGATAATTCCGCCTTTGCGGCAATTCTTGTATTCGGAGAGCATTGTCTTTTTTACGACTCCCTTTTTTGTCGCCATTATAAGGGCGTGCTTGTCGTCGTCGAGCGTCTTTACGCAAATCATGGCGGCGACTTTTTCGTCGTTTTTAAGGTCTAAAACATTCTTTATTGAGCGGCCCTTTGAGGTTCTGGAGCCTTCGGGGATTTCATATACTTTTTGAACGTAAACCCTGCCGTTGTTCATGCAGAACATAATGCTGTCGTGGGTGGATGCTGTAAATATATGCTCTATAAAATCCTCGTCGTATTGTCCGCTTCCGATGACTCCTTTCCCCCCGCGTTTCTGGGAACGGTATGCGCTGACGCCCGTGCGCTTTATAAAGCCGTTGTGCGAGACGCTAATAATGCAGCCTTCATTGGCTATTACATCCTCCATCCTAAACTCGCCCTCAGCAGCTATAATCTGAGTGCGGCGTTCGGACGGATATTTTTCCCGCATTTCTTTAAGTTCCTTCTTTATGACCGACAGAAGTTTTCTTTCGTTTTCAAGGATGGAGCGGTACTCTTCAATGAGCCTCATCAGTTCCATATATTCCTGCTCGATTTTTTCGCGCTCCAATCCTGTCAACTGGTGGAGGCGCAAATCAAGTATTGCGTTTGCCTGGCGTTCGCTCAATGGATATTTCGCCATCAATGCAATCCTTGCTTCTTCGCGGTCTTTTGACGCGCGGATAATCTTTATAAAATCGTCCAGATTATTTAAGGCTATTTTGTATCCTTCAAGAATATGCGCCCGGTCTTCGGCTTTGCGCAGCAAGAAGCACGTGCGGCGGTAAACGACCTCGCGGCGGTGCTCTATGTAGCATTCGAGCATTTCCTTTATGTTCATCTGCTTCGGCTTGCGCTTGTCCAAAGCCAACAGAATTACCCCGAACGACGACTCAAGCTGGGTGTGCTTGAACAGCTTGTTCATTACCACGCGCGGAGCCTCTCCGCGTTTGAGTTCAATTACAATGCGGGTGTTCTCGTCGGACTCGTTGCGGATGTCGCTGACTTCGGTTAACACTTTATCCGAAACCAATTGGGCTATGTTTTCTACTAGGCTGTTTCGGTTTACATTGTACGGAATTTCCGTAATTACAATCTGTTCTTTGCCATTCTTTAAGTCTTCAACCGACGCCACCCCGCGCGTTTTTACTATGCCTCGGCCGGTGCGCATGTAGCTTTCTATGCCGCTTTTGCCGACGATTACGCCCCCGGTCGGGAAGTCCGGCCCCTTTATTACCTCCATCAACTCCGAAAGCGGAACTGCGGGATTGTCTATAAGCATGCATATTCCGTCTATGAGTTCGTTGAGGTTATGCGGGGGTATATTTGTCGTCATGCCGACTGCAATACCCGTTGAGCCGTTCATCAGCAAAGTGGGCAGGGCTGATGGAAGAACTGTAGGCTCTGAAGTTGTTTCTTTATAGTTGGGCATGAAGTCGACTGTGTCGCTGTCTATGTCCGTTAAAAGGTCTTCAGCTATTTCCGCAAGTTTGCATTCGGTATAGCGGTATGCTGCAGGTGAGTCTCCTTCTATCGACCCGAAGTTGCCTTGCGGAATGACCAAAGGATAGCGCATTACCCAGTCTTGGGCGAGCCGCGTAAGTGTGTCGTAGACCGACGAGTCTCCGTGTGGGTGGTAATTCTTTAGAACTTCACCTATTACGCCGGCGCATTTGTCGAAAGCCCTGTTGTGCAAAAGCCCTTCGCGCAGCATAGCATATAGCACGCGGCGCTGTACCGGCTTTAATCCGTCGCGCACGTCGGGAAGGGCGCGCGAGACTATTACCGACATCGAATAGTCGATGTACGCGCTTTGCATGATCTGCGTTATGCTAGAATCTATTATTTTTTCGTTTTCAGTGTACATTTGAAAAATCCTTTTTTTATATGTCTAGGTATGATGCGTTAAGCGCATTGTCTTCTATGAATGCGCGGCGAATCGGAACGTCTTCTCCCATAAGCATCGAGAAAGTTGCGTCGGCCGCTGCTGCGTCCTCTATGCTTACTTTTAGGAAAGAGCGTTTATTTGGATCCATCGTCGTCTCAAAGAGCTGTTTTGCGTTCATTTCGCCTAGCCCTTTATACCGTTGTATTGTAAGACCGCGCTTGCCAAGCTCGCGTATTTTGCCCACCAGCTCCAGAATTGAATGAAGCTCTATTACGCTTTTTTTGCCTGATGCGTCAGCCCCTTCTGAGAGCGTGTAGCGCGCTTCTTCTGTCGGCGTGTACGACTTTACGACAAGCCCCATTTTTGCAATTTCAGCCAAGATTTTTTCTAGCTGTTGGGCTTCGTATATTTCGTAAACGTTTATGCGCTGTTGGACTTTTACGCCGTTTTCGTCGACAACTTCCCTTACTGTGTTGCCTTCAAATATGTCTTCCGGATTGCCGTATTGGATGTAAAAGCTTGAGCGTTCGTCTTCGCTGAACAGGAACTTAAACTCCTCTTTGTTCCCCGTGCGGACGCGCGCGATAAATTTCGGAAGCTTTCCGTCTTTATTTGTGTCGAGGTATGTGGACAAATCACATGCGTAGCGGGTAATGCCGTGCCCGAGAGTCTCCATTCTTGCGAGCAGTTCGACGAGCTTGTCCATCTTTTGGGCGGGAAATTCAAATCCGTCCCGCGTCCGCTTCAAAACCACGTCTTCCGATCCAAGCTCCAAAAGTATCTTGTTTAGCTCTGCGTCGTTCATTACGTACTGTTCGCGCTTCTTGCGCTTGATGCGGTAAAGCGGAGGCTGGGCTATGTAAACGTAGCCCCGTTCAATTAGCCCGCGCATTTGGCGGAAGAAGAAAGTCAAGAGAAGCGTCCTGATGTGCGAGCCGTCGACATCGGCGTCGGTCATGATTACGACTTTATGGTAGCGCGCCTTGTCTCCGTCGAACGCACCCTCTCCAGATTCCCCTATGCCGGTTCCGCATGCGGTAATGATGGTTCTAATTTCCTGGTTGTTTAGGACTTTGTCCAAGCGGGCTTTCTCAACATTCAATATTTTGCCTTTGATAGGGAGGATAGCCTGGTATTTTCTGTCCCTGCCCATTTTTGCCGAACCGCCGGCGGAGTCGCCTTCCACGATGTAAAGCTCGCAAAGGGCGGGGTCCTTTTCTGAGCAGTCGGCGAGTTTTCCGGGCAATCCCCCGGACGTCATTACAGTTTTGCGAACGGTTTCGCGGGCTTTTCTTGCTGCATCGCGGGCGCGGGCAGCCATGATGCATTTTTCAATGATTTTCTTGGCGACGTTCGGCTGGGTTTCAAATGCGTATTTTAGTTTTTCTCCTACAATTTTTTGGACTATTCCGTCGACTTCCCCGTTGGAAAGCTTTGTTTTTGTCTGGCCTTCAAACCTAGGCTCAGGCACTTTTACAGATATTACCGCAGTAAGCCCTTCACGGCAGTCATCCCCGGATATTGCGGGATCTTTGTCTTTCAGAAGGTTGTTTGATTTTGCGTAGTTGTTTATTACGCGCGTCAGAGCCGTTCGGAATCCGCTTAGGTGCGTGCCGCCTTCAACGTTAAAGATGGAGTTCGCGTATGCGTAAACCTGCTCATTGTAGCTGTCGTTGTACTGCATGGCGATATCGGCAACAATCATTGCAGAGCTGCCTTCAGCTGCTGGAAATTCCCCTGAAAAGGCTATTACTTTGTCGTGGATGGTGTTTTTATTTTTATTGAGGAACGTTACGTATTCGGATATTCCGTTCTTAAAGCGGAACTCTTCATGCTTATTGGTGCGTTCGTCGTCGAGGTGAATCGTTATTCCGGGATTGAGAAACGCCAATTCGCGCAGGCGTTTTGATAGAATCTCATATTTGAATTCGCGCGTGAGGGTAAAGATTTCGGGGTCGGGAATGAAGGTGATTTTTGTGCCGGTTCCTTTTGTGTTGCCTATGACAGTCATTGGCATTGTCGTCTTCCCGCGCGAGAACTCCATCTTGTAAATTTTTCCTCCCTTGCGCACTTCAACTTCGAAATATTCGCTTACGGCGTTTACGCATTTTGCGCCTACTCCGTGGAGGCCCCCAGAAACTTGGTATGCGCCCTTGCCGAATTTTCCGCCTGCATGCAGATTTGTCATTACAAGCTCTAGTGCCGGAATTTTGTATTTTGGGTGGATGTCAACAGGAATTCCTCGGCCATTATCCTCTATTGAGCATGCGCCATTGGGATGCACTGTCACTTTTATAAGAGAGCAATACCCGGCTAAGGCTTCGTCGATTGAGTTGTCAACGATTTCAAATACGCAGTGGTGCAATCCTCTTTCGTTAGTGTCTCCGATGTACATGTCGGGGCGTTTCCTGACGCCCTCCAAGCCTTCTAGCTTCTGGATTTTTGACGCATCGTAATTGTCTTTTGGTTTTATGTCTTCTGCCATGTTGTGTGGATATGTTATTTATTTGTTAAATTGAAAAAACTTCCGGCGTTTGGGGCCGGAATTTTTATAAAAGAGCGCCTTTTTGCCATCCGGAATCCAAATGATTTTATTGTGCAAAACCGGCGGAATTCCATTTTCGCGCAACTCTGTAAAGAGAGTATTTCATATATTGGAATCTTGCAACAATTAAATGTTTAAAAAAGGCGTTTTTTTTGCCTCAAAACAATATTTAGATGCCTTATTTTTTAATGGATTGGCGGGCTAAAATATAATGTCTTTAGGCAAAAAAATTGGTTGAATTTTTGTCTGGAATATGAACAAAAACCGCCGGCTTCCGTCGGCGGTTAATAATTCTAGAGCTTTGCATTATTTGTCGGGTTCAACCCATTTGCCTTCGGCTTTTATGAATTCAACCAGGCGCTCGATAGACTGTTCCTGCGGTATGTTTACCTCTATGCATTTTTTGCCTTTATAGAGGTTTATTTTACCCGGGGCGCCGCCGACATATCCGAAGTCTGCATCGGCCATTTCTCCAGGTCCGTTGACGATGCATCCCATTACGGCGATTGTGACGTCTTTTAAATGCGATGTTGCTTTTTCGATTTTTGCCACGGCTTCTTGAATATTGTACAAGGTCCTTCCGCAGCTTGGGCAGGCTATGTATTCTGCTTTGCTCTTGCGCGCGCGTGCGCCTTGTAGTATGGCAAGGGCGTATGCGACATTCTTTTCAGGCGCGTCTGAAATTTCTACAGATACTATGTCTCCTATTCCGTCCGCCAGCATCGAACCTATATAAATAGAGGCTTCGTTAAGTTTTGATAGTTCATCGGAATCTTTATTTACAAGTTTGGATGAATCGAATTTAAGCCAGATCGGGGCTTTTGAGGAGAGCTCTTTTAGTCTTGCAGCCAATGCTCTTGCTTCGCCAACGGCGTGGCGCCCTTCTTCTGGAGCGGGCGCTATTAAAATTAAGTTTTCGGAGTTTAGGGAACCGGAAAATTTATCCAAGTCTCTGGTCTTTATTTGCGCCGCTATAACAGACTCTTTCAAGTCCTGCGCAAGCTTTGCGGATTCCGAGGCCTCGTACGACTTGATTTTTATTTTGTCTGACTGCGATCCGTCTAGTTGTATGTCCGCCTTTTGGCTTTTGCCGAAAGACGCTACGGCGGGAACATTGTCTTTGCCAATTTTTGCGGTTCCGCAGTCGATGCAAATGCTTTCCCGGCGGTTGTAGGAGTAAAAATCTATTTTTTCGTCAAATTGTTCAGCTGCTTTTTTTGCGCGCACGCTTTCTGCAAGGCGCGCGAGATCTTTTGCAACCGGTATTTCTTCAACCGGATCCTCTGTAAGCGACACTCTTATGGTGTCTCCGATTCCGTCAAATAGCAACCCTCCTATCCCCATTGAACTTTTTATGCGCGCGTCTGTGCCAAATCCAGCCTCTGTCACTCCGAGGTGCAGGGGATAGGAAAAACCTTCCTCTTTCATCATTTTCACAGCCAGCCTATATGTTTGCGTCATAATCCTGGTGTTGCTGGCTTTGAAAGAGAAGCAGAAGTTATGGAAGTTTAGGTCGCGGCATATCCGCGCGAACTCAAATGCGGCTTCTACCATTCCGTAGGAGGTGTCTCCGTATCTGCGTATGATTCTGTCGGAAAGCGAGCCGTGGTTTGTACCTATGCGCAAAGCTCTTCCGAGTTCTTTGCAGCGGAGGACAAGCGGGGTAAACTTTTGTCGGACTTTGTCGAGTTCGGCTTCGTATTCGGCGTCAGTATAGTCGGGTTTGCCGTCAAGTTTTTTATCTGTGAAGTTGCCGGGGTTGACGCGGATTTTTTCCACGTGCTCTACGGCTTCCATTGCTGTTGCGGGCAAAAAATGTATATCGGCTACAAGCGGCGTGCCAAATCCGGCCGCCCTAAATTTCTTTGAAATGTCTTTAAGCGCGCGCGCGGCATCAAGATTCTGGGCTGTTAGCCTTATTATTTCGCATCCCGCTTCGGCCAGCTGTATGCACTGCTTTACAGATGCCTCTACATCCTGTGTCTTTGTATTGGTCATTGACTGGACTACGATATGGGCGTCTCCGCCTATTTTTACCCCGCCGACGTCTATTTGGGATGTTGGGTTTTTTACGCAGTTGAATCTTGATTGGCAATAGTTGTTATTCATGGCTTTTGAAAGAAATGTCTTTTATGTAGTACGCAGATTGTATTTCATCGGCTGCCGCCATATCGCTGTCGCCCTTCCACCTGGCGAATCCTATATATACGACGTAAACCATTAGCGATATGAACAACAGCGAAAATCCTCCCTGGATTGCGGCGAAAAAATTTGGCGGCAACGGTTTTCCGCGCAATTTTTCTAGCAGTGCAAAAATTATATGCCCCCCGTCGAGAACGGGAATCGGCAGCATGTTTAGAAACGCCAAGTTTATATTTAGCAGCACCGCAAAAGACAAAACCAAAGAGAAGTCTGAGAGCGAGAGTTTATAGATTACCCTGCCAATGTCCACAGGACCCGCCAAACTGCTTATTCCTATGTCGCTTTTGGGGTTTAGAAGGCTAGACAACGCGTTGTAAGTGCGCTCGATACTGTCGGAAAATTGCTCCAGAATATTGGGATGGCTTACAACCACCACATTTTCAAGCATGTATCCTAGCATCATTTTTGTTTTAGGCGGAATTATGCGCGACGACGAATCGCGCGGCAGCCAGTAGTCCTTAAATATCCCGTCTTTTACGACTGACAGTTTTACATGGCCCTTAGGCGAGACCGCGTTTACGATTGTGTTTATGTCGGACAGCGATTTTACGGGTTTATCGTCCATCTCGTAGAGAAGCGATCCGGGGAGAATGTTTTTCAGGGTTTCATTTTCAGTTTTTACCTCGAATACCCTTAAATTAAAGGCGTTCGAAGTTTTGCTTGCCGGGTTTGCAGGGGTTGCTATCACAGATATACTCCCTTCTTTTTTCGGAAGTTCTATGAGGCACAGGCTGTGTGTCAATTTTACCGGTTGGGGAAATATTTTTAGGTCGGTTTCTTTTCCTGACCGCAAAACTTTAAGAGTAGCTTGGCTGCCGGCTTCGAGCTTTTCTAGAATTTCAGAGAGCTGCTGGTTTGAATATAGCTTTTGGTTGTTTATGGCGATTACTTCGTCACCTTTTTTTACTCCGGATTTTTCGGCCGGGGAATTTTTCATTACTTGGCCCACCTTCATTTGCATTGCGGGCGAAACTCCTATCATTCTTATGCTGTCGCCAGTGGCTGTATTTGTCTTTATTAAGACCGGCGACAGTTTAAAATCCATTATTTTGCCGTCGCGTTCGATTTTTACGTCGGCTGATGGGTTGCCGTTCTTATCGCGCCCGGAGCCTATTGCAATGCGTTCGATTATTTGCATGAAGTTATCGACTTTTACTCCGTCTATCGAAACGATTTTATCCCCGGCTTTTATTCCGGACTCGAAAGCGGGGGATTTTAATTCCACGCCGCCAGCGTCTGTGATTTTTTCAGGAACATACCCTATTGTGGTTGTTTTGTAAGCTTGCGATTCGGGAATGCCTGCCGCCCATACGACAGCCGCCAAAGCTGCTGCAAACAATATGTTGAAAAAAGCCCCTGCGGCGCTTACAATTATCTTGTCGGAAACAGAAGCTTTGGGAAGCTTTCTTATTATTTCCATGTCTCCTTCAGAGTCGTCGCCTCCCTCGAGAGCGCCCATATCCGCCAGTTGCGGAAGCGCCACATAGCCTCCGAAGGGCAGGAGGGATACCATATATTTGCATCCGTCCCGGCCTTTCCATGCCAAAAGTTTTGGGCCAAATCCTATCGAAAATCTCAGCACTTTCAATCCGCGTGCTTTTGCCGCAAGAAAATGCCCCAACTCGTGGACAAATATAGAGCCGCCAAAGAACAGCAGCACCAAAATAATTGCCCACGTGTTTGAAAATATTTCCAAATATGAAACCATATTAGCTATTCCATTTTCTTGGCAATCTCAAGCGCCACTGCGCGCGCATGGGAATCAGCCGACAAGACGTCGTCGAGAGTTTGCGGATCGAAAAATTCCGATTTTTCAAGGGTTTTTCCTACTACGTCGGCGATTTTTATCCAAGGAAGTCTTCCCGCGATAAATTCGGCGACGGCTACTTCATTTGAGGCGTTAAAAGTTGTAGTGGCAGTTCCTCCCGCGCGAAGCGCTCCATACGCGTGCTCTAGGCATGGAAAGCGTTTTGTATCCGGCGGTTGAAAGTCTATTGATATTGGTTTTGTAAAGTCTAATGTGGCAAAGACGCAATTGCCGCGCTCTGGAAAGAGCAGGCTGTGTGATATAGCGAAAGTCATGGAAGGTGGCGACATATGCGCTAAAATTGAACCGTCCACAAACTGAACCATTGAGTGTACCAGGCTTTGTTTCTGCACTACCACTTGTATTTGGTCGGGCGATACGCCGAACAGCCATTTTGCCTCTATTATTTCAAGGCCTTTGTTTGCCAAGGTCGACGAGTCTATCGTAACTTTGGGGCCCATGTTCCAGTTCGGATGCTTAAGGGCCTGTGCGGGCGTAATAGCAAGCATTTGTTCGCGCGTGTAGTCCCGGAACATTCCGCCGCTTGCGGTTATTAAAAGTTTTGCAACATCTGATTTTCTTTCTCTGCAAAGGCATTGGAAAATAGCGTTGTGCTCGCTGTCAAGCGGCAGTATTTGCACTCCTTTTTCGCGGGCAGATCCCATTACGAATTTTCCGGCCATCACAAGCAGCTCCTTGTTAGCGAGGGCTATGTCCTTGCCGGCGCTTATAGCAGCTAGCGTCGGTTTTAGCGCCTGCGTTCCGACAACTGCAGCCACAAGCATATCGCATTCAGGCAAAACCGAAATTTCCATTAGCCCTTCAAAACCGCAGTACAGCTTTACATCGGGCGCGAAAAGCCCCGATTCCATTGCGCTTTTGAAAGCGTCTTCGTCGTAAATGGCGACGTTTTTTACATCAAATTCGCGCGCGATTTTTGCGAGTTTTTCAAAATTCTTTTTCCCCGCTATGCCTATTATTTTCAGCCTCTCGGGATTGCCTCTAACCACTTGAATGGTGTTGTCTCCGATAGAGCCCGTCGCCCCTAAAACTACCAATTTTTTTTGTTTCATCGAATTTAAACAAGAATTGAAATTATCAAAGTTCCGATTGGCGCTGTTAGCAAAAGAGAGTCAGCCAAATCGAGCGCGCCGCCAATTCCGGGAATGAAATTTCCGGAATCCTTGACTTTTGCGGTGCGCTTTAAAACCGATTCAAGCAGGTCTGAAAATATCGCTGCCGCCCCTATTATTGCGCCTCCAATTGCCGCAGCCAGAGGCGTAAACTGCTCAGGAAGAATGTGCGCAAATCCGCATGCGAACAGGATAGATACCGCAGCCGAGGAAATCAGCCCCCCAACAGCTCCTTCGATTGTTTTTTTGGGGCTTATGGACTCGGCCATTTTATGCCTTCCAAACGCAGCTCCAATCACATACGCGCCCACATCCGAGAATTTTGCGGCTGCTAATATCCAGACTGCCAGCACAATGCCTGTATATTCCGAAATATCCGAGCGCATTTCGGCGCCTAATATGACAAGCCATTGCAATGGGAAAGAAATTGCCGTGAGCGCAAGAATTGTCGGGAACACCGATTTCCGGGCGTAATCCCCGAATGGTTGTCGCAATATGGAAACGGCTAGAAATCCGCAGCATAATGCGTACATAACAGCTCCTCCTGCAAAAGGGAAAAGTCCGAAATACGAAAGCCCCCATGCGGCAGTGAATATGCCTATATTTAAAAATTGAGCCGTTTTTAACAGCGTTGACGCTCCCATTTTATCTAAAATTTTGCAGGTTTCAAAAAGTGCGCCCGCCGAAAGAACGCATATTATGGCGGCCCATCCGAGGGATTTAAGGTATATTATCGCCAAAACCGTTATCGTCCATAGAACGAGAGTGCTGAAAATGCGCGCAAACATGGTTATTTTTTCAATTGGTCTGTTGTGAGTCCGTAGCGGCGTTCGCGGCGCTGGTATTCCTTAACGGCCTTTATAAATTCTTCTTTGCCGAAATCCGGCCAATAGGTTTTTGTAAAATATAATTCGGCGTAGGCGGCCTGCATCATTAGGTAATTGCTGAGGCGCATCTCTCCGGATGTGCGTATCATAAGATCCGGATCGGGAATCCCTGCGGTGTCGAGATATGACGATACAGATGTCCAATCTATATCTTGCTCTGATATCTTTTTGTTTGAGGCGTCCTTAACTATATTTTTTACTGCCCTGCATATTTCGTCGCGGGAGCCGTAGTTTAACGCTAAAATCAAAGTTGCTGAATCGAAGTTTTTTGTTCTTTCAGCCAAATCATCTATCAATTCCGCGCAATCTTTAGGCAATTGGCTTATGTTCCCGATTGTTCGAAAACGGATCTTATTTTGCAAAAAATCTTTGCCGTGTTCTTTTATGGTGCTTTTTAGCAAATCCATTAGAGCCTCCACCTCGTCTTTTGGCCGATTCCAATTCTCGGATGAAAATGCGTAGAGCGTCAGATATTTCACGCCGCATTCAGAGGCTACCGACAAAACATCGCTTATTCTTTTAGAGCCTTCTATGTGGCCGTCTATGCGCGGCTTGCCACGCTCCTTTGCCCATCTTCCGTTTCCGTCCATAATAATCGCCACATGGTTGGGAAGATTGGCGGATTTATCGATATCGTTCATTGCGGCATAGAAATTTTCACATACAAGCCATAGATGGCTTAGCCCCTTGGCAGGGGGCCAGGCGACCCACGGCACATTGGGATCGTCGCTACCGTTGCTTCCTTCCGGATCTGGCGGGGTTTGCGCGTCCTCAATTGCATGGGGCCCGACCTTGTTTATATAACCTCAAAAAATACTCTGCCTTGCAAGCTTTTTCGCCCATTTATTTTCTATTTTCCGCTATTTTGGGCTGCTGTTTAAAATGCCGCGCATGGAGGCCTTTTGCTTATGCGGGAACAATTTGATTTATATTGGAGCTGCGCTTTGTAAAATAGAGATTATTTGGGCAAGGCGTCTTCCGGGAATTTGGGAAATTCTGTCTAGCTTCAGCGTTATTTATATAGGCATGCATTTTTCAGACAAAAAGACATAAAATCTACCCAAAAAAAAGAGGCAGCGGGAAAAATCCGTTGCCTCTTTTTTTTTAATTTTAATTCGTCTAGCTAAGCTTTTCTGCGCTTTCAACGAGCGCTGCAAAGCTGTCGGCTTTTAGCGATGCTCCGCCGATAAGACCTCCGTCTATATCTTTTTCCTTTAGGAGGGCGTCGGCATTTTCAGGTTTCATGGAGCCTCCATAAAGAATTTGCATATTTTCAGCCGTGTCCTCTCCAAAAAGTTTTGAGAGAACTTTGCGGATTTCCGCATGAACTTCCTGCGCCATCTCGGGGGTCGCAGTTTTGCCGGTTCCTATCGCCCATACGGGTTCATAGGCGATTACGACTTTTTCGGCGTCTTCTTTTGAAATTCCCGCCAGGCCTTTTTCTGTTTGTCCGCTGACAAGAGATATTGTCTTGCCCGCCTCGCGTTCTTCGAGCTTTTCTCCTACGCAAAGGATTGGCTTCATTCCAGCAGCCAAAACGGCCTTGACTTTTTCATTTATGAATTCGTCGGATTCCTTGAAATACTCGCGGCGCTCGCTGTGCCCGAGTATCACGTAAGAACAATCGAACTCTTTAAGCATGTCGGCGGCGATTTCTCCCGTGTAGGCGCCGCTGGCTTTGGTATACATATTTTGGGCGCCGAGCTTTACCGTAGAACCTTTCAAAGCCTTGCTTGCTGCGTCTAGAGCGGTAAATGTCGGGCATACTGCCACATCTACTCTAGTTTGCGAGCCGATTTTAGCCACAATTCCCTTTATGAGGGCTTCAGCTGCGGCTGCCGTATTGTTCATTTTCCAGTTTCCAGCAATAAAATATTTACGTGCCATTTTAATACTTTCTATTGTTTTTTAGTTTTGGGCCAGTGCGTTATTTGGCGCTAGCACTTTTTGTCCAGAACGGCGACTCCGGGTAGTTCTTTCCCTTCGAGGAATTCGAGCGAAGCTCCGCCGCCAGTGGATATAAAGGAAACATCCTTTGCATATCCGCTTTTCTTAACGGCTTTTACAGAATCTCCGCCGCCGATTATGCTTATGGCGCCTTTTTGTTCTGCTATTGCCTTGGCTATTGCGAATGTTCCTTCAGCGCACGCCTTGATTTCAAATATTCCCATTGGGCCGTTCCAGAGAATTGTTTTGCTGTTCTTAATCTGGTTGCTGTAAAGCTCAATTGTTTCAGGCCCAATATCTACGCCGGTCCATCCGTCTTCGATGTCTTTCATAACTTTCGTGGTTCCCACAGAGCCGTTTGCGAAGTCGATTGTATCGGCAACGAGGTTGTCAATTGGCAAAAGGAACTTTACGCCCTTTTTCTGGGCTTTTTCAAGGGCTGTCTTGGCGAGGTCTACCTTGTCGGCTTCAACCAGGCTGTTTCCGGTCTTTTTGCCGAGAGCCAACGCAAACGTGTAAGCCATGGCGCCGCCTATAAGCATTGCGTCGCACTTGTCCAAAAGGGCGTCTATTACCGTTATTTTATCGGATACTTTTGAGCCGCCGAGAATGACGGTGAAGGGGCGCTCCGGATTTTCTGTTTTAGAGCCCAAGTATTCCAATTCTCTCTCAATTAGGAGGCCTGCAACTTTTACCGGAACGTAGGCCGCCACTCCGGCAGTAGTCGCGTGGGCGCGGTGGGCAGTCCCGAAGGCATCGTTTACATAAGCTTCGGCTCCGGTATCTTCGACAAGCTTCTTTGCAAATTCAGGGTCGTTTTTCTTTTCTTCCGGATAGAAGCGCGAGTTTTCAAGCAAAACTACGTCTCCAGGATTCATTTTTTCGCATGCGGATTTTACTTTGTCTCCGATGCAGTCGTCCACAAATGTTACGGGTTTCCCCAACTTTTCGGACAAGGCTTTTGCCACGGGAGCGAGTGAGAACTGGGTGTCAGCTTTGCTCTTCGGCCTTCCAAGATGGCTTGTCAATACGACTTTCGCGCCTTCGTCAATGAGATAGTTTATAGTGGGCAATGCCGCAACAATGCGGGTATCGTCGCTAATTTCGCCTTTTGAGTCGAACGGAACGTTGAAATCAACGCGCACAAAGACTTTTTTGCCTTTGAGATCGACGTCCTTGATAGTTTTTATTTGTGACATAATTTTTGCTGTTAGAGTTCTATAAAAATATCGGATAATAATGTACGGCGCTTGACGGATTGCAAGTTTTTTAAAAAATATGATAAAAAAGAGTTGTTTCTCTGTTTAGCACAAATGCGTCTCGGCTTTTTTTGGGGGGGCTTTACATAAAGTTTTTTCAAGCGATTGCGTAAGGAAATAATTTGCATGGAAATAAAAATTAAAGCCTTGGCTGCCCGCAAAAAAAATATCCGCATTTTTTACGGATATCTCATTTCGATTCAATTGGCTGGATTTTACAGGAGGGTGTCGTCTTTTCTGACTCCTCCGCCGTGTTTTGACGGAGATGATATTTCCATCTTCAATTCCGATCCGGGAGTGACAAGTTTCCCGGCTTCTATGTCGGCTTCGGTTATTTTTGCCAGCAGAATTTCCTGTTTCTTGTATTCAGAGCGCGAATGATCGTAGGCTATGTATAAGAATCCTTCGTACTCGCATACAGACGGATAGCTTGTGGAACGTTCGTCTAGCAGAATTTTCTTTGGGAATGTTTTGCCGTCGTCGTAGCTGATAAAGGCTATCATACATGTTCTAGTCCCGTTTGGAGCCACGATTTTACCGTCAATATCGCGAACTTCTTTAAAGGTGGGCTTGCCGTTCTCAATTTTTAGAATTTGCGCGTCGTTTGCCACTAGTATTACGTTTCCGGATTTCGCTTTAAACAGTACGGCTTTTGTATCTACTGAAACTTTTTCTGGAAAGCCGACTTCCTTCCAAGTTTTTCCGCCGTCGCGCGATTCGAAGCCGGTGACGGGATCGCCCCACTTGCGCCTGAGCGTTGAGAAGAGCGAGCCGTCTTTGCGCAATATTACGGACTGCTCGGCGAAAGTCGTCTTTGGGTCGCTCCTTTTCGAGTCTATGAGGCGCGAGGCGAATTCGATTTTGCCGCCGCGCGATTCCTTTATAAAAAACGCTTTCTTTGGATTTCCCCATCCGGAGTAATTGTCTCCGGGACGCAAGACCGACCCGTCTGGGAATACGAGAGGCTTCATTACTGATACATTGCTTTTGCTTACTAGCCTCGGAGCCGACCAGCCGGTATTTTCGCTTTCCTGATCAAGCATCACAAATTCCCAGGTCGCGGTCGGGCCGATTTGCCTGTCGCCCACGCTCATGTTTCTGACGACCGTAAAGCGTATCTTTCCGTCGGCGTCCTTCCAGAGCAGCGGGTCGCTCGACGAGCCGTTGAGAACCTTCGAGGGGTCGAACACGAACACTTCCTTCCATGACTTTCCCCCGTCGGAGCTCGTCGAAACCACCGCGAATTGCGCGGCGTGTATTGTCTCGTTGGGCTGGTGGGCGAATATTTTGTCTTTCGGGGAAAATCTTTCGCCGCCCTCAATTTGCTCGTTGCTGCCGAAATACGCCGCCCAAAGCCTTCCGCCGTCGGAGACCTCTATCGTGGGGCAGCCCTGGAATATGCGCAGATTCATGCGGTACGGCGCCCTTCCTTTTTTGTTTATGATTTTTTGCAGGTACGGAGGGGTTTTCGCCGTTATGCTGTAGGGAAATTTTTGGGATATGTCGTCCGGCGGCGGCATTGAGACGTCGCCGACGATTTCGGAAACGCCGCCGCAAAAGGCGGCGGAGGCAAAAAACAGGATAGCGGGCGGACAAATCAGCTTTTTCATGAACTTCCAATAGCAGCGTCAATGAAATTCCGCCGCGGTGACCGCCGCAAATGTTCCGGCGCGCGTCCGGCAATTTGCCGTTTGCGGGCTCGGGGCGGCGTTTTTCGCCCCGAAAATTTGTCCCGCCAAAATTTTTCCTCCGCCGCGGTCGGGTTCGGAAAATTTTTGGCGGGCGCGCGCGACAAAAAAGCTATTTCAAATTATAGTATGCGAATTTTTCCAAGCCGTCCGGAGATTTCCACGATATTCTGTACTTCCCCCTGAATCCGCGGAATTTTATGTCGCCGTTAGCGTCGGGAAGGGCGTCGAGGCTCGTTTTCCACTCCTTGTTGATTAGCTCGTCGAG
>OJMH01000104.1_pt1 | contig 128264 bp, 98 predicted proteins | sample 1597111 | NCBI WGS metagenome assembly OJMH01 (sample SAMEA2452115, study PRJEB22498) | human gut metagenome | reverse complement strand
ATTATTAGGGTTCAACAAAAGCCCGAGCACACCAAACGTGCAACTAAACTGCAACCGCCACTTGGCACCACAACTTGGCGACGATATTGTAACGAAAGAAACTTATTTAATTCTTTAATGCGATATAAGATGTCCTACAGACCCGTTTCTCCTTGCGGATGGATTTTTTGAAATGTCCCACGTATGTTCTTGCGCAAGTGACGATACCAGTGTTGAACCCAATCCGACTTATCCAAAATCACAAGTCTTAAACGATCCCCGCATCATAACAGATGAGAGTTTTGATACAGTATGTTGTTTACTGTATATAAGCTTCCATTCGATAGTAGCAAATCTAATGTCAATTTTGTCGGAGACTGAATCCCTGATACCTGAACTTCGCCTGTTAGAACTTGCGCCGTTGCAGGATTTATGCGCCCGACGTTTCCCATATACAATGATTCATTTCCTGCGCCGTATAATACTGTCGCGCCCAAAAAGATTACCGCTGAAATTGCTTTTATTTTGATTGTTTTCATAATAGAATCTTTCTATTTAAAATACTTTGAATTTTTTAATATATTGCATGTGAAGTATTGCCAAATTTAATTTTTAATCGTTTTTTTATTACCAGTTATATCATTCTCCATTAAGAGTTCTTCGGATATAACTTTGCCATTTTTAAAATATAAAACTTGCCAATAGAAGTATATCAAACGTTCCTGTAGGTTTACAATCCATACATCTGAATTATATATGCTTTTGTTCGCATATAAATGCTCTAAGTTATTAAAATAGAAGTTTTCAATTCTATCCGATATTTTTACCTTTATACAAAAACTATTCTGCATAAAGTTTCTATTATATTTTTTCTCATATGATTGAAGTTTTATCGCGACTTGCTCCTTGGTCATATTCATAAAATCTATGTGATTTGGATATGTATTAATATAGAAATGCAATGAAATTACAGCTATAAAAAATACTCCAATTGAAATTAATATAATCATATTATGTATAGTTTTCATATCACTTAAATGATTTCGTATGATTTATGATCGGGAAACTATTTGTTGGGCTATAGGAGGGAATTCCTAAATTGTAAGGAGAATATGTCCCCGTAACGTTATAATCCTTTCTTCCAACATTAGAAAAATAACTTGATAATATTAATGAACTACTTCCGATGGTAAATAATGGCCAATTAGATGCAGTTAAATTATGCAAAGAATATGATGTTGCTGTTAATGAATTACAATTCCCCATTGTCAACGGATTACTATTTCCTATCGACCATGGATTTCTTGGTATTAATTTATATGTAGGCAAATTTTTCTGATTTCTGTAATTATCCATCGAATGATAATAATTGTTTACTACAGACATCGGAATCTTTGAATTCCCTTTATAGGTAATCGAAGAGAATACTTCCATTTTGCCCACATCTCTATCATCATTTACATTTAAACTTAGAACCCCATTGTTAAAACCACTTAAATAGGATTCATAAGTTCCAATTGAAGTCTGATAGAAATATCCTTTGAATCGAGTGTCTAATTCATTTGTAAATTCTTGTTCTGTTAAAGTTGTTCTTGTGGATGTATGATAATCAGGTGTCCATCCTTTACCTCTAGCCATCGCATCCATTGTAGCCTTCCCAGAAAGGTCAATATAACTAAACGGATTGCCGTTTGCATATAGATACCAATTAAGTCAGCCTTCAAATCCGCTTGGATCTTGCGATATAAATGACTTTGTGACCGGATTATAATATCTGGCTCTCATATTTATCAAACCATTTGGATCGGTCTGTATTCCGTATGCTCCCACAAATTGGAATGGGGTATCGCTGTCGCCGATTGAATGCAGCACATATCCCCATGGGTCGTAATGGAATCTGTCTGTAATGGACTGCGCGGAATCCGTCATTGCAACAGTACTTCCGACTTGGTCATAGTGGTAGTATCTTACAGCTTCCTGCCCGTCGGGTGTTATTTTTACTTCGTATGCCAATCCCGCTCCGTACACATAATATGTCGATTGGAAGGTCATATTGGTAAGCTTTACCCTCATTAGAACTTCCGGAACGTTTCCGACTCTGTTATAGACATATCTATATTGCGTCAGAATCTTATTTTTATCATAGTGCATTAGGGAAGTACGATTGCCTTCCAAATCGTAATCGTATGCAACATCTCCCGTCCCTATTAATTGCCCGCGAGCATTGAAACTAAGATCTATATTGTTGCCACCCTCGGTTATTGGACCAGAAGTCATATTCCCATCGTTATCGTAGACTATAGTCTTATTGCCGAAGGTTTGAAGCCTATTATCTAAGTCGTATGTCGCCGTATAAGCATCGCGCTTGAATGTTCTTTGTTTAGGAGTGCGACATGACTTTCTCATATGGAATTTATATCCTTTGGGAAAGTTCAAGTTGTTTGTTGAAATCGAATACATTTGTTTAAATATTTTATTTTTTCTTCCGAATAAGCAACAAATTCCATAAAATTATAATATAGACCATTGACACAAGGAAGCCCCAAGGTCCATATTGAATCACCGAATTTCCTTTCGACACCCCGGCAAATTCATAACCATACGACATTACAAGGAGTTGGAAGTAACACATAATAACCATAGATAAAAATGAAGATAAAATAGCTGCTAATATACCATTTCTTTCCTTGATTTTATCATATACATAAAATGCAAAACCGATTGAAAGTAATACCAATGGAAGAGCGCAAAAATGATGAAGATATATAAAAAATGTATTCGGTTCGTTCATGATAATTGATATATTTATTTATAATAATTCTTTGAAGAAAATATATTTGGTTGAATTACATTATTCGTATTGGCAGAATAATTTGGAAGATAAATTATATATAGACGAAGATAGAGCGAATACACCTACTTGATTCATAGAAATTGGACAAGTTTATGTGAGAATAAAATTGTTAATTGGATCAATTAGATTTGTACACTTAGAGTTATAGATGTCAATAGGATAGGATTGTACCTATCATAGACATCTCTATTCCTTTCCATAGGAAAAGACCCACCGGAAGTATTTATTTCGTTCGGCAAATTCCTTTGGCGTAAGCATCCCCAATGAGCGATGCGGTCTTTCTTCGTTATAAAACTTCCTGTGCAGTTTTGAAGAGTCTTTGGTAAAAACCTGCAACTAAAGCGCAACTAATCGATACCATCGAAAAGATACTGTTGTTGGTATTTAAGGACTTGCGAATCTTGCCCCTCTCTCTGTTTAAAATTTCGCGCAACAAGCCCATTTTCAACAAGTTCTGAATCTGGGCTTATTTATAAGACAGCACCCCTGCTTGTAACTAATTGATTATTAGGGTTCAACAAAAGCCCCTGTCCACCAGACGTGCAACTAAACTGCAACCGCCACTTGGCACCGCGCGTTTTCAGCCGTTCTACAACCTCCTGCGACATTCCACCTATAATCTGACGTTTAAACTCGGCATCCATAAACGAGTGCCAAACGTTTACAAGACCATTGACAGCCACACCACCAAACCCATTTGCCTGCTCTACTATCGCAACCTTCGCACCCAACCGTGCAGCACGCACAGCCGCGAAAACGCCCGTACAACTCCCCCCCCAAAACGCAGATATCAACATTTGCTGCTTCCTTGAACTCGGCCTTTTTTTCAATGCATGCCTTCGCACGCGCAAAATTTGGAGTAACCGCAGCCGCGAAAACCCCTGTCAAAAAATTTCTTCTCCTCATCATGGTCAATTATCTTTAACGGAAGTTTATTTTTTTGTAAAAAATCTTAGAAAGTTCCGTTCATTATAAGATCTATACCAATTTGTCACGCCATCAAATCTGTTAAAGTTCTATTAGACTCAATAGTCAATACTTTTATTAGAGACTTGAGAGTTGAGAAAATTGAATAAAGAAAAGTCGCGATTTCAACAAAGTATTTAATATGCCATAACCACGAAAGACCGCATCAGAATTTTGGCAACGAGCTTATATTCCCTAAGGAGAATGAACACTGCGAAGAATTGCGTTTAGAGAGTGGGAAATAAGGGTAAAGTCCTTTATAAATCGAGAAAAGACGGGAGTCCGATCGTAAAAAAGCAACGGCTCGGCGGCATATTAAGCTTTTATTACAGGAAAAAGCCTCTTTAAAATTCTTTAGGATTCTTCTATCTTAAAACCTCCTCTGCCCCAGTTGCTAAAATACAACCAGATGGGCGCTATAAGGAATTTATTAACTTGCCAAGTATGGCAGGGGCGTTCGGCAGATCCGTTTCTTCTTGCAAATGGATCTTTTGAAATGTCCCACGCTTATAACAAATATAGTTTCATTGACATCCATTCAAACAGAATTAGGCTTAACTTATTTTAATACAAATTATGTTCAGTTTTGGAAATTAAAGTAATATGCCTAAAAAAGATCAATCTGTACTTTCTAACACGATAGATTTTCTGAGATTTCCATTAATAATTGCAGTCGTTTTTATCCATTGCGACCCAGCTTCAATGGTAATTGGTGGCAAGGAATTAGTAGAAAAGAATACTTACCCAATTTATAGCTTATTGCGTTGGATTGTATCAGAAGAGGTTGCGAAAATTGCTGTACCCCTATTCTTCTTTATATCCGGTTTTTTATTTTTTTATCGAAGTCCAAGCCTTACAATAAGTGATTATGTAAAAAAATTAAAGAAACGCGCTAGAACATTACTTATACCATATATTCTTTGGAATATTTTTATAATTATGTTATTTATTTGCGCTCAACTATTTATTCCATCAATGCTTTCTGGAGCGAATAAGCCAATATTGGATAAAAATTTTTTTGAATGGATTAATATGTTTTGGGGATATCCTGATGAAATGCCTATTTGTTACCAATTTTGGTTTATACGCGACTTAATCGTAACAGTTTGTTTGTCTCCCATAATTTGTTTCTTTATTAGACACCTTAAATTTTATTTTGTCGCAGTTGCAGGCATGTTATGGGCTTCAGGATTTGATTTCAATATAGCAGGATTGAGTAGCATATCAATTTTCTTTTTCTCGTTTGGAGCATGGTTCAGCATAAATAGTCGCATATTTACCAATGATTTCAGTTCTTTTCGATGGGCTGCAACTATTTATTTAGGGCTGCTAATATTAAATATTTTTTTACGAGATTACAACCTTAAATATTATAATTTAATATCAAATGTAAATGTTGTAATAGGGCTGATATCCGTAGTTAGTTGGGTATCGCATGGATTAACCCACGATTTCATCCGTGAAAATAAACTCTTAACAAATAGTTCATTTTTTATATATGCATACCACGCAATGATAATATCACTGCTTTTAAAGTGCTATGTATTGTTCTTTAGGTCAAGTCTCAACGAGAGTATTCTTATAGTAGGATACTTCATAATTCCGTTTATAATAGCATTCATCGGTGTTGGATTATATGTTTTCTTACACAAATATTTCCCATCTTTTACGGCTTTGATAACAGGAGGACGATGATTTACTAAAAAAACCTAATCCCCCGTATTGCTACAAAAAATAAAGCCGTTACAAATAAACTGGAGTACTCCTATACGTCCAATATCAATCGCGTAAAAAAATAGTAAAGTCATTGGATGAGCAAAATTAAGAATATCTGGTTAAAAACATATTTTCTTCCAGAACGGCTTAGGAGAAAGTCGTATTTTTTATCGTGCTAAAAAAATATTTTAAGAAGACTTACAACTAAACTACTACTGAACAACACTATTAAGAAATAGAGATTTTGATAATTAATGGCTTACGAATACTATCTAATCGCCTATTTCTCCGCGTTTATAACTGCCGGGCTGCAATAGTTTTAGACAGTTTTGGCAATTTTTGTCCTTAAAAAGCCTTCATTTTTAGCTTCCAAACAGGCCTAAAAAGTGTCTTAAAAAACGCCGCCTTTTCAATCATTTTTAAAGGGGTGTTATACAATCACCCTCTATCTAAGCTAAAGAGCGCCAATTTGACTCAAATAGCTCTTTACTTGCAATGTCTAAAATTAAATACTTTTAAGGGAAAGATTATTATTAAACAATTAATTCAAAAATTACTCATTTGCTTCAATCATTGCGCCCAATTTTTCCATAAACATTTGTTTGTTCCTAGGAGAAACAAGAGTAAAAGATTCTTTTCCAGTCTTCTTATTTTTATAGACTATTTTAATTCTATCAAGTGAACATGCAGGCGCGGAAAGTATATCATTTGATTCGCAAAAAGACTTGATATTTACATATGGTATTTCAGTACGAACGAATATTCCAGATTGTATGTATAAATAATTTTCCTTAAAAATGTATCTGCAGCGAATAAATGCGTCGGCTATAAGTAAAAACAGGACAATTTCAAACAACAAGAATAAAAGCACAAATAGCAATGATTCTAAAGAACTGCTATTTTTGGCTTCTTCGTAAAGAGTTTCGCACATTGTTATAATTGCAATCGCCGCCAATGCAAAAACAATTATAAGCCACGCATCTATTTTTGAATAAAATATATTATATGTATCGCTTCTGAAGTTGTTTGACATAGCGTCTTCTATTATTTTTGACTATTTTGCTGTTTCGCAAGCCAAAATTGATATACGCTTAAATCAATTGGAATCAGCTTTACTTTGCCTGTCCATTTATCTAATCTAAGACAGGCGTCGCGGGATTTTCCCAATACTTGAATTTCATATCTTGAAGAAAGTGTGTATAATCCAGCGGAAATTGTGAATAACAAAACGATTATAATTTTAAATGTTTTTATAGCTTTTAATTCTGATTCTTATTTTAATTTATATTAAGATACGCTAGACTCTAATCTAATAGAACACTTACGTAAGTGGTATTTTTATATAATATTTACATCCAGTATGTCGATTTATTTCTCGGTGCGATACAAAAGAGTAATTTTTGTTAAAAACTAATTCACATTATATATTCCCTTATTTAAACTAGAATTGAGTATTAGGACTCTTTGGGTATAAATTCTTGCGATTTAATTTGAGCAATTTGAAATGAGGAAGACTTAAATTTCCTTAAATGGGCTCGATAGTCTTCAAAATCAATAGTTGCTTGCAGGAGTTATTTGATAGGAATCTATTAACTTGCCAAGTACGGCAGGAACGTTCGGACGCACCAGTTTCTTTTTACGAATTATTTTTTTAGAATGTCCTAGAAATTAATAACTTTACATATAAAACAGTGGAACATATTTTCTTTTAATTCAAGTTGTTTCCTAATGGAAATGCGGATGACTTCAAAATCTATAAAAAAAATTATAGGCTCACTTAATCTGTAGAATGCATATTAAAAGGAAGATTATGCCGCATTTCACTTCCTTTATTTATTTCTCCATTTCCACAAATTCCCGCGTATATCTATTTGTGAGCGTGTATCTACTGCCCGCCAAAATATATACGCAATAACCGCAATCGCTGTCAAAATCGGATACTCTATTATTTTTATCATGCACCACAGGAAAAAACATTGAAACAATATAAGTCCCATAAACAAATAATCAAAAACCACATTTCCCGTGCTTGAAAATTCCTTTGCTGTCTCTATTATATCCGCAAATTCCATGATATTCCCTTTCCATTTTGCGTTTTCATTTTTATAGAGTTATGTGTTTTATTTCCATTCCCAGTTTATCGCTTAAAAAAGTTTCCAAGCTCATACAGGCTTAAGACTCCGATGTTAAGTTTTTCCAAGTCTTCAATAATTGATTTTGATATTTCGGATTTCAGCGGCACTATTAGCGCGATTTTACTTAGCTCCAAATTGTCCAGAAGGATTTTCAGAGCTGTGATTGTTTTTTCGATATCGCGCGTTGCGTTGAATTTACATTCAAATCCAATGCGCTCGTTTTCAAGTAGGAAGTCGCAAACAAGCCCATTTTTGATGTAGTTTTTTTTATATTTTAAACCTGACTTCCTGAAAATGCCTTCGACTTCCTCGTTGAATGAAATTGACCGCGCCTTCATTTCTATATATCTGAACACCCGCTCGCGATTCTCTTGGTACACGCGAATAGGATCGGATGGTGCGGATTTGTCTTCAGGCAACGACGAATAGTTCTCAAACGCTTTTAGTAAAATCTGTTCATCCTCTGGCGAGAGACTTAGAAATTCCATTATTTTGGAAATAGTCGCTTGCCGCGGCTTGACTTTTCCGGTGATGATTTGGCTCAATGCTGCAGGGGATAAATTGAGTTTTTGCGCAAAATCTTTCTGCGAAATTCCAGCGTTGATTATACACGTCTTTAAAAATTTTCCTAATTCGTACTTCATCTTATACGATTAATTAAACTATATTTATCCAATAAATCAAGGCTGTTTTCAAAATTAATTTAAGTTTAATTACAAATATACTAAAATCACAGTGGCATTGCCCTGTGAGAAGTTTATTTTCTTATGTTGCAAAAGCGCCCTACATTACGTTTTCCCAACATATTTTTTTTAATTCGCGGTAAATGATCCCAAACTTTTCTCAAGGATAGATCTTCGGTCGCTTATTTACAAAATGGCAACCCTTTTGTTCTATGATATAAAACAGCCAATCGCACAGTTCAAAATATCTTTAGAAAAGTAATCTTCCATTTCTAAGATCCATTAACTTTTACAGAAATTTTTTAGATTTTCTGCAAACAGAAAACTTTAAATTATTTTTCCAATATGCAAAACAACAATTAAAATCATATAGATTACTATATATTACATATTATTAAAATAATCAACCAGCTTGGACACGACTTGGCACACATATTCCGGCTTATCATATAAATCCACGTGCGAAGCTCCCTTTATAGTATATATTTCTTTCGGAAATTTTGCGCGGTTATAGCCGTCTTCCGTAAAATATATAGTATCCGCCTCGCTGCCTACAATGAAAAGAACTGGCCTTGGGGAAACGGTTTCTATAAGAGAAAAAGCATCCCAGGCCGCCAGCTTATCGTTGCTTGAAATAAGATACTTGTTTACGGATGTCGGATAAAAACATCTATCGGTTCTATAATATTCATAAGCCTCCCGTTGGATAACTGAAGTATTTTCGTTTATGTCGGATTCCGATTTAGGAACATAATTCCAATATTCCGGATCTCCGCCGCGCGCCTGGCGGGTTCTAGCCTCTGCGACTTCACGCAATAATTTCTGCATAAAGTTTGGTATATTTACTCCGGGGAACCCCTCTCTGGCGCTATTGCCTACATCCCATGTACTTATGCCTGCGGCGGCTTTTATTCTGGAATCAGTCTGTATTGCATTCATGGTATACCCCGCCCCGGCGCAAATGCCCATCGCACCTATTTTATTTTCGTCGACATAGCTCAATGTAGTCAAGTAATCCACAGCGCTCCTTATATCTTCTACCCTGGACGCCGGATCTTCCAAATATCGCGGCAATCCTTCGCTCTCGCCTTGGTGGCTGGCGTCAAATGCCAATGCCACAAAACCGTTTCTAGCCAGATTCCATGCATACAAAGAGGAACATTGTTCTTTCACGCCACCTCCGGGGTGCGTGACTACTACCGCGGGATATTTTTTGTTGCCATCAAAATTTTCAGGCAAAAACAACAGACCAGCAATCGACAAATCCATCTTTTTAAAATTTATCTTTTTTCCTTCTTTATAGTGAGTCTCGTATAACATATGCTTTCCCCTCTTTACGGCCATCTTCATCGGCACAGAACTGTCGAACCAAGTTTACTTACAATACAACCTTACTTTAAGTTCTCCCTAAAAAAGCTCTCTATTTTATCAAATGGGATTGCTCCCGCTTGATTATCATATAGGTCGACATGGCTCGCGCCGGGAATTATAAGCAATTCTTTATTGTCTCCTTTTAGTTTCTTAAAAGCATCTTTGCTGAAATAACACGAATGTGCCTTTTCTCCGTGTATTAGCAAAACAGCGCTTCTAATCTCGCTGCTATAACACAATATTGGCATGTTTATAAATGAAAGCGCCGAAGTCTTATTCCATCCCCCATTTGAATTTAAGGACCTTTTATGGTATCCTCGTTTTGTTTTATAATATCCGTAATAGTCTTTGACAAACTGCGGAGCATCTTCGGGCAAAACATCCGGAACACCCCCTGCAAGCTCGCAGCTACCGCGTTTGAAATCCATTGTCCGCTGTTCATTCAAACGCTTTTTTAACTCGTAGCGCCCATTTTCATCCATTGAATCAAAGTACCCGTTTGCTGAAACACGGCTCATGTCGTACATGGTTGAAGTTAGGGTTGCTTTAATTCTCGTGTCTATTGCGGCGGCATTAATCGCCATTCCGCCCCATCCGCATATTCCAATTATGCCTATGCGCTCAGGATCTACAATTTCTAAATTCGACAGGAAGTCGACAGCCGCGCAAAAATCCTCGGTATTTATATCTGGAGAAGCCACGAAGCGTGGTTCCCCACCGCTCTCTCCTGTATATGAGGGGTCAAACGCCACCGTGAGAAAACCTCTTTCAGCCATAGTCTGAGCGTAAAGCCCAGACGACTGCTCTTTTACCGCCCCAAACGGGCCGGAAACCGCGATAGCCGGCAGCTTGCCTTTAGCACCTTTGGGAATATACATATCGGCCGCGAGAGTTATCCCGTACCGGTTTTTAAATGTGACTTTGCTATGAAGCACTTTTTCACTCTTTGGGAAAACCTTGTCCCATTCTTTTGTAAGTTCTAGAGTTTGCATATTGCCTTCCTTTCTGGAATTACTTTCCTGCCCGGCGAAAGCATTAAGAAACAACGCCGAAACAAATGCCATTATAAATATTGCTTTAATTTTTTTCATATCCAACCAAATCTTTTTTTTAATTGTAGCATATTTTTATAATAAAGCAAATAGTTATAATTTATATATTGATATTCTATTTAGGAATATCTATTGAGAAGCGGCATAAAAATATATGCGGGGTCGGGAAAGAATTGTGCCCTATATAATTTCCGCATACAGCAAGATGCGCCATCAAAGAATTTCTGTTAATATGGGCGATCCTTGTAGAGAATTTGAAGGATGCACCTTTTAATCCCAGCAAGCCAATCCGACGGGCTAAACATTTCCAGATAGGATTGCAGGAACAAAAAGCGCGCGATCCAATCTATGTCCGCGCGCGGAAATACCTTTGGGAAAAATTGCAATTAATTTATCAGTTCAAACGCCTTTGGATTTTCAACATCGCTTTTCCATCCTCCGCCAAGCGACATTATTAAAGACACATGCGCCCTAAACCTAGCTCCCAATAATCTAATTTCCTCGCGTTTATAAAGCAAATACTGTCTTTGCGCGTCGCTGACGGCAAAATAATCCTCAAGTCCAAGCTCGTATTGCTTTTGGGTGTAAGACTGCACATTAGCAGAATGGATTGAAGTCTGCTTGCGGTTTTCGTATTCGCGCTCCATATTCGATATGTTCAAAAGCGAAGTTTCTACCTCCTCAATTGCCTTCAAGACAGTAGATTTATATTTTTCAGTCGCCGCCTTGTGGGCTTCTAAATCAGCCTGTTTCTGGGCATAGAGCTTACCCGCCTGGAAAATCGGAATATAAACTTGCGGACTTATGCCCCATGCCAGAGAACTTGCCTGCAGCAAATTGTCTATTTTATTGGCCTTAAATCCCACATCCCCGGTTATGGAAACCGTCGGAAAGAAAGCGGCAGTATCGGCTCCTAGTTGGGCGTTTGCAGCAAACACTTCGCGCTCAACGGCGGCTATATCCGGCCTTCGCTCCAAAAGTTGCGAGGGAAATACCTTTGGGATTTTTGGAAAGTCGTCGGAGAGCGGAGAACAGCTCAAGTCAAAGTTAGAAGGAGACTTTCCGCATAAAAGCGCAATGCGGTTCTTTGCTATGTCCAATTGCCGCTTAACCGAATCAAGCTGGGATGCAGCCTCGTATTCCAAAACTTTTGCCCTGGACAAGTCTAATTTGCTCGCAAACTTTAAGTCCCTGCGTTTTTGGACGAACTCCGTTTGTTTTTTGCGCACGGCAAGAGTCTCCTCCAAAAGCCTTACTTCAGACTCGCATTGGCGGGCAAAGAAATACTCGGACGCTATTCTGGCATGCAATGAAAGCATAAGATTGCAATACATATTGTATGAAGCCTGAAGTAGAGACCTGTCCTTAATCACTATGCTCTGTATGCGCCCAAACAAGTCCAAATCCCACGTTGTCCCGAGCCCAACAACCCAAGAATTATACGTTCCCGTAGGGACAGGGGAAAAATCGATACTTCTTCCGTCGCGCATGTAATAATCGGACGATCCGAAATGCGGATACAAATCAGCCTCGCTGACGAAAGCCGCCTCTCTCAGACGCTCGACATTATGAAACGCCGAAGCTATGTCAGGATTGCTTTTGTCGCATTCGGATATTAATTTGTTCAAGGTATCGTCGTTAAAAACGGCCCACCAGTTTCCCTTTGGCAGTTCGTCGGCCGGGACTGCGTTTTTCCAGAGTCCCTTATCATACTTAAAGCTTTCCGCCTCCAGGCCATAATCCGGCAAAGCGGAGTTTGGATGCTCGTATTCGGGGATCATTACGCATCCCCAAGACACCAAGGGCATGCCCGCGCCCGAATAGCGGATGGCATCCGACACAAATTTATTTAGATTCTTCTTTGACATACTTTTTATTTCTTTGAATCGCGTAGAAAAATGCTGGTGTAAAAATTAATCCCAAAAATGTAACTCCTATCATTCCGTACAAAACGCAGGTTCCAAGAGCTTCCCTCAGTTCGGCGCCGGAATCCACCCGTATGCCAGCGGGACTACACCCAATATAAACGCGAATGATGTCATAAGTATAGGGCGAAGCCTGTTGCATGAAGCGGCTGAAACGGCGGACGCAGCGTCTTCTCCATGCTCTTGGCGAATCTTTGCGAACTCCACAATCAGTATCGCGTTTTTACACGCCAAGCCAATCAAGACTATAAATCCTACTTGCGTCATCAAGTTGTTATCCAGATGTCTCGCTAGAACGGCGATAACCGCAAAGAGCAAAACGAGCGGCACAACCAATATAACCGACATCGGAAGCTTCCAATCCTCATAGAGGGCAACAAGCATAAGATAAACAAAAACCACGCACAATGCGAAGATGTATATCGACGTGTTTCCCATGCGCTTTTCTTGGAACGCAAGATCCGTCCATTCTATTCCCATTCCGTCAGGCAAGACTTCAGCGGCTATCTTTTCTATTTCGGCGATTGCCTCTCCCGTACTATGCCCCGGAGCGAGAGCCCCTATAATCTCGGCGCACGGATATAGATTAAAACGCGAAACTCTGGCAGGGCCCACTGTCCTGTTTACTTTTGCTACCGACCCCAAGGGAACGTTCGCGCCGTGTATGTTGGGGACCTTAAGGTTTAAGATATCCCTAAGCTCGCTGCGCTTGGAACCTTCAGCCTGGGCCTTTACCCTGTAGACGCGGTTTAAAATATTGAAGTCGTTGACATATATGGAGCCTAGGTTAAACTGCATAGTTTCAAATATGGAGCTAATAGGCACATTTAATTTTTGAGCGCGCTCGCGGTCTATATCTACAAACAGCTGGGGAGACGACACCTTGAATGTGGTAAAAGCATTCAGGATAGGCTCCGACTGCCTGGCTTTTTCCGCTATGATATTCGTATATTTTTCTACCGCTCTAACACCTAGTCCGACCCTATCCTGAACCTGGACTCGGAAATCCCCTCCAACCCCAATTCCTCTAACTGCTGGAGGAGTTAATATAAATGTGGAGGATTCTGGAAGTTCGTCGTTTAATTTTTCCGAAATTGTCTTTATCATGCAGTTTACATCCAATCCCCGCCTCATTCTTTCCAGCTTTGGATCCATTTTTACGAACAGAGCCCCGCTGTTTGCCGACTTTGTTCTAGTTGCACCATTAAGTCCAACGACGCACATAAAGCTATCAATTCCGTCGATATCCTCCAGCAGAACTTGCATGCGCTTCATGACCTTGTCGGTTTGCTCCAAAGAGTATCCTTCGGGCAGCTGGACAGAAACTTGAAGAAAATCATTATCCTGTTTTCGGTATAAAGCCTGAAGGTGTTATTGAAAATAAATATCCGGTGAGAACCAACAGTAATACATACAAGCAAATAACCAAAACCCAGCATCTGACTATGCGCCTCACAAGCCCGCCGTACTTTTGGGACAACCAATCAAACGAACGGTTAAAAACTGCAAATATTTTACCAAACAGCAGATTTATTATCCTGGCAAGCATATCCGGCTTTTCGCCCTGCTCCTTTATTAAAAGAACGCACAACGCCGGGGAAAGCGTGAGCGAAACAACCCCCGAAAGAATTGTTGAAACTGCTATAGTCAGCGCAAATTGTTTATAAAATTGCCCGCTTATTCCCTCTACGAATGCGGTTGGCATAAACACAGCGCCCAGGACCAGCGTTATTGCCACAAGGGCGTTTTGCACATGGTCCATAGTATCTCTCGTAGCCTTCCTTACGTCCATGCCAAGCTTCATATTGCGCTCTACGTTCTCTACGATAACAATGGCATTATCCACAACTATGCCTATAGCCAATACGATTCCAAAGAGAGAAATATTGTTTATGGAAAACCCGAACAAATCCATAAAGCCGAAAGTTCCAATCAAAGAAACCGGAATTGCCGTCAGGGGGATTAGCGCAGAACGCCAATTCTGCAAGAACAATATGATGACAAACACAACCAGCAAAACCGCCTCAAATATAGTATGGTAAACGGCATTAACCGATGATCGGATAAAAAGCGTGTTGTCGATGGTGACCTCGTAGTCCACTCCAGTCGGGAACCCTTTTTTTCATCTCGTCGAGCATTGCAGTTATTCTCTCGGCGGTCTCCAAGGCGTTTGTTCCGGGGAGCTGGTATATTGAAATTCCTACGCACGGCTTGCCGTCAAGATAGGTTTCTGTTGAATAGTCGTAGGAGCCAAGCTCCACGCGGGCGACGTCTTTTAGTTTTACAACTTTGCCATCGTCGGTATATTTTATTATTATGTTTTCGAATTCAGAGGGTTTTGTAAACCGCCCTTTCGTATTTATTGTAAGCTCATAAGCCAAATCCGGATTTGCGTCCGGAGACTGGTTTAATGCTCCGGCGGCAACTTGCTTATTTTGTTCGCGCAAAGCCTTTACCAGAACGGCGGGGGTCATATTGAATTTAGAAAGTTTGTCCGGATTAATCCAAATTCTCATGCTGTATTCTCTGGGCCCTAGAACTTCCAGGTCTCCGACTCCTGGTATTCTCGCCAAGCGGTCGTTCATCTGGCTTATGGCATAGTTTGTCAAATACAGTTTGTCTCGGGATCCGTCCGGAGAAAAAACGTTTATGCTCACAAGCATGTCGGGAGAGCGTTTTTTTACAACAACGCCTATATTTCGGACCTCCTCAGGCAAGCGCGGAGTTGCTATGGCAACGCGATTTTGAACTTGAACCTGAGCTATATCCAAATTTGTTCCGACTTCAAAAGTAATGGTTATGAGAATGGAGCCGTCGGAGCTGCATTGGCTTGCCATATAAAGCATATTTTCGACGCCGTTTATTTCCTGTTCCAACGGCGCCACAACGGTATCCATCAAAATTTCCGGAGATGCCCCTGGATAGCTTGTACGCACAACAACAGATGGCGGCACAACATTCGGATATTGTGCAACCGGAAGCCTAAAATATCCAACAATGCCAACTATTGTTATTACGATGGATATGACCATCGCAAACGCCGGCCGGTCTATGAAAAAATGGGATATGCTGCGTTTCATTTTTCGTCATCCGCTTTCTCTATCGGCTTTACCAAAACCCCCGGGACAGCCCTATGCAATCCCGCCACGACTATTCTGTCGTCCGGAGAAACACCGGATTCAACTATCGCACACTTCCCCACATTTCTGCCTACTTCAACTGGATTGTACTTTATCCTGTTGTCATCCCCCACAACCAAAACATAGCGCGAGACCAAATCGGTTCCTATTGCGGCATCAGGGACTAAAACCGCATTTTTAACGGTATATCCAGGGACATAAACTGTTCGTACATTCCGGATGAAAGCTGTTTTTTGAGTTGTCGAAATCTGCCCGCATAGTAAGGCTTGCCGACTCTTGGGATATTTCATTGTCAAAATAATTCAGGATGCCTTCGTATTCTTTGGCGCTGTTTTCAAACAGGCGGAGCTTTATTTTCGGACCTGTCCCCTTGTCTATGTCTATTTTTCCGAACAACCCGCAATCACGGTATGCAACGACATCGCGCTCTCTGAGCTCGAAATACGCCTGAACGGACGAGTTGTCCACTATGCGCGTAAGCTTGGTTTGGTCGGCAACAATAAGGTTTCCGATATCCACAAAAGATTCGCTTACTTTGCCTGACATCGGAGCCCTTATGCTCGTGTATTCAAGGTTTAGGGAGGCGTTGCGGACTTTTGCCTTTGCGCTTTCCAGGACAGCCTCGGACGAGAGCATCTCGCAGTTTCTCGTATCCAAGAATTCTTTCGCAACAACATCCGCGGCATATAATTCCTTTGCGCGCTCAAGATTTGTTTTGGCTAGCTCCACGCGCGCTTTTGCCTCTGCCAATTCAGCTTCCGCCGATGCCAAGGCTGCCTCGTACGGCCTCGGGTCTATTACAAATAGCAAATCACCCTTTTTAATATTCTGCCCCTCTTTAAAGTTGACGGATTTCAAATATCCTCCGACTTGCGCCCTGATGTCGACGCTGGCAACAGCTTCAATTTTTGCGGTGTATTCGTCCCAAAGAACGACATCCTTTAAAACAGGACGCGTAAAAATTACTTCGGGCGTATCTTTGCTTCCCGAATTTTCAGACTCGCCGCCGCAGCCGCAGAGAAATAATAATAGTGATGCGGCGGAGGTATACGCCGCCGCGTTTATTCGCTTTAAGTTAAACATAAATTATTGCCTTAAAATTTTGTCCACAAATTCCGAGTTTATGGACTTTACTTTTTCCGCCTCGCGCTCTCCGAAGGTTTTCCATTCCAAATCGATTTTAACCCCTGTTCTGGCGGAATTAAACAAATGTGTCTGCCCCAATAAAATTTTCGCCGAAATTCTGGCTTTTTCCCCGCTTATTCTCCCTTTTGTGGCTATTTCTATAAGTTCTGCCGTAATCCTTGTTCTGGGAATAAAAAGCTTGCGCAAAAATAAATTAAACGGGGCTCCGTTGCAAAGTTCCTCCCGCATTAAAATCAAAACTATATATCTTGAATACTTATTGTCTTTTGATTCACACCTTATTCTTGAAGACAACACATCTTTTATCAATTCTATGGCTTTATCCGAATCCTTAGACGCCTTTATTTCGTCAAATCTCTTGATATAGGGCTCGTATTGGATTTGGAAAAGGCGCACAATTATATTTGCGACTTCCATATACAATGCGTCTTTTGTCCTAAAGTGGTAGTTCACCGCGGCAAGATTAACACCCGCCTCCCGCGCGAAATCCCGCATTCTAACGGCCGCGGGAGTTGCTACCGCGAACATTTTCAACGCCGTGCGCAGAATTTTCTCCGCCGTATCCGACTTGTATTGGCTTAATATAGAATCTAGTATGCTGTCCATTGCACCCTTCCTTTCCGAGCGTCAACATTTCATACATTTGTTTCATACATTTGTTTATCAAGAATAAAAATCCTTCCCATTAAAAAATTCAGGCGCCCCAAAAGCCGGGACAAGCCTACGCATTCGCTAAAACGAAAAAAAAGGAACTTCCAGTTAAGGGAAATTCCTCGGCTTAGCCAAATTCTACAAATAAGAAAATTACCTTCGTCTCCTTAGCGCAAATATCAAAGCCAAAGAGCCAATGATAGCGGACAATGCCGAAGGTTCAGGAACTTCGGATATGCCTATTATATTGCCGTCGCCGTCATAGGCAAAATCTACATCATTATAGACTTCTCCCGAGCTGTTCATCACCGATATATTTGTTGTTTCCGCCGAAAATACGATCGATGTACCGTCAGACGCGCTGAATATGTCCGCAAAGCTAACAGGCGAAATATCGTCTAAAATAATATTTAAATTGTCCACGGACAAGTCTGAAGCCGATGAAACAGACACGCGAGCGTTTTGTGAAACGCTCAAATTAGATGCGCTTAGCGAATCGACCTTCACGCTGGCGCTATTTAAGAGTGAAAGCTTATTCGTATTCTCAACCAAAAGCGACGTGCCGGTAAATGAAGTATTGCCTGAAAAAAACAACGTTTGCATCGTTTATTGAAACGCCGTCGTTTCCAAACCTTCCGCCGTCTATGAGAACTTTGTCATTTGCAGTAAAAACCACATTGTTTAAGTTCATTTCGCCGCTAATTTTATACGTGTAGGTAGTAGATGTTCCTGTCAACGTTAAAGAGCCTCCGTCCATGTTAAAATGTCCGTATGCATAAACATTCAAATAAGTAGTGCTAACTTCGGCGTTTGTTGCGGAAAAAACTCCCGTAACGGTAGTGGATCCGCTCATATTAAGCTTCACACCGTCTCTAAGCGTCAAACTGGAATTAACTGACTTGTCAGGTCCTGATCCGTATTCATGGTCTCCATACACATAGAGAGTTGTAAAATAGAACTCGCCCGTTTGACCTGCTTCAGAACCTTTTGAAAAAATAACGTCAACAGGAGTTCTCTCTCCGTTCCAATAAGCGTTTTCAATTGTGGCATTCTGGCGGCTTGAATCAGACCCGAAAGAAAAGTGTATGTTTTCTCCGTACGTGGACGTTGTATTATTCTGGCCTATAGTATAAGTACGCGCATGGAGGGCTGAAGAAGCCGAAAATACGGCGGCGGCAAATACGCTTAGTTTTGCGATTGAAAAAATATTAGAATTCATCTTCCTCATAATTTTTATTGAATTATTGCGTCGTTATTATGAAATCGTTCATAAGTCAACTCATTAAATGTTAGAGTTCTGCAAGGAAGCCTAAGAAGCAATACTTATGCAAATAATTTCATTTGCGGACAATAGAATGGCCCATTGCCCAGGCAGAAATCCTTGAGCAAAAAGCTAAAGGCCTAAATAGTGGAAAACTTATATTTTAAGCCGCCGGCAGAATTATTCCGCTTTCGATTATATCTGCATCCTTACTGCACCGCGTTTTCCATTGACTAAAACAAAGCGCAAACCATTTGGCAAAAATAGAATAACTGCTTATTTGCCTGATAATTTATAAAATCCTTTAAAATTCCTCAAAAACCCCAAGGAACTTTAATCCTTTAATTTAGGCAACAGCGATTTTTCAAACTCGCCCAATTTCCTTGTGTAAATATTGGAATATTCCTTCCTTGGAATTGCAGCTTTTGTTAGCGGACAAAACATGCTCTCCAAAGAATTCATTTCGTATTCAAAAGACGCAGCCCTTATTGCGGCGCCTAATGCCGCGGAATTTTGGCAAGCCTCAAGGCGGTATATTTCGGAGCCAAAAACATCTGCAAGCGTTTGTGCAATGCCTGAGCTTTTTGACGCGCCTCCGGTCAATATTATTTTTTTAGGAATGGCTCCTATTTTTTTTGCCTGAAGATAAATGTTAAATACTTGCCCTTCCACGAACGCCCTGATGCGGCTTTGCTTTGAATCTTCCGGGCTGAATCCAAAAAATTCCGGCGAATCAGATGAAAGTTTGGGGGAAATTTCATCTACAAAAAACGGCAATATGATTTTCCCGTCGTCTCTGGGCACGTAATTTTCAAAGGATATTTCGTCAAAAAATTTCCAATCTACCCCCATAAGTTCCCTAAACTTCTCGCGTGCCAATGAGCCGTTGCGGAAACACACCAGTCCCATATATCCGCCGTTTGGATTGCAAAAAACATGGGCATTTTCAACTGGACTGAAATTCTTTGTCGAGCAAAAGAAAGTATCGCTGGTGCCCAGACTCACAGCAGAAACGCCGTCTCCTGAAGCTCCAAGCCCCACTAGGCTTGACGGATTGTCTCCCGTAAATACAACAACTTTTGCGCCTCTATCAAATCCATATTTTTCGCAAAAATACTGGGATATGTTTCCGGCAACCGACGATGGACAGGCTAACGGGGGAAGCTTTTCGCAAAGATTTGGGGCACACGCTGAAACCATGTCTAAATCCCAGGAAAAGTTTGCGATATCCATCAAATTCATCCCTGCTCCGTCGCAGTAGTCAATCGGAGAATCAGCCCCGCATAATGCCGAACACATAAAAGATGAATTGAGATGTATTCTTTGCGTCGCACTATAAACAGCAGGTTCGGACTTGAATATTTTTCTGATTTGGGCGCCTGAAAAACGCTCCGTCATTATTGATCCGGTTTTTCTCAAGACATTTTTTTCGCCACCTGCGCGGTCCGCCATCTCCCTGCACTCAACAGACGTGGAGGCGTCCATCCAAACAGGCGATTTTTCCCTGCTTAAAAATGGCCTTATGTTCTCGGATAGACTTTTGGAAATGTCGTATGACGAAAATGCTTTTCTAGAATTCAGCCATACCGTTGCATGCTGCTGCCCGGAACCGCTTATGGCAGATATTTTTTTCATATCTACCAGCTTTGAAATTCTCCCCAAAAGCACTTCCAGCGCGTCAAGCCACATTAGAGGATAAGACCAAACTTCAAGAGGGTTTTCCGCAGACGAGCAAACGCCTGCCGAAGTTCCGTAATCTGGCAAATCCCTTTCAAAATTCACGCTCTCTGAAAGCAAAACAGTGGAAGACACGCAATCTATGACCGTACCCGTCATAGATTGCGTGCTGGCGTCTATCCCCAAATAAAGCGGCTTCATGGCAGTTATTTTTTTAGTCTCTGGGCGGCCCTTTTATGGATGTCGTCCGAAGTTTTTACAGACTCTGAGAGCTTTGCCAACAACTTATTGCGCTGCGGTTCCTCCAAGCGTTCAAACGCGGACGTTAAAATCTTTACGATATCTGGAATATCATCGGCCTTTATTGAATTAAAATCAGAAACAAGCTTTTCCGCAGTCAATGATGTTGCAACAACCCGCAAGGCTTCCGCGCAAATGCGCTTGAATTTGGCGTCACTAGCATTCAAATATGCGTTCAGCAAATCAGGTTCGGCCTCAGAGCAAGCGCGCAACTTTGCCGCAACTACTCCTATATCCTCCGAGTTTCGCACCGAGGCAATTATTTCACCCTCCGCGTTTTTGGAGCATGCCAATGCCGGAGCAAAATCTGTAGCCTCATTTCCGTATTCTCTGGCTATGGATATTATTTTTCTCGCGCAGCTGTCGTCTGCAGAATCCATTCTGGCCAGCGCATAGCATTGAGCTATGGCAACGCGTTTGTTTTTTGCCTTATAATTGGAGACAAAGCCGCAAAAATCCGGAGTTGTTTCCAAAAGACCTAGAGCTGCGACTTTTAAGTTGTCGTCCAAATTGTCGAATTCTTTTAGAACCGACGGATTTAAAAAGCCGCATTCAAATTCCCCGCGCATCCACAAAGCGGTTTTTGCTGTATTGGATCCCTTCCCCGCCAACTCTTTTAAATCGGACATGCTTTTTGATGTGCCGTATTCAGCCAACGCTAAAACTGCGGATGGGCAGCCGTCCATCTCTTTATGCGCTATCGCCAAAATCTTTTCATAAGCAGGAACGCTCTTCAACTTTCCGAGAGAATATATCACGCCGTCGCGAAGTTTCTTTTCGGAAATTTTTTCCAATGCGGCAAGAAGCTCTCTTTCGGCGCCGAGCTGCTGCAAATCCATTCTGGCGTTGTCGGCTATATGAATATCTGGATTATATATGTCGCGCTTTGCGGATTCAATATCGGCCGCAAACATGCAAACTGGCGACATTAACACCAACGCTGATAGTATTGTAGAAATTTTCATGGCTTATGCTCCCAAATAATATGGCGCGCGGCGCGGACGCGATATCATTGCCGCCGCAGCTGGATTGTTTGTTATAGTTTCAGTTTTCGGATCCCAATTAACGTGTGAGTTTAACCTTCTGGCAAACGACATTAAGTGGCATACGGTCGCGCTGCGATGCCCTATCTCGGCCGGACAAATGTTCTTTTTACCGTAAATTATTGCATCCAAAAAATTCTTTCGGTGGTCGTCGGACACCTGGAGACGAATGTCTTTAGCGCGCATTGGAATGCTCCTTAAAACCGACGGAGAAGTTTCTATGCGGGCGCCGCGGCTGACTAAAATTTCGCCCTCGTCGCCTATAAAATGAATCATATGGTTATTTTTCATCGGAGTGTTCACGTAAACGGTCGGACCGTTGGCGTATCTATAATGGCGGAATTCGGATCCGTCGGAATTTTCGGGATAGAAATCTGTAGGCCCAGAGTCGTCCATGCCAAGCGCCCATTGGATAATATCAAAATGGTGTGCGCCCCAGTCGCCGTCCTTTCTAATTCCATACTCATAAAATCTACGTCATCCACCGCCGTAATTTCCCAAAACACGTTCGGCATTATAAGGGCGCCAAGGAGTTTGTCCAAGCCACTTATCGTAATTAAAACCTTCGGGTATCGGCTCCTCCTTTAGATTTTTAGGTTCTGGCGGGAACTCTCCGATGGCCGTCTTAATTGTATGGATATTGCCTATATATCCGTTCCTGACAAGCTCTGCAGCCTTGCGGAAAGCCCACTCGCTGCGCTGCTGCGAGCCTACCTGCAAAACTCCTCCGCTCTTCTTCACTGCGTCTGCAAGAATCCGACCCTCCTCAATAGTGAGGCTCATAGGTTTTTCAACATATACGGCTTTACCGGCTTGAATAGCCTTGAGAGCTATTTGGACGTGCCAATGGTCCGGAGTGCAGACTGCGACGGCGTCGATATCCGGCCTTGCGAGAATTTCCTGATAATCTTCTGTCGTAAAAATGGGGTGGTTCCCAATATCATCGCGCGTCTTATTGATGGATTCGACCTCCTTCTTTGCCGACTCCAAACGCCCGCGATGGACGTCGCAAAGCGCCAAAACTTGGGTCTGCTTGCACCACGCAAAATACTTGCGGTGCCCTTCGGAGATCAATCCGTTGCCAATTATGGCCATATTTATTTTGCCGTTTGGAGAAACTCCTCCGCGCCCTAAAACGCGCGACGGCACAATTTGCGTTCCGAGAATTGCGGCCAATGCAGCCTTACCGATAAAATTTCGTCTGTTTATTTTCATTATGCTATAAAATATTAATGTTAGCGTCTCTAATGAATAATGCGTTTCCTTCCTGAGCTAGGCGCGTAAAAATATAAAATAAATTTTCAAAATCAATCCGCCTAACCTCTCCCGTTAAAATGCAGGCATATTTCAAAATCCCCCAGTTTTCCGGAGCCGTTTTTCCGGCTCCGGAAATTGCTGCAAATCAATCAAACGGATTTTCTCCTTCGTAAAGCGGCTTCAATTCCGGAGTGTATATTTCCTTAACCCCCAACTGCCTAAGCGCCTCGAACAAAACTCCTCCGCAATGGGAAAAAGCGATCGCTACGTGGTGGTGGAATTTCCCCAATATGCAATTCCGATAAAAGCGCATAAAGCCCGGAACATACGCAACGCCAGTTGACCCGAAAGTTTTCGGATCAACATCCAAAAAAGAGCCTTCGCAAATATACGCGCGCAGTCCGTCCCCCGATCCGTGAATCTGAAGTATTGTAATGTCCGAAGGCTTAATTGAGCCCTCCAATGTTCCGCGAGTCAAGTCAGGCTTTTTTCCCGGCTCCATCAGCCTTGACATTATAAGCTGGTAGCAAACCTTTGGCGACTTCATAAATTTTGAAGGAACGTTTCCGCAATGAAATAACCCTATGACATCATCTTTGTTTTCTATGTCCAAACCGCCAAGCATGTCAGACGGTATGGTATGGTTTAAATCCAACATCGTTGGAGCGTTTCCGCTGGCGTATTGGCACATAAGTTCGCAAACCAAAGAATAGGCGTCATTTTCGCACGCTATCGGAAATCCCCTCTCCGTAAGCCTGGAATTTATAAAGCACGGCACATGCTTTGAGTACTCCTCCTGCCTGGTCCAGCATTGAGTGGTTGCCCCAGACAATTTTAGCTTTTTGCGCATGCTCAACAATGCCTGCTCGTACACGGAAAATCTTTCAGCCAACACGGGATCGTCCACGCCGTCTGTTTTCGATATGGATTTTTTTGACTCGTCCGCGCATTCGGGGGACTCTGCCCTGATTCTTGCAATTTCGTTTTCCAAATCAAAAAGCCCAAACTCCTCTACTTCCACGCCAATCGACGCCAAAGAAGCCACATTGTAGTTGCAGCTTTCAAAATCCCTGGGACGTGGCCCAAATAGGCCTATCGTAGCGTTCGACACTCCCTTTATCACTTTTACAATTTTAGAAAAACGCTCTATTTCCAAAGCTCCACGCTTGGCGTCAACCAGCGGTTTTTTTGGCATGGAAACCCTTTGCCAAAGCCCCCTCTTTGCTATTGCCAATGTTGCACTCATGAGCCCGCAGAGGGCGTCGCCGCGAGCCGACGACACGCTTTCCGAGTTTTCCTCCGCAGCAGCCATAAGCAAGACAGGCTTGTTGAAAGCTTTTACAAAATTGGCGTCCTCGATTTCGGGGGAGAAATTGCCAAGATACAAAACAGCCGCGTCGCATCCGTTTTTCAGCAAATCCTCGGCAGCCGCGCACGCGTCGGCCTTTGACTCTATAATCGAACATCTTCCGGATGGCCTGACAACATTTACCCCCAATGGGGCAAGTTCTTTTAGCAGACTTTCCGTCCGCTTTTCAGACAGTTCGCGCGGGAAACAATTGCGCGAAGCGCTCACAACGCCTATTTTTACGTCTGGAGAGAATTTATCAAGTTCAAGAAACATACCAGTCAACTCCTTTTATTTTTCCGTTTGTCATTATAAAATTTACGAGCCTGCAAAATCGGTTTTGCCGTTTGCCAAAGCAACGCCATCAAACTTACATTAGAAATTATAACCTGTTTCGTCAAAGATTACTTTCATAATATTTCAGTGAAAAATTTTATTAAAGCAAAGTCGAACAAGCGCCCTAAAACCTAAAAAATTATCCGCTATCATATTTGCGAGCTTTGAGCCCAATGGCATAGCGTATTTTCAACGTCAAAAGCCGCAGTTTTTTTGCGCAGCCTTGCATATAGAAATTCCCTGCCCCGCAATTTAAAAAAACGCCGCCCATTGCGCATAGCCGACGCGCAAACGCAATCGGGATCAGAAAATCCATTTTTGAAGGATTTTTACTTTACTAAACTGTCTGCCGAGGTTTAATTTAAACACCGGTATGTATCGAAGGATATGAGAAAGGCAAAGCCGACAGTTTTTGTAAGCCAGGACTACAAATATGTATGCGATTCTTGCGAACCCCTAAAAAAGGCGATATCCAAGGGGGAAGTCGTTTGGCGCGGATTTAAAAGGGGGTTGTATCCGGGAGATGAAGCCGATTTTGCGGAATTGGAAGGCATAAGGCTCTGCGCGTATTGGGACGCAAAAAGCAACCAATCATGGCGCCTTCCGTTTCATAGAAACGAGGGGCTGGAAATTGGGTTTGTTTCAAACGGGTCCGTCGATTTTTCCGCCGACATAGCTGAAAACAAATTTACAACGCTCACGTCAGAGCATATCACAGTCACAAAGCCATGGCAGGAACACGCCATAGGGAATCCGGTTCTGACTTCGTCGAAAATGTTGTTTTTGATAATAGACTTCGGGATAAGGCGCCCGAACCAAGACTGGGAATGGCCAAACTGGGTTATACTGAGCGATTCCGACAAAAGAGAATTTTCCCAATACGTACCCTTACAATTTTTAAGTCAACGGGAGAATTGAGGGCGATTTTTAGGGAAATATTCAGCATTATCGACGAGAACAAAATAAGGGAATCAATCTCAATGCTGTCCATACTGTTTAATCGGATTCTTCTTGAGTTGCTGTCTATATTTAGGGGGGATTCAAACGACTACTCAAAGGATTCCCCGAACATAAACGTAGTAAAATGCTTTTTGCAGCAACTTGAAACATACTGCCATGAAAATTGGACACTGGCGGCAATGGCGGAAGACTGCGGGCTGAAAACTACAAGATTCACATATTACTGCAAGCTTCTGGCAAATTCCACGCCCATGAACTTATTGAACTTGGCGCGCCTCAACAGGGCAAAGAAAATCATAGAGCAATCTCCTCCGGGCGAGAACCTGTCTATGACCGACGTGGCAATGGATTGCGGCTTTTCAACCAGCCAATATTTCGCCACTAAATTTAAGGAAACATACGGATGCAGCCCCAGGGAGTATCTTGCCAAGATCCACATGAAATAAGCAATCCGACATAAAACAATAAACCTGTCCGGAATGCCTACGGCACAGAAAGAATCCCGGGAGCCTTTCGTTTTACCGCCGTAATTTCAATCCGCAAAAAACTGTATTTAAACAAATATTTTCGTGTAATTCATAAATCTACATAAATATTGACAAATTTTGAAGCCAATATTATTAACAATTTATGAATAACAACAACACTCAAATATGGGGATTTGACATAGGAAAGGCTTCTTTGGGAGAAGCCGTTTGGTGCGGAGGAAAATTTAAACATGTTGAGTCTCTAATACTTGACAAAGACTTTGCCGAGATAAAAACCTCAGCCGGCAGGCGGCGTCAAGCCAGGACCCGCAAAGCGCACAAAGCAAGAGAAGAATGGCTTGAAAAGTGCTTAGAAGATTGCGGAATAGAAATTCTCAAACGGAGGAAAGTTGGCATTGTAAATGGGCAATGGAAACTTATTTCCAAAGGAGACGCTCGCCTTGAAAAAGAATTTCCGGCGGAAGGCGAAGAAGTCTGCTACAATTCAATCGCACTGCGCTGCAAGCTAATTCTAGGAGAAAAGCTGGAAAGCTGGCAAATTTTTAAAGCGCTTAATTCCTCGATTCAACACCGCGGATACGACGAAAATATCCCCTGGAAGGAAACCCAAAACGAATCAAAAAAAGAAGACGGAGATTACTTTAAGAAAATCGTTCTCTACGAGTCAGAGAAGGAAGATATTTTAAACCGCCTTCCGCAAGAATGCAAAAGGGAGGATTTTGATTTTCCGTGTTTTTTCAAGGCAAAAAAGATGGGCATTTGGTCGGAGGAGAACCCATATAAAGTCGGTTTGAGAATATCAAACAACGCGCAAAAAGCAAAGGGGTATGTGATTCCTCGAAAATACGTCGAAAACGAATTTGTGCGACTTGTTCAAATGGCATCACTGCAATATCCCAAACTTAAGGACAAGCAAATGTTCATATTGTACGGGATATCTGAGACCCCGTACGCGTCGCGGTTCAAAGACGCGCGCAAAAAATTCGGATTGAAAAGGGGAGCCGACTCTGACTGGACGGCTCTCGGCCAAAAGATACCGCGTTTCGACAACAGAATGATAGGCAAATGCAAGCTGATACCAAGATTAAACACATGCAAAATAAAATCCCCGGAGAAGATAAAATCCGAAGAAGATCTGCTGCACTACGACATAACGCTTGCTCTAAAACTGTTGAATTTGCGATTTTTTAAAGATTCTGAAATATGCGCGTTGAGTTTCGAGGAATTTAAGAAACTTTTTGAAATAGGCAAATCTAACAAATACAAAATATCAAAAACCGACCTTAAAAAGTTCTTAAAATCAATTGGAGCGTCGGTTTTAAGCCAAGACCATTCGGAAATAGAGGCGCCAAGGACTTCTGGAAGATCGTCGTTTTCCCGCCCGGCGATGAAAATTCTAAAGGAACTGATTTTCTCGGGAGAACCTCCGTCTAAATTCCTAAAGGCAAAAATAGACAAAATTGCAAACACGGATCCCAACAAAGGAATAATCCGCGAAGATCTCGATTTTATAAGAATAATGGGAGACTGCCCTTGGAACGGAATTTTTATCCCGGATGTGGAAACATATAAATATGCCTCGCAAACGCAGGAAAGCTCGGAGGCTCAGATAAACAAACTTATAGGTTCACAAAACGACCCCATTGTGCGGCATAGGCTTTCTTTCTTTTATGAGAGGATAAAGGCCCTTTCCGAAAAATTCGGTGTTCCAGATAAAATAGTACTTGAATTCGTGCGCGAGGATTTTATGGGCAAACAAGCAAAAAAAGACTTAAGCTTGTCTATGAAAAAGCGTTTTGAAGAGAAAATCGACATAGCCAAGAAGCTGGATGATATCGGATACAAAGGAAATAAAATGCTGTTAAAGATGGAACTCTTGCAAAAACAGGGATTCGCATGCCTATACACTGGGGAAGCGCTGCAAGAGACTGATCTGCCAATCCTTGAAATAGAGCATATTGTTCCAAGGAGCCTCGGAGGACCGGACGCAGCATACAACTACGTTCTAACAAGCGAATCCACAAATAAAGCAAAAGGCAATCAAACGCCGTACAAATGGCTTTCTCCCGATAGAGACAAATGGCGCGCGTACACTGAAAGAGTCCGCGCCCGCGCTGCAGAACTTGGTTCCAAACGCTGCAGGCTATTGCTGTCCGAAAACGCGGAGGAACTCATAAACAAATATACGGCTCTGGCGGAAACAGCCTGGATTTCAAAGCTTGCCCAACGCATAGTATGCATGCATTTTGGATTCCAATTTGGTGGAAACACCGGAGAAAAACGCGTATTTACCGTGCCCGGGAATATTACCGCAAAAATCCGCAGCGCGTTTGGATTAAACAAGATTCTTCATAATATCGACGCAGACAAGAAAAATATGTCAGAATTCGATATTGTGAAACTCGACTACGAACTAGATAAAAAAAATCGAAAAAACAAGAAGCACCACGCCCTGGACGCAATGTGCCTATGCTTTGCACCGACGGGGCCCAACGCTCAAAAGCTTGGAATAGGCGCGCTATTGCCTCCTGAAATAGCCGCAAAAGCGGAAGAATTTTTTAGGGGGTATATCGAAAAAGTAGTCCCCAACGAAGTGGCGCCAAAAAAACCCAAACTGGAAGAAAGCATATATTCCAAAAGAACAATAAACAGAAAAGAATGTATTGTAAGAAAATTTAATCTTGTAGATTTGGCGTACAAAAGCGGCTTGAAACCAGTATACGATATCTCCGCAATCGAAAAACTGCTTGAAGATAAACCGAAAAAGATTCCGCCTATCATAAATCCAACCGTTCGGAGAATCGTGAGAGATTTTGTTTCCACAAATCCAAATGAAGACGAATGGCGCAATTGGTGCAAAACCGTGCGGATGCCGTCCAAGAACAGAAACGGCACGCGCATAATCAGAGTGCTGGTTTATGTAGGAACTCCCGAAGAATACAAAGATTTGTCAAAAGATGGATGCGGGGCATTTCGAAAGGGAGACTCCCACAAAGGACAAATTATTTGGATGGATAAAAACGGCAGATACAAAGTTTCTCCGGTATATGTTCATTCATCAAAATCCCAAACAATGGAATCGATTAAATCAAATCCCGATTTTATAAAAATAGCAGGATTTTTTAAAAGCCATTGCTTGGTGGAAATTGAAAGTCCCGTAGTCAACGGCAAAGGAGATGTTCTTCTATCTCCTGGAACATATATGATAAACACTATAATGGCAGCAGGAATGGCAATTCTGAGCGATACAAACGGAGTAAAAAGCCCGGCAATCAATATAAACTACCTTATGAACGCTGGTATGAGACGGATTTCAATCAAATATAAATGAGCTACCACATTCTTCACATTAACGACTACGGCTGCCGCCTTACAAAAGAGCGCGGTCTTTTGGTATGCGAAAAAGACGGAAGACAAATGGGCAAAATTGCCTTTGAGGACTTGCGCGCTGTGGTTCTGCTTAACGAAGCCCAGTCGATAAGCGGAGCGGTTCTGTCGGCAATAACCGCAAACGACGCCATAATAATACACTGTAAAAATTTCAAGCCGGTCGGAATTACAATTCCTAATAACCGCACATATGACGCAAAAGTCGTGCTAAACCAGGCGCGCGGCAACAAGAATTTGAACTCGGCAATTTGGCGCAAATTGCTGGGAGCAAAAATTGAAAACAGCGCTTCGTGCCTTGAGTTGATAGGCGTAAAATGCGCAAACATCCCGCAAATAAGCTTGAATGGGCAAAAAAATTTGAATGAAGCCCGGTATGCAAGGGAATACTGGAAACGCTACTTCCCAATGTTGGGAGAATACGGGATGCGCCGAAACCCGGAAGATAAAACGTCTCCTGCCAATATTTTTCTAAATTACGGATACGGAATAATGGGAGGTTTGATACAGCGCAGCGTTATAGTGTCGGGACTAAACTATCTGCTCGGCGTAAACCATAAAACATATTATAAAAATATCCCGCTTGTATACGATATAATAGAACCTTTCAGATCATTTGTCGACTACGCGCTATACAAATACAACCTTTCCGACAACACGCCAAATATACGGTCATGGGCGGTATACCTAGGAAAATTTCTATCCAATACCCGCGTGCGCAAAGGATCACGAACAATAAAATTAATGGATGCCACGGATGCTTTGTGCGAAAGCCTCGCAAATGCATACCGGGAAAAAAAGGCAGACAATCTGTGGGTTCCTAAATTTCATAAATGAAATTTGAAAGAAAGAGTCCTCTTAGAATGGGATGGTTAATGGCAATGTTCGATTTACCCGTCATCCTCGACGAGGAGCGGAAAGAAGCCGCCAGATTTAGAAAGGCGCTCTTAGACGACGGATTTATAATGATACAATATTCTGTTTACTCTCGGCCCTGCGTATCGCTTGAACGCATGGCAAAATATTACGAACGTGTAAAATCCTACGCTCCGACGACAGGAGAAGTTAGATTGTTATTTTTTACCGACCGACAATGGGGAATGAGTAAAATAGTTAGCAGAATACCGAAAGAGTTGGAGAAAGTCCCCGAACAAGTTGAGTTTTTTTCTGAATTGATGGAAAACGAGAAAAACGAAAAATTGGATGAGAACAATAATTTTTTTGTTGTATAAAAAAATTGCCGAATTTCATGGTACAATGTAGAGCATAAAATTCGGCATAATCAGTTAAGACTTTACAGCTAAAAATTTTGTTAAGTATCGAGCATAAAATAAATTATGTCAATACTATTCTGAGAAAGATCATTTTGCTGTAAAGTCAAAACAGACTTTCCGCAATAAGCTTTTACATACTCATTCTGAGAAAGATCATTTTGCTGTAAAGTCAAAACCAAGCGGATTGTGCACAAATACTGTTGCATATTCTGAGAAAGATCATTTTGCTGTAAAGTCAAAACCACAGTTCATAAAGTCAATAATTCGGATGAATTCTGAGAAAGATCATTTTGCTGTAAAGTCAAAACCGTTGCCATTGTTTTCCTTTCTTTGTCCCTATTCTGAGAAAGATCATTTTGCTGTAAAGTCAAAACTCTTTTTAAAGAAATAGAAGATGAAGATGAATTCTGAGAAAGATCATTTTGCTGTAAAGTCAAAACAGGAGTTTTTGTCGAAAGTCAGGCAGTGGGATTCTGAGAAAGATCATTTTGCTGTAAAGTCAAAACCAACGTAAGGAAAGGAAATAGAAGAGCAATATTCTGAGAAAGATCATTTTGCTGTAAAGTCAAAACGATATGCAATGAGTCCAAAAATGGGAATCCATTCTGAGAAAGATCATTTTGCTGTAAAGTCAAAACAAAGCTCTCCAGATGCGCAAAAGCGCAACCATTCTGAGAAAGATCATTTTGCTGTAAAGTCAAAACAGAATCTCAACTAATTGACTGCGCGTTGATATTCTGAGAAAGATCATTTTGCTGTAAAGTCAAAACTAGCGGACAATTTGCTAAACCAAGTCACAATTCTGAGAAAGATCATTTTGCTGTAAAGTCAAAACACCGTTTGCAATCAATTTTGAAAAGCAACGATTCTGAGAAAGATCATTTTGCTGTAAAGTCAAAACAGAGTTTTTTCGTCGTAAAAATAGCAATTTGATTCTGAGAAAGATCATTTTGCTGTAAAGTCAAAACAACATTTTTTAAAAGAGGCTCACCGTCACTTATTCTGAGAAAGATCATTTTGCTGTAAAGTCAAAACACATTCAATCTCAATACCGTTCTTGTCTTTATTCTGAGAAAGATCATTTTGCTGTAAAGTCAAAACTAGCGGACAATTTGCTAAACCAAGTCACAATTCTGAGAAAGATCATTTTGCTGTAAAGTCAAAACTAGCGGCTTTCAAAGTGAAAAGCCTTAATTATTCTGAGAAAGATCATTTTGCTGTAAAGTCAAAACACACCCCCACTGTCAAAAACCTCAAAAATGATTCTGAGAAAGATCATTTTGCTGTAAAGTCAAAACTTCCTTTCTTCTAAAATCCATTTTTGAAATATTCTGAGAAAGATCATTTTGCTGTAAAGTCAAAACTCGTACATTTGAGCGCATCCGAGCATAGGAATTCTGAGAAAGATCATTTTGCTGTAAAGTCAAAACTCGTTTTATCAAATTATTTTTTACATTATCAATATATAAGTTTGTTCTCTTACATAAAAAGACTCATTTATTTTGCCCATTTTTCTTCTTTATGTAATCTCTGTCATAAAGAAGCCCGGCGTTTAACACAACTAGCACGGAACCGGCATTATGCACGAGCGCACCAGTGACAGGATTCAGCAATGCCATTACAGAAAGCGTTATAGCTATAATATTTATAGCCATAGACAGGCTTATGTTAAATTTTATAAGGCTGACAGTCGCCATGGACAATCGCTTTAAATACGGTATTTTTGATACATCGTCGCCCATGAGGGCTATTTCTGCCGCATCAACAGCTATATCGCTGCCCATTGCCCCCATTGCAACCCCTACATCGGCAATTTTTAAAGCGGGCGCGTCATTCACGCCGTCGCCTACCATGCATACCTTTTTGCCGGCAGATCTAAGTTCCTTTATCTTTTCTACCTTTCCCAACGGCAAAAGCCCCGCGAAAACTCTCTTTATTCCAATCTTTGACGCAATAAATTCTGCAGCCTGCGGGTTATCTCCAGTCAAAAGAATCGATTCTGTTCCCATTTCTTCCAGTTCGGAAACAATAGAAGATGCATTCTCTTTTAAAACATCGGAAAGCCCCATTGCGCCGGCAAATCTGCCTCCGATTGCCACTAATATAACTGCCTTTCCGGCATTCCGCAACCCTCCAATCCCAGTTGCCTCCTCTATTTCGACGGAGTTTTCATCCATGAATTCGGCGTTCCCACAAAGAACTTTGCGCCCCCCGACGACCGCGCATACCCCCCGACCGGGAACCATTGTAAAATCATCAGGCGCCGACAAGCCAATCCCTTCCTCCGCCGCGCGGGAAACAACCGCCTTGCCTAACGGGTGTTCAGAACGTGATTCCGCTGAAGCCGCATAAAAAAGCAAATCGGATTCAGAGAAAGATTTATCCAAAACAATTATGTCGCTTACCGATGGCTTGCCTAAAGTTAAAGTTCCTGTCTTGTCGAACGCCGCGCAATCAACTTTCCCCATTTTCTCCAATGCAGCCCCAGATTTTACTATGACTCCGTATTTTGCAGCCTGCCCTATTGCTGCCATTACGGATGTGGGTGTCGCCAACACAAGCGCGCAGGGACAAAACACTACTAGCACAGTGACTGCACGGGTTATGTCTCCCGTAAATAAATATGTCGCAACGGCTATCACCAAAGCCGAAGGAACTAGCCATGACGCCCATTTGTCGACAATCCGCTCGGTAGGAGACTTATTCTGTTCTGCCTCGCGGACGATTTCAACAAGTTTCCCAAACGACGAATCCTTGCCAACCTTTAAAGCCTTAATGTCTATCGAGCCAAAGCGGTTAATTGTGCCGCAATATACTTTGTCGCCTATTCCCTTATCTACCGGCAGTGATTCTCCGGTCATAACCGATTGGTCCACAGACGTCTGCCCCGATATTATTTCTCCGTCAACGGGAATCGATTCCCCAGGCAAAACCCTCAATATATCTCCGGCTTTTATATCTTCCAGCACAACCTCTTTTTCCCCGCCCTCGGTCACGATTCTACCGCGGGCAGGCGCAAGCGATACCAGATTTTTTATACCCCTCTTTGCGCGCTCCACAGTCATATCCTCAAGAATGCCGCCTATAGCCATTATAAAAGCCACCTCTCCCGCGGCAAAAACTTCCCCGATATAAACCGCCGCAAACATCGCTATCGAAATAAGCATCGGAGACGATATTTTGCGCCGAAAAATTATCTGCTTGAACGCCTTAAACACAATAGGTATTCCGCAGATTGCAACCGTTATCCACGCCGGATTAATTGGCAGCTCAACTTTCGCTAGCATGCATACAAGGCTCGCCGCCAAAAAAATTCCGCCGGCTACCGTCATTTTTAATCCCGATAATAATTCCACCGTTTTTTCCATAGCATTTTCTCCGTCAAAATTTCAAAGCTCCATAGCTCCAATTGCTTTCTTATTAAAAACCGCCAGGCAATACTGCGCGTTGTTAATAAATCCCCATCTAAAAATTGCCCCCAATTCTAAACTATTCTAGAAAATTGCTCTAAAGCCGCGGAAAGCTTTTTTAAAGCTTCCTCTCCTTTTCCCGCATTTACCGCGTCCATCACGCAATGGCGCAAGTGCGATTCAAGTATGGACTGCCCCGCCTTGTGCAGCCCAGCCTTCGCCGCCCCTATTTGAACGAGAATGTCCTCGCAATCCTTTTCCTGCTCCATCATCCTTATTATTCCGCCTATCTGCCCCTGTATGCGCCTCAAACGCTTCACAGCCTTTTCCGAATCAATGCACTGTTTCATATCTTTTTTTTGATTATGCCATATACCCGTATTGGGTATTTTAAATTTTGTAAAGAAAATTTTTCATGTTTTTGTGTCATTAAGATTTTATGCGCAAAAATGAAGGTGCGCAGAAATCCGCAGATTGCGCATTAATGCAAAATAAACGCGGCAAATAGAAAAAAATTGCGCGCTGGAAAAAACTTCAGCGCGCCCAAATTAAAAAATTCCAAATTCCCCGCTTATCTGCGCCTGCGGAGAGCCGCAAAAGCAAGCGCCAACGCGCCAAAACAAGCCGCAAAAGCCGCTGGTTCGGGAACTGCGGAAGTCGCATTTATCCAATAACCGCCGTCCCCAGCGTCGCGTATGTATGCAAAATCTCCGATTGAATCCTCTATTACACGAATATTTTCTGCGCGCAAGAAACCGTCGTCGTCGTAAAAAGTGTCAATATTGTCAAGCTCCATGAGCTTCAATGTAAAGTCGTTATGGTTCGACAGATTAAGGGTGAAAGTCGCGCCATCGGCATAGCCTATAAAACTTCCGATTGTCGAAGAAAAGCCGTTTGTCTCCATTGCCAGAGACGATCCGTCGAAGTATGTAAAACTTCCGAAATCATTGTTTGCGCCTAAAACAATTTTGGCATGCGACGCTTCAAAATGCTCCGTTTGGACATTGTCTTGGTATGTAAGATAATAATTTATTATATTAAAGTTAGATGCCCCTTGCGACGCCGCGCCCTCGGTATTAATCGCGTTTGAAGAGTTGAGAGTCAGCACGTACGGATTATCCGAAGAAGTGCTTATTAAATACGTTTTCTGGGAAAAGCTGACGGCATTTGCGGCAGCATATGAAGTTAAAGACCCGCTTAGCAAAACGCAACCAGTAGAATCTTCCGTAGTTGATTTCAAACTTGCATTTGCGCCAATAACATTAGTGCCGTTCAATTTTATAGCCATTCTTGTATCAGCCCAGCTGTATCTTCCGGTTACGGTCACATTGCCCTGTATGTCCCAATTTCCCCCGTTAATAGCCGTAACAGTCGCATTGGTGTTCTCTGAAAGGAAAAATTTTCCAAATGCGATAATTGTACTTGTTGAAAAAGTAGAACCGTTTACGGAAACCGTCGATCCGCTGAAATTGGACTGTCCGTAAATTTTAAAATTTTTGTTTATAGTTATGTTTGCAGTCGAATCTGTATTAAAATAATTGCCCCAATGGGCCTTTCCTTCTACGTTTACATCAAATACTATCGTAGATTTGCCGATTAGAGGATCGGCCAGCTTAGAAAAGCCCAATGCAAGAGTTCCGTCTCCTGTAAAATTAATGGTATTTGAAGCAGAACTTGAGGTAATAAGATCTTTTGGAGAATCGCAGCCTCCTATTGAAAAAGTCACCCCGCTATCTATTACGATAGTAGTATCTGTATAATCTCCGACGTTCAACCTGTCAACCCACTGGTCTGAATCAACTTCAAGCGTAATTCCGCTGGAGCCCATAGTAAGCGATGTGTAAGGAGATTCCAACGAGCTTGACGGAACTTCTCCTTCAGACCATGTGGATGAAGAGCTCCATTTGCCGCTCTCCACAACATCGGCATTTGCTGCTGAAAAAGCTAATAAAATTACTAGCGAATAAAAGGACTTGTATCTTTGCATTTCAATATTCCTACTCTTTAAGTTTTTATTTTTATATATAATAGAATGCAGTGTTTTCAAGTATAAAATTCTGTATTAAAATGGAGGGCCAATGGCAGTAAATATATAAAAGTTTACTTATAGCAAAAACCTTTTCCAAATTCAGCGGCTTCAAAATGCGTTTTGATCGGCGCGCAACACATGGAAATACAACGTTTAAATAAAATCTATTTTTTAATAGACCTATAATATATTCTATTTCCAAATAGAAAATATTTTCTTTTGAACGGGAAAAAAATCGGCGGCGGGAAAAATCCGCCGCCGAAACCGTAAACTCTTGGCAAGTTATTGGGCGCTTTTTGCGTCGTCCTTGAAGAACAGCATAAACGCAACCAACAACACCGCCGAAATTCCGCTTTCTACAAGGAAGATTGTTTTCCAATCGACGGCCGTTCCTGTTGCCGCAACCTGTTTTACAGCATCGACAGTAGCGGTGACGCTCTCAACCGACAGCGTAACTGTATTGGTTTCTATTAGCCATGTTGAGAAGAACGTTCCCAAAATTTGCGCTATCCCATAGAAGAAGAAGAAAAGTCCTTGCGCCTGAGCTTTGATGTCTGCGGGAGCTTTTATGTCAATGTACATCTGCGCGACGACAAAGAAGAATCCGAAAATGATTCCGTGCACGGCGATTGCACCCCAGTACAACCCGTTGATTTCCGGGGCAAAAGCGCTGAGCAAATAGCGCAATAGCATCGCAAATATGCCTAAACCCATAGTCTTCTTGAATCCTAAAAATTTAATAGAAATGGGAACCAACACCATAAAAAGAAGTTCTGAAATTTGCCCGACATTAAGCGTTGGAGTAATATTTTCTATGTTCAAAGTCGACAAGAAAGACGCATACATCCAATAAATTGTAAATGCCACAGTCCACACGACAACCGACGCCATAAAAATTGCGATATTTGTGTCTTTCAGCATTACGAAAGCCTTTAATCCAAGAGCCTCGGTAATTGACATGGACTCTCCCTTGGATTTCGGCGGAGTGACCGGCAGGAAAAGCGCAAATACCGCAGCAACGGCGGCAACCCCGGCGCCGCAAGCCAGAGGAATGGCTGTGCCGTCAATCACGACGTCGAACATCCATTTAGCCGCAAGCGCAAAAACAGCCGCGCAAACCCATCCAAGAGACCCGAACACGCGAATATACGGGAAAGCTTCGGGAGTGCTGTTTGCCATTGCGATAGTGGCTGTAAGCCCCCATGTTGGCATATAGGCGCACATAGCGAGCACTAGCCATACAAATATCAGAGTCGGGGATGTCGTGACATAAGCAGCTCCCAAAAATACGGCTACGGCAACGTTCAAGACGAACAGAACTTTTTCCGCGCTCGCGACTCTGTCCGCAAACATTCCCATTAGCGGCGAAAATATCGAGCCTATTGCCATTGTGGACATGATAAGGGAAAACATTACCCCCTTTATCTCCATTTTATCCAGGTAGCTCGACAGCTGCACCCAGAATGCCGCCACAAGCATAAACTGCAAAAACATCATTAGACTCAATTTTGTTCTTAAAATAAATGACATATAATTTTACTCCTGTTGGGTTATAATTGGTTGAATATGGCTGAATTTTTAGGCAAAGGCAATCTTTTTTCACGCCAAAATTGCAAGAGCTTGGCCTCCGCTCATTCCGGGTTTTATTCCCAAAGCCTCGGCGGCTTTGCTTACGGCGACAACCGGCTTTAAGCGCATGTCGTCGTAAGAATTTACCCCGGTTACGATTGCGAGAACGTCGCCGAGCTTGTCGGCTGTTTCAACTTTTACATACCCGCAGGCCAGCATCCCCTTTTTTCCATTTATTATCAGCAGCGAAGCATTGGTTGTTTTTATAGTGTAAGCTTGAAACGATTTTCCGTCTATATTTATATTGTCCATACGCCGACATTAGAGTATATTATAATATAAAAGAAAAGACTAGAATTTGAATTTTTGACAAGAAGCGCATTGTACCAAAAAAATCGAACATACGGCAAATAGAAAGGTCAATATTACATATGATAAAAACAAAATACTTCCTTGTAGCGGCGGTTTTGTCTGCCGCATTGTTGCCATTAGGCTGCTCAAGCCCAAACGGCAAAAAAGCCTCGTACCCCAACGAATGCCCCTATGCAAAGGCGGAAGGCGCCTGCGCAAAAACGCCCCAATGCAAACCTGACCCAAATGAAAAATTTGAGGACGGCAAAGTCATGGAGCCTCTTTTTTCAAAACTTAAAGACACGGTCTGGACTCCAGTATCTCTGGCAAACCAAGGAGACTTGAAAGCGCCAACCACTAACGGGAAATACGAAGTTTATATGTTCTTCGACTCCAACTGCCGCGTAAACGGCAAAGCGGGCGACAATCTTTTCGGAGGAAGCCCTTCAATAACGCCGAGCGGCAATTTTAAGGCAGACAAGTTTTTCACAACCCGCATGATGGGTCCAAACTTCAAATATGAAGACGCTTTCTTAAAAACAATTTCAAACGCCGATTTCATTTGCGTAAAAGGAGACTCGCTGAAATTGTACAAGGACGGTAAAATAGCCGCCGATTTCAAAAAAATATCCCCCGAACAAACAACCGCAAAACCCGGCAAATAAATGTCCGAAACAACCGCTCCAATAATAGTCGAAGCAGGACTCCGCGTCAAGGATGCGGAAGCCTTTAAAAGACTCGCGGCAGACGTAGTCGCCCAAACCCGCAAAGAACCTGGATGCTTGCGCTACGATCTGCTGCAAGACGTTGAAGATCCAAACATATTTCTTTTTATAGAGGAATACAAGGACGAAGACGCGTTTCAAACGCATAGGAATATGCCCTACATGGCTCCTTTTAGAATTGAGCGAGAAAAGCTTCTGGATAGATTTACGGGACTCCGCAAACTCAAGGCGCTATAGCTAATACATTCCGGACAATATTCGCAGGCCCGGCTTAGAAGAATATTCCGCCGCAAAATTTTTACGGGGGAATATAGGTCTTTTTTGGCTAGAATGCTTGACACCACAGCCGAAGAATATAGATTCTTACTCAATCGTTTGACGGATTACTTTAACAACAAAAAATTCTATGAATAGACGTGAATTCATTAAAAATGTTGCGCGCGCAGGAGTGGCTGTCGGATTTCCGACCATTATTCCGGCTTCCGCGCTAGGCAAGGACGGAGCGGTCGCGCCAAGCGAGCGCATTACTATTGCTTCAATAGGCCTTGGGACCCAGGGGACTGCCAATACAAAAAACTTCTTTAGCGACAAGCGCGTGCAAATAGTTGCTCTCTGCGACGTAAACAACACCGAAGGCCGCCAATATTACGGCTACGGCAACAATGAAACGCGCGGCATGCGCGCCGCCCGCGCACAGTTCGGAATGGACATTCCGGCATTTAACGACTTCCGCGAAGTTTTGGAACAGCCCGGAATAGATGTCGTGACAACCGCAACTCCAGACCACTGGCACGCGCTGGTGGGATTGGCTTGCGTAGCCAAAGGCAAAGATGTATTCGGCGAGAAGCCGCTTACCAGGACAATACGCGAAGGCCAAGTTTTGCGCGACAGCGTCATGAACTCCGGATGTATATGGCAAACCGGTTCGTGGCAGCGTTCCCTGCCGGCTTTCGTAAGGGCTGCTGAAATTGTGCGCAACGGATACCTTGGGCAAATTTCAAGAATAAAAATAGGGCTGCCGTCGAATTTTAAAGCGGAAACGCTGTCCCCCGAACCCGTTCCTGAAGGCTTCGACTGGGAAATGTGGCAAGGCCCTGCCCCGCGCTCGTCATTCTATAATCCCCGCAGAACATTTACCCGCTGGCGCGGAGTGACAAACTATAGCGCAGGCAAAATCGCCGACTGGGGCGCCCACCATTTGGACATAGCGCTCTGGGCTTTGGGTTGCGACGACTCCGGCCCCAAGGAAATAGTTCCAACGCATATCGAATGGCCTAAAGACGGATTCTCAGACCAGCCGATGAAATTTAGAGTTTCCCTTTTCTATAATAACGGAGTGGAAATCGAAATATCAGACATGAACAGAAACGGCGTGGAATTTTTCGGTTCAAAGGGAAAATTATTCGTCTCCCGCGAAACGATTTTCTCCGATCCGATAGGAATAGCCGAGACCCGCATTCTTCCAACTGAAGACAGGTTGTTCCCGATTCGCCATGGAGACCATTTCACGGCATTTATAGACAGCGTCCTGGACAGAAGAATCGCCGTAACTGACATCGACGTAGCACATCGCACTAATACAGGATGCCTGCTGGCTGAAATAGCCTATAAGCTAAACCGCCCGATAAAATGGGATATCAAGAACGAAAAAATTATCGGAGACGAACAGGCCGCGCGCCTTTGCGACCGCGCATACAGCGCCCCGTGGGTTCTCCCGGCCTAACCGCAACAATAAAGAAAAAAGGGTAAAACAACATGAAAAAATACTTTTTAATAATAGCGGCGGCAGCTTCGATATTTTCGTCCACGGTTTTTGCCGACGAATATGTTGACATGACTGAATACAAACCAGGCTCAAGCCTTGGTTGGTTCTATAAATTAAAAGCTGAATCGCAAAAGAAGGCAAAAGTATCGGAAATAGAGAGCAACATACTAAACAAGCTTTCGGAAATGTCTGTTTCTGACGAGGCCTTTTTCTATATATGCGACATATTAAAGCCCATCGCGAGCGAAGATTCCATAGAAATAATATCCAAAGCCCTGCGCAACGAAAAGCGTTCTGCGTCGGCTTGCGACGTATTGCTTGGGATAGATTCTTCCGATGTTGACGAAGCTTTGGAGGAAGCACTCAACCAAGAGAGCATCACAAACCGGATGAACATAATATCCACCCTTGCAGCTAGAAACAATCCCGACAATGTCGAGATAATCGCAAAACAGGCAAATTCTGGAAATCCCGTACTGGGGAAGTTTGCAACAGTTGCCCTGGGAAGGACGCTGAGTTCCGAAGCGATAGATATTCTTAATAAAATCGTCGAACAGAACGACGGGCGCAGAAATTCAGCAATAGCTGCCCTTAACGCACTTGCAGAGAAAGCTTTCCTGGCTGGCAAACCCTCATTGGCAAAAAAAGCTCTGCAGGGAGTTCCGGAAAACTATTCGCCGTCGATTATGGTCCGCGGAGAACTCTCGGACAATAGAGTCGCCTATTTTGACAATATTATCGCGGCAGGAGAATTCAACTCGGCAATGGCCGGCAGAGCTATGAACAAAGGCAGGACTTTCGAGAATTCCCAGGAGCTGATAAAAAAGTTCCCCTCGCTAAACCGCAAAGCCAAACTTGCGGCAATAGGCTCGTTTATGATAACTGGGGACACGCGTTTTTATCCTACAATTGCGCCTGAAATGGACTCGCCCGACGCCGATATTAAAGCCGAAGCAATATATTCCGCGCGCTTCCTTTGCACCGACGAGCCAAATCTTAAGAAGATTTTGGAAATCTTTAGAAAAGGCGAGCGCCCGTATTCTAATCTCGCGCGCAACGTGCTTGTCGAGAACCCAAGCTTTAACCTCAAGAAAATTCTTGAAGCGGAAGCCGCAAAGAACGATTTGCAAGTGCTCGAAATCTTGGTAAACCGGGGCGATCTCAAAGCCCGAAACCAGCTTTGGAAAATCTTCTTCGACGGAAACTCAAAAGCTAAAAAACACATTGAGGACTCGATTACCTACGGCGACCTCAAGGACTTTGCATCAAACTTTAAAACAATAAAAGATTCCCAAATGCGGGAAGAAATAGCGAAAATCATTATAAAGAAGCTTGCCAAGAGCCGCGAAAAACCTTTTATGGCGGCCGCCGCATGGGAAATTTTGGACGGGAACTTGGATAAATCCGATTCTCTGTACAAATTTATCGGAGACAAATTAAAGGTGAAAATAGCCCCTCCCAAAAAAGTTTGGCAGGAAAAATACAAAGCCCGCGCAGTTGACGACCGCGAGATGAAAGTCGCCAAGGACGCCGAGCCGCAAATAGACGGGACTTTTGCGCCGCTCTTTGACGGGAAAACTCTAAACGGCTGGCACACTACAACCGGCAGCGCTAAATATTCCGTTGTGGATGGCTGCATACTCGGAGAAACCGACCCGAAAATGAAGCAAAACTCGTTTTTGGCAACCGACAAAAAAGATTATTTCAACTTCATATTTGTCTGTGATTTTAAATGGGTTGAGCATGGAAATTCCGGAGTTATATTCCGCGGGCAAACCAACGATAAAGGCGGAGTTTACGGGCCGCAAGCCGAAATGGACGATTCTGTCCGGGCTTGGTCCGCAGGCATCTACAACGAGGGCTTTGAATGGAAATATTCGCTGTCCAGAGAGGATCAAGAGGCCGCCCGCAAAGCCGTAAAACTTGACGACTGGAATAGGATGACAATCCTATGCAATGGCGATACAATCAAGACATGGCTAAACGGCGTTCCGGTATCAGACCTTGAATGGAAAGGGACAAAACCCGGATTTTTCGGACTTCAAATCCACGCCGGAATGAAATGCAAAGTATTGTGGAAAAATATAAAAGTAAAAGAACTCAAGTAAAAGGAGTTCAATAATAAAAGAAGGCGGCTGGATTTTCCTCCGCCTTCTTTTTGCGCCCGACAAAAAATAAATTGCAGTTTCCTAAAATTTGAACGCTGCAGCAAGTAATAGGAAACGCCGTTTTTAAGCCGCGTCGGCTCCGTAAAATTTTTCAAATTCGGGCAATTTGTTTTTTTATCCAATAATTTTAAGTTGCTAGGCGTTTTTATTTACCGGATTTTTTATGACAAAGACGAAATTCCCATAAAAAATTCGCAGTCTCAATATATCACACCACAGAAAAGGATGTGAAACCTTTTGCATTCTTGCACAGTTTGCAAAATGTAAAAAATGGTGAACTATCGGGCATTTTACTCGCAACAAGCAATCCCACTTTTAGGCTTTAGGCAAATGCCAACGGCAATCCCTCTAAAAACGGGGATTGCCGTTAATAATTGAAATTGAGCGGCGAAGTTTATCGCAAAAAAAAAGCCGCAAATAAAAATGCGGCTTTTTTCAAATCTTGCGAACTATCTTTTCATGCGCCTGCGCGCCGCGAATCCGAGAGCCAAAGCCCCAAGAGCAATTGCAAATGCGGATGGTTCCGGAATTATAGAAAGGTTTATTGTGTCCACTCCGTCAAACGCAGCCTGCACTCGCGAAGCTTCTGTGGTTAAAAATTCAAATTTTGACCAATCAGCATTGGCATTTTCGAACAAGTTTGATAATTGGAACGACGTGTCTTCCAATATTTGAGAAGTATCAAAAATAAACTTTCCCAACCCCTCGCCTTCGTTCATCTCAACAAATGTTGTGGCTGTCGCAAATGATATCTTATCGGCAGACGAAACCGACTTCCCGTCCGACGAGAACAAATTGAACACTAAAGACGCGTCTTTTGACATTTCAACAGTTCCGTTTCCTGATATGGCAAGCTTTCCAGCAGCACCGTCGTCTCCAGCAGGGGCTAAGGAGCCAAATATCTGAAGATTTTGGGATGTGCTCGCCAAAATTTGACCGGCGCCGCTAATTGTTTGGCCGGAAAACACTTTTTGGACTGCCGACTTAGAGAAATCAAACTTTGCGCCGCTTGACACGTAAATTTCTGACGCCGTCTCAAACATTTTGCCAACCATATCCACATTGACACCATTTACATTTATGGAATCCGTCCCGGACACAACCAAAGTAGCCGTATCTAAAACGGAAATTTTTCCAGTGATGGTTGCGGTAGCGTAATTATAAAGCTTTCCATTGCCACGAACCGTAAAACCTCCAGCTGTCGATTGGTAGTCTTTTAAATAAACGGTGTCTTCAAAGCGTATAATGGGAGTCGATGTGTTAAAAACCATCGCGCTATGCGATCCTGCGTAGCCTTCATACGCTGCCTTTTTATCGCTAAAATTGAGATTGAACGCGCCATTGTTAACCATTCCCTTACTTCTTGTATTGTCGTGCCCGAAAGAATCCCGGAATGTCATATCCGTGTAATTATAATGCGATATCGCGCCGCTCAACAAATTGAAATTGGCGTCTATTGTGACGATATCTCCGCTCTGATCGACATCATAGGTATTCCCTAGGTGGACGCTGGAAACATTGAACTTTCCGCCATCCAAAGTGTACCGAGTGTTGGATACTGCTCCGTCAGACGTGCCGGATGAAAACAGAATTCTGCTCACATTCAAAGTTCCGGCAGTATGGGTGATGGCTGCAGTAAAATCGCCCTTATTTGAGCCGTTTGTAGCGCCAACATTCAGCCACCCTGAGACTGTGTAGTTGCAATCTTGGGTTATAAGCCATTCGGTGCCGGCAAACTGGCTGTCGTGGCCGACCTCCACAATATAAACTTCAAACTCAGAAGCATTTGTGAATCGGCTTGAAACGCCCGTTGTATTATCTGATGAAAAAGTCAACCTGCTTTGCATAGTCCAGCCAAGGGTTGCGGTATCACCGGTAGCGGCATCGACTGAATTTATAGAACCGCCTACATCGCCGTCATTTCCTACATAAAGGAAAGCGCCCTCTCCGCAAAACCTAAGGCTAACAGGAGACGTTTTTCCGCTTGTAATGCCAAGAGAAACTTCCTTCGCGTAAGCCTCGTTGGTAATATCTACGTTTATAGAATTAGTTCCTATATACACGCTGTCTGTTAAATAAGGAGGATAATCCAAACTTGCGCCTTCGGAGTCAACCCACTGAGCTGTGTTCCAATCGTACGAGCCTGTCGTATTGTCTATGTTATAATCGCCGTAATATGCAGCCGCAGCATAAGAAGCGCTTAAGACTAACAACGTCCCAATTATAGTTTTTTTAAATTCATAAACAGAAAATTTACCAGATTTGCTTTAATTTGCGTATAATATTTTAAACATGAAACCAGACGTGTCAATAAAAAATAAAAAATGTCCTGCCCACCAAAAAAAAGCGCAGCCGAAATTAAAATCCGGCTGCGCTAAAATATGCAATATGCTGTATTTTATTTTTTAAGCCTTTTTTTGGACTAAACCGGCAAAAAATCGCCCCAAGGCAGTATTAAACTGCCGCGGCGCTTCCGCCTATTCTTGCAAAATAAAAATTTAACTTAATCCAAAGAACGGCAAAGAAAATAAAATTATTGGTTAGATGTGTCGAACGCAGAATCGAACGCTATTGTAGAGCGCGGGAAATCGAAGCCGCGCACGCGCTCGGCCGATTGGGTCGCGCCGTAGATTCTGTCCATTCTGCCGTCTTCCCATTCAACCGATAGCGGGCCGTTGTAGCCAATATCGTTGAGCGCTACGATTACCTCCTCAAAATTGATGTCTCCGTGGCCGATGGAGCGGAAGTCCCAATATCTGCGCGGATCGCAGAAGTCCGTGTGCCCGCCAAAAACTCCAGCTTCTCCGTTTCCATGACCCCACCAAACATCCTTCATGTGGGCGTGGAAAATTCTGTCGCCAAATTTGCGGATAAACTTCACATAATCCACTCCCTGGTAGCCAAAGTGCGACGGGTCGAAATTAAATCCGAAGCGCTTATGGAACTTTATTGCTTCAAGAGCGCGCTCGGCGCTGGCGATGTCAAACGCAATTTCAGTCGGATGGACTTCTAGAGCAAAATTCACTCCTTCCGCGTCAAATGCATTGAGAATCGGAGTCCAGCGTTCGGCAAAGTCGTCGTATCCAGCCTGTATCATATCCTGTGAAGCCGGCGGGAATGAATAGAGATATTGCCATACGGAAGAACCTGTAAATCCCGTGACCGTCGGAGGTATAGGAGATTCGCCGAGGCTTTTCGGGCGCATCGACATAAACTTTTTGCAGATTTGCGCGGTTTTAACCATCTCCTTTGCGGCGCGCTGGCGAACTCCTTCCGGATCGCCGTCCCCCCACAAAGATGCCGATATAATTGCTTTGTGGCGGGTATCGATATTGTCGCAAACGCATTGTCCGACCAAGTGGTTTGAAAGCGCGTAGCAGTTTAAGCCGTTGTCGGCGAGTATTTCCCAGCGGTTTTTCAAATAAGCCTCGTCGTGGGCTTTTTCAAAATCGAAGTGGTTTTGGGTGATAGGAATTTCCAAACCTTCATACCCCATCTTTTTAGCCAGAGGAGCCAGGTCTTCAAGTTTCATGTCGGCCCATTGGCCGAGGAACAATGTGAGAGGTCTTGCCATAATTTTTCCTTTTTTTATTGTTAAATTTGAAGAAAAATTTCGCGCGCCGTTTTATGCGCGCGAAACAACAAAAACTATTAAGATAACTTAACGTCTTCCCATGCGCCCTGCTTGGCATTGCTCTTGAGAGCGGCATCGATAAACGCCAGTCCCATTCTGCCGTCGAGAACCGTAGCGTATCTATCGTGCTCGTAGGAGAACTTCTTGCCCTCCTTCCACGCGCGAATATCCTTTTCAAATTCGCGGTGCAAACGGGCATAGGCGTCGTGGAATCCCTCGCAGTGGCCGGACGGGATTCTCGGCTCTTTAAGGAGCGCTTCGGGAACATCGCCAAGGAAACCGTCGTTCGGCTGGACATCGCCGCGCCAATAAACTCTGTCTGGCTGTCCCGGAAGCATAATCGTAACTTTTTCGGACTGCTCCTGCTTCCAATAGAGAGAGCCTTTTGAGCCGACAACTTCTATAGACAAATCGTTCTTGTGACCATAGCAAATTTGCGAAGCCCTTACCATAGCCTTGCCGCCGTTTGAAAGTTCGCAATATGTTGTAAAGTGGTCGTCCAAAAGCCTGCTACTTATAAATGTCTCAAGATGCGCAGACACGCGCGTTACGTCCAAGCCAGTGACGAAACGCAGCTGCATCAGAGCGTGGGTTCCAATATCGCCTCCGCAAAGAGAGCCGCCTGAACGCTTCGGGTCGGTGCGCCAGTTGGCGCCCTCCGCCGTGCCTTCCTTGTCTGCCCTCTTTGCAAGCCACCCCTGCAAATAGCTGGAATCAACCCAGCGGATATCGCCTAAAAGCCCGCTTGTGACTACGAAGCGCGAAAACCATGAAGACCAATGACCAAGATACGTATGGGCAACCGCAAAAGGCAATCCCTTTGAAGTCGCCGCCTCAACGAGCTTGTCCGCCTGTTCTAAGTCGACCGTAAGGGGCTTTTCGCACATAACCGGAATTCCGGCCTCAATCGCCTTCATTGCAGGGTCAAAATGCACAAAATTCGGAGTCACTATAAGTATATAGTCCAAACGTTCGTCTTCCGGCAGATTTTTCTGGTCGTTTATCATATCGACATACGACGGATATCCTTTTATCGGATAAGGCCATTTAGCGGCCTCGCTCATCGCGATTTCCGGATCAGGGTGGAGCGCACCCGCAACTACGCGGCGCGTTCCGTCCGAAAAAATTGCCTTTTGATGGGGCTGTGCGATAAACGCGCCGCAGCCTCCGCCTACGAGTCCTACATTTAGAGGTTTGTTTGACATATTATTTCCTTAATACTTTGTTGATAAAATTTGCGCTGAAAAAATCGCGCGGAGATTTATAACGCCGTGCGCTTTAACAGACGTCTTAACAGAAAAAAGCTACCACCAAAATTTTCCCGTTTCAATATTTTTTTTTAACTTTGAGACGTTTGCGTGGACGGGCCATACGCCAAGACGGCAAAGAGAGCATTTTATAGAAAATATATTTGTCCGATAATTGTTAATAAAAGGCATATTATGACAAAAATAACAAATATAAAAGCCCGCGAGATTCTCGATTCAAGAGGCAATCCCACGGTGGAAGCGGAAGTCGAATTGGAATGTGGAACCGTTGGAGTCGCTTCAGTGCCGTCCGGAGCGTCTACCGGCCAGCACGAAGCAGTGGAACTGCGGGACGAAAATGCGGACTTTAAGCGCGAAAATAGATTATTAAAAAAACGCTACAACGGCAAGGGCGTATTAAAAGCAGTAGCAAATGTAAACATAAAAATAGCCTCAGCACTGATAGGAATGGACGCCTTGGACCAATGCGCAATCGACCGCGCTATGATTCTTTTGGACTCTACCCAAAACAAAAAGAAACTCGGCGCAAACGCGATTTTGGCAGTATCATTGGCAACCGCAAAAGCGGCGGCCCAAGCCATGCGCCAACCGCTGTTCAAATATCTTGGCGGCGTAAATGCGCGCGTTCTGCCGGTCCCAATGATGAATGTCATAAACGGCGGAGCACACTCCGACGCGCCAATCGACATTCAGGAATTTATGATAGCCCCCGTAGGCGCCCCCACGTTTTCCGAAGCGGTCCGAATGGGCGCGGAAACATTCCACGCTTTAAAAAAAGTCCTTAAGGCAAATTCGCTATCGACGGCGGTAGGCGACGAGGGCGGATTTGCTCCCAACCTGCCGTCAAACGAAGCTGCGCTCGAGGCTATAGCCGCCGCTGTCAAGGCGGCCGGATACAAACTGGGCAAAGACATAATGATTGCTTTGGATGTAGCCGCTAGCGAATTCTACGATAAGCGCACAAACGCTTATGTATTTAAGAAGTCGGACAACTCTGTAAAAAGCGCGTCAGACATGATAGCATTTCTGCAGGGGCTTAAATCAAAATACCCAATATTCTCAATAGAAGACCCATGCGCCGACGAAGACTGGGCAGGTTGGAAAAAAATAACAGACGCAATGGGAAATTCTACCCAGCTGGTAGGCGACGACCTCTTTGTCACAAATACCCAATATTTGAAAAAGGGAATTGAGCGCAGAGTTGCAAATTCTATTTTGGTGAAAGTAAACCAAATAGGAACCCTCACCGAAACGCTCGACGCCGTCGAAATTGCCAAAAGGGCCTCATACGCCCCTATAATATCGCACCGCTCTGGGGAAACGGAAGACACGACGATTGCCGACATTGCCGTAGCCACAAATTCAGGGCAGATTAAAACCGGATCGCTCTCGCGCAGCGATAGAACCTCAAAATATAACAGGCTGCTTCGAATAGAGGAGTTCTTGGGACCCGACGCCGTGTACGGCGCGCCGATAAGATAATATCCGCATCTGCCCGCAAAATACGCCGCCAAATACAACTTAAGCGCGCTCCGCAATAAAGGAGTTCCGAAGTGAAAGAGGCAAGCAAAACCTTTTTAAATATTTTTGGTTGCCTCCCATTTCGGATCACGCCAAAAGTTTTTTGGGAACCGGCAAAAGAAAGTTTCCATTTATATATTCTTATGATGGCTATACGTACGCGGGCGAATCTTTAAACAAAGCCAATCCAAGCGCGCGGCGGTTGCTATAAAAACTCCAGATTGGGTAAAATATAGGGAGAAAATCGGCGACCAAAATTAACAATAAATGCCGCCTAGCCTTTTGCAAAATTTTGCCGGCAAAAGAACAATATCTTTTAGCTTTTTCGTCGGGGTATTTTATGCTCCGAAAAATACATCCCCTGTTTCTATCAAGATATGCCTGATGCCAATTCACGCACTACAGAGAGTTTCGACTGCAAATCCCCTTCCAGCTTTACGCGCTGAATCCCCGTAAGCTCGTGGAAGAATCTAAACGTCTCACCGTCATAATTGGCAGCGTATGCGGACTGGCACCCTCCGCCTAAAGCTGTTAGAAATTCGCGCTCCACCGCAAAAACCTCGTTTGTTTTTGAATCTGTAAGAGCCGAGTATGCGCCGGCTTCGGAACACCTGCATTGCAAAGCTATTATACCTTGGGCTACTGCCGGAACGCACACGTCCAATTTTAATTCCGTAAATTTTACGCCGTCGTATTTTTCTATTCCCAACCTCGAAAGTCCAGCAGCTGAAAGTACAGTTGCATCCGCCTCCCCCGACACAAGTTTCTTGAGCCTGGTATGTACATTCCCACGAAGCTCTCCCCAAACAGCCTGGGGAAATATTTTTTTTAGCTGCTCTCTGCGGCGCGGGCTGCCGGTTGCTATAAAAGAAGGGACGGCTATATTGTCGCGCACAACCAATATATCCGCGCAAGCGTCTCTCGGAAGGCATCCGGCAATAGAAAGGCCGTCAGGAGATTGTGTAGGAAGGTCTTTTGCGCTATGCACGGCAATGTCTGCCTCTCCGGAAATCAAGGCCTCTTCTATTTCCTTGGTAAAAAGCCCCTTGCCTCCGAATTTTTCCAAAGACCAATCCAAACGCTTGTCGCCGGTGGTTTTTATTTCTACGATTTCAAATATTACGCCGGGGAGTTTTGCGCCTAAAAACGCGGCAGCCATATTGGCCTGCGCCAATGCCAACGGACTACCCCTCGTCGCAAGTCTTATTATTTCCATACAAAATTTTGCTCGCCATTTTATACAAAAAAGTCGGCTTTAAAGAATGACTTTAAAGCCGACCTGTTTAAATTGCACCGCTTTTATTTCTTGGCGGATTTCTTTGCCGTTTTTGCCACAGGCTTTTCGACAACAGCCGAATAGGAAGCCTGCGCGCCTTTAATGTTGGTCTTTGCAGCCCACGGCATTAAAGAGCGGAGACGCTGGCCAGTCTTTTCGATAAGATGCTTTTCACCCTCTGCAAGAAGCTTGTTGTAATTCTTCAAGCCGCCCTTGTACTCGGCAACCCATTCTTTCGTGAATTTGCCGGTCTGGATTTCCTTGAGGATTTTTTCCATCTCCTTCTTGGTTTTGTCCGTAATAACGCGGGGACCGCGGGTTATATCGCCGTATTTTGCGGTTTCAGAAATGGAGAAGCGCATTCCGGAAATGCCGCTCTGAACAATCAGGTCAACGATGAGCTTGAGCTCGTGGCAGCATTCAAAATACGCCATTTCAGGCTTGTATCCGGCCTTTACGAGGGTTTCAAATCCGGCTATAATCAGAGCGCTAACGCCTCCGCAAAGAACAGCTTGTTCACCGAACAGGTCAGTTTCAGTCTCTTCCTTGAATGTTGTTTCTATTACGCCCGCGCGAGTTCCGCCGATTCCGTCCGCCCACGCGAGAGCAATTTCCTTAGCGGCTTTGCCGCCCTGTGCGACTGCAATGAGGTCGGGAACTCCCTTTCCTTCGAGATACTGGGAACGAACTGTATGCCCCGGACCTTTAGGCGCAACCATAACGACATTCACGTCGGCAGGCGGCTTAATCATTCCTGAGTGAATGGCCAAGCCGTGCGTGAAAATCAAAGTTTTTCCGGGCGCGAGATTCGGCGCGATGTCTTTTTCGTAAATTGCCTGCTGCTTCATATCGGGAGCGGCAATCATTATGACGTCGGCGGCCTTTACAGCTTCGGCGGTCGGCATAACCTTGAAGCCCTGTTTCTTTGCGACTTCTATGGACTTGCTCTTGGGATACAGGCCAACAATGACTTTGTAGCCGCTGTCCTTCAAGTTCAACGCATGCGCGTGCCCCTGCGAGCCATAACCTATGACTGCGAGAGTTTTATTTTTGAGAACGTTTTTGTTAGCGTCCTTTTCCTTTAGTACCTTAGCTGGTTTATAATTCATTTTCTTTACTATTGTTGGTTGTTATATCTAAAGCGGTGCAAATTCAAAAAAACCGCGCCCGCAACATTAGCCTTCTTCGTCGCCATTATCGGAGGCAGAGCCGCGCTCCAACGCGACATTTCCGGTACGAGCCATATCGATAATCCCAAAAGGAGTTATCATTCCGATGAATGCTTTCATCTTATTTGGATTGCCGGTGCATTCGATTATGAGGGAAGAGCTGTCGACGTCGATAACCTTTGCGCGGAATAAATCCGCCACCTGCACGATTTCCGAACGAGTCGTACGGGTTGCCTTTACCTTTACCAAGATAAGTTCGCGTGCGACAAACGCGTCGAGTTTGGAAAAGTCTTTTACGTCTATGACGTTCACAAGTTTGTTGAGCTGCTTAACGCACTGGTCAACGCTGTTTCCGCCGTCCTTTACTGTCACGGTTATGCGAGAATACTTCTTTCCGCAGATGGGCCCGACATTGAGAGTCTCAATATTAAACCCCCTGCCGCTGAACATTCCGGCGACCCTTGCGAGAACGCCGAATTTGTTTTCCACGAGTGCTGATATTGTATGGTTCATTGCTCAAACGACATTTATCCCGCCGAAGCTTAAGCTTGAAAATGCGCGCAACGGCGTGAATTAAAATTTTGTATATTTTCCCTTTATTGCTTTATTGCAAGTTTTTTTTGAGAACTTCTAAAAAAAAAACGCTTGTCCCATCTTTTATCCAATCCAAGGGAAACCCGAATCAGCAGCAAGATATGTTCGGCGGCGGATGCCTAATTCGCTCAGGAATCCAAAAGCGCTAGTTTTTTCAGCCGACATTATTTGCTTGAAAGCAGAAATAAAAAAAACAATATCGACCGCTTATGATAAACAATTATGTATTCTCGTCAGAGTCGGTTGGCGAAGGACACCCCGACAAAGTAGCCGACTATATTTCCGACAGCGTTCTCGACGCATGCCTTGAGCAGGACAAGTTCAGCCGCGTTGCGTGCGAAACGCTTGTTAAAAGCAATTGCGTTGTAATAGCCGGAGAAATCACCACAAAGGCGAATCTCGATTACGAGAAAATAGTCCGCAAAGCGATAAGGGAAATAGGATACGTCAACGACGACGATGTTTTCCACGCCGATAAAGTTTTTGTTTCCAACCTCCTTACAAAACAGTCTCCAGACATAGCCCAAGGCGTTGACGCCCGCAAAGCAAAAGGGAAAGAAACAGCCGAACAAGGAGCCGGAGACCAGGGAATAATGTTCGGATACGCCACGAACGAAACTCCGGAATACATGCCTTCGGCAATTATGTTCGCCCATAGAATTTTAACGGAGCTTGCAAGGCAGCGCAAAGGCAAAGGGCCAAAATGGCTGCGCCCCGACTGCAAAAGCCAAGTTGCGATCGCATATGAAAACGGAAAGCCTGCGTATATAGAAAATGTCGTTGTATCCACGCAGCACGCCGACGGGGTCGACCACGACACAATCGCAAAATACATTATAGAGAAAGTAATAAAAAAAGTTCTTCCCAAAAAGCTTCTAACCCCTAGAACCAAGTTCCTCATAAATCCGACTGGAAACTTTGTAGTCGGCGGTCCCCAAGGAGATTCCGGTCTAACAGGAAGGAAGATAATAGTGGACAGCTACGGCGGCTACGGGCGCCACGGAGGCGGGGCGTTCTCAGGCAAAGACCCCAGCAAAGTGGACCGTTCAGCGGCTTATATGTGCAGATGGGTCGCAAAAAACATAGTTGCGGCGGGATTGGCAGACAAATGCGAGCTTCAGGTTGCCTATGCGATAGGCTATCCCCAGCCGCTGAGCATAGCCATCGACACTTTTGGAACTGCAAAACTTCCGGAAGCCGAAATTGAAAAGGCTGTCCGCAAAGTTTTCAGCTTCAAGCCGGCGGACATCGTAAAAGAGCTGAATCTGCTTCAGCCTATATACCGCAAGACAACCAATTACGGGCACTTTACGAAGTCCGATCTTCCATGGGAACAGCTGAACAAGGTAGAAGATCTAAAAAAAGCCGTTTCGAAGTCAAAATAACCTTTGGTTTTCAACAAATGGGGCGAAGTCGCATTAGTCAAATGCGGCTTCGCGTTTAAATAGGAACCCTGCAAAAAAAACGCCCGGCAACAAAACCGCCGCCTGCAGATTGCAAATTTGGGGAAGCCGAAACATCAAAAAAGAATTAAAAAACTATTTCATTTACATATGGCAAAGAAAATAAAAAACGACTATAAAATCGCAGACATAAAACTCGCCGACTGGGGCAGAAAAGAGCTCGACATAGCCGAGCACGAGATGCCCGGACTCATCGCCATACGCGAGAAATACGCCAAGCAAAAGCCCCTAAAAGGCGTCCGCATAAGCGGCTCTTTGCATATGACAATCCAGACGGCTGTGCTTATAGAAACGCTCAAGGCTTTGGGAGCCGACGTTCGCTGGGCTAGCTGCAACATATTTTCAACCCAAGACCATGCAGCGGCGGCAATAGCCAAGGCCGGGATTCCCGTATTCGCATGGAAGGGCGAGTCGCTGGAAGAATATTGGGAATGCACATACAAAGCCCTCACTTGGAACGATGGCAAAGGTCCCCAGCTGATTGTGGACGACGGCGGCGACGCCACTTTGCTCATACACAAAGGGTATGAGCTGGAAGAAGGCGATAAATGGGTTTACGGCAAGTCAGAATCCCGCGAAGAGGAAGTCATAAAGAATTTGCTGAAGAAAATTTACAAGCAAGACAAGAGCCATTGGCACAAGGTGGTAAAAGATGTCGCCGGAGTTTCCGAGGAAACGACTACAGGCGTCCATCGGCTCTATCAGAGAATGAACGAAGGCAAGCTGCTCTTCCCCGCCTTTAACGTTAACGACTCCGTGACAAAAAGCAAATTTGACAACGTCTACGGATGCAGGGAATCTCTTGTTGACGGCATCAAGAGAGCCACCGACGTTATGGTAGCCGGGAAAGTCGCCCTGGTATGCGGGTACGGCGATGTCGGCAAAGGTTGCGTCCAGGCGCTCAAAGGGCTGGGTGCCACAATTCTCGTTTCTGAGATAGACCCAATTTGCGCGCTTCAGGCTGCCATGGAAGGCTACCGCGTTGTCACAGTCGAAGACGCACTGCCTATAGCCGACATATACGTCACCACAACCGGCAACTGCGACATCATAACCATAGACCATATGAAGCGGATGAAAGACCAGGCAATACTTTGCAATATAGGGCATTTCGACAGCGAAATCCAAGTTGCAAAGCTCCAGTCTTTCCCTAAAATCAAGCGCACAAACATAAAGCCGCAAGTAGACAAGTATACATTCCCCAAAGGCAACTCGATATTTCTTTTAGCCGAGGGAAGACTTGTAAATCTCGGCTGCGCGACGGGACATCCGTCGTTTGTGATGAGCAACTCATTCTCAAACCAGACGCTGGCACAAATAGACCTGTGGAAAAACCGCGGCAAATACGAAAACAAAGTGTACATGCTGCCCAAAGTCCTCGACGAAGAAGTCGCGCGCCTTCACTTGCAGAAGCTTGGCGCAAAACTTACAAAACTGACAAAAAAACAGGCCGACTATATCGGAGTAAAAGTCGAAGGTCCGTATAAGCCCGAAAATTACAGATACTAGCTTGACTTTTTTTTAAAATTGAGAAGTCTTGAAAAAGTTCCAGCGTTTGAGATTTGGAATCGGTGCTGCTGTTCCGGGTTTGGCGCGTTTCTTATTGCGTAAATTGTATTATGGCATGCGATAAAAAACTCGAAAGACTCATAAAATAGCAGTAATATGCTGTGCATTTTCGGAGCCTTAAATGGTTTCCGGGAATCCTTTCCCTCAAAAATCTTAACTAACAATACTACAAAAATGAAAAAAACTATCATAAGCCTTGCGGCGATAGCCGCGTCTTGCGCCGCATACTCACAAGACGGCCAGTTCCCATTGGACAGCCTAAAGAATCCGAGCGTCGATTACGTTAGCGTTTCGGCTTCTGTGGGCTTTGAATCCGCCTACGTTTTCCGCGCGGAAAAATTGGCTAACTATTCTATTCAACCCGAAGTAGAAGTAGGCTACACGATAGCCGGTTTCGACCTCTACGGAGGCGCATGGGCAAACACCCCTCTCTACGGCACTGACGACGGCCTTCAGGAAATAGACTTTAACGCGGGGGCGTCCTATACATACAAGTCGCTGCGTTTGGATGTAGGCTATCTCTATTATTGGTATCCGTCATACGACAAGGCTTCGGGAGACCTTTCGCGCGATATGGAAGTTTATGTTGGAATTTCCCTCGACACTTCGGCATATCTCGACGGCATCAACCTTAATCCATCCGTATATTATTTCTACAACTGGATTCTCGAACAGCAAGTGGTTGAGGCCTCCATCGGATACGACACTCCGGTAGGTTCCTGGCTAATGGGATGGGAAAAGCTTACAATGCCCGCGAACGTTTACTTCGGCTATGCCACGGCCGGCAGGAAGAACGGAGACACAGGCGGAGACGACGTCGGCTGCACTTACTGGTATTGGGGCGCAAGCATCGACGTTGCGTACGCAATCACCGAATATTGCACTTTAAGCGCGGGAGCCCGCTACTCGCAGGCATTCGGGAACAACGCCGACGACCCGTCTTATCAAATCAATCCCAGACAGAACTTCTGGTACGGGGCAAAAGTATCTTTTGGCTTCTAGGCCCCCGGCATATTTCACTCGGCGAACGCTCTCAAACAGGGGCGTTCGTCTTTTTTTAAATTTTCGCAGGCGCGGGAAAGCCTGTTATAGCCGAAAAAATTTGTCCGAACCTGCACCATCCAAATATATAAATCCCCAAACGATACCATATAAAAGAGCTCATCAATAATTTGTTAAAAAATCCTTAATTGTCCCAGCCCTTAAATATTATGGAAAAAAAGCACACAATATCCCCCTGGTACTCTATTCCCCTATTGGGCGTATTGTTTTTCCACTTGGCATGCGAAAGCATGGTAATACCCATTCTAGCCCCGACGCTCGCCACGCCTGTTTCCGCGGCCCACGATATGCTTCCCGGTTTTTCCGCGGAAATCCATAAACTATGCTATGGAATATCATTGGCGGTTTATCCAGTGGCTGTCTTTTTTTGCGCGCCTATTTTGGGCGCTCTATCCGATAAAATAGGCAGAAAGCCGGTTTTAATTTACGCGCTTGCAGGAACCATAGCAGGATCGCTTCTACAGGGGGTCGGAATGGAAATTCTCAGCGTATGCATGTTTTTGTTGGGGCGGGCGCTGGTTGGAGCCACGGCGGGAATCGACGGGGCAATTCAAGCGGCTCTTCTTGACCGGTGTTCCACTGAGAAGCAAAAAAATTTCTATCTCGGAGCAACTCTGCTTGCAATGAGCGTTGGATTTATAGCCGGCCCCGCATTCGCCGCCCTTTTTATAAATGAATCGTCGTCCCAATTGGCATGGAGCATGCCGTTTTTCGCAACCGCGGCGGCTTTTGTCTTAATGGTTGCTGTTCTCGCAAAATCTATGCCGGGAAAAATGCGCAAAATACGCGGAGAGCTTGCGCGCTTCAACTGGCTCGCAGGGCTGGGAGACATCCTAACGCTGCGCCGATCTGAAAAAATACGCCGCCTGCTTTTAATTTTCATACTAAGCGAAGTCGCAAGCGGCTGCTTTACCGCTCTCATACCTCTAGTCCTTGCGCAAAGCTTCGAATTTGGAGTAAAAGATATAGCCTGGTTCATGTCTCTGCAGGGTGCATGCGGTGGAATCGTATTCGCGTGGATAGGGCCGGCAATGATTTCAAAAATATCGAAAACCGCGGCGTTGAAATTTTCGCTTTTTATGGCGACGGCCGGATGCGCAATTCCGCTTTTTGAATCTCTTGGAGAATGGATTTGGTCGGTTGCGGCAATTCAAGCGCTGGGATTTATGCTTTCGTACTATGTGGTTTTGGCGATTCTATCGGAAAGCTGCGAAGAAGAAAAGCGCGGATGGATACTGAGCGTAATGTCGTCGCTTTGGGGCCTTACGGTAGGAATAGGGCTTGTTGCATGCGGAGTTTTGGTGGCTGTATCAAACACATTCTGCCTTGCAGCATGCGCGGCTCTTTGCGCAGCCTCGCTGGCGCTTTGCGACTGGAAAACGCATGCGCATAAAGCGCAGGATAAAACTATTGCCCCTTAAAAGATTTTGGCGTTATTCCCAGCTTTGAAATCTTATAGTTCAAAATCCGCCTCGTAACGTTTATTTGGCGGGCTGCTGCAGCTGCGTTTCCGCCGGAGGCGGCAAGCGCTTCTATTATAATTTCGCGCTCAAAATCCTCGACGGCTCGGGTAAAGTCTATGTTGTTTAAATTTTTCAGCTTGTGGGCGCTCGTCGACTGCGGCGTTTGCAGCGACGGCGGCAAATCCGAGTCTGTAATAGTGTCGGAAGCCGCAATAATAACGGCGCGCTCTATGCAGTTTTCAAGCTCGCGGACATTTCCGGGCCACTTGTATGAAGTTAGCATATTCATGGCCGAATGCGATATTGCAGCTATCTTCTTTCCGCGCAGATTTGAGTGTTTCTCCAAAAAGAATTTCGCAAGCTGGGCGATATCGCGCTTGCGCTGGCGCAATGGCGGAATAGATATTGTAAAGGTAGAAAGCCTGTAATACAAATCAGGGCGCATAATCCCGCTGCGTATCCGCGTTTCCAAATCTCCGGATGTGGACGCTATTATGCGAGCGGAACTTTTAAACACTTTTTCGCCCCACTGGCTCTTATATTCAGATGTCTCCAGAAAGTGCAGAAGCTTCACCTGCAATGCTGGCCCTATCAATCCCATAGAGTCCAAATATACTATTCCATTCTCAGCTTTCTTCACAAGAGCCGTTAGAGATTTCTTTCGTTCAGAACCGAACAGCGTCTCGTCTATAAGGGCGTCGCTCATAGCCGAACAGTCCAAAATTTCCAAAGGCTTGTCGTGCCACATTGGTGAATTGGCAATTGCGCGCACAATAAAATCCTTTCCCGTTCCGACCTCCCCGCGAACCAAAACATGCGCTGAAGATTTTCCCGCCGCCGCAACAAGCTCGTAAACATTCATCATTGCTGCCCCGCTTCCTATGGCATTTTCAGGGCGCAGTTCAGACTCTATGCGGTCGCGCAAACGGCGGTTTTCCATATTCAGCTTTTCATTTTCCTCCATCTCCAAAAATAGGACGGAAACGGAATCCGCAATAATGTTTGCTATGGTCTCAAGAAGGCGCAAGTCGCGGCGCAAGGTATAGGCGTCTGGATTTATCCGGTCAATGCTAAGAGTGCCAATAACATTGGAATTAAATATTATAGGAACGCACAAAAAGGCGGTCTTTGAGTTTAGGCTTCTGCTTCCAGTGCGGTTGAGAAAATCTTTGCTCTTAGATATGTCTTCGACTATTCTCGATACCCCGCGGGCGGCGACATCTCCAGTCACGCCCTCGCCTATTCTGTAAACGCCCCTCTTGCGCTCCTCGTCGCTGAGGCCATGCGACGCCCTTATGACCAGCAAATCTCCGTTGCGCAAAGTCACGGTTCCGCGGGTTAAGTTCATCTGGACGTGGAGAATGTCCAAAACTTCGCTCAACAATGCAGCCACATCTTTTGTGCGGACTGCGGCTTTGCTTATTTCGTGCAAAACAGAGACTACCAAGCCTTTCCCTTTGGGAGAAGCAGAGTTCTTTTTCACTTTATTTTTAAATTCCGCCATATACGAGCAAAGATCCGCCTAAATAAAACCCGTTTGCAAATGCCGCGCTATCTTGAAGCATTGCCAGAAAAATCCGCGTCGCCAAAGTCAAGCTCTCCGGTCTCCGGAGAAAAATTGTCCGATTTCTGCGAGACAGCAGGATTGTGGAGATGGCGCGGCACGCTCCCAAGCCGGTTTTCAACTGCGTAATTGGTTTCTTTTAGAATGCGTTCGCATATTTTGCGGACATGCATCCTTAGCCAAATGGAAGTCGGGCTTTGCGGAGTGTACAAGCACGGCCCGTAAGCGTCTATTCTCCCTGTTTCAAGAAGCATGTCGTTTTGGGCAAATTCGTCCTCGTTTCCCTGGGTGTATACAGCAAAGGCCTTGCCGCCCCCCTTGCGGACAACCGAAAATACGGGGACATCGCTGGGGCCGTCGGCTATGTAAATCATATTGCGTATTGGAACGCGCCTGTCTTGCGGAAGAATATGGGCGTTTACGTCTATGGCAGGATTCTTATTGGTCCCCTTGTTTATCTCAAATATAAACCGCGTTTTTATGGTGTTGTCGACAATCATTCCAATTTGGTTTATTTGGTTGGATAGAGATTCAAAGTCAAACTCTGGCTGGCGCGAAAAATAAGGCGGCATAGGCTCCTCGAGAAATTCGCACCCGAAAATTCCGTCGACGTGTTCGGCAATAGCGCTTCCGCGTATCATTTCAGCAAGCCCGGTGCTTACGATGTAGTGCTCAAGGGAAATATCCAACTTTTCAAAGCGGGAATCCTCCGTGACGGCCCTGCGCAAATCGTCGAAGAAATCCGGCAATCCCTCGCAAAACGCCAGCCTGCCCCCAAGCTCGCGCAATTTTGCGTTGCTTAAACCCGCCATATGCCCGCTCTTTACAAAACTTAAGATGTGGTTTAAGTACACGGTTTCCGGCGACACCCTAATTCCCCTCTTCGCATAAATTGCCGGAAGCATGTTCACCTCTTTCCAGAATAGTTTCTCGTCGATTCCGTATTCCTCAAAAACGGGCGTCTGCATATATCCGGGAATTAGAGTCTTATCAAAGTCCCAAACACAGGCAATTATATGCTTCTCCCTTAGAGAAGCGTCTTCATTGGCTTTTATATTCACGCAGGAAAATTGTACAAATTTGTAATCTAATGCAAACATTTTCCGCAAACATGCCGCCAATCCAAAATAATAAACTTGCCCGCCGAATAAAAAGAACTTTCATAGTAGCGATATGAAAATTAGAGCATTTAGGGGGCTGCGCCCCATACCGGAAAAATCGGCGGACATCGCCAGCCTGCCGTACGACGTTGTAAATTTTGAACAAGCTGTTGAGCAGGCAAAAGGAAAACCGCTGAGCTTTATGAGAGTTGTTCGCTCGGAAATAGAGCTTCCCGAAGGCACGGATCCCTACTCCGACGCGGTTTACCTGCATGCAAAAGAAAACTTTAAAAAGCTGGTTGACGCGGGATATATGGTGCGGGAAGACGCCCCTTGCATGTATCTTTACCGCCAACAGATGGGAAACCATTCGCAAACTGGATTAGTAGCTACCTTCAGCGCGGAAGACTATGATAACGACGTAATAAAAAAGCACGAAAAAACCCGCGAAGCAAAGGAGAACGACCGCTATCGCCTCACAAAGACGCTGCGCGTAAATACGGGCCCGGTTTTTCTGACAGTAAAAGACGGCACCGATCTCGACAAAATAGTCGAGAATAAAAAGGACGAAGACGCCCTGTTCGATTTTGTAGCCGACGACGGAATAAGGCATAGCGTGTGGAAAATCTCCGACAAAGAAACGCTCGATAAAATAGTTGAAATTTTTGCAGACATCCCGTGCGCATACGTCGCCGACGGTCACCACAGAAGCGCAAGCAACGCACGCTGCGCAAGGGTTTTAAAAGCCGAAAATCCGAACCACACCGGAGACGAAGACTACAACTGGTTCCTATCCGTCGTATTTCCCGCCGGACAGCTTAAAATTTTGCCTTACAACCGCGTAGTTCGCGATTTGAACGGAAACACTAAAGAAGAATTTCTGAAAAAAACCGCAGCAGCATGCAAGCTCGAAAAGACGGACAAAAAATCTCCGGAATGCTCAAAACAAGTGGCAATGTACCTCGACAGCCAATGGTATATGCTCACGTTTGACAACACCGACGGGCTCGACGCCGTTGCGTCTCTCGACGTAGCATTGCTGCAAGACAGAATCCTTGCGCCGATACTCGGAATAGGAGATCCGCGCACAGACGAGAGAATCGACTTTGTCGGCGGAATAAAGGGCACCGATGAGCTAGAAAAGATTGTCGACAGCGGAAAAGCCGCAGTGGCGTTTTCAATGTATCCTACAACTACAGACCAGCTGATGGCAATAGCCGACGCCGGGCAGATTATGCCTCCCAAAAGCACATGGTTTGAGCCAAAACTGCGCTCTGGGCTTTTTGTTCACACCTTCTAGACGATATGCCCTACAACGCGCAATTTACCCCCATTCCAACGCTTCTTCCTCCGCCGAAATCGGCTCAATGGAAAGACGGATTCCTGGATTGGAATATTGCGCGGTTTGAAGCTGACTCCCGCGGCATGCCAGCGGGAGAGCATGTTTGCAGTCAAACGGACAATTCCATCGCGCATGACCAGGGATATTACCTGAAAATATCCGAGGACGGAATTACTATAAAAAGCCGCACGGAATCTGGGGCAAGGCTCGCATTCCAAACTCTTAGGCAAATCGCTTTGCAGTCTGACGAGCGGGGAATGAGAATGGTTGAAATATCCGACTATCCCGACTTGGAAGTCCGCGGATTTATGTTGGATATAAGCCGGTGCAAAGTTCCAACAATGGACGAATTGTCCCGCCTATTGGACAAGCTCGCGCTGTTCAAATACAATAGGCTAGAATTGTACACCGAGCATACCTACGCCTTTAGCGGACACGAAATTGTCTGGGCCGACGCAAGCCCTATGACAAAGTCGAAATATGCGCGCCTCCAAAAGCTGTGCGATTTCGCCGGAATAGAGCTTGTGGCAAATATGAACGGCCTCGGACACATGGAGCGCTGGCTTAGATATCCCCAATACGCCCATTTGGCCGAAAGCAAGGCCCCTTTTATCGACCCGCTTGGGACAGTCAGAAAATTTCCAACTACATTATATCCGGATAAAAGCGCCCTGGATTTTATGGATGGATTATACGCCCAATTCCTTCCGAATTTTTCCTCAGACAAGATTAATATCGGAGGGGACGAGCCTTGGGAACTGGGCATGGGGCGCAGCAAGGAACGCTGCAAAAACGAAGGGAAATACCGCGTTTACATAGACCATATTTTGGGATTGCGCAGCCTATGCGCAGCGCGCGGAAAAAAAGAAATATACTTTTGGGCGGATGTGTTAATGCAAAACGCGGAATATTCAAAACTTCTGCCCGAAGACATGATCCCTGTCCTATGGGGCTACTATCTAGACCATCCCTATGAAGAGCAATGCTCAAAAATGCGCGAGCTTGGAAGAACCTTTCTGGTCGCTCCGGGAACAAATACATGGAACTCTTTTGGGCTGCGCTGGGACTGCGCGCTAGGAAATATTAAAACAGCATGCGATTGCGCGAAAAAATACGGCGCAAAAGGAATGATTTTAACGCAATGGGGAGACGGAGGAAACCACCAGCCATGGTGCGCCATGATGCCGCCAATCGCCTTGGCCGCCGCGCAAGCGTGGAGCGGAGACATCCCGGAAGACAAGGTATGCACTGCGTTGGACAAGCTGGTTTTCTCTGACTCAACGGGAGAGTTTTCACGCTCGCTATGCGCTCTAGGCAGAGTAGATCCGGTCCAGAAACTGCGCTGTTTCCACCACAAGATGTTCTTCGCATCGGGCAAAGAAGCGGAGACCGCCGCGAAAGAATATACTCCGGCAAAATTTGACGAAATGGAGGCCGCCTTGGATTTTGCAATGTCGCTTGCAGCCACATCAAAAATGCGCTGCCGCGACGCCGAAATTTGCCTCTGCGAGGTCGCCCTTGCTGCGGAAATGATAAAGTGGGCCATCGCCCGTGCAAGGGGAGATTTCTATGTTTCCACAACGCAGCAGCAAGTTTCGCTTAAATTTATAGTCTCAGAATTTGCCAGGGTATGGCTTGCGCGGGCTGAATTCGGGGGCCTTACTGAATCTTTGGATAGAATAAAAAAAATCTCTCCTGAGATATTCGCAGTTTAAAAGATTCGGCAATTCCGCCAGGCAAGCCGCAGGTGAGGAGAACTTACTGTCATTCCGCCCCAAGACGCTACGGCCTTTGAATATCTACTTATAAATATTAATGCTGCCGCACGCAGGCTAACCGCAAAAAATCAAGTTGTAAATCCGATTGCTGCAGCCGATTGAAAACCGAAATAAAAAACTTGGCGGCGAAGTTTTATTTTGCCCGACGTTGCAAAATACAGCTTGGGGCATCCATATCGCAAGGATGCAAATATTGCCGACTAAGCATCCACCCGCAAAAAAACCCCGCAAACGCAAACGCCTGCGGGGTCGTAAAAATTTTATTTTATTACACTCTCGTTCCGCTCGGAATAACCGCTCCTTTGGTGACAATCAAGACTCCATCCCGGACATAAAGCCCGTCAGTTTCCCATTTGTCAGGCTTGCCGTCGGGAGATAGGACGCAATCGTCGCCTATGCGAGCATTCTTGTCTATAATGGCGTTGCTTATCTTGCAGTTCTTGCCTATCCCGATTGCGGGAATGTTGTCCGCGTAAGCTACGGCTTTCTCAATGTGGGATTCGTATGTGTCGGCGCCCATCATTATTACATTTTTCAACTCAGTGCCCTCGCCGATTACGGAACGGATGCCTATTATGCAGCGGCAAATTGTCGCCTTCTTGATTATGCAGCCGTCGGAAACGTTGGAGTGCTCAATTTTGCTTTCGTAAATCTTGGAACCGGGAAGAAATCGGCAGTGGGTATAAACGATTTTATCTTCGCGGTAAAAGTCAAACGGTGGATTCTCGTCGGTAAGGGCTAAATTCGCCTCAAAAAACGCGCCAACCGTACCGATATCCTCCCAATAGCCGTCGAATATATACGCGCACAATTTCTTTTTTCCCAATAATCCGGGAATTATCTCCTTTCCGAAATCCATCTCGTTTCCCGACATGGCCTCCTCTAGGACTTTTTGCGAGAACACGTATATGCCCATTGAAGCAAGGCAATAATCGCCCTTTTTGTCGTGCATATTGCGCTTCAAATCCTCGCCTATCAAGAAAGATTTTATTACAGCCTCGTCTTTAGGTTTTTCGGCAAATTGCGTAATTTCCAAATTGCCATTTACCTTCATAACACCCAATCCGGGAGCCTCCGATTTCGGCATCGGCTTCGCGGCTATGGTTATATCGGCTCCGCTGGCGATATGTGCCAAAATCATAGACTCAAAATTCATTTGATAGAGCTGGTCTCCGGAAAGAATCAAATAATAGCAATTATCTCCGTGCCTTTCAAAGTGGTGCATATTTTTGCGCACGGCGTCCGCAGTGCCTTGGTACCAAGAACCTCCGCTGTCGGTCTGTTCCGCCGCAAGAATATCGACAAAACCCTTTCCGAAAGAATCGAATTTGTAGGTTTGCTGTATGTGCTTGTGAAGCGACGCCGTGTTAAACTGCGAAAGCAGGTATATTCTATCGCAACCAGAGTTTATGCAGTTGCTTATCGGTATATCGACAAGCCTGTATTTTCCGGCTAACGGAACCGCAGGCTTGCAGCGATACTTTGTAAGCGGATAAAGGCGCGTTCCCCTTCCGCCGCCCATTATTATACTGATTACATTTTTCATTTTACATGTATATAAAAACTTTTTCAAACCTGCAAATACGCCGATCCGAAACAGTTCGCGCCAGCCGCCAAAGAACAGACGCATGCGCAAACTTCTATATAATTGTTATTATCGCAAAATTCCCCAAATAATCCAGCTTTTTTTAACCGCTCGCGCAATATTGACACTTTAAAAACATTTTTCAAATATTCAGGGAAACGCGCGCCAAAAAAAAGTTGCTTTTTATGTGCTTTAATGGAGACTTAAACTATTAAACGCAAAAACATTTATGGATCAAATCGAAATATTCGCGCAAAATTCCGAAACATTTATAGGCGCAGAAGCCCTTAAAGAAAAACTAGCTGCCGGCAAGAAACTCCGCGTAAAGCTGGGAGTCGACCCCACTCGCCCTGACTTGACGTTCGGACATATGGTGGTGTTTAACAAGCTGCGCCAATTTCAGGATTTGGGACACCAGGCGGTTCTAATCGTCGGAGACTACACCGCCTGCATAGGAGATCCTAGCGGCAGAAGCGTCGCGCGCCCCGTTTTAACTCCGGAAGAAGTTTCTGAAAACGCAAAGACATATCTCGAACAAGCATTTAAAATACTAAATAAGGAACTAACCGAAGTCCATTACAATAGCGACTGGTTTGGGAAAATGACATTCGGAGACGCTTTAAACTTGGCCCGAAAAATGACCGTTGCCAGAATGTTGGAACGCGACGATTTCGCAAAGCGCTATTCCGAAAAAACTCCCATTTCAATAGTCGAATTTCTGTACCCGCTGGTTCAAGGATACGACTCTATTATGGTTGAAAGCGACGTCGAACTTGGAGGCACGGACCAGCTTTTTAACAACCTCGTCGGGCGAGACCTCCAAAGAGACGCCGGGAAGTCCGGGCAAGCCGTCATAACAATGCCCCTGCTTGTCGGGCTGGACGGCGTGAAAAAGATGTCAAAAAGCTACAACAACTACATAGCTTTTAACGACGCCCCGCGCGATATGTTCGGAAAGATTATGTCCATCAGCGACGAAACGATGTGGACCTATTACAAATATTTGATGCTTTATTCTGACAACCAGATAGAAAGATTAAAAACCGAACATCCGATGAAATGCAAAAAAGATTTGGCATGCCTTCTGGTAACGCGCTTTCACGGAATAGAAGCCGGAAAATCCGAGCTTGAGAATTTTGAAAAGGTTTTTTCAAAAAACGAAATTCCAGAATCTATGATGGAGTTCGCATGGGATTCGCTCAGCCCCGAAGACGAATGTCCGCTTGTAAACATAATGAATTCAACAAAACTGTTTCCAAGCAAGAAGGAAATACGCAGACTAATAGAACAGGGCGCAGTAAAAATGAACTCAGAAAGAATTTCAGATCCTTTCCTGACAATTCAACGGCCAGAATCCCCGGTTGTCTTGCAAGCCGGCAAACGAATATTTTTTAAAGTAATACCATAAAATATACCCTCAAATTGCGTCTGCGCGTTCGCCAAGATGAAAGGCGGACGCGTTTTTTTAGGAAGAAAAAAGCGGCTTTATGGAAGGCAAATACGTAAAAGAATTGGGAGAAGGCAACATCACTATGCTGATGTTTAAGTATTCCGTGCCTACCATCTTTGCAACTATAATCAACGCCGCGTATAATATAGTCGACAGAATTTTTGTCGGAAGAGCTTGCGGAGAGGACGCAATTGCCGCAATAACCGTATGTTTTTCCCCCACCCTTCTCCTTCTGGCTGTTGGCATGACAATAGGAGTGGGAACGGCGACAATAACATCAATAAAACTCGGGCAGAAAAAATACGACGACGCCGAAAAGGTTTTGGGGCAGGCATTTTTCCTTTTTGCTGTCTTTTGCATACTAGTCGCATTGTATATGCTTAATTTTATGCCCCAGACCCTCATGTTTTTGGGAGCTACCGAACGCATTTTGCCTGACGCTGTCGGATATTACTCCATAATAATATGCGGGCTTATCTTCGAGAAAATATCTTTTGGAATAAACAACGTAATACGGGCCGAAGGCAGGCCGGTTTACGCTATGACGACGCTTTTAATCGGCGGAATTACAAATGTTGTTTTAGACTACATCTTTATTTTCAAGTTGAAAATGGGGGTTCGCGGAGCCGCTTTGGCAACCATAATGGCCCAAGCATGCGGAACGCTATGGGTATTATGGTTCTATTTCGGAGGAAAAAGCTTTTTAAAGCTTCGCCTCCGCAATTTTAGAATATTTATGCCGCTGCTAAAAAGCATGCTCTCGGCGGGTTCCCCGTCGTTTGTAATACAATTTTTGACCGGATTGGCAGTCATGGTGTTTGTCCAGCAAGCGCGCAACTACGGTTCAGAATCCGCCCTTGCTATTATAGGCGTCAATACGGCGGTTATCACTTTCATGTTTCTTCCAATTGTGGGAATAAGCATGGGAATACAGCCGATTGTCGGCTACAACTGGGGATTGCAAAATTATTTGCGCGTAAAAGGAGCATATTTAAATGCCATTCTTGCCGGAGCGATAGTTTCGGTAATAGGATTTTTCTTATGCCAATTCGGAGCCAGGCTGGTGTTTGACATCTTTCTCGGTGCGGATTCCCACATAGCCGAAGACGGGGTATATTCATTTAGAATCGTCACAGCCGCTTTTGCTTTCATATCTTTAAATATAATAACTTCGGGATATTTTCAATCCACAAAACGCCCAATTTTTTCCATCCTTATAACTGTCTTAAGGCAGGTGGTTCTGCTTATGCCGCTGTTGGTCTTTTTGCCGAAATATTTTGGCATAACCGGAGTGTGGCTAAGCTATCCCATCTCCGATTTCGTGGCGTTTGTGTTTTCGGCATTCATAGCTGTGCGGGAATTCAGAAGAATCAACAAAAGGTGCGACCGCCAGAAAAGATTATTCGGGGATATGTTTGAACGCTATTTTAAGAAAGCCTGAATCTAAAAAAAATCACCTCCCGGCTGAACACTTCAGGCAGGCGCATTCAAAGACATAAATCCCAGAAAAAACTGTTTAGAAAAACTCGGAAAACTCCTTTAACGTCGGCTTCCCGTCTGGGGCAGACATATGTCCGGGACATTTCAAAAGATCGCCTAAAAGCGACATAGCCGATGTTTGAGTACAGACAAACCCCGTCATGTTTATCTTTGAAGAAATGATTCTCGCAAAAGTTTCATCGGCTAATACCCGCTTTTTCAAAACGCGGCTTTCATCCCGCGCAAGCTCTATAAAGTCGCGGATAAATCCCTCCAAATCCCCCAATGGAAGCCAGTCCGGAGATGCATATATGCGGTAAAAATTGGGCCCGAATTCCTCTATGTCGAAACCGCACGCCTTAAAAGCCTTTTTATTTGTTTCGTAAAAATCGGCGTCCGCCCTGTCCAACTTAATGCTTGCGGGAATTAATAGCCTCTGCGATACCGCTTTACCTGACTTCATTGAATCCATAGCCCTCTGATAGTGCACGCGCCTCAACGCTGATGTCACCGACATCAATACCATAGATTTATCCGTTTCAAATACCGCGTATTTTTTATGGACACATCCGACATATCTCCATCCAGGCACATCGGAAACGCATCCTTGAAAGCCGCCGCCCTGGGTGGCATTTTCAACATTAGATACGCGCTCGGCTAAACCGGAAATTTCCGCAGTGGAATTTTTTTGCGCTCTGGGAACATTTGCCCCTAAACGCACTTCCGGGGAAAAATCCAACGCAGGCCGCGCATTTCCCAGGGAATTCGCCGCTCTGGCGCCCAATGAGTCCAAAGCCGAAAATATTTCGGAAGAATTGCATTTTTTTGGGGAAACCGCCGGGGATGGGAGTTGAATGGACCGCCTAGCTTCTGCGGCAGCGGATTCCATAGAAGGCTCGGGTTCAGATTCATCCAACTTGAAAGAGCAGCGGTTTGTCGAAAGCGTATAGGCGGAAAGCTTTCCGGAAATAGCCTCCACGATAAAATCGCGCACGGCAAACTCGTTTTTCAGGCGAACCTCGCGTTTAGCGGGATGAACGTTTACGTCGACTGTTGCGGGATCGAGCTCTATAAATAAAAATGCGGCCGCAAACTTGCCCTTTGGCAAATATTGGGCATAGGACTCTTTGACGGCGGAATAAACCGCCCTGCAATCAACCGGACGGGAGTTTATAAACGCGCAGATGTTCCTGCTTGTGGCAAAAGATTCACCGGGCTTTAAAATCGCCCCGGACATCTTCATGCCCCCAAGTTTGCACTCGCGCAATTCGATGAGCTTGGAGCCAATTTCCCCACCAAAAGTTCTGCTTATGCGCTCCAGAACTCCCAAGTCGCGCTCAGACCTGAAAACTACGCGCGAGTTTTCTATAAGGCTGATTGCCAAATGGGGGAGCGCCAAGGCGTAAAGCCGGCATAGTTTTATTATATGCGAAGCTTCCACATTGTCGCTTTTCAAAAACTTCCTTCTGGCTGGAACGCTGCAAAATAGATTCTCCACAATAGTTTCCGTACCTTCAGGCATTCCGCATTCGCGCACCGATTTAACGTCTCCGGCGTATATTTCCACCTGTGTACCAGACGATTGCGACGCCGGTCGGGAACGCATGCAAAATTTGCTGACGCTGGCAATAGACGGTATGGCTTCGCCCCGGAAACCGTAGCTGGATATCTTAAACAAATCTTCCGGTTCAGAAATTTTGCTTGTGGCGTGGGGCTCCAAACTCATCAAAGCCTGCTCGCGGGTCATTCCGCAACCGTTGTCCATTATTTTGACAAAACTTTTCCCACCGTTTTTAAACTCTATGTCAATGCGGGTGGCCCCGGCGTCTATCGAATTTTCCAACAGCTCTTTTACAACCGCAGATGGGCGCTCTATTACTTCGCCTGCCGCAATTTTGTTGGCGACGTTTTCGGGTAAAATTCTGATTTCTGGCGGAGTTTTTTTCATATTCGCATTTTGACCGGTTTAATACGAAGTTCGGCAATTAAAAACATTTGCGCCCGCTCAAGCAAAAAAGCCCCGGCGCTCAATGTCTTACAGCCAATTTGCTTCCATTGAGCCCTCAAAAAATACCAAAACCGGCACAAAAAAAGCCATCGTATGCGGAAATAATCTCAAGGCTTCCGAAGTTTCTCAAGAATAATTTCATTTTTGTTGAAAAACTGCGCGGATTGTAAAATTATACGGAAAACAAATCCGAATATGAAAAAAATAATACTGTCAATAGTACTAACCCTTGCAATATCCCTATCCGCCATGGCTGAAATTAAAAGAAGCCCCAACAGAATGGGGAACCAATTGACTGTGACTTTCGACTGCCCTTGGAACGTGCTATGCAAAGAAGCTATACGCTACAGCCCATCATGCCCCGACCCTGACGTTAAATTGGACGTCTACTACCCCAAAAATTTTAAAAGCCCCGATTACAAGCCTGTTCCATGCTTGCTCATGATACACGGAGGGGGATGGTCCATGGGCAACGAAAAAAAATTCGCAATGTTTGCGGCATATGCTGCATCCCGCGGATATGTAGTCGCGTGCATATCATACAGGCTTCTGCCTGAATTCGAGCTGGAAGACTGCATAGAGGACTGCTGGCTGGCTTTAAAATGGCTAAAACAAAACGCAGCAAGTTTTGGAGGGAATCCCGGTAAAATAGGAGTCATAGGAGGCTCTGCCGGAGGTCATCTAACAGCAATGCTCGCCACGGCGCAAGAATCGCAGATATGCAAAAAAGTCTTTGCCGACGGAACAGATCCAAGCATTCAAGCCGCAGTGCCAATGGCGCCAGTCACCGACTTATATTCAAGCGCAAAACGCTTCTCCAGAGTTTTTAAAGACGCTCCCGACGCGAAAGAACGCGCCAAGGAAGCATCCCCAGTGTCATATGTAAGCGCAAAATCTGCGCCTATGCACATATTGCATTCAAGGGGAGACAAAACTGTCCCCATTTCCGAATCGGAAAACCTGCAAAAAAAATACAAAGAATTTAAATTGGAATGCCCGATAACATATTACGACAGCTCAAACCACGCCTTCTGGAACACGCATCCCATAGGCGCGGAAAGAATGCAGTCTTGGACGGATGCAATAGATATATTCGATAAAATTCTCAAATAGCTCTCCGGATGAAAATATTTTTTATTGGAATATGCGGCACTGCAACCGGCAATGCCGCAATATTGATGAAAAGGCTCGGGCATGAAGTTGGCGGAAGCGACACCGGAATGTACGAACCAATGAAGAGCGCTTTAAAAGACGCGGATATTAGCGCGCAAGAAGGCTGGAATCCGGAGCGGCTAGACGCTTTCTCTCCCGACTTAGTCGTGGTGGGCAACGCAATCAGCCGCATGAATCCGGAGCTTGAGTTCGTTCTCGCCTCGCAAAAATACGAATACACCAGCCTATCCGAACTTATAGGAAAGGAGATTATCGGCAAAAGAAAATCTCTAGTCGTGAGCGGGACCCACGGTAAGACGACAACAACTTGCTTGGCGGCGTTTCTTTTGCGCGAAAACGGAATAGATGCCGGATGGCTAATCGGAGGAATCCCGACGGACCTGCCCGAAGGAGGATCAAATCTGGGTAAAAATTCCGCTCCATTCGTGATAGAAGGCGACGAATACGACACCGCGTTTTTCGACAAGCGAAGCAAGTTTCTGCACTACCGCCCCCGAGTTCTTCTCATAAACAACATAGAATTCGACCATGCGGATATTTTCCGAGACTTAACCGACGTAAAAAGAACATTCACCCATGTAAGAAGAATTGTTTCTCCGCTGGGATTGATAGTGGAAAACGGAGACGACCAAAACATAGCCTCGCTCGAAGCCACCCCCTGGGTGCGCCGAATGACAGTCGGGACATCCGACTCATGCGACGTAAAAATACTGGACTTCCATCAAAAGCCGGATTCCTCGTCTTTCACAATAGAATTCAAAGGCAAGCGCAAGTCGGTTGAATGGAATCTCCCAGGCATTTACAACGCGCGCAACGCCGCGATGGCCATCGTTGGCGCAGCTGAAATATTGGGAAAAGAACCGTTGGATATCGATATATCGTCTCTTTCCAAATTTCGCGGAGTCAAGCGAAGGCAGGAAATTATTCTCGACACCCCAAACCTAAAAGCCATTGAGGATTTTGGGCACCACCCAACGGCTTTAAAACTTACCATAGAGTCTCTAAGGCAAAAATATCCAGATTACAAGCTGGTTGCCTGTTTTGAGCCGCGAAGCAACACTGCAAAGACAAATATATTCCAAAACCAGTTTGCCGCATCACTATCCGAAGCCGACGCCGCATATGTTGGAGCTGTAAACGCAAATAAGATAGAACCATCTCGCAGGATGGACACAAAAGCTCTTGCCGAATACAACCCTAAAAAGATAAAAGCATTCAATTCAAACGCCGAACTTTTAGAGGCGCTTTCAAAAGATATTGACGCCTCACAAAAAACCCTGTGCGTTTTTTTTAGCAACGGCTCTTTTGACAACATCCATAAGGAATTTGCAAAGCGTTTTGCAAAATAATTCCATAGAACGGATTTAATTTGCCTCCCGCGCCACGCCAAGAGCTGCAAATAAAACAGGCGGCTCATTGGCAGCGGAAATTAAGAAAGCGCAGGCATTAAAACGGCGGCCGAAAACCTGGAAGTCTTCCACAATGCAAAGGCCTTGTTTTTTGCATAAAATTTTCAGCATTATAGTTTCCGGGAAAATCTAGTCATGTAAAGCCTCGCCAAACTCTACGTTTTTGTAAAGACGCTATTTTGCGGAAATAAAAACAACTGAAGAAAATGCGCATTTCCAAATCCACTGGGAAAATATCACCGCGCAGTGCAATCGAAAATATTTGGATTTCTTCTATCCAATTTCGACGCCGCCGCTTTGTCCAAAAAAATAGTTGCGTCCGGATGGTTCCGCAAAATCGAAGCAGGGACGGATTCGTTTATTTCGCCCTCTACCATTGCTTTTACAGCGTCGGATTTTTTATCGCCAAATGCCAATAACAAGATTTTCTTAGCTGACATAATAGTGGCAATTCCCATTGTTATCGCGCGCTCAGGAACTTTAGATCTGTCGCCTCCAAAAAAACGCGCGTTGTCTTCAATGGTTTTCTGGGCGAGAAATTCAACATGCGTGCGCGAAGTAAAACTGGAGCCGGGTTCGTTAAAACCTATATGCCCGTCGGCGCCCAACCCCAAAATCTGCAAATCTATGCCGCCGGCATGCTCGATAGATTTTTCAAAGCTCTTGCAAACCGCCGCAACATCCGAAGCCATGCCGTCCAAAATATGCGTTTTGCTTTTATCTATGTCTATTCGGTCAAAAAAATTTCTGTCCATAAAACTGCGGTAGGAATTTGCATCTGCAGCCGGGATTCCGAGATATTCGTCTAGGTTGAACGTTTCTACGGATTTAAAAGAAATTTCTCCGCGGGAATTAGCGTCTATGAGTTCTCCGTATAGGCGTACCGGCGTTCCGCCCGTAGCCAATCCCAATACGGCGTTCGGTTTTGACTTCAACAGATTTATCACTATTTCGGCTGCTTTGCCGGAAGCGTTTGCTGAACTTTCCTCTATAAAAATTACCATTATGCTTACCCGAATATTTTGGATATGTTTTCCTGTTTGGATATAAATCTTCCGGCGTCAAACGCAGGGCGCAGGCTCCCGTCTTTGAATGTCAATATATTATAAATTACCCCGAATGCAAACGACGGCGCATGGGCGCCCTGCCCTCCGACAATTTCACCGCCTCTGCGCACATTGTCGCTCATCCAGGAAGGAAGGCGCAAATGATAGTCATTGCGTTCAACTTCTTTGGTATGGCAAGAAACCGCCCTTATTTGTTCAGCCAGAGTTTCAGAATCCGCTTCCACCATAAGATTTGCATTTGGCATGGCCCCCCAATATTCGGTTTGGGCAAGTACGCCTATAAAATCCGCCCCCAGCTTTCGGATAGCATCCAACACCAGAAGACCCGTTCCTATGTGCGTCTTATTCCAATCGCCAGTATGGGGAGCCAATACCACAGACGGATTCTCGCGCCTCATTATTTCCAATATCTCCCCAACGCAGTTTTCCCAATGGAGCGGATCTCTAGTTTTAGTATCCGGCTTTATGTCGTCGAAACCTTCCCTGCCGCATATTATCAATCTCCACCCAAGAAAATTGCACGCAGACTCAAGTTCGCGTCTGCGCCCTTCTCTGCGCTCTTTATTCGACCCCAATGTCACGGCAACATTTACGACTTCAAAACCGCATTCCTTTTTTAAGCGGATTGCCAAAGTCCCAATCATAGACTCGTCATCTGGATGCGGAGCAAATATTAAAACGCGTTTTGAAGCGGGCGCGCGCAAATTTATTCCACCGCTTTTTTCCGCAGGGCTAAAAGAATTGCCAGGAAGTTCCGCACCCTGTTTTATTTTTGCGGCACACTGCATAAGACTTTCAAATTCTCTTACAAAATCAAGATAGGTCTTCATATTTCCAACGCAAAAGAAAGTATAGGCAAGAATCGTACGTTCAATTATAAAAAAAAGTTTTAGGAAAAAATATCAAAATAGTTAAAACTTTTTTTAGATTTAATCCAACCCCGCATTGCCAAAACAAAAATTTTCACCGCACAAAAAAACAGCGCTGGCCATAAAAAGCCGGTAAAAAAAATAATAATGCCAGAATCGCCGTTTTTTTTCGGCAATTAAAAAAATATGCGCCTTTAACGCAATAATGCAAAATAGCTTCTGAAGTTAAATAAGCAGACAAGAAATAAATGTATGCAAAAAAAAGACCGGTTAGAAACCGGTCTTTATCGTCGCCAAAATTTTTAATTAGCGCAGAAAACCAATCTTAAACTTCGCGCCAATAATATCGCCGTGTTTTACGTCGAGAGAATAACTTGAAGAACCGGATGAACCAATGCCGTATTCTCCGCCAAAGTTGTGAATCCAGAAGAGGCTTACACAGAACTGGTCAGTCATCCAATAAGCGAGCTCAGCGCTTACAGTCTGGTAGCAAGGAATGCCGCTTTCGGCATTGCCGTTCCACTGCCACATCGGAGTAAATGAAAGTTCGTCAATGATTACAAACTCGACGCCCGCGCCGACTCCATAAGCAAAATAATTATTGCTGGAACCAAAATCTGCGCCCGCGATTGTCGCGTCATAATCCGACCATAAATATCCTGCATAGCCGTTTGCGAAAGGCTTAACAGCCTTCAAGAAAGGAAGGTTTGTCTCAAAGTTGAGATAAGGGGTAAGGCCGGCAAAAATGCCGTATTGCGACCTCGATATCGTGGCAGTCTTTGCGCCGCCTGACGTCCAGGATGCCTTGTAATCTCCGGAATAGTCGTAATTGAAGAAAATTTGTCCGTCAACGCCTGCCCATTTTATATTGCGGAAAGCATTTATGCCGGGTTTAAATATAGGCGCATTTATCATAAATTGCCCGTATGCGCCTGTGGGAGTTGACTTCATATCGCCGCCAACAGGAGCGATGTTAGTTGGGACTTTCAAGTCCGCTTTACTAGAATCGACAGCACCAGAGATACTGATGTACATGCGACCCAAATTTCCCGTATTTTCACTTTTTTTGCTCCACGCAAACGCTGATGCGCCTGCCAAAAGCAAAGAGACTGCGACGATTGATAGTTTTTTCATATTCATATATTGATTGGGGTTTGAGAGTAATTTTTATTTTGATTTTGTAAAGACTATTTTCCTTAAATTTTTAAATAATGCGTTAGGTTCGCAAATCTAAATTTACACGCCCGACAAAATAAAAAAACACAGGAATAGTTTAAATTATTTATTATCTTCAGCGGCAATAAGTTCCGCAATTTGAACCGCATTTAGAGCAGCGCCTTTCCAGAGCTGGTCTCCAGAAACCCAAAATGCAAGCCCGTTGTCGAAAACTAAGTCTTTGCGTATTCTTCCAACTCCGCACTTTACCTTTTTCTGATAGAATACTGGCATTGGATATTTCTTGTTTTCAACATCGTCGTTCAATTCAGCGCCTGAGAATTCCGCAATAACTTCGCGCGCGCGCTCCACTGAAACAGGCTTTTCAAACTCTGCGTTTATTGAAACGCTGTGGGCGCGCATTACAGGCACGCGCACGCAAGTAGTTGAACACTGGACACTTGGAAGCTCAAAAATCTTGCGGGTTTCGTTAAGCATCTTCATCTCTTCCTTGGTGTATCCCGTTTCTAGGAACACGTCAACATGCGGAATTACATTGAAAGCTATTTGATACGGATAGACTTTAACCTCCAGCGGTTTGCCCTCGGCATACTCTTTTACTTGATTATCCAACTCCTGCATGGCGGCCACTCCCGTACCGGAAACTGCCTGGTATGTAGATGCAAAAAACCTCTTTAGCCCAAATTCGCGGTGCAACGGACAAAGAGCCATAAGGGAAATAGCAGTAGTGCAATTGGGGTTGGCTATTATATTCTTATGCGATTTTATTGCATGCGGATTCACCTCCGGAACTATCAGCGGAACATCTGGATCCATTCTAAACGCAGAACTGTTGTCTATGGCAATGCAACCGCGCTTTGCAGCCTCGGGAACAAGCATTTTTGACGGAGTGCCGCCGGCAGAAAAAATCGCTATATCGAGATTTTCAAAACTTTCAGGCTTGGCTTCTTGGACGATAAATGTTTTATCTTCGTACTTGATTTCTTTTCCCGCAGAACGCGACGACGCCAAAAGTGTCAGAGACTCCATGGGAAAGTTTCTTGAAAATAATAAATCCAATAGTTCGCCGCCTACCGCTCCGGTGGCGCCTACAATGCCTACTTTATATTTCTTAGCCATTTGATTGCGATGAAATTTTATGATAAAATATTAAAAGCCTGTGCCGGCCTAAAAATAATACCGACCCATTATTCAATTTATGTGTCGATTGGCGAGCAAAAACTTTTTCTTTTTTCCGGAAACTCGCTGGAAAAGACCTATCCCGTTTCAACATCTCGCAAAGCGCCGTCGTGCATTAAAGATTCTTTGGGAACTCCGACCGGGCTCCACATGATAGACGGCAAAATAGGCGGAGGAGAACCACTCGCAACAGTATTCAGGGGAAGGAAGCCCGACGGCCTGCTTTCAGAACAATCTCCTGAAGAACTAAGAAAAAACCTCATTACCGCGCGCATAATGCGCTTGCGCGGGCTTGAAGACGGCGTAAACTCGGGCGGAAGCGTTGACACGTACGAGCGCTATGTTTACATACACGGGACAAACCAGGAAGACAAAATAGGAACGCCAAACAGCCACGGATGCGTCCTTATGAAAAATAAAGACGTTTCCGAGCTTTTTGATGTTGTGTCCGACAAAACGATTGTCTTAATATCATTGGACTGATGCAAAGCGTACTTGTAGTCGATGACGAGAAGCACACGCGCGACGGGCTAGCCGCCGTGCTTGCCGACAATTACGATGTCTTCGCCGCCTCCAATGCCGACGAAGCCATAAAAATGCTCGACGCCGAGATTTTCGACGCGGTAATAACTGATTTGCGGATGGCTGGAAAATCCGGATTAAGCGTTATAGACAAAGCCGTTTCCCTGCCGTATAAGCCAGTATGCATAATGCTTACCGCCTACGGAAATGTCGAAATGGCGGTAGAGGCTATGAAACGCGGCGCAAGCGATTTCCTGTCAAAACCCGTAGATGTCGAAAAGCTCGAAAACATTTTAAGGCAGTCATTATCCAAACGCGAGAAACAGCGCGCCGAAGACGAAATAAAAAAATCCCAAACCCTGCGCGAAAACGGCCATATTCCCGCCCCTCCGGCAATCACCAAAGGCGTTAATGTAGATGAAAACAATATTATCGCGTCAAGCCCGGCAATGCGCAAGGTGATAGAACAATCCAAGCAGGTTGCCCATTCAAAGGCAACCGTTATGCTTACTGGGGAAACCGGAACCGGGAAAGAGCTGATAGCCCATCTAATACATAATTGCTCCCCCCGCAAAAACGCTCCAATGATTGCCGTGCATTGCGCTGCAATTCCGGCAAACCTGCTGGAAAGCGAACTTTTCGGATATGAAAAAGGCGCTTTTACAGGAGCTTCCCAGAGGAGAATCGGAAGGTTTGAAGCCGCCGACAAAGGGACAATTTTTCTGGACGAAATAGGCGAAATCGACGCCCAAACGCAAGTTAAACTATTGAGGTTTCTCGAGACAAAAAGCTTTGAGCGGCTCGGAAGCACGCAAAACATTTCTGTGGATGTCAGAATAATTTGCGCCACAAACCGCGATTTAAAAAAGATGTCCGAGTCAAACGAATTCCGCGAAGATCTATATTATAGATTAAACGTAGTGGAAATAAATATTCCGCCGTTGAGAGAGCATCCCGAAGACATAGAGCCGCTGCTCAAAAGCTATATAAAGTTCTACGCCGTTGAAAATGAGACTCCGGAAGTCGAGCTTATGCCCGACGCCCTCGAAGTGCTACGCAACTATCACTGGGGTGGAAATATCAGAGAACTGCGAAATTTCTGCGAAAACATAGTCGTAATGAGCCCACACCGCAAGCTATACGCAAAGGATTTGGACGCAAAATTCAAAAGCCGCCCCGCCCCCAAAAACGGCGAAGGCTCCGCGGCACAACAACCATCTCTGCTCAAGAGCGAAAACGAGGCGGAACTGATAAAGAAAGCTTTGGAAACCGCAAACGGCAACAAAAGCAAAGCAGCCGAACTTCTAGGAATAAGCCGTAGGACCATACACCGCAAGCTTTCCCAGTTGCACGAGAAACAGGGCTAAATCCAACCCTGACAAAGAATCGCGGGGAAATCAAACTCGGAAAGAAGGGCGCGCCTTCATTTTTTAGAAAAGTTCAGAGGGCAAGCTAAAATCCGTTTATATCCCCCCCTTCCAAACCTAGGCATAGGCAATGATTTTAGTCGCAACTTATAAAAGCCGACTCCATCTCACGCAGTTGGAAAATAAAAGACCCGATAAATTTCGGCTAATTTTGCTCTAAGTTAATTTGACAAATGCCATCGCCTAGGCATCCTGTCTATTTTGAAAGTTCTGCAAGTGGGCAAGGTATTAAAAGACATAGCAAAGATTTCGTCGGCCACGATAGGTTCGCGCGCGCTCGGACTTTTAAGAGACGCTGCCACTATGGCATATTTGAGCATCGGAGCCGTAAGCGCGGCTTACACTTTCGCCTTCACCCTTCCGAATCTTTTTAGAAGGCTGCTAGGAGAGGGCGCTTTGATTTCGGCTCTTGTACCTGTTTTCACAAAAACGCTAAACGACGACGGAAAAGAAGCGGCGTTCGATTTTCTAAACAAAGTTCTAACGCGCGCATTTGCGCTTCTGTCCGTATTGGTGGCAGCAGGGATTTTATTGTGCGCGGCATTCTTGGCATTTTCGCCGGAACTTCAGCAGCGTTTTGAATTGGGGGCAAAGTTCTCGATAATACTGCTTCCGTACATGCTTCTAATCTGCATTGCCGCAGTTTTCTCGGCGGCTTTAAACGTGTTGGGATCATTCGGTGTCCCGTCTGTCGGGCCGATGCTCTTGAACATATCCATCATCGGGGGGCTTTTTGCGGGCGTTTGGGCATTCGGAGAAGACAAGTCGGCATTGGCATACTCAATGTGCGCTTCGTGGCTTGTAGGCGGACTTCTCCAAGCGGCGCTTCCGGCTTACTGGCTGCACAAAAAAGGATGGAGATTCCATCCGAACTTCGGGAAATCGGATGCATTAAACGACCTATACAAACTTTTCTTACCCGCGCTTTTGGGAGCGGCAATAATCCAGCTCAATATTTTCGTTTCAAAAATATTGGCTCTGTTTATAAATGATGCTGCCCTGCCTTCTGTGTATCTATCCGGAAGAATCCTAGAGTTTCCCCTCGGAGTTTTTGCCGTTGCAATAGCCACTGTTTACTTTCCAAAACTTTCAAAGCTCAACTCTCCGGAAAAGATAGACTCATTTAAGGCGGAATATTCCAACGGGCTAGTTTTTACAATGTGCATTTCCATTCCCGCAACGGTAGGAATTGCCCTGCTCAGCCGCGAAATAATATCGCTTCTGTTTCAATGGGGAATGTTCAACGCGCGCGATGTCTCTCTCTGCGTTCCGGTGCTTTCCGTAAGCATATTGGGATTGCCCGCCTTCGCCTTTGTGGGGTTCGCCACCCGAGGGTTCCACGCATTGAAAGACATGCGCACTCCGGTTAAAACCTCGGCGGTTTCGTTCGCGGTGAATTTCGCAGCGTCTTTAATATTAATGAACAAATTCGGGGCCGCGGGGCTTGCCGCGGCAAATGTGGTTGCGGCACTTGCGCAGTCGGTTCTGCTAAACAGAAAGATAAAGTCAGACTACGGAAATTTTAAAACCGGCATGGATATGGCAAAAATAATAGCCGCGTCGGCAGCCATGGGAATTTTTGTCCTTGCTGCACGATTTGCCCTGTACGCATTTTTGGACGACGAAAAGTTGGTTTCGGCAACCGCATGCGCGCTTGTAATACCTATTGCAGCAGCAATATACTTTTGCGCGCTCAAGCTCTTAAAATTTGACAGGCTCGACGGAATAGCAAACCTGGCTCTAAAAAAATTAGGCAAAATAAAGGCAAAAAAATGAATTCAAGAGAACTTTTTATATCCGTTTTTGAAGGCAAAAAGAATGCGAGGCCGCCTTTTTGGATGATGAGACAAGCGGGCCGCTACCTGCCTGAATACCGGCAATTAAAGTCAAAATACTCCTTTCTTGAAATCGTAAAGACGCCAGAATTGGGAGTTGAGGCCGCGCTGCAGCCGATGCGTAGATTCGGATTCGACTGCTCAATCCTTTTTTCTGACATATTGGTAATATCCGAAGCCCTTGGGCTTCCATACAATTTTAAAGAGGCAGGCGGCATACTAATGCAAGGAAGAATAGAGAGCCAATCCGATGTCGCCGAAATCGAAAAAAACATTCCGCGCGTGCGCGAGCGGCTTTCGTACGTTGCCGAAAATCTCCGATTGCTGCGCAGGGAACTTCCAGACAACGCCGTATTGGGATTTGCAGGCTCTCCGTTTACGATTGCCGCGTATATGGTTGAAGGCGAAAGCTCCGCAGGCTTCCCGCGATTTAAAAAACTAATGCAGGAAGCTCCGGATCTGCTGGAGAAGCTCCTGTCGGCCCTGGAGCGCGCGGTTTCGGAATACGCCCAAATGCAGGCAGAATGCGGGATAGACGCATTTCAGATATTCGACTCTCACGCGGCAGCCGCTCCAATCGGGGAATATAAAAATCTGTCAGGAAAATGGATAAAACCCATATTGAAGCGCTTGAAAGGAAAGACAAAATCTATCGTATTCGCAAACGCCATGTCGGGGCGCTTTGAGGAGGTTGCCGATTTGGGCGCGGACGCATATTCCTTGGACTCGTCGGCGCGCCTCTCTGAAATAATGGAAAAATATGGGCCTGGATTTTGCCTGCAAGGCAACCTGCCTGCGTCAGTTCTTTCCGAGGATTCCGCGGAAGCTGCTGCAAAAAAAACATTCGATATAATCAGCGACATGCAATCTTCTGGAAAGCATATTTTCAACCTAGGACACGGAATACGCCCAGACGCTAAATTGGAAAATGTCGAGGCCATGTGCGAAACCGTAAAAAACTTTAAAGCCTAAAATGCAAAACTTAAAAGAACTCATATCAAAATATGCGACCAATGGCCCGCGGTACACTTCGTATCCTACCGCTCCTCACTTTTCGCCGGAAACGGACAAAAATTTACTGGCGGATTACGCCGTGCGCCATCCGTCTCCGCTGTCTCTTTACATACACATTCCGTTCTGCAAAAGCCTGTGCTGGTTTTGCGGATGCACATCAAGCGTATGCAACGACGCGGCGCAAGTCGACGCGTACCTTGCCCTAATAAAAGCTGAACTTGAATTGTGGCGAGACAACGGATTGTCGAGGCGTGCCCTAGAGCAAATCCATTTTGGCGGAGGAACTCCAAATTTTCTGGAATGCGAGCAAATCTTGCAGCTAGGAGAAATAATAAGAAAATATTTTTCGGTATCGGAAAACTGCGAATTTTCCGCAGAGCTTGATCCGCGCACCCTCACGGAGGACAAAGTCAAAGCTTTTGCAAAAATCGGCGTAAACCGCGCGTCAATAGGCATACAGGACACAAACAGGGACACCCAGGAGGCAATACACAGAATTCAGCCGCAATCCATGAACGAAGCAGCATTCGAATGGCTGCGCGGCGCGGGAATCGAAAATATAAATTGCGATTTAATCTACGGCCTTCCCCTCCAAACACCCAAAACTTTTGCAAAAACCGTATCTGACGCGCTTTCATTGAGCCCAACAAGAATAGCGTTATTCGGATATGCGCATGTCCCTTGGATGAAACCTTCTCAAAAAAACCTCGAAAGGAATCCCCTCCCAAATTCCGATGAAAAGGTTGAGATTTTTCTGTCCGCGAAACGCCAATTTGAGGAAAATGGATTTGAATTTGTTGGGTTGGACCACTTCGCAAAACCTTCTGATCCCCTTATGCAGGCGCGGCAAAACGGCACGCTGCACCGCAACTTCCAAGGTTATTCAACGCATGCTGGATTGGACACTTTTGCCGTTGGGCTCACATCAATATCAGAGACAAAAATTTCCTACCGCCAAAATTTCAAGTCTATGCCTGCCTATGAGAAATCAATAAAATCCGGCATTATCCCGATAGAGCGTGGTATAATTCTAGACGGGGAAGACATTCTAAGGCGCGGAATAATAATGGACATAATGTGTTCGCTAAAGGTTTCTTATAACCGCTACGGAGTGGATTTCAAAGCCAAGTTTAAAGACGCATTCCCGCATTTGGAAGCAATGCGCGACGACGGCCTGGTGGAAATGCGCGGCGATGGATTTGAAGTCACAAAAACCGGCAGGCTGTTCTTGCGCAACATAGCAATGCTCTTCGACGCAAGATTATCCGACAATATACGGTATTCTAAAACTGTTTGACAAATCCGGCGGAAATACTTTTACTGCAAAAAAAATGAGACTTTTCCTCCTGCGACACGCACAAGCAAACGACATCTGGCCCGACTCGGAACGAACGCTCACCCCAAAGGGCAGAAATCAAGTAAAAAAGCTATGCCGTTATCTCGACAAGAACAACTTCGGCAATGTCGTCCAGATTTGGCACAGCCCGTATTTGCGCGCCGTTGAAACGGCTCAAATTTTTAAAGAGCAAATGCTATTGGGCGCGCCTTTGTCTGAAACTGGAAATATAACACCAAACGACAATCCCCGCGATGCGGCCAGAATGATAGCATCAGTATCGTGTTTTGGCGGAGACCTTGTTGTGGTTTCCCACAACCCTATTTTGGAAAATCTGTGCGACCTGCTGATCTATGGACAAAAGGACGGCGGCAGAACCATTTTTAAAAAATGTTCCTTGGCGGCTCTAACTTTAATAGAGCCTCCGTCGCAATTTAACGACTACGGAACTTGGACTCTGGATTTCCTGCTATCGCCGTCGCTTTTTTCCGACCAGATATCTTAAAGAAATACAAAAAATGCAGCGGAGTCCGCGGCAATGCATCCATTGCCCTCCCCTATTAATTTATTTTGACCTCCGTTTTTATGAGAATGGGATAGTGGTCTGAAGGGTATATTACCCCGTTTGTATCGCTTAAAACCCCGTATGAAAGAACTCGTATCCTCCCTTTTACAAATATGTAATCGAGCCTATTTTCGGGATTTTTCATATCGTTCGTTCCCCAATTATGGAAAGTGGCGTACGGTCCATATGGATCGCTTTTGGATATTTCGCGGGAATCGAAAAATCTTCCAATGTCTTTAAACATATTGGCGCTCTCAGATGTCCCGTCATTAAAGTCCCCGGCTAAAAAGACAGTTTCTCCCCCCGCAATATCGGATATCTTGCGCATAATTAAATCGTTTGACGCCACACGGCTTTTTCTGTTTTCCCAATCCGAGTGGACGTTAAAAACGTAAAAGACTTTTCCGGAAGCCAATTCCTCAAATTTTGCCCATACGCAGCGCCGGCACTGGGCGTTTGGCTCAAAACCAAATGACATTTTTTCCGGAGTGGAGGAAAGATAAAAAGACCCCTTTTCCAGAACCGAAAACCTCGACGCCTTATACCAAATCGCATTATGCATTCTTATTTCGCAATCGTCGGCGGCGGGCCTGTTTCTGCCGTCTATCAATTTGGGATCAAAAGCCAAGAGAGACTGCGTTTCAACATAGTCATACTTCCCGGCAAGCTCCTTTTTCAGGTCGTCCATCTGGTGGACATAAAGCTCCTGCGAAGCCACAATATCCATATCGCGCTCCAGCAGCATCTGCGCAATCATTGCCTTTCGCAAATTCCATGCGCCTTTCCAAATTTTATTTCCCTCCAAGTCGCAGCGCATATTGAACGTTGCAACATTCAAAAGAATTTCGTCAGACTCAAAAGACGCACACCCCGAAAATATGAGCGCGCATACCGCGCACCCAATAAAAAACAACCTTTTCATAGCTTACCCTAAAACTAGCGCCGCGCCTTAGGCGCTGGCGCCGGACATGCTAAAGAATCTATCATTGAGGATACACTAACAAGTTGTCCTCAAGTTTGGGCTCCAAAGCTTCTCTTTGTTCTTCGTCGTTCAATTGCCAGCCGCCGCCGATGGCGGCTATCAAATTCACGCAAGCGCGGAAACGGCTGCCGCGAAGCGCTATTTGCTCGCGCTCGTCTATTAGCGCCTGTCGCTGCGCGTCGCTCACGGAAAAATAGTCCACAAAGCCAAGCTCGTATTGCCTTATTGTGAGCTCCTGAACTTTCAAAGAAGCATTTGTGACGTCAATGCGCTTTTTATACTCCACCCTTAAATTGTTTATTTCAGAGAGGGCGTTCTCAACTTCGCCTATCGCATTTAAAACGACCGCCTTGTAATTTTCAAGAGTTTCCTTGTGTGCGGCAAGGGCAATTTGCTTCTGGGCGTAAGTCCTGCCGGCTTGGAAAATAGGTATATAAATTTGAGGGCTTATACCCCATGCAAAACTGCTTGAATTTACAAGTTTCTCTATCTTGTTTGCAGACAGATCGGTATTAGCAGAAATCGAAACCGTAGGGAAGTATCCGGCATGCGCCGCGCCTATCCGCGCGTTTGCCGCATATACGGCCCGCTCGGCGGCCGCTATGTCTGGGCGGCGCTCAAGCAGCTGCGAGGGAACAGCCGCGGGAAGCTTTGGTAAAACCTCGCCCAATGGCTCGATTTTTATGTTCAACTTTGACGGAGTTGTTCCAACTAAAATTGCGATATTGTTTTTCTCGAGGGCCAAGCTGCGCTGAAGGGCGGCCAACTGCGCGGCCGCATCGCACTCCTGCTGTATGGCACGCTGCAAGTCCAGCTCGCTGGCAAAATCCAGCTCGACACGGCGGCGCACGAGGTCTGTCTGCTCTTTGCGCACATTCAGCGTGCGGTCGAGCAACTCTATTTCAGAACGGTATTGGCGTATCGTGAAATAACTGTTCGCTACGCTTGTCTGCATTGAGAGAATTAGATTGTTATAGGCATCCAATTCAGCTTGGGCGTCGGCAATATCCGCCTCTAGGATGCTTCTAATGCGCCCGAACAAGTCCAAATCCCATGTAAGACCGAAGCCAGTAGTCCATTTTTCATAAGAACCGCTGCTTTGAGCCACATTTTTAGACGGATTCACGGTTTCAAAAGAACCGTTTCCGCTAAGCCACGGATAAAGCTGCGACTTCTCCATGCGGGCGTTCTCGCGCGCCTGCTCCACGCGGTAAAACGCCGCAGATAGATTGGGATTGTTTTCCCTGCACTGCTTTAGCAGAGAATCCAGCTGCGCATCTCCGAAGACGCTCCACCAATCTCCCTTTGGGAGAGAATCCGCCGGAACAGCCTCTTTCCATAGGCCCTCGTCGCGGAAAAAATGCTCCGCTTTTAAGTCGGACTCAAGAGCCCCGACCGAAGGCTCCACATAGTCGGGACCGACCATGCACCCCGCAAGCGCGACGGCCATGCCGAAAAAAAGTATATTGTGCTTGTAGTTTTTCATATAGCAAATCGTGTCATTGTTGAACGTTTTCAGGCTTATAGCCCTTTCTAATAACATAAAAGAACACGGGGGTAAACAGAAGTCCGAATAGCGTCACGCCTATCATTCCGAAGAACACTGACGTTCCCAAAGCCTGGCGCAACTCCGAACCCGAAGACGTAGCGTACGCGAGAGGAACAACTCCCAATATGAAGGCGAAAGACGTCATCAAGATGGGGCGAAGCCTGTTTCTTGCCGCCATGCTTACCGCATGAACAACCTCTTCGCCCTTTTCTTGGCGCTGTTTTGCAAATTCGACAATCAATATGGCATTTTTGCAAGCCAAACCGATTAGAACAACAAAACCGATTTGCGTCATAATGTTATTATCCATCCCCCTGTAAAGGACTCCGGCCATTGAGAAAAGCAATACGAGGGGAACCACCAATATCACCGACAATGGAAGCTTCCAGCTCTCGTACAGCGCAGCCAACAGCAGGAATACGAATACTACGCACAATGAAAATATTATAATTGACGTGTTTCCTACAAGCTTTTCTTGATATGCCAAATCAGTCCATTCTATGCCCATCCCGTCCGGAAGAACATCCTCGGCGATTTGTTCTATCGCGGCCATTGCCTGGCCGGTGCTATATCCCGGCGCAAGGTTTCCCATAACTTCGGCCGCCGGATAAAGATTGTATCTGCCCACGCGCTCCGGCCCGATCGTGCGCTTGACCGACGCCACAGAGCCAAGCGGAACATTGACGCCGCGAACATTTGGAACTTTCAAATTGTACAAGTCAGGAATATCTGTGCGCTGCGATCCCTCGGCTTGGGCAACAACGCGGTAAACGCGGTTTAAAATATTAAAGTCGTTTACATAAACCGACCCCATATTAAACTGCATTGCCTCAAATATGGAACTAATCGGCACATTGAGCTTTTGCGCGCGCTCGCGGTCGATATCCACATACAATTCCGGAGAGGCTATTCTATATGTAGAAAACGCCAGCGCAATTTCCGGTGTCTGCGTCGCTTTTTCGGCAATCAATCTTGTGTATTTCTCAACAGCCTTTATGCCGTGGTCGGTCCTGTCTTGAACCATGCATTTGAAGTCTCCTCCGGCGCCTATGCCGTTGACGGCGGGCGGCGTGAGAACGAAAGTGACAGCTTCCGGGACCTGTATGGCAAGTTTCTGGGACAGAATCCTGACCATATTGTCCAAAGTCAATCCCTTCTTTATGCGCTCTTCCTTAGGCCTCATTTTTACAAACATTGCGCCCGCATTTGAAGTCTTGGAAAAAGTTGTGCCGTTAATGCCGACAATCGACATTATATCCTGTATGCCTTCTGTATTCTTTATAATATCTTGAACTTTCCTCATTACGTCGTCGGTGTGCGAAAGCGCAACGCCGTCGGGCAGCTGAGACGTGACCAATATGTAGCCATTGTCCTGCTTTGGAATAAATCCTTTGGGAGTTATGTCGAAAACATAGACGGTAAGCGCTATAAGCCCGGCATATACGAGCAGCCATAGATAGGAAGTTTTTACCACTCCCCTCACTATCTTTCCATACTTGTCGGCGACCCATTCAAATCCCCTGTTAAAACCGTTAAAGAACCAACCTAAAAAGAAATTCCACAGCCGCGTAAATAAATCCGGCTTATCGTGGTGGCGCATCATTATGGCCGCCAAGGCAGGCGTCAGAGTGAGCGAAACAACTCCGGATAATATTGTGGAAACGGCGATCGTCAACGCAAACTGCCGGTAAAACTGTCCGGAAATCCCCTCTACGAACGCGGTCGGAATAAACACGCTCGAAAGAACCAGAACGATTGCGATGAGCGCCCCCTGGACTTGGGACATAGCCTTTTTGGTCGCCTCTTTTGCGTCAAGGCCGTCGCGCATGTTTCTTTCAACGTTTTCAACCACGACAATAGCGTCGTCAACAACTATTCCGATTGCCAATACGAGCCCGAACAAAGAAAGGTTGTTTATCGAGAAACCTAAGAAAGACATGAACGCAAAAGTTCCTATCAAAGATACCGGAATCGCAAACAGGGGAATAACCGCCGCCCTCCAATTCTGCAGGAACAACATCATGACAAACACGACCAAAATTACCGCTTCGTAAATCGTATGGTAAACGGCGTCGACAGATGTGCGGATGTATTCCGTGTTATCGTAGGAAATCATATACTCGACTCCCATTGGGAACGATTTCTTCATTTCGTCGAGTTCTTTCTTTATGCGTATTGCCGTATCCAATGCGTTTGTTCCAGGCAATTGGTAAATGCCCAAAGTCACGGCCGGATGCCCATTAGCGTAGGATTCTTCCGTGTATGAATACGACCCAAGCTCAACGCGCGCGACATCCTTCAACTGTACGGTTTTCCCGTCGTTTGTATATTTTATTATAATATTTTCAAACTCCTCAGGTTTTTCAAGCCTGCCCTGGGTGTTTATAATCAATTCGTGGGCGACGTCGGGCGACGCAAGGGGAGGCTGGTTAAGCTTGCCTGCCGCCACCTGCTGGTTCTGTTCCCTAAGGGCGTTTACAACATCGCTAGGCGACATGTTGAAGTGGGACAGCCTGTCGGGATTCAACCATATGCGCATACTGTATTCGCGCGGACCGAATACGGTCACTTCGGAAACTCCATATATGCGGGCGAGCCTGTCGTTCATCTGGGTTATGGCATAATTTGTCAGATACAGCTTGTCCCTGCTTCCATCCGGTGAAAATAAGTTCACGGCAAGAAGCATGTCCGGAGACTTCTTTTTTACGACTACACCTATATTTCTAACATCCTCGGGCAAGCGGGGAGTTGCCATCGACACCCTGTTTTGAACTTGTACCTGCGCTATGTCGATGTTGGTCCCAAGCTCGAAAGTTACCGTTATTTGAACCTGTCCATTGGCGCTACAAAGGCTGGACATGTAGATCATTTTCTCAACGCCGTTTATTTCCTGCTCCAAAGGAGCAACGACGGTATCCATGAGGATTTCTGGAGATGCCCCAAGATAAGTTGTGGACACAACTATGGCCGGAGGAACAATGTCGGGATACTGTGAAACAGGAAGCCTCATATATCCGACAACCCCCACCAATGTAATTAGAATGGATACAACCGCAGCAAAGATAGGGCGGTCTATAAAAAAATGCGAAAATTTCATTTGATTTCCCCTATGCGGATTAAACTATTGCGCCTTTTCAAATTCAGGCGTAACTTTATTTCCCGGCACAGCGCGCTGCAGCCCGACAGAAACAACCTTGTCTCCAAAGCTCAAGCCGCCTTCTATAACCCTGTATTTGCCCAAAAGTTTTCCGATTTTTACAGCCTTATATTGGGCGACATTGTTTTCATCGACAACAACCACATATCTGTTTATAAGGTCTGTACCGATTATGTCCTCCGGAAGCAGCATTACCTCGACATTCTCTTCCGAAAGCACGCGGGCTTTGGCGAACATTCCAGGAGAAAGCTTGCCGTCCTTATTGTCGAAATCGGCGCGCAAAGTCAAACTGGACGTCTCAACGCCAATCCTGTTGTCGTAATAATTTAGAACGCCCCTCTTCATTTTGTCCCCGGAGTTCTCCATCATCTGGAGCTCAACAACAGGACCTGTCTTTTTTATTATGTCGATTTTATTGAATAGCCCGTTTTTCTTGTAATTCATTACGTCGCGTTCGCTTATCTCAAAATACGCCTGAACGACATCGCTTTTTACTATGGTTGTAAGAAGCGTTGAGTTTGCGGTGATCAAATTTCCGGGATCGACAAAAGTCTCTCCGACTTTGCCAGAAATAGGGGCGCGAATTTCGGTAAATTCCAAATTTAACTCTGCGTCGCGCAATTTCGCCTTGGCGTTCAACAATTCCGCCTGCGCTGCGAGAAGTTCGCTGTTTCTGGTCTCGTATGTTTCCTTCGATATAGTATTTGCCGCGAGCAAATCCTTTGCGCGCTTAAGGTTGTTCTGAGCTAGAGCCAAACGCGCCTCCACTTCTTTTACGCCGGCCTTGCATGAATCCAAAGCGGCCTGGTAGGGGCGAGGATCTATCCTAAAAAGCATGTCGCCCTCTTTGACATCCTGCCCTTCCACAAAAAATACCTTTTCGAGATATCCGCTTACGCGTGCGCGCAATTCTACATACGCAAGAGCGTCTATTCTCGCAGTATATTCATCCCACATATCCACATTTTTCTTAATGGGATTCATTACCTTTACGACGGGCGCCTGAGTTTCTTTCTGGTCGCCCTGCCCATTTTTCTTGTCGCATCCCGCTGCCAAAACCAAAGCCATGGCGGCAAATGCTGCTATGTTAATTTTAGTCAATATAGATTTTGATTGTTTCATTTTCCCTTTATAAATTAACTTGCTTTTGTATAATTAATGTAGCGGCGGCTATGCGAATATACGCCCCAACATTTCCGAAAATTTATCCCTTACAACAGAAATCTCCCTCTCGCCAAAAGTCTTCCATTTGTTCATGCGCTTAAATCCGGCGCGCGCGGAATTAAACATATGGACTTGCCCCATTATCATTTCCGACACAACCATCGCCGACTCACCGCTATATCTGCCGTCTGAAGCTATTTCCACAAGCTTTAGCATCATATCCCCTGAAGGTTTAAATGCCCCGTTGTAGAAAATATCGAATATTTCAGTCTGGTACATTTCCTCGCGAGTTATAATCATTATCATACAGCGAAGAATCTCACCGTCTTTTTCAGACTCCGCGCAGACCCTGCTCATAACATAGTCTCTTATCAAAATTTGCGCGTCGGCGCGCGACTTAGACTTGTATATGGCTTTTGCGCGTTCAAAATAAGGAGTCGAATACACTTCGATAAAATCCACAACCTGCCTGGCAATTTCCTTGTAAAGTTCTTTCTTGCCTCCGAAATAATAGCTTATAGCGGCATGGTTTACCCCCGCCAAAGCGGCGATCTCGCGCGTCCTTACGGCGCCGAACGAGTTTTTTGCAAACTCTTTAAGCCCCGCGTTTATAATCTTGGCGCGCGCGTCCGAAAACTTGCCGTCGATTATCTCGGATATGTAATTTTTTTCAATCATTAGGTTCAACCAAATGGTTGAATTTTTTTTTACTGTCAACACTTTTTCAAAAAAATTTCCATCATCCGAATAATTTTTTTTGGAAAACTTCAGGCGCAATATTTCGAGACACTCTCGCGCGAAAGCCTTGGGCGCAAAGTTTAAAAATTTTGCCCGGATTCCGATTCAAGTAAAGAAATAACACAAGTGGCAAACAGTAAAAAAAATATATCTATCGGATACGGCCTTTGTTGCATTAGCCTCGTATTAAAGAAACACGGAGTGGGATACAGACGCTTTTCGCATTCCAATTTTTCAAAACTTCCACGCGCAAAAGCCGTAGATAAATTATCGCAAATATGCCTGCACAATGCAGAAACACTATTAAGGCATATTGAATTTTGCGCCCTGAACTCGATAAGCAGATATCGAATACCGTCGGACATTTTTCCGCTCCTGACGCACCCTAAACTAAAAATAAGCCTTGATGGGCTTAAAAATTTCCCTGAAATAAAAAAAACATTAAAACGCTGCGGCAAGGCGGCAAAATCCGGAAAAGTCGGGCTTTCCACGCATCCGTCACAATTTATTGTGTTGGCTTCCGAGAAATGCGGTGTGGCGCGCGCAGCAGCCGCCGACATAAACCTCAACGCTCTAATACTTGATTTAATTGGCGCGCCAAAATCACCCGAGGCGCCAATAAATTTGCACATTGCCAGAAATCCAAAAAGCGCAAAAAATTTTAAATCCGACTTTATGCGCGGGCTTAAAATGTTAAGCAAGTCCGCACGCGCCAGGATAACGTTTGAGAACGAAGACAGGGGATTTTGGAATTTAAAAAATCTGGTTGATTTTCTAAAATCCGCCGAGCTAGATAAGTCTTTCGGCAAAAGAATTCCAGTAGTTTTAGATTTCCACCACAACAGGATAAACCCGCCGGGAATTTCAGAGAAATCCGCATTTTTTGCCGCGGCGGCGACATGGGGAAAAACTGGTTCCAGTTTGCCATTATTCCGAGAGCGCAAAAAGCAACCGACCGGCAGCCCACTCTGATTTTTGCAAAAACCATCCACCATATTTTGGGGTCCTCTACATCTGCATGCTTGAGGCGAAATCAAAAGATTTGGCGATATTTAAGCTTAATGGACTTAGCGCAGGAAAAATAAAAAAAGCCGGCTGCGCATCTGCCGCCGGAGCAATTATTGAAAGCTTCAGCATCAAGATTCCAAAATCCCCCGACCAACCTGCGCGCTGAAACCAACCTGCGCGAAATATTTTTAAAGTCCAGGAAACCTTTTTACTGTGCGCAGCCTAAAAAAAAAGATGTCATTTTTATACATTGCCGAAAATCTTTTTCACTGCTAAAGTTTAACTTGCTAATGTAATACAATGAATTGCGGAGGAAGGATTTTACAGAATGAAAAGCACTAAATTTTACAGGAATCTTGCGGTCGCCGCAGCGATAATTGTCGCTGCAGTGCTATTCTTAAAGGGAAAAACGCCAATAGAGCCGGAAAAATCTCCCGGCGGGCAACAAAAAATATCGCTAAACGGCCAATGGGATTTGTCTTTTGCCAAGCAGCCGCACGACGCCGCGCGCACACCCTCGGAATTTAAAGCTCTCAATGCGATAACAACAATTCCCGCATCGGTTCCAGGGAACGCCGAAATAGACTTGTACAACGCAAAACTCATATCCAATCCCCTTGTCGGAGATAATGTTTACCAGCTGCGCAAATTTGAAGGGCTTCAATGGATGTACTCGCGCGAATTCAATTCCCCTGAACTAAAGGACGGGCAGCGCGCAATCCTAAACTTAAAGGGAGTGGATACTCTAGCCGACGTATTTTTAAACGGAAAACTTGTAGGCAGCCCGGAAAATATGTTCATAGAGCATAAATATGATATTACAGGGTTGCTAAATAAAGTAGAAACAAATAGAATCGAAATTATTCTAAGATCGGTTCCGGTCGAATCGTCAAAATTCGACCAGATTTTTGGAGGCTCGCTCATAGAAAGAATGCACATCCGCAAAGCTCCGGCAAGTTTCGGATGGGATATCCATCCGCGCATTGTTTCAGTCGGGCTCTGGCGCGACGCGGAGATAGAAATACGCAACCCGGTGCACATCGAGGATGTTCATTGGTATACGCGGAGCGTAAACCCTAAAAACGGCTCAGCCAATGCATACGCAAATGTAAAGCTAAATATGCCGTTTGACATGGCCGATAGCCTATCCATCGTGCTGACAATATCCAAAGACGGAAAAACGTTACTGCAAAAAAAATCCCCTGTATTGAGCTACGCAAACCTAATAAACTTTTATATAGACAAAATATCGCTCTGGTGGCCCCGCGGATACGGAGACCCCGCCCTGTATGACGCAAAAATAGAAATTGTCGACAAGGACGGAAAGTCGCTTGCCTCCGACAGCAGAAAATTCGGATTCCGCACCGTGCGGCTCGATTTTAAGGAATTGGAACTTCCCGAAACGGCCCAAGACACTTTCGGCAACGGAAATGTATCAATTTCAGAAGGCAAAGACAAAGTAAAAGGGGAATTCAGGTTTTATGTAAACGATGTTCCGATTTTTATGCAGGGAACAAATTGGGTCCCATTAGACGCTTCGCACAGCCGCGATAAAGAGCACCTTGAAAAGGCCATGGAAATGATTGTCGACCTAAACTGCAATATGATACGCTGTTGGGGCGGAAATGTTTACGAAGATTCTGATTTTTACGATCTATGCGACAAGTACGGCGTAATGGTTTGGCAGGATTTTTCCATGGGATGTTCTGTATATCCGCAAGATTCCGATTTCGCTAAAAAAATAGAGGAGGAAGTAAAATCCGTAGTCCATAAATTTAGAAGCCACCCGTCGCTGGCGTTATGGGCCGGCAACAATGAAAACGACCAGGCATATACTTGGCGCGGAAAAGAATTTAAAATCACCCCTCAGCACGACAGAATCAGCCGCTTCACCATTCCCAACACGATTTTTGAATACGACTGGACCCGCCCATATCTTCCGAGTTCCCCATACCTAACTGAGCTTTCAATAAGAAACCCCAAGAAATACGCAGCGCCAGAAGTCCACCTTTGGGGGCCGCGCGGATACTATAAAGACCCTTTTTACAAAGATGCCATAGCAGTCTTTGTTAGCGAAATAGGCTACCACGGAGCTCCCAATAGAAGCAGCCTGGAAAAAATGATGGAAAAGGATTTTGTGTATCCTTGGACAAAAGACGGCAAATGGAACAAACAATGGCAGGCTAAAGCCGTAATGCCATATCCCAACGCCGACATTCTGGCGCAAAGAAACAATTTAATGACAAAACAAGTGAAGATTTTGTTTGGAGAAGTCCCGCAAGAATTGGACGACTTTATATTTGCCTCTCAAGTAGTTCAAGCCGAAGCTAAAAAGTATTTTATAGAGATGTGGCGTTCGCAAATGTTCCGCCCTAAAACCGGAATACTATGGTGGAATCTCCGGGACGCATGGCCGATTCTCTCTGACGCAATCGTGGACTATTATAATTCTAAAAAACTCGCCTACTACTATATTAAACGCGTCCAGACAAACGTTTGCGCCATGATAAACGACGACTTTAAAGTTATAGCCGCAAATGCGACGCCTAAAGACGCCAATATAAAAATATCCGTCACGGATGTCGACTCAGGGAAAGAGCTTATGTCGAAAGAATATACCGTCCCCGCAAATTCTTCATCAGATATCGGAAAAATCCCTGAGCAAACAGGACAAGGCATGCTTTTGATAAAATACTCAGTCGACGGAAAGGAAGATCAAATAAACCATTATATGTACGGCAAACCTCCCTTTAAACTTTCGAATTATAAAAAATGGTTTAAAGAGCTGGAAATAAAAAGAGAAATGTAGCCGCATTTTTGCTGAGACGAAGTAAAGCCAAGCAATAACCGCACTCAAATCCGTAAAATTGATAGTGCGGTTTTTTTTGCGCATGCATATGCAATGGAGGAGAATCTTGCGTCTATATCCGCGTTCGCGGGACATCGCACCCCGCGTATCTTCGCGAAATAAATAATTTTCGATATTTCCCGCGCAAAGAGAAAAAACAACTAAAATCTCGCCGCGCATACTGCTGCCAGCCAAAAGCCCTTAAAATAGGGGAGAATATCCACCCCCTAAAAAGACGCTCCACTGCGCGCGTATTTTTAATCCCATATTTACTCCGAAAGGGAAGATATACTCCACCGATTTGCCGGATGCACGAATATGAAAAGCCGGATCGGTCTTTATTTGCCACCCCGTATTCTAATTTAACAGTTTTCCTGCCCCGTTCAACGCCCCAGCCATTTTTCTTTGCAGCGAGCTCCAATTAGACTAAATCCGCCATAATGCCTAAACGGAAAAAGAATAGCGCTTCATTTGCGAAGCGCTATGAATTTCAATATAAAAATATTTCCGTATTCCTGCAAGCTAAGGCTAAGATGCTATGCTTTAGCTGAAGCGTTGTCGGAGGCGCCGCTTCCAAACGACTTATGTTCGTCGAATTCGTAATCGGTGGGATTCTCGCCCTCTCTGTTGCGCATTTTTATGTAGTCGCGCACATCTTCGCCCTGGTAGACCTGGAGCGGCCTGATAATCTTGCCTTTTGGATTTGACGCCACTTCTCTCCAGTGGGCAATCCAACCGGGCATTCTGCCTATGGCAAACATTACCGTAAACATGTCTACTGGCATGCCGATTGCTTTCAGAATTATTCCGCTGTAAAAATCAACATTGGGGTAGAGATTTCTGTCGATAAAATACGAATCGCTGCGAGCCTTCTCTTCCAACCTTTGTGCAATGTCCAAGAGAGGGTCTTTAAATTTTACAATCTTTAAAACTTTATCGGCGGCTTCGCGCAAAATCTTTGCGCGCGGGTCATAAGTTTTATAAAGCCTATGCCCGAACCCCATGAGCTTGGCTTTTCCGTTTTTCGCGGTCTCAATAAAAGCAGTGCCGTCGTCCCCGCTTTTGTGGATTTCCTCAAGCATTTGGATTACGCGCTGGTTTGCGCCGCCGTGCAAAGGACCCCATAGAGCGCATACGCCCGCAGAAACCGACGCAAACAAATTCGCGCCGGAACTGGCAACCATCCTAACCGTTGACGTCGAACAATTCTGTTCATGGTCGGCGTGCAAAAGCAAAATCAAGTCCAGAGCCTTGGTGATATCGTCGTGCGGATAATATTCGTGGTAAGGCTCCGTAAACATCATGTGGAGGAAATTTTGGCTGTATCCCAAATCGCGCTTGGGGTATATGAGCGGCAAGCCGTTTTTCATGCGGTACGCCATTGCGGCAATTGTGCGGACTTTCGATAGCAGCAGCGCCGCAGCATCGTCAAAATGCTCCAAATCCTGCTCGCGCTGATTTGTGACCATCTGCGGATAATAGCAGCCCACCGAATTAAGCAGCGACGAAAGAATTGCCATTGGATGCGCCGTAAAGGGGAATCCTCCGTCGAAGAAATGCATCATTCCTTCGTGCAAACTTGCGTTGCGAAGCACTTTCTGCGAAAATTCGCTCATCTGCTTGCGGGTCGGAAGATTGCCGTATATGATTAAATAGGCAGTTTCTATGAAAGTTGAGTTTTCCGCCATAACCTCAATTGGTATTCCGCGGTACATCAGCTTGCCTTTTTCTCCGTCTATATATGTAATTTTGCTTATGCACGAACCTGTATTCGCAAAACCTTCGTCCAGCGTAATATATCCGGTTTGAGCGCGCAATTTGGTTATATCTATGGCTTTTTCGCCTTCGGTTCCCACTACGATGGGAAGCTCGTAAGTTTTTTCGTCGAGAATTAATTTAGCTTTTTGCGTATCGCCCATGATTTATCCTATTTTTGAAGATTTCAGGAAGTTTTTGTAAAGAGCCAAGCCTTTTTTCTGGCTCTTTTCAGGATGGAATTGGCAAGCTACCAAATTGCCTTTGGCAACTGCGCTTGTGAATTTGCAACCGCCGTATTCGGTTGTCCCGAAGACTATGTCGGAATTATCTGTATCGACATAGTAGCTATGGACAAAATAAAATTGGTCGGAAGTGGAAATACCCTCCAATAAGTCGTCGCGCGCGCCTTTTTTAAAATCCACATTGTCCCATCCCATATGCGGAACCTTAAATTTGCGCGGTATATTAAATCTGCGAACTGTTCCTTTGAACACGCCAAGGCATTCTACGCCGCCCCCCTCTTCGGAATATTCAAAAAGGACTTGAAGCCCAAGGCAAATTCCAAAGAACGGCTTGTCGGAGGCTATCCAGTCTTTTATAGCCGAATCAAATCCGGTGCGTTTCAATAGTTTCAAGGTGTCGGCAATTGCGCCTTGCCCCGGGAATACGAGAACCGCATCGGGGGATATTTCACTAGGCGACGATATTATGGAAGCATCCGCGCCAACATGTTGCCATGCGCGCAAAACGCTCATGAGATTGCCCATGCCGTAATCTATGACGGATACTTTGCGACTCTTTTCCATAATCAAACAGAATAAGAAAACCCGCGCGGCGAAAAATTGCGACAAAAAAAACGCCAAAACAAAAAATTTTTCAAAAATAGATTGCCGCAACGGGAATAATATCAAAGATAATAGCGAGAATTTTATGGAAAATTTTTTAATAGACGGTTTCAACTTGGGTTTTAGGTGTTTCTACGCAATGCCGGATTTATCGCGTTCTGACGGATTCCCAACGGGCGCGCTTCACGCGTTTTTTGCAAGCCTTTTAAAGTTGACTTCCATAAATACCCCGCACAATACAGCTGTATTTTTTGACAGGGGAGGCTCAAATAGGCACATTGAGATTTTTCCGGAATACAAGGCAAACCGCGCTGAAACTCCAGACAGATTCAAGCGCCAAATTCCTTCAATGAAATACCTTTGCGAAATTTTCGGATTCGAGGAAGTCGAAATGGAAGGGGTTGAAGCCGACGATCTCCTGGCAAGCGTAGCAGTAAAACTAAAAAGTTCCGGCGAAAACGCCACAATTGTCAGCGCAGACAAGGACTTCGCCCAATTGATATCCCCTAAAATCCGCCAGCTTCTCCCGCCCACGCAAAAAAACAAGGAATGGGTTGAATTGGATTCCATTGGAGTGAAGGCAAAGTTTGGAGTATCTCCCGCGCAAATTCCGGATTTTCTTGCGCTTGTAGGAGATTCCGCCGACAATATTCCAGGAATTGAAGGCGTAGGCCCAAAAACTGCGGCAAAGTGGTTAAAGGACTTTGGAGACTTGGAATCAATAATACGCCGCTACGACTGGCTAAAGCCCGAAAAATTTAGGGCCGTTGTGCGGGATTCCGAAGGCAATTTGCGCCGCAATTTAAAGCTTGTGACTCTTGATACATCTTTTGATATTCCCATTCCCAGGGCTAAACGTCCAGATTTCGATGAAATAATAAATTTCTTGGAAGAAATGGAAATGAAGAAATCCTTAACTGCCCTGCGCAAGTTTGCCAAAGAGCAATATCAAACAGATTTATAAAAAAATAAAAAATTTTTAAGAAAAACGCTTGACATTCTAAAAAAAAAGATAATGCTCATATGCGAAAATAAAGAATTTCTCCTACGGGAGATGGGGTAAATAAATAAAGTAGAAAACAAACTGGTCGGCAACGTGGGGGTACGTTGCCGACCTTCTTTTTTGTAGAACCGTTTCGAATCCATGCGCATAAAAACGCTAAAAATTCTGTGGACAAAACTTCTCAATAATGAAATAATCCGCGCAAATGTTTGTACCGCCTCAAGATAGAATTTCAGGTAAAAAAGTTAATTTCATGGCAACCTGCCTCTGCGACGCCATATTCGCCGACGCAGCAAAAGACGCCGTAAAGATTTTGCGCAAATATGCGGAAGTTGCGTTTGTACAAGACCAAACGTGCTGCGGGCAGCCGGCCTTTAACAGCGGAGATTTTGAAAGCGCGCGCAAAGTCATCCGCCATACAATGGGAGCGTTTTCGGCAAACGACTATCCGATTGTAGTGCCAAGCGCATCCTGCGCGGCGATGTTGTACCACAGCTCAAAAATCGCCTTTCGCGACGCTGAAGCAAGAGAGCGTGATGAAGTAGACGCTTTTGCGCGACGCATATGGGAGTTCTGCGACTATCTGGTAAACGGTTTGGGCGTGCGCAAGACAGAAGGCAAGCTAAGGGCAAAACTAGCCGTACACAATTCATGCCACAGCGCCGGCAGCGGGACTCCGGAAGCTATGAGAATTCTATTAGGGTCGGTGGAAGGAATAGAGCTTGCTGATTTTCCCGGAAATTCCGACTGCTGCGGATTCGGCGGAACTTTTTCAGTAGTGTTTCCGCAAATATCGTCCGAAATGGGATTGAATAAAGTAAGAGCCATAAGCGGAATAAATCCGGACTTCATAGTGTCGGCGGACACATCCTGCCTAATGCACCAGAAGGGACTTGCCGAGCGCAACAATATAGCCTACCCCGCAAAGCACGTATCGCAAATACTATATATGGCAATGAAAAACGGAGGGCAACTCTAATGGAATCACAACCAATAGACGAATATTGCAGGAGATTAAATCCTTCCACTAAAAAAGCCCTAACCGACGCCGGAGTAAGCAGCACGCTCGGACGCGAAGCCTGCCTAAGCGCCGCATATCCAGAATCGGGAAAAACAGACAGGCTGCGCGAGCTTGCAAACGCAATAAAATCGGTAAGCTTCGCCAAAAATCTAGAAAAAGCAGCAGATTCGCTCGAGGCAAACGGCATAAAGGTTCTATTTGCAGAGAACGCTGCCGACGCGCGCGAATGCATACTCCAAATTTGCCGCCAGAAAAATGCCCGCAACGTCGTGAAAATAAAGAGTATGACGACAGAGGAAATCGAATTGAACCAATTTCTGGCAGAAAACGGTTTAGACGCCGTGGAAACCGACCTTGGCGAGCTGATAATACAATTGGAACATGAACATCCGTCGCATATAGTAAAGCCTGCCATACACAGGCGGCGCGAGGACATTGCAGCATCTTTTGAAAAGCACTCAATCGCGCCCTACGACGACGAACCATCCCATATTACCTTAAACGCGCGGAAATATTTGCGAAAAAAATATTTTGAAGCGGACGTCGTAATAAGCGGCGCAAATTATGTTTTGGCAGAAGAAGGCGCAATAGTTCTTGCCACTAACGAAGGCAATGCGCGCTTTTCGATGGCCGGCGCAAAAACGCACATTGCCATAGCGGGATTTGAAAAAGTCATTCCGTCGGCAAGGGAATTGGCGGTTTTTCTAAATCTTTTAGGCAGAAGCGCAACAGCGCAAAACAGCACTGTGTACACCGATTTTGTTGCCGGAGCCGGATTGGCAAAAAATAGTCCGCAAGAAATGTTCGTAATATTCCTCGACAACGGCAGAAGCGACATTCTTAAAAGCGAATTTTCGGACATCTTAAAATGCATGCGCTGCGGAGCGTGCATGAACCGCTGCCCCGTGTTTAGGCTTGTCGGAGGGCATGCCTACCGCGCGGTATATCCGGGGCCATTGGGAATAGTATTGTCGCCGCTGTTGGCCGGGGCAGACATCGCGAAATTTGCTGACCTGCCGAAAGCTTGCTCTCTGTGCGGCAAATGCGCCGACGTTTGCCCGGCTAAAATTCCGCTTCCCGATTTAATACTTAAAATGCGCGACAAAATAAAAAAAGCGCAAATTCCCGTCCCAAACGACATAAATTTTAAACCTTGGGCTTTCTTTGCGTCGTCCCCAAAATTATGGCGAACGCTTATGCCTTTAAACAAAATCGCCAACCTGTTCCCGTTGGACGCAATAAAAATTGGGCCGCTAGGCAGATGGCTGAAATTCCGCACGCTGCCAAAGTTTAATGGTGGCGACTTCAGAAAGTGGTTTAATAAAAATGGATAAGAAAAGTTTTATAGACAGAATAGCGTCAGCTGAAAACGCGGAGAGAAAAGCGGCAAAGCTGCCAGAATTTTCAGCAGACGATACGACCTCCACAACCCAAACGCAGGGGGAAACCTTCGATGCGTTTGAAAGGAACTTCAAGGCAAACCATGGCGAAATAATTTTAGGATGCGAAAATCTCCTAGAATTTCTAAAATCTAAAGGATGCAAAAAGGGAGTAATAGACGCAAAGCTGGAAAATACATTCGGATTGGAAGAACACTTTGAAATCTCGCGCGAGTTTGACAGAAACAATCCTGAATCTTTTGATTTTGGCATAAGCACCGCTTCTTTTGCCATAGCCGAAAGCGGAGCAATTGTCCTAGAAGACGCCGCCACGGCAGACAGGCTTTCCACTATTGCCCCTTGGATACATATCGCCGTCTTAAAAAAGAGCAATATTGTCCGCACAATAGCAGACGCGCTATCAAAGCCCTTCCCTGCGCCCTATGCCATATGGATTTCTGGGCCTTCAAAAACAAGCGATGTCGAGGGAATTCTTGTTGAAGGCGTACACGGTCCGGGAATCCAGGCAGTTTTTATCGAAAAAGACTAAGTTATTTATTTGCGCTAGACACTCTGTACGATCCATATCGACGGGAAAACCTGCGCTTCCAATGCAACAAAAAAAGGTTTTTAGCAAATGCGAATTGATTTGAAATTGCCCGCTGACTAAAATTGTTGCCAGCGCCCCCCCAAGTTTTGCAATTCGCAAAAAACGACCAAACCTCCAGAACTATCAGAGCCTTAAAAACTAAAATTATTAGACCTGCAAGAACCGGACTTCCGCATTTAACTAAAGCTCCCAAAAAGAAAAGCAATGCGCTCTACGCGCAAGTAAAAAAACGACAATAAATCGGGAACAAGGGCGTTGCATTTTTCATAGATTGCAAGTTATGTCTTTATGCTGCGGAGCAATTTAATCCACAAAGCCGACAGGTAAAAAAGACACCGTTTCGCAAATTTTGCGCCGTTGCGGTCGTTTTAGGAATGAAAAGCTCATTGAAGCGCATTTTCCTCACAAAAGGAAAAGTTGCGCGCGCTAAAGCCATTGCATATTTTTTTAAATCATTTCCTAACCGATTCGCTGCTGCAAAAAAATTTTTTTATACAAATTGCAGCATTCTATTTTTTTTAGAACAAAAAAAAGCGCCTCTTTGCGAGGCGCCCTTTAAAAGCAAGTTTTTCTCTATTATCCGAGGTTGACTCTGGACGGCAAGAATTCCTGTTTGTATTCGTAAAGCGAACGCACATATTTGTTCGCTTCCGGACAATCCAAGAATTCCATCTTCTCAGGTATATATGAAATCTCCCTATTCTGCTGGGTAAGAGCAACCATTCCCAAGAGAGCCATTTCAGTAAACGGAGCGGCATAGTCGAAATTGCCCATTGGCTGTTTTCCGGCGATGCAAGCTCTTGCCCATTCCAAATGGGCATTTCCGGGAGTTTCGGAACGAGGAATAGAAGGCTTGGGCAAAGATCCCGACTTCTTCAGTGCGACCATTCTTTCGCGGGGATAAACCATCGTTCCAAGACCGTATTCGTTCGTATATACAGTTTCCTTGGTGCCGACGATAAACGTGCAATTGGCTCTTTCCCAAGGATTCTTTGGATTTGGCTTCAAATACGAAGGATCAACGCGCTTAATTTCCTTCGGCCTTCTGCCGCCGTCGTACCAATGCAGGCGAATGCGATTGTCAACGCCGCGCTTGTTTACGAAGGTCATTACCGAAGACGCTTCCTTTGGCCAGCTGTAATCGTTAAATGCTGTGGAGTTTGCCACAACTTTGGCAGGATAGCCGAGCTCGAAAGCCGAGTACGGAACGTCGAGGAAGTGGCACGCCATATCGCCGGCTGCACCAGTTCCATAATTGCGCAAACCGCGCCAATTGAAAGGAACATAATCTTTATTGTATTCCTGGAATGGAGCAACACCCAACCAAAGTTTATGGTCGTGGTATGCGGGAATCGGCTGCGCCGGAGGAACGGACAAGTCTCCCTGCGGCCAAATTGGACGGTTTGTCCAGATATATATATCCTCTATTTGTCCGAGAATTCCTGCGTCGTACCATTCTTTTATCAAGCGCCAGCCCTCGTTTGTGTGCCCCTGGTTGCCCATCTGAGTAATAACTCCGGCTTCCTTTGCCAAACGCTTCATTTCGTTGCACTCCCAAATTGTGCGCGCGAGAGGCTTTTGGCAGAATACGTGCTTGCCCTTTGCGATAGCCCATGCGGCAATCGGATAGTGCATATGGTCGGGAGTGGAAATTACGACTGCGTCAATGTCTTTATCCATCTTGTCGAGCATGACGCGGTAGTCGCGATAGCGCGGGACAAACGGCATTTCTTTATAGAATTTGGAAGCCCTATTGTCGTCAACATCGCAAAAAGCTGCGATTCTTACTTCAGGTGCGTCCCTAAGATTGCCCATAGCCTGGCCGCCGATACCTCCAACGCCAATGAGCGCGACATTCAATTTTTCATTCGGCCCTTTTTGTTTGCCTATACTCCAACTTGGCAAAAGCATCAAACCGCCCATCATTGCGGATCCTTTGATGAAATTTCTGCGTGTAATCATTGTTATCTCCTCACTAATATTAGTTAAATTTACATGCGACTTACCGCCGCACGAGAAGCGCGTCGAGGTAATGCATATGCATTTGTTTGAATCTGGTTAAAATATTTCAAAATTTTTATTTTACGTCAACACTTTTTTGGCGTAAAGAAAGAATTATGGAAAGTGAAATATGCGTTATTTTTACGACTGTCGACAGCCGGACCAAGGCAAAAATGATAGCCCAAACACTTATAGCCGAAAAGTTGGCCGCATGCGTTCAAATCGGTTCCGAAATAAAATCGGTATATGTCTGGCGCGGCAAAACCCATAGCGAGATAGAATTCCCCATTACCATAAAAACCTCCGTTTCAAAGGCAAGCGAGATAAAGGCCAGATTTATGGCCCTCCACGACTATGAATGCCCGGAATGGGTTTGCCTAAAAGCCGAAGCTAGCAAAGAATACTTTGATTGGGTCGAAAAATCTTGTTTTAATAAATGCCCTTAAATAAAACCGCATAATCCGCGCGCAAAGGCATTCCCGAAATCAGTGCAAAAAAAATGCTCAAAGAGTATGCAACTCCGAAGGCGTTTCCCCAACGGATGCAAATTCCGCGGTTTTATGCCGGTTCTCCTCTTTGCGCCCGGCATAGGAAGCTTCATGCCCGCTCCCAATCTCGTTATTGTCTATTAGAAATATAAGAGGCGTTATGGCAAAGGAACATCCAGTGACAAGCGGAGCAAGAGCCACAAGCGTCAATATCAGGGCAAAAAGTTTCATAAAGAGACATAAATCAATGCCGTTTTTATCCAGCTTATGCAAGACCATTTTTTTGTTTTCATAAAAAACGCAAAATTATACGCATAAAATTTAACGCACGGTTTTATTTATTTGCGTACCGGCTGCGGAATATTCTATGTTTATGCGCATTTTATGATATTGCTTACCTTTATAGTCCTTTTTACCATTGCCGTATCCGCGCTGTGCGCAGCATTGGAAACAATGGTATTGAACGCCACTCCGTTGGAAGTCGAAAATCTGAAAAAGAAATCCAAGCAACGCGGAAAAGTACTTGAAGGGCTTGCGCGCAATATCAACCGGACAATATCGGCAATCTCGGCCATCAAGATAATTGTAAATATTTTCGGAGCCTGCTTGGCAGGGATTCAAGTTTCATCGCTATGCCCCCAAGAATCGCAAATTAAATACCTTTTCCCTCCCATATTAGCGGTACTAATTTTATTCTTTGCGGAAATTCTGCCGAAAAACATAGGAATATTATACCTTCCTTCGCTTCAAAAACATCTAGCGTACCCGCTGTGCATGCTAGACTCTCTAATGGCGCCAATAACAAAAATTCCGGAATGGTTCGCAAAAAAAACGCCCCTGCATAAGAACGACACTTCAAAAAGCGACGACGAAATACTGCTGCTTGCAAATAAAGGCGAAAAAGACGGCCTCTTATCGACCCAAGAGCGCGATCTAATCGCGAATTCGCTCTCGCTGGACGACGTATGCGTTTCTGAAATTATGACTCCGCGCACAGTGGTTATGGCGTTTGAGGATACGTCCACAGTCTCACAAATATTTAAAAAATATCCGGAAATCAATTTCTCAAGAATCCCCGTGTACCACGACACAATCGATAATATCGTTGGGATAGCCCGGCGGCGCGATATATTGACGGCGATGGCAAACGACAAGCACGACAGCCTAATATCAGAATTCACACAACCGGCTGTCTTTGTCCCAGAAAACGGAAGCGCGCTGTCGGTTCTAAGGCAGTTGATAAAAAAACACCAAAAGATGGGGATTGTCGTGGACGAATTTGCCTCTCTGACAGGCGTGATAACTCTTGAGGACATTTTTGAACATCTTTTGGGGTCCGAAATTTTTGAAACCGACGACATAGCAGTGGACATGAGGGAACTTGCCCGTACAAGGGTAAATAAATCAAAGGTTAAGAATGTCAAAAGAATGCGTTAACGGATGCGTAAGGCAGGAATGCAAGCCCACATTCCGCATTCCCGCAGAATGGGAAGAGCAATCCGCCGTTTGGATAACCTGGCCTTGCATGCCAGGCTGGTGGGCGAATGCGCGCGAAGAATCACTGGAATCTTTTGCACGTCTGGCGGCGATAATTTCACGCTACGAAACCGTAAAGATCAACTGCCCGGCTAAAAGTCCCAAAGCCTGCCGAGGATATTCCGGCCCAGAAGACGCCAAACGGCGCATAGAAAAAGCTTTAGGGAATCTGTCAAACATCGAATTTTACGACATACCAACAAACGACGTATGGTGCCGCGACAGCGGGGCGATATTTGCTCTGCAAAGAAATTCCAAACTTTGCGCGCTCGACTTTAAATACAATTCGTGGGGCGGAAAATTTCCGCCATGGGATTTGGACGACGCCCTCGCATCAAAAATGGCGCTCGCCGCCGGCGCGGAAATTATAAATTGCCGCAAAATGGTTTGCGAGGGGGGAGCATTGGAGTTCGACGGCAAAGGCTGGCTGTTGACAACGGAATGCGTAGTTCTAAATTCCAACCGCAATCCCGGTTTTACAAAGGCCCAAGCAGAGGAGTACCTAATGCAAAGCTGCGGGATAGACCGCGTAATCTGGCTAAAGGACGGGCTTTGTGGAGACGATACAGACGGGCATATAGACAATCTTGCCCGCTTCACTCCATGCGGAAAAATACTTGCCGCATCGTGCGACCAGTCAAACGCATCGTATGCAAACCTACAGCGGAACTTGGATATTCTAAAAAACGCAGCATGCGAATCCGGTAAACGTTATGAAATTGTAGAGCTGCCCGTTCCGAAGGAACCGGTCATAGCCAAGGGCTACGACGGCAAAGACAGAATTCTGCCCGCAAGTTATGCTAACTATCTTGTAGTAAACAATGCAGTCATAATGCCGTCATATTCGCAAATGTCAGACAAATTCGCCGAAGAAATTTTGAGAAGCAGTTTTCCAGGCAGAGAAATCGTTGCCATAGACTGCAGAATTTTCCTCATGGAAGGCGGAGCCGTTCACTGCCTAACCCAACAAGAACCTGCTCAAATAAATAAGCTTGAAAATTTTAAAGAATAAATCCACACTTTGCCAGGTATATGTCCGAAGATAATTCAAGTCCCCAAAAGAAATTCGCACCTTCAATATCGCAAATTATTTCAGCCGCAAAACGCCTTCCTCCGCCGGAAACCTACGACAAGATTTATTTCCAGGCATTTATAGACGGAGAAAGCGGCAAACAGATAAATTTTGAAAGGATAAAAATCGTAAAGCCCGACGGGACAAAAGTAGTTAAATGGTCCTTTAAAGGCAGAATAATGATAGAGTCGAAATACGCCGGCCAAAAAGAAAGCTAGCAAGATATAAGCCTTTAGTCAAAAACTATGCAAAACAAAACAAAAATAAATGGGCTGCCAAAAGTCGCGGCGATAGGTGTGTGCGCCTTTTTGCTTTCCGCATGCCAAACTGCGGAAAACGTCGGCAGGGACGCAGAGGAAACGCCGATTGGTTCCGTTATAACGGGAGAAACCACAACGGCAAACTCTTACATTAAGAAAGTGAGCGAGAGAAATAAATCTCTGGACAGAGATACTTGGCGCCCGCAAAGTTCGGAGCGTTTTTAAGTTTTTTTAATCCGCGAACTGCTACAAAATGGAAGAGAAAGAAAGTTTTTTTCTTCTCAATGCGGACGAATTAAAAAATCGCCTTGCCGAGGCAGGATTTGAGAAATACCGCGCGAAACAAGTTTTTGACGCGGTTTACAAAAATAAAATTTTCAATCCGCTTGAAATTCCAGCTATTCCAAAGAAACTGAAAGAGTGGCTTTCGGAGCATTTTCAATTTTTCTCCGCAAAAATGGCGGGCGAGAAACAGTCGGGCGACGAGACAAAAAAGTACCTATTTGGGCTAAGCGACGGAAATTTTATAGAATGCGTGCTTTTAAAAGCCCCTTCGGAAGACGGGGGAATAAGAAAGACGCTGTGTTTAAGCACGCAAGTCGGCTGCGCATGCGCGTGCAAATTCTGCGCGTCGGCGCTCAGGGGCTTTGTGCGCAACCTGACTGCGGAGGAGATAATCTCGCAAGCGCTGCCGTTTGTAGAAGAAACAATCGACAATGGGAAAAGGATAAGAAGATTTGAGTTTGAAAACATCGTTGTGATGGGAATGGGAGAGCCGCTCATAAACTACATAAATCTCATGTCCGCCCTGAAAGTTTTCAATTCGGCGGAAAAATTCGCGTTCGGCGCGCGGCGCATAACGGTATCGACTTGCGGGATAGCCGACAGGCTTGAAAAGCTCCCCGAAGACGGATTCCCCTACCGCCTTGCCATAAGCCTGCACGGAGCCACCGACGAAGTGCGCGGGAAAATCATGCCGATAAATTCCCGTTTCCCGCTTGCTCGCCTGCTTGGCGCCGCTGAAAAATTCTCAAAAAGCTGCGGAAGAATGATCACGCTCGAATACATTCTCATAAAGAACGTAAACGATTCTTTTGAGCAGGCTCGGGAACTTGCAAAAATAGCCAAAAGGCTCCACGCCCACATAAATTTGATTCCCTACAACAAAGTTCCCGCCCTTTCATGGCAGCGCAGCGACGCCGGCAGGCGCGCGGCGTTTGCAAGAATTCTGGACGAAGCTGGAGCCTCATATACGCTCCGCCGCGAAAAAGGCTCGGAGATAGACGCCGCATGCGGCCAGCTCGCCCTAAAGAAGTCGCTCGGCCCGCAATAGGCAAATACGTCCGGGAATAAAAAACCTCGCGCCTTAAAAAGTGCCGCCGCATGCAAAATAAAGTTTCCGCGCGCAAAAGTAAAAAACAAACGCCTCTTTGCGCGTTTTGCTGCCGGCATATTGCGCTTTGGAGTTCCCATATGGGTAGTCTGTGTTTTGGGGAAGCAAAACAAACGCCTTCAATGCGCAACCAAAACTCTATAAAATAAAAGCTCCGCACGGCAGCGTGGCGGAGCTAATTTAAATTATTTAATTTTCCCGCTTATCTGCGCCTGCGAAAGGCTGCAAATCCAAGCGCGAGCATACCCAGCGCAGCGGCTATTTCCGAAGGTTCTGGAATCGACGAAAATGCGTACGAACCAAATCCGTCAACTACAATGCTAGCCATGCCTCCGTCGTAGGAGATATCGGTTTCAAGCAGAGTCCATACGTCGCTGCCGGATTCCTTGTGCCAAGCCGATATTTGTGAAACGTCCAATCCCTCGCCGACATACGCACTAAATACAACGCTAAAATCCAACGCAGCGTCGTAGCTGGCTACAACGTCGAATCCCGACAAAAGGGTTCCCTGGATGTTTCCCTTGTCTGAAACCGCCGAAACAGATTCAAGCGTTATTTTTGCGTCTCCCATTTTAGATACGTCGAAATCCATAACGAGATTTTCTCCGCCGGAAGAATATTTTACCGTCTGAACGTCGGTATCTGCAGAACCGACCGTAAGGCCGTTTGAGGCCTCCGCGCTGGCGCCTGCAGTAAACACTCTGTTTTCATAAAATCCGCCGAACGCCGCCACCGAACCGGAGCCATTGTAAGAAGCCATTGAAACAGTTTGGCCGTCAGAAAGCGTCCCGCGCTTTAATGACAAGACTCCGTCGTTGACAACCGCCGAAGACGAAAGCGCGCCAGACGACAGCGCAACGCCCAAATTAGCACCCGCCGCTATATTTATGGAACCCGCGCCAAGTCCGTTGTTAACATTCATCGTTCCGGCGTTTACGTTCAATGTTCCCAAATATCCTGACATATCGCCGTTGACTGTGAGAATTCCGGCGCCGGATTTAGAAAATGAAGCCGACGACACTCCTGCAATAGAGTCGGCACCGCTTCCGGCGGCACCTATTGTAAGAATAGCCCCGTCCGAAATATTGAAAGACGCGCTTGCAGATTTGCCTGCGTTTTCGTCGAGATACAAAAAGCCTCCCTCGGCGGAAGTATTTCCCATGTAAGCCATACTTTTGGTCGCATTGAGAGCAAGGGACTCTCCGGCTACATAAATCGCGCCCCCTTTTGTAGTCGCGCTATTGTTGGTAAATACAGTATCGCTTATGACAACATCCGCGCCAGCTCCGCTTCTATAAAGAGCGTGTACTGCGCCGCCCATTGCGGTGTATCCGTTATGCCCTACGGCGGCATTGTTTTCAAAATAGCTGTTTTCTATGGTCAAAGTCTGTTTCTGGTCGCTTTGATTTTCTATATACACTGCGCCCGCAGTGAGATTATCGCCATATCCGTTTGCTGTGTTGCCTTCAAAAACCGAACCGGACACGTCTGCGCTATGGTTGTTGAAATATAAAACCGAACCTCTGACCCTGTCGGAAGTTCCGTTTGCGACCGTGCCGACAAATTTTGAGTTCTCAATTACAGAGTCGCCCGCTATGTTGTACAACACCCCGCCCTGCAGATAGTTTGCCGTCAAGGAATTATTTTCAAAAACTGAATCCTTTAAAACCACTACACCGCTGTTCCATCCGGTTATAAGCCCTGGAAGCTGCGTTGTATTTGCTACAGTATTGTTCTTAAAAGAAGATCCTGTGAATGTAAGGTTTAGCTCGTTTTCGAGCTCCATAAATAATTTATTCTCGACCGATACTCCCTCCATTGAAGCCGTCATCGTCAAACTTCCTGAACCTCCTAAATACATTGCTTCTTCCATTTTGACGTTCATTGCCTCTACAGTTGTGTTTTTATCCACAATTATGCGGTTGAATCCGTCGACGGCGGCAGTTATAGCGCCGCTCCACGGGTCTGACGTATTGCTAAAGTTCAAGGTGCGGTTTCCGAGCGTTACGCCCTTGCCCATGTCCTCCTCGCCGAGCGTTTGCGATTTTCCGTATCCGGAAAGAATCGGCGTGTTTACAGTGCCGGTTAAAGTTACGGTGGCGTCGCCTTCAGTTATCGAACGCTGGCCTTTGCCGCCCGCGTAAATTCCGCCTTCTACGGTAGCGTTTCTTACATACACGTTGGAGTTCCCCTTTATTATGGCGTCTTGGTTTGCATATTCGCCGGAGTTGTCCTTGTAATAAATTCCGTACCCGCCCCCGTAAACATCGCCTTGAACGGTGGAGCCTTCTATTATCAAAGTGGCGTTGCCGTCTATCTGCGAGCCGCGCTCAGATCCGGCATAAACGTTGCCGTCTATATTAGTATTTTCGCCCGATATTGAAATCGACGTATTTCCAAGGACGTGGGTAGCCAAACCGGCAGACCTTACATTGCTTGTCACCTTGGTGCCGTCGTTTATCTTGACGTTTATCGAACCGTAAACTGTATTGACGGGATCGTCGTACGAACCAAATGTACCGAACCCCTGCAAAACGCCGTTTACAGTAGAGCCGTTATATGTGGAATACACCACTATCTTATTTGCGTCCACAACAGAATCGACGCTTCCATCATCTTTAAAAGTGACATTGCTTCCGTATATGTCGCCCGCAGAAATAATCGACCCCGTAACCGCTGTGCTTCCGAACGTCGCCGACGTGATGCCGTAAATCTTTCCGTATTGATCTCCGCCTTGGTTTACGTTGGAAGTCGTACCGTTTATGTTTAAAGACACATTTCCTTTTATAACAGAATTTCCGCGCCCACCGGCAACAACCGTATAAACAGTTGCGTTCTCGCCAATTGTGACGCTTGCATTGCCCTCAACCGTGCTTGTTTCGGCAAGGTCGATATAATGGCTGTATGTTCCCATCTGTCCGTCAAAACGGGTATTAGCGCCATCAGCACCGCCGTATATTGTAAGTCCCTTAATCGTCCCTGCATTTATAACAACTTGCGAATCTCCTTGAACCACGCTTCCGGGGCGCGAAGCTCCGAAAATTGCCGAACGGTTCAAATCAGCCCCGTATATACTTCCTCCGTTCATTTCAAACTTTGAGGAACCAGTTATCGTAGTGTTTAGAGAGCCTCCCCCGTAAAGGCTGTGCGACCAATCCCCCGGCAAGACTTCGCCAGCGTTAAATTGGAAATACGTATTACCAGTTATGGAAACACCCTCAGAACCCCCGCCGTAAAGATACAAGTCGGGATTTGACACGCTGGAATACAAGTTGAAAGTTCCTCCGTTGATATACAGAGAAGACCCTCCGGTTGTATCCTCCTCAGTCGCATAGATGGCTGAATCGTATGTTCCTTCGCCTATTATAACAGGGCTGCTCGCGAAAGCGGTGCCCGATTCGAACAAAAAAGCTCCTGCAAACAAAGCAAAAAGCGGCGTATTAATCAAATTCCTTTTCATATATATTTATTTGGTTTTGAATAGCATTTGCGTATTTTGTTTTATGAGAATAATTGCGGATGTATCGCCAGTAGTGAAACCGTTATTCAGTAATCACGACAAGCAAAGGAATGAAAACAATCAGGCTTAAATTCCTTTTATCAGACATTCCTCCCCCCCCCCAAAAAAACATCTCTTAACAATTGCGCAATAGTTAAAGAAACGATATGAGGAATGTCAAGCTGATTTATCAAAAATTCCTGCAAACAAATAATATACAATTAGAGATAAAGATATATTACGGTTAAAAAAATAAGAGCTTTTTACGCAAATGTATTTCTTTTATTTTTCGCCCGCGCGGCGTTTAAATTTTGCCGTTTCACAATTGCCGCAAAGAAATAGCCATTAATTGGCGCAAAACCGCTCATTTAAGCAAAACGGCATTATTAACTATATCTCTATATTAAAAGAGAATTTTTATTTTTACTGCTATTATCCGGGGTATTTTACCGCACAAATATTCTTGGCATAAGCCGATCTCTTATCCACCTGCGCTTGCTTTGACATTTCCTCCTGCGCCTGTATTTTTCTCCGCACCAGGCTTTTTCTTTGCGGCTTCAACGCGCTCTTTTGCTTTTGCCAGCTTTTCTTTTAGACTTCCTGCTTTTTGCGGATCTTCAAATCCCCTTTCTTTTGTGAAATAATCAACCAAAAATCCATACGCCTTTACGCTAAATTTCGGATTTTTCGCGGTATCGGCGACTTTTTCAAACTCTCTGAGCCAAAACAGCGAGATTTCCTTATCGGGCGGCAAAGCCGGATTGTCGACAATATCTGTGTCGTAAAATTCCCTATTCGGATTAAACCATTCCGCGTACGATAAAAACGGATGCCATACCCCGCATCTAGAAACCTTTATTTTTCGAACCGCCGATACAATCTCCCGAACCCTCTCCGGAGATTTCTCAACGCCGATCCCATTCATATGGCAATACGCCAAAACTCCGTACGCCCTCCAGAGATACATTTCCTTTTTAAGTTTTGAGGCTATGGCCTTGTTTAGATAAGCTACGGCTTCCTTCGGATTTTTTTCAGTTCCCAAGCCATACATTTTAAGCAGGGCAATATCGACTTTTGCGTTGATTGAATCCGGCACTGCCCCAAGCCATTCGCGGGCCAGTTCAAACGCCTTCTTGCGGTCGCTTTCCTCCGGAGAGTTTTTCAGAATTCTAATGGCATCGCCAAATCCCCAATAATCTTCGTCCCCGGCGTAATTCTCCTTTTTGCGCTGGCGGGCGAACTTTTCATAATATGAAGCCGCCTTTTTCAAATCCCGCTTTATATATTTTCCGTCCTCTAGAAGAATTGCATATCTGCGAAATGAATCTACATTTGGATTCTTGGACGATACAACCCGCTCCAGAAGTTCCACTCCTAAGTCGGGACATTTCGGAGCGCCCTTGAAGTTATAAATACAGCAGTCTCCGCATATCAATTGTTCCGAAAATTGCGTAAAATCGTATTCATAGTTATGGGCTCCTTCCGCGAGCTCCACATACTTGCGAGCCATTTCATCAGACTTCTCCACGCCCCATCCGTTTTTGTACATCAGCGCCGTCCAAATGCAGCTTGTAGAGTCAATCCAACCTTTCTTATCCGCAGCCTTTTTAAAAATTTCGAAGGCTTTTTTATAATTGCGGGCAGCGCCTCTTCCGTTAAAGAACATACTCCCCAACTCAGACAAGGTCAGAGTGTGACCAAGTTCCATCATCTGGGAATATATTTCAAACGCTTTCTTGTCACCCTCGGGAGTATTTCGATCGAAAAAGCGGCGGGCCGCATACGCCATTGCATTTGAGTCTTTTTCTTTTATGAACGCCTTTTCAAATTTGTCGTACAAGGCGGATTCACCGTTTTCCGAGAGGTAATCAAGGATATAAATTGATATCGAGTTGAGCCTGTACGCGGGAATATCCTTGATATTTTCAATAACAAGCTCTTTAGGGATTTTGACTTTGCAATAATCCACGAAGTTGCATTTACCAATGGAATTTGCCAATATGTATACAGCGTTGGAATTATATCTATCCGCATCTTTCTCCTTTAAGGCGACAAAAAGCCTGTCATAATATTTTAGCGCCAAAGCCTTGTCTTCCTTTACTCCCAGTCCATAATAATACATTTCAGCTAGAACAGTGGAATAGTTGATGTCGGAAGGATTTTTTTCGTTTAATTCTTTGTATAATTTTAGAGCCTCCGCGTAATTGCCCAACGCCTTTTCTTTTTCGGCCAACGCCCGTTTTATAATAAGACTTTTAGGATTTTTTTTATTTGCGGCGCGCAAATCTTCTAGGCTATTTTTTTCAATATAAGACAGATTATGTGAATTACCATTATCGTTTTCATTTATAGACTGCGAAAATAAATTAAATCTGCTTTGCGTTTGCATATCATCTATCGAATCGAAACAGAACATTTTGTATGCAGGACAGCGCGCGCGCCCACTCCAACTTTCGCCGGCAGCCTTAATATAAGACGAGCTCAGCTGCGGATTGTTTTTCATCTTCGGATTGCCCGAATATGCGTACGCGAGCAATACATTTGCATCTGGTGCAAGTTTTGGGTCCTTGGCGCAATTTTTTATAAAATCCAATACCTCGTCAAATTCCAGCAGCGATTTTTGAGCATCGGCATTGAACAGCCTAAAAGCCGCCCAATATAAGGCGCCTTTATTGTTTCTAGAATGCTTGGACAGAAATTCGAGAACCTTTGGAGTGCATATGTAGTAAAAATCCTGCAAGAATGCGTCATCTTTGGTTTCTTCATACCGGGCGATATTGTAATCGGCTGAATTAAAGCGCCAATTTGGGATAGGAAGTTTCAATTCTTCGGCCAAACTGCAATAGCGATCAATTTCTTCCGCCGTTCCATAGATAACGCCAACCAACTCTATAATAATTCTTACAGCCTCCGGATAGCGCTCGGCGGCAAGCGCCTTAAGTTCTTTGGCGGCCTCGTCGATTTTGTTTTCCGAAACGCATGCCAGGGAATATAGGAACCTGTTTTCTTGAGTCTTGGGCAGAGACTTGAAATAATCCGAAAATTCGCTGGATAATGCAATGCTGCATTTTTCATGCGCCGCATTTTGCGCAAATTTTTTGCCGGCATTGTTCTCAACTTCTTCGGAGTTGCATTTTGCGAACGCGGAATCCAAAGCCCCCTCTGCAACGGAATCTTTTATTTTTTCAGGCTCCGAAGAAGAATGCGTGCTTGCTTGCCCGTTTTCTTGCAAAATTGCGAATGCTTCCGCAACAGCTCCGCCTTTTGAATCCAAATGTTTTTTTATAATAGAAAGCTTTCTTTGTATGGATTTATCCCTATCGGAAGAATCCTCCACATAATGCATAAGCCGCATATCGCCCAAGTCGACAGACTTCTTAGCGTACTCAAGCGCAAGAGATTTGTCGGGCTCGACAAGGTATTTCCCATATCCTATTGGTATTCCATTGTTGTAGATTTCAAACAGCCTTATAAATGCCTTAGCATAACCTAAGTTCGCAGCCGTGCGATATTTTTGCAAGGCGGAATCTATAGAATCTGTTTTGACAGTATATCCGTCTAGTGCAATGCTTTCGGGCGCGTTTGTTTTCAACAAATCCAAATCGCCAAGCAGCTTGTCCGCCTGCGCCATCCAAGCCCACTCATTGTCGATATGGCTTGCCTTGTCGGCGTGCATGCGGGCTTTGCCTGCGTCGAAATCTACCGGCATATTCAGTATGCTAAAAGTGGCGTTTCTAGAGTTGCCTCCTTTATAGAGTTCGGCAAGAGTCAAATGCGCGTATTGGCTTCCTTCATCGGCGAGTGTCTCGAGGATTGAAATTGCCTCTTTTGCATTGTCGTTATTGTATTTGCCTATTGTGTACTTTCCAACATTTATGGATTTTAAATCCAAAAGTTTCTTCGCGTATTCAACTTTCTCTATTTCGTCGGAAGCCGATTTTAAATCATCCAAAGATTTTTTTGACGCGTCAGAAATTTTCTTTGCGAGCCTGCTATAGTAATTCCGCAATCTTTCGGCTCTGGAATTTTTAATTTTTTTTGCGGCGGCGCGGTATGCTTTGGCGTCTTCGGGAGAATCAAACACAAAAGAATTTTTGTCTACGCCGGATGCGTCGAACGTTCTCGCAAAACTTTTTAGAAACCATTCGTTTTGAAGCTGCATTACTTTATCGCGGTACTTTTTTGCGGCATTTTCGTCTTTGGCAGTTCCTAGTCCATTGTCGCACGCGCAAGCCATGAGAGCGGCGGCTTTTGCCTCGGCGTAAAAGTTTCCGCCCACCCTTTGAGACAGCGATTGGCCCATCCTAAAAGAGCCGTGTTTTGTGAAATCATCGGCGAGCGGCTTTAGCATTGCAACAGCCTCGTCCCATTTCCCAGATTTCGCCAGAGCTTCGGCGTATTCGAGCGCATAGTATTTCTCGTCGGTTTTGGAAATTCTAGCCAGAGTCTTGTACAGAAACAAAATATCTTTTGAAACATCTTTCAACTTTTCGATTTTCTCCAGGTTTGTTTCTATAAAAAACTTTAAATGCACGGCGGCAGGCTGAAAATCAGACTTCGCATACGACAAGAGCTCGCTGTAATATTTGTCGAACTTCTCTTTGTCTAGCGAGTCTAGGCTCAACTTCAGGTTTTCGGCGAGAATATCGCATTTCGCACAAGCCGAAGTATAAGAATTTCCGTTATCGGATATTTCCCTCAGTATTTCAAGCCGCTCGTTTTGGTTGGAAAGGCGGTTGGCAATGTAGTATCCGGAGATTAGATGTTTTGAGTCGTAGTAAAGCGATTTTATTTCCTCGATTGCCTCATCCCTTGAGTAAGCCATCTTGTCTATCGCCAATCGGAATTTCGCATCTAGATTTCCCTGTTTTGCCAGGGATTCGACTTCCTTTATCGGCTTATTGTGTATGTCAACTTCGCTTTCGTAATCCGAATAGTCAATCTGGGCGCATGCGGAAACAAAAAAAATTAAAGCAACAATTGCGATGCGAAAATTGTTCATAATCAATCGTTGTGGGAGAATCTAATTTATTATTTTTTTATTGTAGCCATTTGTTTTGTCAATCTAAACCTCCCACAAAAATATCGGGGAAAGCCCAATCCCAAACCGTGCAAATTTGCGGGCGCAATTGCCGTATTATGATTTAATCCCGCGCTCCAGCCTTAAATAACTTCCAATATTTTAACCTCCCCAAATATTCTTTGCCTTCAAGGTCAGGCTCTGGGAATGGCATTTTTTTGCCGTCTCCATCCGCTGAAGAAATCTCTGAAAAATTCCCGCGCCAATCCCCGTAAAATTCGCAAACTCTTTCAGATTCTGAATCTATAACATAGGAAAAAGCTGATGCAGTATTTTTCATATAAAGGCATCCTCCGCATAAATTGAACAATTCGAATTCGCCCAATCCGCAAGTGTCGGTTGAAATTTTCACTTTTTTGCCGCTTTTAAACGATATTCGCCTTTCAAACTCCGGACACAATGTAGGCAGTCTTTTAAGCTCCAAAAAACATTTCGGCTCGACAGGCAGCGCGACAGGTTTCCATGTGCTACATGCATGCAAACAGCCGATGGCTGGAACGCCAAGCACAATAAAAGCCGAAGCCGCTAACACCCAAAAAAAATACATAGCCGAAACTATCCACTTAAAACCAAACTTCTCTTCCGCAAATTTAATGTAGGCCACCGCAATAACTCCCACTAAAAATGGCACAGCAAACGCCAAGAATGAAATAAATTCGGGTAAAACGGCCAGCAAACAAGCCGTTGCAAAAATAAAAATACCCCCCGCAGCAAGAAACAATATAGGCACAAACTTCAGTGCCACCGTAAAAGGCGTAGCAATGCCGCGTCTTACAAACATCGCGTTTGACAAAACCGACACGCTAATAAGGGCTACAATGGATAATATAAACACATACATAATTCCCTTTTTAAAATTGGAAATTAAAATAATGATAAAACCTTTTTATCAAATTATAATCCACTCATCTGCAAATTTACCATCAAAAACCGCATATTGCATCGCAACCCTCAAAACTACAAACTATAAATTCAAAGCATGGCAGCTTTTTTATATTAAAAATTAGTTTGCTGACACTAGAAAATGAAATGCAAAAACTATGTTGAATTTCCGCCGCAAAGACATATTTTGCAATACTATGAAATGTATTATCGTATTGATGCTTTCTTATTTCGCTATTTTATCCGCCGCGTCTGCAGGGCAAGACCAGCCTGCATCTGAGCTTGTGGAAATAATCAAGGGCTACGACAGTAATAAAGATTCTAATTTAGAAAAAGGCTTGCCCATTCGATACGCGACTCTGTTTACGACTGTCGGCGCGGAGAAGGAGGCTGAAAAGATTCTGGACTACATGCGGAAGCATAATATAAATTACGCAGAAAAAGTATGCCAAACCTTGTATTATGATTTTCAGTTTTATAAAGCCGCCGCAAAGTTTTTAGAGTCCGAATACGAATACTCTCCCAGCGAAGAAATTGCCGAACTCTACTTTAGGAACGACTCGCCGTATTTAAATTCGCAAGCCGCCCTAAAAATATTAAACGACGACTATGTTCCGGCGAACATCATATTTTATATTTTTAATACGCACGACTGGAAGCTGAGAAGCGCCTGCGTCAAAGCCATAAGCAATTCAAAAAAACTAAACGCCGCCGCGCGCACAGTATTGCTGGCGGATATGATATTGGGCTGGAATTATGCCGGCGGCAAGGGCTTTGATTTAAAGAGGGCGGAAGAATTGATAAACTGCAGCGGCAAGGAAAAAATATTAGCCAATCTCCCCAATTCCAATGATATTGAAATTTTGGACTTCTATTTTAAACATGGGAGGTATTCTGATTTGTTCTCCAATGTGGAAGAACTGAAAATTCCCCCGGACTCAAATTCGGATTTCGCCAAAATTTGCAGAGCCATGCAAAATTTGGATTTTTCCAAGGAATCTGAAAATCTCTATAAAAAATATTACGCAAAAAATTTCACCTGCGGAGTTTTCTACTACCATTGCTTAAAAACGCGCAACGCCCCGGAGGCCGCCGAAGTTCTTAAACAAATAAAAGAAACCAGCTATCGCTCCATTGACTACGGCGCGCTGTTGAACAAGGAAACCATAGAAAGCCTTCTCGAAGCAATTTTAAACAAATCATATGGAAACCATATTTTTTATTCTCTTGATTCAGAATGCAAATCAACCGGACTTGATGATTTGATTTTCCGCTTTCTAAAAGAGAATAATTGCATCGGCACTCATAACGGAGCCGCAGAATTTGCCATAAGCTATTTTTGCAAGAAGGGCAAAAAATATTACAAAGACGCGTTTGATTTGTGCGAAAAATCTTACAAAGCCGGAAAGCGCTCCCCAGGGATAATAAGGGCTTACTGCGTTATGCTGATAAAGGGAATCGGAACACCGCCAAACCCTAAGCTTGCGATTGAAATTATAAAAGAAAACCCGGAGGAAGATTCCGCTGAACCGCTGCTGTACTACTGCTGCAAATACGGCGCTGGCTGTGAAAAAGACGCAGTAAAAGCCGGCGAATATATGAATAGGATAAAAGCGGATTATTCAGCCAAAATTTGCGCCATGGAAATTTTTGGCGGCGAAAGCAACATTTGGTATCCCTTTACATTGGACATTCCCTATGAAAAAATTCTTTTCCTGTTGCCCGACCACATCCATTTGGCGGATCAGATGGTGAAAGAAAAGCGCATAAGCGAACAACTTGTCCTGGATATTTTCGAGAAAGAACCGCTGTCCGACAAAGACAGGCTCGCTTTAATAGACTTCGCTCTGGACTCCTTCGCCAGCGGAGGATTCAATGACTTTAAAATTTTGCAGGCAATGCTGGACAGCGCCAAAGGCGCTATTGAAAGAATCGGAAAAGATGAGCGAATCGATGGAATGCAAAGGAAAATTTGCTGCGCTAAATTGCGCAAAGCTAAAAGCGACGGAAAAAAGTATTTTGAAATATTGTCGGAACACAAGAAAGACGTTGATTTTGAATCCGACGTGGAAAAAGACCCTGTATTTGCCGAAGCCTTGGCGTTCTGTTTTGACAACGGCTACGGATGCGAGCCAGACAAAAAACGCGCAGAATCAATAAGAACAAAAATTAAAGAATACTCTAAAAACAAAGACAAAGGTTATTGCGCAATACGCGTAATTTTAAACCATTATTTTGGGATAACAAAAAACTCCTACATTAAGTTCAGCATTCCCGCTGCGGAATACTGGCTCGACTTCTTTCTGGAAACCAACCCGCAATTTTTTGCGTACAATTACGCGTATATGAACGCAAGGCGCAAGGCAGACTTTGAAAAATTCATAGAATATTATAAAAAGTACTTATCCGAGAAAGAAAAGCAGCCGACAAAAACGAAATTCGGCAATTTGCCAAAACTTATATTTCAAAGCCTCGGCAAGGTTTTCGGCGAGAATCCAAACCTGCTTTCAGACTTGGAAAAATTAGCCCAAAGCGACTGCACCGCGCTGGAATGGATTTCCTATATGTACAAACAAGGAATCTCGGTCGGGAAAGACCAAGGCAAATCTGAGGAATATTTAAATAAATACGCAAGCCGCGCAAAATGGCCCCAAACCTCCGCATACAAATATATCCGCGGGGAATACGGCTTCAAAGACATCGAAAGGGCGAAGGAAATTTACGACTTGTGCATAAAATCCGGCAAAATAAGCAAAACAAAATATCCCAGTTTCGAAAAATTTGTAGAGTTTGTAAATTCTAACAAATCAATATTCTACTGACGCTCCTTTGCGCCTTGCACCATATCCTTGCCTGCAAAGTTTTCCTTCTTGGATTCTTGGTCCCCTTAGTTGAAATTTATCTACATAAGCAATACATAGATAATATCTAAAAACTATTGCAGCATGACCGAAAAAAAATTGCTTTCTCTTTGTCGGACTTATTTTTATGTACGCAGCATTGAGTTTGTCTGCATGGAATATAGCGCCCAATTGCATTTATTGGAAGCAGTGCGACCTCATAAGAGCTGAAAAAGAAAGCTCGCAGCAATTCTCCTTAACTTTTTCTCTGATGCATCCGCATATTTTTTCAGGATTAGCATGAAAGCATAACACATCCACAAAGCATATCTTTTAATTGCGTCCCCAAAATCATATTTTCGAATTAGAGCGCCGAAGATTTTGCTTCACTAAATATAGGTTTCGTTTTCGCGACGAAGTCCCTTAAACTTGGAAAGCATCTGGCGTATTTTTTCCGACATGGGCGGAGGCAATATTCTAGCGCCGCTCGGGCATGTCTTAACGCACGCCATGCAAAGGGCGCATTTTGTAAAATCCGTTGCAATCTTGCCGGATAAAATTGAAATCGCATCCGTAGGGCACGCTGTAATGCACTTGCCACACATAGAGCAAAAATCTGTGGATATGGGAGTTGCAGGCACAATGAAATCAGCTTTATAAGGATAGTTTCCTGGCACCGATATTTTGTTTCCCAAAGCTCCTGATAGCTTATCCAATATTTTTTCCCCAAAGTTTTTTATATCTTCAAAATCCTTTTCATCCGGCCTGCCCTCACCAACTTCAGGGCACATGGAATGCTGCGCTACAAACGCTCCCGAAGCTACAATCTCAAACCCCGATTCTTCGGTGATGTTGTTTAGTTCCAGCAAAGCGTCTTCATAAGCTCTATTTCCATATACTACGATTGTTGCGGCTTTCTTTTTTTCGGCTCTTATATGTTTTAGTTTTTCCGCGACAAATGCCGGTATTCTTCCTCCAAAAACTGGAAGAGCTATTATTGAAAGCCCTCCTTCCGGGGTTGAAAGGGGAGATTTTTTGTCGGACAAGTCGTGCAATACGGCTGATTCGGCAACTGAGTTTGCAAGGCATTCTCCAACCTTTTTAGTTCCGCCCGTAGGGCTGAAAAAATAAAAATCTACACTTTTTAGCATATCAATAATTTATTTGAGAGCCTATACTAATGGCTTTATAGAAATTTGGAAACAAATATTACAAAAAAAAAACGCAGTTTCCAACGCTGGCATACATTAACGTGCCATTAATGTTCTATCAAAAAATCCATCTATTATGCATGCGTCAACTTGCAACCAACTTATGTGCCGGACATAAGAGGAACTGCTGCTCCAAGCAGGCAATTATCTTTTCCAAAGGATACCCATGCACCATCTTAAATTTAAAAAATTTCCCATCCACCAAGATTTAGTGATCCGGGTTTCCTCGGATGTTTTTATATTTTAGGTAATAGACATGCCAAGAATATAAAAACACACTATATGAAAAATTTTAGAAAATTCTCCTAACGAAAATTGCCTAAGACTTTTTTATAGATATGAATAGACTCTTTTGGCAGAATATGAATTATTTAATACTTATGCTCTCTAAGGCATAATTCCAGCATTGAATCTGTTTATAAAATTCCCGAAAATGTCTTTCTAAATATCTTATGGCGATTTTGTTAACAGACTATAATTTAAAGCAATAAGTAAATAAGATTGCATTGCGCGCCGAATAAAAGCAATAGAACCCACCGAATCCATTACCATAGCCTTGCCCGCGTACTAGAATCCGCGCAATATGCATCGCAATACCCGCTTTAGCCTACGTCTTGCGGTGGACTTCCGATTGAGAAAAACGCACTTTCAATAAAGCGGTATTTTATCTGAAAATTAATTTCTTAAGTTAAACAGAATATAGCAAATTCCAAAAAATTATTGCCTTTTTGAGCCTGCGCCGCAGAATAGAAAAAGAGCCTATGAAGCATATATTTTTAGCTGCAATTATAACGTCGTTTTTTGCCATCGCCAACACCGCTATTTCCGGCTGCGAATTTGTAAGGATATCTGAAAGAGACCCAAATTACTTTGAGCTCTCTGACAACTCATCCTACATTCCGCTTGGATATAATATGGCGTTTCCAAGATTCTGGGATAAATTATCAGAAGACGAAGCTTTTGATATGATAGAAACGCATTTGAAGAATATTGCCGCAAATGGAGGAAACTACGCGCGCGTTTGGGTATCGCATCCATTCTACGAAATTGAGGATTCCCGGCCGGGAATTTATAACCCAAAAAAGATTGCGAGAATCGACCGTTTAATAAATCTAGCCCAGAAATACGGAGTTCGCCTTAAAATTTGCCTAGAACATTTTAGAAATATTAAAAAGTATAAGCCCGCCGAAAACGAATCCGGGCTTCAGACCTCGGTTTTCCAACGGCCGTCATACGACGGTGAATTCGCCGACATGAACGAATATTTCTCATCCACAAAAGGGCGCGACTTGTTTTTCAACCGCTTTAAAGCACTCTGGCAAAGATATGCCGACAACCCTGCAATATTCGCATGGGAATTATGGAATGAACAAAACACCGTAAACGCCGACCCTAAGATAGTTAAACAATGGCAGGAATATATGTTCGAAAGAATGGCGAAATTGTGCAAAAAACACATGATTGTAAACAGTTATGGCAGTTTTGACGGCAACTACTCTAAAAAGTCCTATGAATTCTTTTACGACGGCAGCGCAAATTCTATGGCGTCGGTGCACAGGTATTTGGACGAAGGCGCGTCCTATAAAATATGCCACGGTCCTATGGACATTGCAGCCGCAGACGCCGTGGACGAAATAAAACGCATATTTCCAAACCGCCCCGCGATTCTCGCAGAAACTGGAGCTGTCCAGCCCAAGCACTCAGGGCCGTGGCGCTTTTACAATTCCGACTCCGATGGGATAATTTTCCACGACGCTCTTTACACTCCATTTTTTAGGGGCGCGGCAGGCGGAGGACAGCCTTGGCATTGGGATGTCTACGTGTACAAGCATAAACTTTGGAGGCATTTGAAACCATTTCGAGCTCTCCTAGAAAACATAGATCCAGCCGGCGAAGGATTTAAGCCATTCAGAGCAGATACTACCATTACCCGCGTATATGCGCTCAATGGTGAAAAAACGATTCTTGCCTTTGTGCGCGACTCCAAGAACGATTGGAAAAGCGAATTTGAAAAAGGAATTAAGCCTGCCGAAATCTCTGGTGAGAGCATCGACTTTTCTGAAGCTGCAAGAGGCCGGGAGATATCGAAAGTGCGCGTGTATAACTTATGGAACGAAAAAATAATTCCGGCGGAAAACTCGGCAAAAATAAAGCTGCCTCCGTTTAAACGGTCTTGCGCCGTTAGAATAGATTTCAAATAAGCCACTGTTTTAGCAGCGCAAATAGAATATGAAACTTGCAATACTAATCCCCCCAAATGCCGAAGAACTCCCGCAGTTGGCGGCTCAAATGGGAGTGAAGCTGGTTATAACAAAAGCAGCTCAAGAGCTCTCAGGGCTAAAACCGCCCCACAATTACGAATCTCTAAAGGCCTTAAAAGATAAATTTGGACGGTTCGGATTAAGCCTATGCGGACTTGAGGGAGACCAATTTGACATGAATGCTATAAAATTCGGCCTTCCCGCCCGAGACGAACATATTGAATTGTACGCGCAAATGCTGCGCAATATGGGAAGGCTTGGAATGGACTTGCTCTGCCTTAATTGGATGGCATGTGTAGGCTGGTTCCGCACTAATTCCGACACGCCTGCAAGAGGTGGCGCAACCACAACTTCTTTCAGCTTGGACAAACTCACACAAAAGAAAAAAAATGCTCGGATTGAAATTTCCGAATCCGATTTGCGCAAAAACCTCGACTATTTTCTGGATGCAGTCCTCCCAGTAGCGGAAAGTGAAGGCGTGAAAATGGCGCTCCATCCGGACGACCCACCAATCTCGCCGTTTTGCGGAGTTGGGCGCATATTAAAATCCTCCGCCGACTATGAAAATGTATTCGCGCGCCACAATTCTGAAAATCTGGGAGTGGCCTTTTGCCAGGCGACTTTCAAATTGGCCGGAGAGAACTTAAAAAATTTATCCGCAAACTGGATCAAACGCAAAAAAATTTTCTTCATACATATAAGAGACACAATAGGGACAGCTGAAAATTTCACTGAAGTTTTTATAGACGAAAATAGGGGCTTTATATCTGAAATGCTCGCTCACTATGCAGCTTGCGGATTTGACGGATATGTGCGCTCCGACCATGCTCCGGCTATGGGCTCAGAAAGGCAGCCATACTTCGCAAGCGGAGTGTCCGCCGGATACCAACCCACGGGCCACGTTTTCTCTTACGGGTATATAAAAGGCTGTTGCGACACCCTAAAAATCCCCCTTCAGTAGTTGGAAAATGAATAAGGCCATACTTTCAAATCTCTCCTTTCCCGAAGGGCCAGCAATTGCCCCCAACGGCGATATTTGGTTCGTTGAGCTGCACGGCGGAAATGTGTGCCGGTACACACCCCAAGGCGTTGTCCGCAGATACCACATCAACGGCGGCTCCCCCAACGGCATAGCTATTGACTCAAAAGGCAGAATATGGTTTTGCGACGCAGGCAAAAATTGTGTTTCAATACTTTACCCGGAAAGCGGAGATGTAAAAACCGCATGCGCCGAAGTCGGAGGGGAACCGCTTGCGAGCCCCAATGATTTGGCTTTTGACTCCAAGGGAAATTTATTGTTTACATGCCCCGGTGATTCAAGAAAATCGCCTGATGGATACGTGTGCGTTCTATCGCGCGGAAGAGCGAAAAAAATTGCCGATGGGAAATATTTCCCCAACGGGCTCACGCTAACGCCCGACGGGAATTCGCTCGTTGTGGCTGAAACTTACAAGCAAAGACTCTGGAAAGGCGATTGGAATCCAGAAACACTCGAATGGACAAACCCTAAAATATGGGCGGAAACAGGAGGAATCGTTGGCCCTGACGGAATGGCTTTTGGAAGCGATGGCAACTTGTACGTTGCAGTGTACGGAAGCGGAGTTGTCAAAATCCTTTCCCCGGCTGGGAAAGTTATCGGAGAAATAAGCCTACAAGGGAAAAACCCAAGCAACTGCGCATTCCTTCCCAAAGGCGGATTGCTTATAACCGAAACCGAAAAATCCGAGCTTGTTCTTTTCGAGACACATATTTGTCCTGGCAGACTATTCAATAGCACAGAACTGGCGTAATGTAATCAACTATTTCTCAACCTAGAAAACTTTCCGCAATCAAGCTATTATGCACTGCCCAAAACTTCCTGCCGCATCAGCAGTATTGCCGAATAAAAAACTTCGACGATAAGCTACCGCCACAAAATTCTATCCATCATAAAATTTATATTTCAGATATTCCGTCGGAAGCCTTATTTACTCAAGAGTCTATAGGACTATATATTGGAGTATTTGAAAAAATTTGAACTAGGAAGAGGGAACTTCCCTATGAACATTTAAAGGCCTACACGATATTTCGAGTTTGCTAAAGACTCTGCAACCCAAACGATTAAAGATATAATAAACTATAGCTAAAATTTATTTTATTACAAAAACGACAAAAAAATACCTTTAACACCATAGCGCAAAAAATAGGATTTTAAGGAAAAAGATTGAATTCTTAAGCGGGCGTTTTAACGAGATAACGCTAACTGCCGTTAAACATTCTCCTCTTTCAAGAAATTTATAAAAATTGGCCGGATTGTTTTGCAGTTTTTTTACGCTATGCAGTTTAAGCCATTGCAATCAATTTGCATGCGTATAGAAACGCAACAGCTCTCTGCATTTATGCGTACGGGCGCATCGTGGCAATTTATAGCCGCTTAAATACAAAAAAGCGAACCGCCATATTTAACGCGGTTCGCCTCTTCGTCAAATGGTGGGCTTTAAAAAATTTTTAGCACTGCTTACTCAAAGCGATTTTTTGGGGATATAATTCGTATTTTTTAAGATAGAGCCCGAAAGCATCTCATTCACAAATATATTTCCAGTACTACTTTATTTCCCAATGATTTAAATCATTTACAATTATCCATCTTCTAAAAATTTCAAAGATTGTCCTGTAAATTTTTGATTATATAAAAAAAGTGTCTTTCAATAGGGCTAAGCCCTCAAGTTTTGAAATCGCATGAAGCGCCAGCGCCTTGTTTTAATCTCAATTAGTATTTTTCGTGCTAGGCAATGAACTCCGCGCGAATTTTAGCCAAGCGTTTAGTTCTTCCCCTTCCAATCTGATTGTTTCGGAATCTACTATTGTTTTACTGAGATCAATTTTTTTTGATTTCAATAAATTGAAGAAGGAAAAAGTTACCTCAATATACCGTATTTTTTCAATATTAGGGTCACATGATATTTCTTTCAGTTTGCGTAAAAAGTCCTTTGCCGGTTGATAGATTAAATACTTGGGCTTAAGCGTATTGACAAAAGACGGTTCTATATGAGACGTTATATATGTACCACAACCATAAACGCTAATACCTTTCTGCTGCTTTTTATTTATAGTACCGACGGAAACAATTACCTCAACATTTCTATAGAATGCGTTTTCATTAAACAATATGTCGTCATCCAATTTCAGATTTTGTACATTTAAAACGCAATCCGAATCTGGCTTTGGTTGCATCTGTACTTGAATTTTTAGAAAATCGCTTATTTTTTTCAAATATTCTACGGTATCAGCATAAACGCAAATACAACCAAATACATACAATCCAAATATAAGTATTCTATTCATAGCAGAGATGTTCCGTTTCACTTAGAAATATGATTCTATTCCGTAAAAGCGCAATTGGCAAAGAGACGAAAAAGCACCGTTGAAACACTATTCGCATGGAATTAATCCTGCTTTCTTTTAGATTCTTGTTCAGGTTTAATTTTTGCAACAAAATACAACTTTGCACTGTTTATTCAAGGCAATTTTTGGGACAAAATTCCTAATGGAGTATTGTTTAACGCTTTTTGCAAATAATTGCGCTCTACGTCAAAGATTGTGGAATGGGAGAAAAAAAAGAGGGCAAAGAGAATAAAAAATGTTCTACAATGCCCAATGTGTTAATCAAGGGATATAAGATACTCAGGACGGTAAGAGTTGGTCAAGACTTTTCGCTTGCGGAAGTTGAGCATAAGCAGTCGGGTATACCCGACTGCTTATGCGGGTCGCATCGTTTGATACATTACGATTCCTACCGGCGTTATATTAAGCACGTCTCTGAAAACGGAGCTATTT